>Ga0067045_1003610_pt1 | contig 17808 bp, 15 predicted proteins | sample TerdegcTABiofilm_FD_59184 | JGI IMG/M metagenome (GOLD analysis project Ga0067045, IMG submission 59184) | Combined Assembly of (Gp0054472, Gp0054536) Wastewater bioreactor microbial communities from Singapore -Terephthalate degrading... | reverse complement strand
CGACCAGCGAGCCGCCGTTGGCGAACACGGCGTAGGCCGTGGCCATTTGCAGCGGAGTGAAGCTGCCGGCGCCCAGCACCATGGTCGGGTAGGGCGGAATCTGGTCGAGCGGCAGGCCAAAGCGTGAAGCGAATTGCCGCGCATACGGAATCCCCACGGCGAGCAGCACCTTGACGGCGCAGACGTTGTCCGAATGCGCCAGCGCCAGCGACGCCGGAATCGCCCCCAGCCGTTCGTTGTCGTAATTGTGCGGCGTCCACGGCGGCTGCCCCGGCCCGGGGTCCAGAGTGATGGGCGAGTCGTCGATGATGGTCGTCGGCGCCAGCCCTTCGTCGACCGCGGCGGAGTAGATGAACGGCTTGAAACTCGACCCCGGCTGGCGGAATGCCTGGTTGACGTGGTCGAATTTCTCGTGGTTGTAATCGAACCCGCCGACCCAGGCACGCACCGCGCCGTCGTGCGGGTCGAGCGACACCAGCGCCGACTGCACGTCGGGCATCTGCGCCAGCCGCCAGCCCTTGGCGAGTTTTTGCAGCCAGACCACCGCGCCGCGGTCGATGCGCTGCGCCGCGGTGGCCTTGGGCGACAGCCCGGCGGCGGCGAATTTGAGCGCGTCGCCGCTGAGTTCGACCGTGTTGCCCGTGGCCAGCACTGCCGTCACCAGCTTGGGGCTGGCATGCAGCACCACCGCCGGGTGCAGGCTGCCCGCGCTGGCGTAGGGTTTGAGCGCCTTGACGGCTGCGGCCGGCGCATCGGCATCGTGCGCCGGCAGGTCGACGCGCGCCTGCGGCCCGCGCCAGCCGTGGCGCTGGTCGTAGGCCAGCACACCGGCGCGCACGGCATCGACCGCCGCCGCCTGGTCGCGGTCGTGCAGCGTGGTGTACACCTTGTAGCCGTCGGTGTACGCCGACTCGCCAAAGCGCGCGACCATGATCTCGCGCACCTGCTCGGCAGCGTAGTCGGCGTCGACCTTGTAATGCAGCAGTCCCTGGCCGGGCACTACGTCCAGCGGCGCCTGCATCGCGTCGTCGTACTGCGCCCGGGTGATGTCGCCCAGCGCCAGCATGCGGCCGAGCACGTAGTGCTGCCGCACCAGCGCCGCCTTGAGATTGGTTTGCGGGTTGAACGCCGACGGCGCCTTGGGCAGACCGGCGAGCACGGCGATTTGCGCCAGCGACAGCTGGTCGAGCGGTTTGCCGAAATACACTTGCGACGCCGCGGCCACACCGTAGGCGCGCTGGCCCAGGTACACCTGATTGAGGTAGCGCTCCAGGATCTGGTCTTTGCTCAGCTCGTGCTCGATTTTGTACGCCATCAGCGCTTCGGTGAACTTGCGCAGCGGGGTTTTTTGCGGGCTGAGGTAAAAATCGCGCGCCACCTGCATGGTGATGGTCGAGGCGCCCTGCACCGCCGAGCCGTGCATCAGGTCGGCCAGCGCGGCGCGGAACACGCCGCTCCAGTCGACCGCGCCATGCTCGTAGAACTGGGCATCTTCCGCGGCGAGAAACGCCTGACGCACCTGCAGCGGAATCTGCGCAAACGGCACCACGGTGCGCCGCTGCACGCCGAATTCGCCGATCAGCGTGCCCTCGGCGGAATACACCCGCAGCGGCAGGTCGGGGCGGTAATCGGTGAGCTCGCTCAGCGCAGGCAGCCGCGGGTAGAGCATGACCACGGCAAACACCAGCGCCAGAACGCCGGCGATGCCCAGCAGCACGATGCCGGCGGCCAGCCGCAGCCACAACGGCCACGCCGGAACGCGCGGCGGCGGCGGGCGCCGGCCATGGCCGGGTGGCGCCGCAGGAGAGCCCGCAGACACGGAATCAGCAGAGGTGCTCATGATCGCGGCGGATGATAGCCGCCGGCCACGTCACCAAATCCACAACGGTGTGACCAATCGTGACACGCTGCAGCCGATGTGTGGCGCGCAGCAGGCGTCCATGCGCCCGCAGCGGCCTGCGGGTCAGGGCGCGTCCACCCGCGGGTGTTTGTCACACCGTCTCACTGCGCCGGTGGATAGGCCGGAGGGTAGGCCGGCGGCGGTGCATACGATGGTGCATACGACGGCGCAGGTGCCGGTGCCGCCTGCGGCGCGTAGCCCGGTGGCGGAGGCGGCGGCGGGGCGTAGCGCGGCGCGGCATAACCTGGGACTTGCGCCCCGTGCGAATACATGCACTGCTGATAGGCGATGTTGTAGGCGCGTTGCGCGCTGTATTGCGTGTCGCCGAACGCGCCGGCCCCTCCGGCGCTGCCGGCGAGCAGGCCGATGCCGGCGCCGACTCCGGCGCCCTGGCTGTTGCCGCCGATCAGCGCGCCGGCAGCCGCCCCCAGGCCGGTGGCGATCGCCGCCGAAGTCAGCCCGGAATGGGTCGCTCCCGTCTGGTACTGCGCCGACTGCTGCTGCGCGAACTGCCGGCAGGTGGCGTCGATCGCCTGGAATTGTTCAAACGGCATCCCGGGCGCCGGCATGACGGCCACCGTCGGCCCAAGCGGCGCCGTGGCACAGCCGCCCAAGGCCAATGCGCCCAACGCGGCTGGGAGCAGGAGGAGGGTGCGAGAAAGTCGCATGTTGACATCCCTTCGATGAATGAGTCAGTGAATTGCAGAGCACGAACGGTCACGGGCCGTCATTTGGACGGGGCGGGCGGCTCTGGCGGCGTCGCCGGAACCGGCGTCCAGCCTCCGGGGCAGACGGCAACGTAAGGGTAATACCCCGCCGGATTGCGGCAGTAATACCAATACGACGGCGGCGGCGGCCCGGGGGGCAACTGCTGCACCACCACGGGCTGGCGCTCGACCACGACCGGCGGACTCCACCCCGGCCAGCCGGCGGCGTAGGGGTAGAAAAAACCACCGCCATCGTCCCATCCCCACCCCGGATACCAGCCGGGGCCGGCGTACACCGGAACACCGATGCCCACGCTCCAGTACACCCGGGCCTGCGCCACACCGGGCAAAGCCAGCGCCGCGGCCACGAGCAGCAGCGCCATCCAGCGACGACCTGATAAAACCTGCATACCTCACCTCTGTGTCTTTTGTCTGCAGCGGGCCGATCCGAGTTCCGCCCAACCACCTGAGCAGTCAACGCGGGAAAGTCCCGCCGTGCTGACGGCCGGGGGCACGATGGCGTCAATTTTGTTTGCTCCGCCCCGCACCCGACCGGCGACGGTCAACAATCATCCCAACTGGCGCGTTACAGTGCTGCTGCCGGCGCGTGCCGGTGACTGGCCGGTTCTGCCTTGTGCGGTGAATCCCATGCGAAAACTTGTCTGGATGGTTGCCTGTTTGCTGCTGGCGCACGCCGGGGCCGCGCTGGCTCGGGACGACGTCGTCGTCGTTCTCGACTCGGGCGATGCGCGCATCACCCTGATCGACCAGGCCACGCGCCAGCCCATCGGCAGCTTCGCCACCGGCAAGGAACCGCACCACCTCATGGCCACGCCGGACAACCGCGACCTGATCGTGGCCAACGCCGTCGGCGGGGACCTGCTGCTGCTCAATCCGCAGACGGGCAAACCCATCGGCAGCGTGCCCGACATTCCCGACCCCTACCAGATCGGCTTTTCTCCGGATCATCGCTGGTTCGTCGTCAACTGCCTGCGCCTGAACCGTGTGGACATCTACCGTTACGACCAGGGCCGGTTCCTGCTGGCCAGGCGCATCGCGCTGAAATCGCTGCCCAGCCACATGGCGTTCACCGCCGACAGCAAAACCGTCTACGTCAGCCTGCAGGACACCAATTCGGTCGCCGCCATCGATTTGCCGACGCAGACCGTGCTGTGGACGATGAAGGTCGGCGACACCCCCGCCGGAGTCTGGCTCACCCCGGGGGACAAAACCCTGCTGGTGGCCCTGACCGGCAGCGATGCCGTGGTCGCCGTCGATCCGCGCACGCGCACCATCGTCAAACGCATCGTCACCGGCAAGGCGGCACACAATTTCCGTTCGCTGGCCGACGGCCGGCACGTCCTGGTGAGCAACCGCGTGTCCGACACCATCAGCATCCTCGACATGGACACGCTGACCAAGGTCGGCGACATCACCGGGCTGCGCCCCGGCCCTGACGACATGGAACTCTCCGCAGACCGGCGCTGGCTGTGGGTCACCTTCCGCTTCGCCCGCTCGGTGGGAGTGATCGACATGCGCACGCGACAGCTCGTCGATGTCATCCCCGTGGGCAAGTCGCCGCATGGCCTTTATTTCTACGACCGCGCTCCGTTCTACGACAACCTGCCGCCGCTGTCGACGCTGGCGCACACCGCCGCAGCACGCTGAGACTGCCCCATGTTCACCCCGCTCGACTGGATCAGCCACGTCACCAACATGCTGGTCGGCCAGGCGCAGACCTGGGTGTTCGTCACCCTGGTGCAGCCGGTGCTCTACCACTTCCATTGGATGGTCGACGACGATTTCGCCTACGACGGCGTGCTCTGGTTTCTCGCCGGGCTGCTGCAAATCATCCTCGTCTACGCCGTGCTGCGTCCGCTCGAAGCGCTGCGTCCGCTGGAGGTCTGGCCGGACCGCCGCGCCGTGCGCGTCGACGTGCTCTACACCCTGATCAACCGCCTCGGCCTGGTCAATCTGGTGCTGTTTTTCACCCTGCAGCCGGCGGTCGACGGCGTGCAGGCCTGGCTGCGCCTGCGCGGCATCGACAACCTCAACCTCGACAGCCTGTGGCCCGGGGTCACCGACCGGCCGCTGGTGGCGTTTTTCATCTACCTCGTCGTTCTCGACTTCGCCGGTTACTGGTACCACCGGCTGCAGCACCAGATCCAATGGTGGTGGGAGTTGCACGCGGTGCACCACAGCCAGCGTCAGCTCAGTTTCTGGGCCGATGACCGCAACCACCTGCTCGACGTCGTGCTGCAGGCAGTGTTTTTCGCCGCACTGGCGCTGATCATCGGCGTGCCCCCGTCGCAATTCGTCGCCTTGTCGCTGCTGTCGGGCGCGCTGCAAAGCCTGCAGCACGCCAACACCGCCCTGTCGTTCGGCTGGCTGGGCGAGAGGCTGCTCGTCAGCCCGCGGTTTCACCGCCTGCACCACGCCGTGGGCTACGGCCACGAGCTCGGTCACCAGAACAATGCGCGGCTTTACGGCTGCAATTTCGGCGTGTTGCTGCCGTGGTGGGACATCCTGTTCCGCTCGGCCGATTTCACCACCGCACTGCAGCCCACCGGGGTGCGAGCGCAACTGCCGCCACCGCAGGGACAGGGTGAGGATTACGGCGCCGGATTCTGGGCGCAGCAAGTGCTGGGCATCGCCCGCATGCTGCGGCGCATCGGCGGTACGGCGGCCTCCCTCCGCATCAGCGCCTGATGCCCTGCGCCGCCCGAGCGGTCGCTGCCCTGCGGCGGCGACTGCCGCAAGTCAACCCCCCCACACCACCGGCGTGTCCGCCTGGATGCAGCGTTTGAGCATTTGAATGAACGGCCAGGAGCGCTGCTTCAGCCCGATGGGCTGGGCGGCGGCCATCACCTGGCCGTCTGCCGCCGCCGACTCCATCGCTGCCTGCCGCGCCTTTTCCTCCTCGGCGACGGCGGCCTCCAGCGCGGCGATCGCCGCCGGCATGTCCGCCGGCTCGATGATGCCCCGCGGCCCCGGCGTCTTGCCGATGATGGACAGAATGCGCTCGGCTGGGCCGGCATTCATGAACAAATCGCTGTCGGCCTTCGATTGAAACTTGTAGATCATGCGGATCTCCTGCGCTGCGGCGCTGTCGCCTCAAGCCGCATTGTGCCCGCCGTCCCGCCCGCAGGCCAGCGGCGCGGGGCAGCAATGCCTACCTGGCGTCTGTGCGGGTCGGGGTGCGGGACGCCGCAAAAAACACGTCCCGGCGCGCACTGCGGCAATTTGTCGCAGCGTTCTGCCGTATCTCCGCGACAGTTCACCCTAGGGAATTCCCTGACATTGCGCCAAATCAAAAAAACGAGATACATCGGCGCCTATCCTTGCCTGGCGTTCTTTGCTGCGGGGATGGCGATGTCAATTTTCCTGTGGCATAAGACGATTGGATCGACACAACAGGAGCGCCAAAATGATCGACACCCTCGTCGTGGATTTATCGCGCTGGCAGTTCGCTGCCACCGCGCTATACCACTTTCTTTTCGTCCCTTTGACTTTGGGCATCAGCTTCATGATCGCCGCGATGGAGACGGTTTACGTCACCACCGGCAAGGAAATCTACAAGGAAATGACCCAGTTCTGGGGCAAGCTGTTTCTCATCAACTTCGCACTGGGCGTGGCCACGGGCCTGACCATGGAGTTCGAGTTCGGCACCAACTGGTCGTTCTACTCCGGCTTCGTCGGTGACATTTTCGGCGCTCCGCTGGCGATCGAAGGGCTGATGGCCTTCTTCATGGAGTCCACCTTCATCGGCATGATGGTTTTCGGCTGGAAGCGTCTGTCCAAAGGGCAGCACCTGCTGGTCACTTACCTGGTGGCCATCGGCTCGAACCTGTCGGCCTTGTGGATTCTGGTGGCCAACGGCTTCATGCAGGACCCGCAGGGCGCGGCGTTCAACCCGGTGACCATGCGCATGGAACTGACCAATTTCGGCGCGCTGATTTTCAACCCGGATGCGCAGGCCAAATTCGTCCACACCAGCATCGCCGGTTACGTCACCGCGTCGATTTTCGTTGCCGGCGTCAGCGCCTGGTACATGCTGCGTAACCGCCATATGGAACTGGCGCGGCGTTCGTTCCGCATGGCCGCGCTGTTCGGCGTGCTCGCCACCGCCGGGGTGATCACCCTCGGTGACGCGCTGGGCTTCGTCGGCGCACACGCACAGCCGACCAAGCTGGCCGCGATGGAGGCGATGTGGCAAACCGAAAAAGCCCCGGCGCCGTTCAACCTCGTCGCCTGGCCGTCACAGAGCGAGCAGAAAAACGTCTGGTCGATCCAGATTCCCTATGTGCTCACCCCGTTGCTGACGCATACCCTGACCGAGGTCGTCCCCGGCGTCGATCAGCTCGAAGCGCAGGCGGCACAGCGCATCAAGAACGGCATTCCCGCGGTCGAAGCGCTCAAGGCGTTGAGCAAGAACCCGCAGGACGCCGCGGCGATGGCGCAGTTCAAGGCGCATGAAAAAGACTTGGGCTACGGCTTCCTGCTCACCCGTTACGCGCCGAATCAGGACGTGTCCAAGGCCACCGACGCCGACATTGCGCGCGCGGCCAAAGACACCATTCCCGAAGTCTCGGTCATTTTCTGGACTTTCCGCATCATGGTCGGCCTGGGTCTGCTGATGCTGGCGTACTTCATTTACGCCGCGATGCTCACCGTGACCAACAAACTCGAACAACCGCAAAACCGCTGGTTCCTCAAGCTCGCCCCGTGGATGATCCCGGTGCCGTTCTTCGCCTGCGAAATGGGCTGGCTGGTGGCGGAAATCGGCCGTCAACCCTGGACGGTGTTCGGCATGCTGCCCACCTGGATGTCGGCGTCGAGCCACAGCGTGGGATACATGGTGTTCTCGCTCATCGGCTTCGTCTCGCTGTACTCCATTTTCATCGCCGTCGAGATGTACCTGATGGTGCGCGCGATCAAGCAGGGTCCGGAAGAGCACGGCACGCCGTCCGCGCCGGTTGCTGCACAAAACCGCAAACCGCAGCCGTCGTTCGGTGGTGGTTTCGCCCCCAGCCCCGCTGCGCCGATGAGCGCGCACAAGGAGTGATCAATCATGGATCTGTATTTCTACCTCCAGCTTTTGTGGTGGTTGCTGCTCGGCATCCTGTTCGTCGGGCTGGGCACCATGGTCGGCATGGACATGGGTGTGGGCACGCTGCTGCGCTTCATCGGCAAGACCGACACTGAGCGCCGCGTCATGCTCAACGCCATCGGCCCGCACTGGGACGGCAACCAGGTGTGGTTCATCCTTGGCGGCGGGGCGATTTTCGCCGCCTATCCCCTGATCTACGCCACCTCGTTCTCCGGCTTGTACGTGGTCATCCTGCTGCTGCTGTGGAGCATGATCGTGCGCCCGCTGGGGTTCGAGTACCGCAGCAAAATCGCCTCCCCCGCCTGGCGTAACGCCTGGGACTGGACGCTGCTGCTCAGCGGTGCGCTGCCGATGATCATTTTCGGTGCGGCGATGGGCAATATGCTCATGGGCGTGCCCTTCCACTTCCAGTGGGATCTGCGCTCGGTCTACACCGGCAGCTTCATCACCCTGTTCAACCCGTTCTCGGTGCTCGCCGGGCTGCTGTCGCTGTCGCTGTCGGTCTACATGGGCGCGGTGATGATGATGGGCCGCGCTCCCGAACCGGTCGCCGGCCGTGCCCGCACCGCAGCGAGCTACGCCGCGCTGGCCGCCATCGTGCTGTTCGCCGTGCTCGGCGTGTGGGTGAGCATGGTCAATGGCTACAAAATCGTCAACTTCCCGGGCGCCGGCGTGCCGCAGACCCCGCTGCAGCAGACCGTCGAAGTGATTCCGGGCGGCTGGATGAGCAATTACAAAAACTACCCCATCCTCTGGGCGGTGCCGCTGCTGGGCTTTGCCGGCATGTTTTTCGGCTGGCTGAGCGTGCGGGCGAACAAGCACACCCTGGCCTGGTGGCTGGGCGCGGTGATGTGGATCGGGGTGATCGGCACCATCGGCGTGTCGATGTTCCCCTTCCTCATGCCGTCGAGCTCCAACCCGTCGCAAAGCCTGACGCTGTGGAACGCGATTTCTAGCGAAACCACGCTGCTGTGGATGACGGGTTGGGCGCTGGTGTTCGTGCCGATCATTTTCTGGTACACCAGCTGGGCGTTCTACGTCATGCGCGGCAAGGTGGACCCCAATGAAGTCGAGCACGACAGCCACGCTTACTGATCGAGGATCGAAATCATGAAAAGCCTGCTCTATTTCATTCTGTTCCTGATCATCGCGATCGTGGCCATCGTCGTCGGCGTGATCATCGGTGACTACGCATCCTGGTACTTCGCCTGGATCGTCGGCACGGCCATGATCGTGCTGGTCTCCGCCGCTGGTGGGGCGTTGTTCGATGCCCAGGAGGAAGCCAAGCGCAACGGCAGCGCGGCAAACCCCGGTCATTGATCACCGACCGCATCGGCCCGTCGACGCGCAAGGTCCACGGGCCAATCCCTCGGGCCAGGGCGACCTGGCCCTTTTTCATGGAAGCCCCCGCGATGAAAAAGCTGTTTGTTCTCGCCCTGTTTCTCCTGATCGCCGCGGCCATCATCGCCGTCGGCGTGCTCATCGGCAGCAATGCATCGTGGTACTTCGCCTGGATTGTCGGCACCGCCCTGTTCGTCCTCCTGCTGGCGGGTTCGGTAGTGTGGTTCGACAAACAGGACGAAACCACGGCCAAGCCGCCGCAACGTCCCGACTGACCCGGACGACGGCGCCGGGCGCGTCGTATGCTGCCGTGCATGCACCGCGACGAGCCAAACGGCATGGACAATTCCATCCTCGTCCTCGGCGCCGGCATGGTGGGCACCTGCACCGCGCTGCATCTGCAGCAGCGTGGCTTCGATGTGGTGCTGATCGACCGGCGCGCAGCAGGCGAAGAAACCTCTTACGGCAACGCTGGCCTGATCCAGCGTGAGGCGGTCGAGCCGTATCCCTTCCCGCGCGAACTCCGCTTCGTCTTGCGCGCAGCGACCGGACAAGGCGCCGAAGTGCACTGGCAGGCGCGGGGTCTGCTGCACATGGCGCTGCCGCTGCTGCGCTACTTCCACAACTCGCGGCCACAGGCACATGCCCGTGCCACCCTGGCGTACAGCCGCCTCATCGCCCTGGCCACGCAGGAACACGCCCCGCTGATCGCCGCCGCGCAGGCGGACGATTTGGTGCAACGCGAGGGCTTCCGCTTCGTTTTCCGCACGGCCGGCGCGTTCGATCTGGCGCGACAGCGCGCGCAGCGCCTCCTGCGCGACTTTGGCGTGCGCTTCGACGTCGAAGACGCCGCGGCACTGGCGCGCGCCGAGCCCGCCCTGCGCCCCGGACTGGCCGGAGCCGTGCACTGGCTCGATCCCTGGTCGGTGCGCGACCCCGGCGCGCTGGTGCAGCGCTACGCCGCGTTGTTCGCCGCGCGCGGCGGACGCGTCCTGCGCGGCGACGCTGCCACACTGCAGCGCCAGGGGCCGGAGTGGGTGGTCACCGGCGCCGACGGCCGCATCGCCGCAAGGCAGGCGGTGATCGCCCTCGGCCCCTGGGCCGACGGCTTGATCCGCCGCTTCGGCTACCGTTATCCGCTGTTCATCAAGCGCGGTTACCACCAGCATTACCCCTCGGCAGCGGCCTTGCGCCAGCCGTTGCTCGATGCCGAGCGCGGCTATGTCCTCGCCCCGATGCGTCTGGGCCTGCGCCTGACCACCGGCGCCGAATTCGCTCCCATCGACGCACCGCCGACGCCTGTGCAGCTCGACAAGGCCCAAGTCCACGCCGCCGAACTGCTCGACCTGGGGCCGCCACTCGCCGCCCCTGCATGGCTGGGATCGCGGCCCTGCACGGCCGACATGCTGCCGGTGATCGGCCCGGCGCCGCGTCACCCCGGGCTGTGGTTCAACTTCGGCCACGCGCATCAGGGCTTCACCCTCGGCCCGGTCAGCGGCCGGCTGCTTGCCGAAATGATCTCTGGCCAGCCCCCCATCGTCGATCCCTCGCCCTACCTGCCGGCGCGTTGGCCGGGTTGATGTAGCGCAAGGGGCTGCCGGCCTGCGGCACTACGCTGGCGCCAACCACAGTCGGGGCACGTTGCGCGGCGCTACTGCCGCGTGCTGGAGTCGCCGCGGCTGTGGCGACTCCCTGGGAGACCCATGATGAACAAGGGCAAGTACATTCGTTTTTTCGATCAGCTCGGCATCGACGACGTGGCGCTGGTCGGTGGCAAAAACGCATCTCTTGGTGAGATGGTGCGCACGCTGTCGGCACAGGGGGTGCGCGTGCCCAACGGTTTTGCCATCACGGCTGAGGCCTACCGTTACGTGCTCGACGCCGCGGGTGCTTGGGATGAGCTGCACGCGGCGCTCGACGGCCTGGACCCTGACGACGTGCAAGACCTCGCCCGCCGCGGCAAGCGGGCCCGCGAAATCGTCTACGGCGCAGGTCTGCCGGGGGATTTGGCCGCCGAAATCCTCACCGCCTACCACACGCTCCAAGCGCAATACGGCGAAGACGTGAGCCTGGCGGTACGCAGCTCAGCCACCGCCGAAGACCTGCCGACGGCCAGCTTTGCCGGACAGCAGGACACGTATCTGAACATCCGTGGCGACCAGAGCCTGCTCGACGCCTGTCGCCGGGATTTCGCCAGTCTGTTCACCGACCGCGCCATTCACTACCGTATCGACCAGGGCTTTGACCATTTCAAGGTCGCGCTGTCGGTCGGAGTGATGAAAATGGTGCGTTCCGATCTGGCTGCTTCGGGGGTGATGTTTTCGCTCGATACGGAATCGGGCTTTCGCGACGTGGTCTTCATCACCGGTGTCTATGGCCTCGGGGAAAACGTCGTGCAAGGCGCGGTCGATCCCGACGAGTTCTACGTGCACAAACCCACTTTTGCCGCCGGGCATCGTGCCGTGCTGCGACGCAGCCTGGGCGACAAGGCGGTGAAAATGGTCTTCGTCGAGGGTGATACCCGATTGACCACACGCAATATCCCGACGCCAAAGGCTGACCGCGAGCGCTTTTGCCTGGCCGACGCCGACGTGCTCGAACTGGCAGACGCCGCCATCAAGATCGAACAGCATTACGGCCACCCGATGGACATGGAATGGGCCAAGGACGGGGTGGACGGCCATCTTTACATCGTCCAGGCGCGTCCCGAAACCGTGGCCTCGCAGCGCCGCGCCAGCGACATCGAAAGCTATGTGCTCGATGGCCGCGGCGAGGTGCTCACCATCGGCCGTTCGGTAGGCGAAAAAATCGCCAGCGGCCAGGCACGGGTGATTGCCGATGTGGCGCATCTGCCGGAGTTCAGACCCGGCGAAGTCCTTGTCGCGGACACGACCACCCCCGACTGGGAGCCGGTGATGAAAACCGCCGCCGCCATCGTCACCAACCGTGGCGGGCGCACCTGCCACGCGGCGATCATCGCCCGCGAGCTGGGGATTCCGGCAGTCGTCGGCGCCGGCAACGCCACCAGCACCGTGCCCAACGGGCAGGCGGTCACCGTGTCCTGCGCTGAGGGCGACCATGGCAAGGTCTACCGCGGTAGCGTACCGTTTCACGCCGAAAAAACCGAAGTTGGCGACCTCCCCCGTCCGGTCACCGGCATCATGATCAATATCGGCAACCCGGACATCGCTTTCAAAACGTCTTTCCTGCCCAATGACGGCGTCGGGCTGGCCCGCATGGAATTCGTCATCAACGAATCAATCAAAGCACACCCGCTGGCCTTGCTGCATCCCGAACGTGTGAAAGACGCCGCAGCACGTCAGGCGATCGCACAGCTGCTGAGCGGCTACCCCGATGGCGAGAGCTTTTTTATCCAGCGCCTTGCCGAAGGCATCGGCACCATCGCCGCCGCTTTCTGGCCTAAACCGGTGGTCGTGCGACTGTCGGACTTCAAGTCCAACGAATACGCCAGTCTGATCGGCGGTGCCGACTTCGAGCCCGTTGAAGCCAACCCCATGCTGGGCTTTCGTGGCGCCTCGCGCTACGCCCATCCGGCTTATGCCGAGGGCTTTCGCCTGGAATGTCTGGCGATGAAGCGCGTGCGCGAGCACATGGGTCTGACCAACGTCATTCTGATGCTGCCCTTCGTGCGCCGTGTCAAGGAAGCCGACGAGGTATTGGCAAAAATGGCTGAATTCGGCCTCACCCGTGGAGAAAATGGGCTACAGATCTACGCCATGTGCGAAATACCGAACAACGTCATACTCATCGACCAGTTTGCTAAACGCTTCGACGGTTTTTCCATTGGCTCCAACGATCTCACCCAGCTCACCCTTGGCGTCGATCGTGACAGCGACATCGTCGCCTTCGATTACGACGAACGCGACGACGGTGTGAAGGAAATGATCCGCCTGGCGGTCCAAGGCTGCCGCCGCAACGGCATCCACTCCGGGTTGTGCGGCCAGGCGCCCTCAGATTACCCGGAAATGGCCGAATTCTTGGTGCAGATCGGCATCGACACCATGAGCCTGAACCCGGACACGGTGATCGCCACCACCCAGCGCGTGCTCACCGTCGAGGCAAGGCTGGGGCGCAAACCTGGCTCCTCCCCAGCCTGAACACAGTGCGAGGCCCGATACCATGAGCCCAGACCTTCATCTTCGCTTTTTGCGCGACATGCTGCGTGCCCGCCGGCTCGAGGAGCGTCTGGCGCAGGAATACGCCAAGGGAACGATCGGCGGCTTTCTCCACCTCTACCCCGGGGAGGAGGCGGTGGCGGCCGGCGCCATCGCCGCGGCCGAACCCGGCGATTATGTGGTCAGCACCTACCGAGAGCATGTCCATGCATTGGTGCGCGGAGTGCCCATGCGAGCCATCGTCGCCGAGCTGTTCGGCAAGCGTTCGGGCTGCTCGGGCGGGCTGGGCGGATCAATGCACTTGTTCGACGCGCAACGCCGATTTCTCGGCGGCTATGCCATCGTCGGCGAGACCTTCCCCATCGCCATCGGCGCTGCTTACGCCGTGATGCTGCGTGCCCAGGCCGAGGCGGTACTGTGCTTTTTCGGTGACGGCGCGGTCAATCAGGGCACGTTTCATGAATCGTTGAACATGGCAGCGCTATGGAGGCTGCCGGTGCTATTCATCTGCGAGAACAACCACTACCAGATCGGCACCGAAATCCACCGCCATTCCGCGGTGACGGAAATCTACAAGCGCGCCTGCGCCTACGGCATGGCGGCGCAGCGTGCCACCGGCATGGACGCGGCAACCGTCTACACCCACGTCAGCGCCATGCTCGCGCAAGTGCGTGCCGGCCAGGGGCCGCAATTGCTCGAGCTCGAAACTTACCGCTACCGCGGCCACTCGATGGCCGATCCGGGGAGCTACCGCCCCGCAGTCGAGGTGGCGGCGTACACCGCGCAAGACCCCATCGGCGCCGCGTTGCGCGAACTCACGCTGCATTGTCCTGACGACGCCGCGCTGCACGAACTTGGCCTGGACAGTTGCGCTGCGCTCGGCCAGCGTTATGTGCAAAACGGCCATATCGACACCAGCGGGCTGCAACGCCTGGAGGAAGACATCCGGGCAGAAATCGACGATGCCGTGGCATTCGCCGCAGCCGCACCCGAGCCCACACTCGATGATGCCTACCGTGCGTTGCGACCCGGCGTCGACGCCGCCACGCTGATTTGAGGAGACCGCCATGCAAACCTTGAGCTACTGGCAGGCACTCAACCGCGCGATCGATGCCGAAATGGCTGCAGACGATACCGTGTTCATCCTCGGCGAGGACGTCGGCCTGTACGGCGGTACCTACCGCGTCACCGAAGGCTTGCAGGCCAAATACGGCGATCGTCGTGTTCTGGACACGCCGATTTCCGAAGGCAGTTTCACCGGATTGGGAGTCGGTGCGGCGCTGGCTGGGATGCGTCCAGTGGTCGAAATCATGACCGTCAATTTCGCGTTGCTGGCACTCGATGCCATCGTCAATATGGCGGCAAAGATTCCATTCATGTCCGGCGGCCAACTGCGCATGCCGCTGACCATCCGCATGCCTGGCGGCGTGGCACGGCAGCTCGCCGCGCAGCACTCGCAGCGACTGGAGCACACGCTGATGAACGTTGCCGGTCTGCGCATAGTCGTTCCCGCAACGCCGCAGGACGCCTACTGGCAACTGCGCCAGGCGATCTGCGCCGATGACTGCGTCATCGTCCTCGAACACGAACTGCTCAACTTCGACCAGGGACCGGTGGACGAGGCGGCCACCGCGCCGCCGCCGCACCGCGCCATGCTGCGACGTCGGGGGAATGACTTGACGATCGTCGCTTACTCGCGCATGGCCAACCAGGCGCTGGCTGCTGCCCAGCAGCTCGAAGCCGATGGCATCGACGCGGAAGTCATCGATTTGCGCTCGCTCAGCCCGATCGACTGGGACACGTGTGCTACTTCGGTGCGCCGTACCGGTTTGCTGCTCATAGCCGAAGAAGACAGTCGTTTTGCCGGTGCCGGCGCTGAAATCGCCGCTACCCTGACCGAGAGGTGCTTTTCCAGCCTCCGCGCGGCGCCCATGCGTCTTGCCGCACTCGACCTGCCGATGCCGTACAACAAAAAACTGGAAGAACTGTCGATTCCGCAGCCCGCCGACATTGTCGCCGCCGCGCGCCGGTTGCTCGGCGTGCCCACCAAGGAGAACGCCACATGACGCCGATCGCCGTGACCCTGCCCGTGCTATCCGACACCATGCAGACCGGGCGTATCGTCCGCTGGCTCAAGCAACCCGGCGATCCGGTCAAAACCGGCGACGTGCTCGCCGAAGTCGAATCGGACAAAGCCATCATGGACGTCGAGGCCTACGCCGACGGCGTGCTCACTGGGCCGCTCGCGCCGGTAGACACCGACATCGCGGTGAAATCAACCATCGCTTGGATCACCAGCCACGCGCAACCCGCCGCAGCAACAGCACAACCAAAGTCCACTCCGGCCACCTCAACCGCGGCGTCACTGGCTGATGCCGCATCGTCGTCAGCCGGCCCCCAGCAGGTCGAGAAGGAATCACAAACCGGAGCGCAGCACGGCGCAGCGGCATGCAGCCCGGTGGTCGAAGCTGCGCTGGCGGCGCGCGCTGCAGGCGACCACGCGATGTCGCCGTTCGCCCGCGGACTGGCCGCGGAATTGGGGATCGACGCGCAACGGCTCGCCCTGGGCGCCGCCGGCCGCATCACCGCGGCGCAGGTGCTGGCCGCTGCCATCGGTCCACTCGTACCGCATCTGCAACTCGGCACAGTGCAGCGCGTCGAGCGGCCCAGCAGCCTGAAGGCGGCGATGGCCGAGGCCATGCAGCGCACCGTGCACACACCGACATTCCACGTCACCGCCGCTGTCGACTTGCAGCCGCTGCATGCCGCGGCGCAACGGCTGCAGCAGTCGGTCAGTCTGCTGCTGGCACGCGCCTGCGCACTGACTATCGAGCGTCACCGAGACTTCAACGCCTGCTGGACCGCTGGCGGATTGGCGCGGCGCGACCGCATCGATGTGGCGATCGCCGTCGATACGCCTGAGGGTCTGCTCACTCCGGTGCTGCGCGATGCGCTGCGTCCCTTGGCCGTGCTCGCGCAGGACTGGCACACGCTACGCGACAAGGCCTCCCGCCACCGCCTGCTTCCGGCCGACTACAACGGGGCGACGTTTTACCTGTCCAATTTGGGTATGTTCAGCGGCGTGGAACAGTTCGACGCTATCGTGCCGTCGGGCGCTGCGGCAATTCTGGCGGTGTCCGCACCGGGTACAGACGGTCTCACTCGGTTGACGCTGAGTTGCGATCATCGAGTGGTCGCCGGGGCCGACGCCGCCCGGTTTCTCGCCACCCTCACCGGACAACTGCAAGCGATCGACTCCTTGACGGCATGAAGGCAGAAGTTGAGGCCGTGAGGTCGGGAGCGGCAATCCTTGATGTGCATCAACCGAAGGCTGTTTGATCGGCTTATGGTTCGCTTCGCCGCAAGCGCGGCAAAGGATGCGCGTCATGCTGGATTCGCGCCGATTTTTCTCCGCTTGATCGGTGGTGCGCGCAGTCTGTTGATGTTTTGATGAGGAGATTCGACATGGGGCAACAGAAACAACACTCTGTTTCAGCCGAGCAGCGTCATTTGATGATTTCCGAAGCGGCGTTTTTCCGCGCCGAACGCAGCGGCTTCCGCAGCGATCCGCTCGGCGACTGGCTCGAAGCCGAGGCGGAAATCGACGCCATGTTGCAAAACACGCCGCCGGCACCGCATCACAACGCAAAAAAATCCAAATCCGGCCACGCGGCTGCCGCCAAAGCGGGCTAAGCGGCTGATCCACGCCATTGCAGCCGGCAGGCCCGGGCACGCCTGCCGGGCTGCCGCGTTGTCGGCGTCGCAGCGCGCACGGTTTCATCTGCTGGATATCCTGTCATCGTTCCGCGGCATCCTGTCGCGGTTCGTTCAACGTCTTCCTCTGCACACTCCATGAATGCCACCATCACCGCGCTCCTCGCCCGCGAAATCCTCGATTCACGCGGCAACCCAACGGTCGAAGTCGATTGCCTGCTGTCCGGCGGTGTCAGGGCACGTGCGGCCGTGCCGTCAGGCGCCTCGACCGGCTCACGCGAGGCCGCCGAGTTGCGTGACGGTGACGCCAGACGGTTTGGCGGCAAGGGGGTGCTCCGGGCCGTCGATCACGTCAACACCGTCATCGCCGGGCAACTCGTCGGCCGCGATGCGCGCGAGCAGGCGGCGATCGACGCGGCGATGATCGCCCTCGACGGCAGCGAAAACAAAGCCAAGCTCGGCGCCAATGCCATCCTCGGCGTGTCGCTGGCCGTGGCGCGCGCCGCAGCACAGGCCAGCGATCTGCCGCTGTATCGCTACCTCGGTGGCCCGGCCGCCACCCGCCTGCCGGTGCCGCACATGAACATCCTCAACGGCGGCGTCCACGCACAATGGCAGGGCGCCGATTTTCAGGAATACATGATCGCGCCGCTGGGCGCTTCCAGCGCGCGCGAGGCGGTGCAATGGGGCGCGGAGGTCTACCACGCGCTGCAGGCGGTGCTGCGCGCCAAGGGACTGTCTGTGGGCGTCGGCGACGAAGGCGGATTCGCCCCGCGGGTGCAGTCCAACGAGCAGCCGCTCGAACTCATCGAACAGGCGATCGAACAAGCCGGGCTGCGTCCGGGGCAGGACGTGGCCATCGCCATCGACCCGGCGTCGAGCGAGTTTTTCGAGGACGGA
>Ga0067045_1029884_pt1 | contig 17810 bp, 20 predicted proteins | sample TerdegcTABiofilm_FD_59184 | JGI IMG/M metagenome (GOLD analysis project Ga0067045, IMG submission 59184) | Combined Assembly of (Gp0054472, Gp0054536) Wastewater bioreactor microbial communities from Singapore -Terephthalate degrading... | reverse complement strand
ACAGGGCTCCAAATTCGCCATCCGCGAAGGCGGCCTCACCGTCGGCGCTGGCGTTATCACCAAAATCAAAGAGTAACAAGGAGACAGACCTGATCACATCAGGCTGATGGGTGAAATCGAATGGCATCAAAGAAAAAGGATATCCGACCGGTCATCACGCTGGCATGCTCCGATTGCAAGGAACGGAACTACACCACCGAAAAGAATCGCCGGAACGACCCCGGGCGGATCGAGATAAAAAAATACTGTAAGCGTTGCCGCAAGCATACCGCGCACCGTGAGACGAAGTAGTTGGGCTAAGGAGCGGCCGGGTTCTGGCAAGATTTGGCCTGGTCGCTCGAGAGTATAGGCCAGTAGCTCAATTGGCAGAGCGCCTGTCTCCAAAACAGGAGGTTGTGGGTTCGATTCCTGCCTGGCCTGCTTGAAAAGAAGGTCAACGCCGTCTTGCCGGGCGGCGTTTTAGCCTTACAAACAAGGAGAATTGTGTGGCTGATAGAGGCGATAAAAAAGAAGGGAAGTTAAAGCGCTGGTGGCGTGAGACGATCGGAGAACTCCGTAAGGTCTCCTGGCCAAGCATGCACGATGCCTGGCGGCTGACTCGTATCGTCTTGATTGTCATGGCCCTCATGAGCTTTGTGTTGGGGCTGCTAGATTTCATCTTTTCTGAGCTGATCACTTTGATCGTGACCTGATCAAGGGGAGATAGGTGGCGGCAATCGAATGAGGGACCATCATGGACGCGCATGAGGATTTTAACCAGGAACAGGAAGAAGAACGCCCATTGAGCGAAGGGGCTGAAGAAAACGCCGAAGTTGTACAGACAGAGGGCGGCTTTGACGCGTCTTTGAAACCCGAAGAAGAACCAGGAAACGAAGGCCTGCTGCCCGCCTCTCAAGAGGCGGAAGACCAACGGGCCTGGTTCGTCATCCACTGTTATTCAGGGTATGAGAACAAGGTGCGCCACAACCTGGAACAGCGCATCGAGACCATGGGGATGAAAGACAAGATCTTTGATGTCGTCATCCCAACCCAGGAAGAGATCGAAGTAAAAGATGGCAAACGGCGCGTGGTCGAGCGGCATGTTTTTCCAGGATATGTGCTGGTCAATATGATCTTATCCGAGGAATCATGGTATGTCGTCCGCAATACCCCAGGCGTGACCGGCTTTGTGGGAATGGGAACGCAACCCACTCCCCTGCGCCCGGAAGAAGTTGCCCAAATTTTGCGGCGAATGGAAGCCGAAGCGCCGCATATCAAGGTTACCTTTAAAGTGGGCGAACGCGTGCGCATCGTGGATGGGCCTTTTAACGATTTTCGCGGCACCGTATCGGAAATAGACATGGAGCGAGCCAAAGTGCGCGTGATGGTCAACTTCTTTGGCCGTGAAACGCCGGTTGAGCTGGACTTTTTGCAGGTAGAAAAAGCGTAAACCCGGGCTGAAAAAGCGCCGGTTATCGTGGGAGGGTGCTCCCGCATCACCCGTTACAACCACAAAGGAGTAAAAACGTGGCTAAGAAACTGAAAGCAATTGTAAAACTGAATATCAATGCCGGTAAGGCAAACCCGGCGCCCCCGATCGGCCCTGCGCTGGCCGGTCATGGGATCAACATCATGGCTTTCTGCAAGGAATACAACGCCCGCACAGCAAACCGGGTGGGTGAGATCATTCCTGCAGAAATTACGGTTTACACCGATGGATCCTTCACTTTTGTCCTGAAATCGCCGCCGACCTCTGAGCTGCTCAAGAAAGCCGCCGGGATCGAAAAAGGCGCAGGCAATTCTTCCCTGGGCAAGATCGGTAAGATCAGCCGTTCCAAGATCCGTGAGATCGCCGAAATCAAAATGAAGGATCTGAACGCCGTGGATATCGAGGGCGCAATGCGCCAGATCGAAGGCACAGCCCGCAACATGGGCTTGCAGGTAGTGGACTAAAAAATCGTGGGAGGGTTGATCTTCAACCCGTTATGACCACAAGGAGTGAACATGTCAAAACATGGAAAGAAATACAAAGAAGCGCTTGCAAAAGTAAAAACCGGTGAGTATTACGAACCCCGCAAAGCTCTCGAGCTGGTAAAAGAGACGAGTTACGCCAACTTCGATGCGACGGTTGAAGTGCATCTGCGCATGGGGCTTGACCCCCGCCAGGCCGACCAGCAGGTTCGCGACGTGGTCGTGCTGCCGAACGGACTTGGCAAAACGGTGCGCGTCCTGGTCTTTGCGCAGGGAGAAGGCGTTACAAAAGCCCAGGAAGGCGGGGCCGATTACATTGCCGACAGCGATGAATGGATCACCAAGATCCAAAACGGCTGGACCGACTTCGATGTTGCCATCGCTACGCCCGATATGATGGGCAAAGCTGGCCGCCTGGGCCGCGTGCTCGGCCCGCGCGGTTTGATGCCCAACCCGAAGGCTGGCACCGTTGTTCCGGCTGAAGACCTGCCGCGTGTGATCAACGAGGCAAAAGCGGGGCGCGTTGAATTCCGGCTGGATAAAACCGCCAATATTCACGTGCCGGTGGGCAAAGTGTCCTTTGAGGTGGATAAGCTGTATGAAAATATGGCGACCCTGATGGACGCCATCAAAAAGGCTAAACCGGCGGCTGCAAAAGGCGCTTATATTCGCCGCGTAACCGTTACAGCGACCATGGGACCTGGGATCAAGGTGGACGCCAATCTCGCCCAGGGCATGCAGACGCGCGATTGAGCTCGTCTTTAACAATCTAGTTTTTCACCGTTGAAAGCCGGCGCCCCTCTGGGGGCTTAATCTCCTGCCGAGGTGAAGACCAACCTGATGTTTCTTCCGCTTTGCGCGGATTGGGAAGTCTTTGCCTGGCAGAGTATCTGGCAAAGACTTTTTTGATTAAAAATTTGAAGAAAGGAGGTGAAGTTTCTTTGGCCTTTACGAAAAAACAAAAAAACAAGATGCTGGCTCAATATGAGCAATGGCTGCGGGAAAGCAATGCGGTCTTTATGCTGGAATTTTCGCGCATGAACATGAAAGCCATTGATAACCTGCGCGCGAAGACGCGCGAAGCAGGCGGCCGCGCCCATATCGTAAAAAACACCATTTTACAGCGCGCCCTGAAGAATGTCGGCGTAGATCTGAAGAGCGATCTGGTTGGAACCACGCTGGTGGGCTTTTCTTTTGGAGACGCCCCCGACCTGGCGAAGACGTTTAGCGAAGTGTCGAAATCCTCAGACATCTTCAAGATCAAAGGCGGCTTTCTGGAGTTGCATCCCATCAGCGCCGACGAAGTAAAAGCGCTGGCTGAATTGCCACCCTTGCCGGTTATGCGGGCTCAATTGCTTGGCGTGCTTCAGGCGCCAGCATCTAAACTTGTGCGTACTCTGGCCGAACCGGCCCGCCAGGTGGCGGCCGTTATCAAGGCCTACTCAGAAAAAGAAGCAGCCCCTGCTTAATGCTGCTTCGCTGATTTATCATCAAATTTGTAATGAAACCTTTGAAGGAGTAATTTGAAATGGCTGATATTGAAAAATTGGTGGAAGAACTGAGCAAACTCAGTGTTCTGGAAGCCGCCGAACTCGTTAAAGCATTGGAAGAAAAATGGGGCGTTTCTGCTGCTGCCCCAGTTGCCGCGGTTGCCGCGATGCCCGCTGGCGGCGCTGCCGCTGCCGAACCGGTTGAAGAGAAAACTGAATTCGACGTTATTCTCAAAGACGCCGGCCCGAAGAAGATCGAGACCATCAAGGTCATCCGCCAGCTCACCAACCTGGGCCTGGTAGAAGCCAAGAACATGGCCGAAACCGCCGGTTCCAAGGTCCTGAGTGCAGTTGGCAAAGAAGCCGCCCAGGACGCCAAATCAAAGCTCGAGGCAGCCGGCGCGGTCGTCGAAGTTGCCTAAGACCTGTTGAAGCCACACAAAAAAGATACCCCTCCAGAGATTGCGAGGGGCGTCTTTTTTTTATCACCGCGTTCAGGCCGCCAGCGAGCGGGGCATTTTCTTGACCTGGCGGATCACCATCACCACCTTGCCCATAATGCGAAGCTGGCGGGGGTCATCCACATAGATGGGAAGCATGTTCGGATTTGCAGGCTGCAAGCGCACGCGATTATTCTCGCGATAAAAATATTTGAGGGTGGTTTCGTCATTTTTATCCAGCCAGACGGCCACCATCTCGCCATTTTTCGCTTCCTGGGCGGGTTTCATGATGACGATATCGCCGTCGTAGATCATGGCGTCGATCATGGAATCGCCCTGGACTTCGAGCGCGAACAATTCCGTCATCTTCTCGCGCGCCGGCAACAGGCTGCGTGCAATTTCGACCGAGCTTTCCGGGTCAAAATAACTCAAGTCGGAGGGCGGGATGGGGATTGGTTCGCTGGCGACGATGCGTCCCAGCAGCGGGACGCGGAAGACATCGGCAGCGGTTTCGGCAACCCGGCGGGCAGCCTCCATCGCGCGTTCACCCAGGGCAGGTTGAAGGGGTTGCAGGGGTTGCAGGATGCGAATGCTGCGCGAGATATGATCATCGCGCTGGATCATCCCCATCTGCTCAAGCTGCTTGAGATAATAATCCACCAGGGAGGTAGAATTGACGCCAATGCTTTCGCCGATTTCACGGATAGAAGGGGAATAGCCGTTGTTATCCTGGAAATCGGTCAGGAATTTCATGATCTTACGGTGACGTTCACCTAATCCTGCACTTTTACGAGCCATCATCTTGCAGCTCCTCTCGTTGACAAAAGATCGTTCATTTGTGCTATTTGTCTAAATAATACCAGAACATTCGTTCTGTGTCAAGTATTATTTTTTGGTATTGACAAATTTTTCACAATATACTATACTGGGGTATAGTATAAAAGAATTTGTATTTAAACTCGGAGGTTTTTTCAATGCCAATCTATCTTTACCGCTGTGAATACTGTGGGGAACTGTTCGAGAAGATGATGCGCCTGACAGAATCCGACCAGTCGCCGGAGTGTCCTTATTGTAAGAGCCAATACACCCAAAAACAGATCACCTCATTTGCAACGCAAAACAGCGGGGGGTTCTTTTCGAGCGGGGGAAGTTGCAACTCCACCGGGCGCTTCACCTGAGGGTAGCATTCACCCGGCTGCGTGCCAGCCAGTGGATAAAAAAGATGAAATTAACCGACCCGAACACAAAACATAAAATTATCAGCCGCCTCAAGCGCATAGAAGGACAACTGCGCGGCGTTGAGGCGATGATCGAACAGGAACGGGATTGCCAGGAGATCATGCAGCAATTCACGGCCATCCGCTCTGCCGTCCAAAGCGCCAGCCTGATTTTTCTTCAAGAGTACGCGGTGAATTGCATGATGCAAATGGACGACAAAGATCAGCCGGACCGCGTCAAACTGGTCAGTGACCTGGTCAACCTGCTTGGCAAAGCCCCATAAACCTTATTACAACCCTGGAGACTTGTATGGCGTCTACAACCCTTCGATGGATCGGCGAAAAAAAGTTTGTCGGCACCGATTCCACCAATCACTCCGTCGTCATTTCCACGCCCGCCGACGGCATTGGCATGAAACCTTCGGATTTGCTGCTGGTTGCGCTTTCGGCTTGCACGGCGGTGGATGTCGTTGAGATTTTGCAAAAAAAACGGGCGCAACTTTCAAAGCTGGAAATTCACGCCAGTGGCCAACAGGACAGCGACCCGCCCTGGACTTTTCGAAAGATTCACCTCAAATATGTGCTGGCCGGGAAAGGCCTGGATGAAAAATCGGTCGCCCAGGCGATTGAGCTTTCCGAAGGAAAATATTGTTCCGTATCGGCTACCCTGCGGGGCGTGGCAGAAATCACCACGGAATATGAGATTATCTCACAAGAATGATTCGCGAGAAGAGCTCTGGTATAATCAGGCCGGAGGGAATTTTGCCCCTCCGGTCTTACTTTAATGCCCCGTTGCAACTTAAGGAGCGTCTTGTGAGTTATGCTGGTGTCCTCTCTCGATATGGCCGTTTATTGGAAATTCCTGATTACACCATTCCCATCACCCTGCTGGAGGGAAATACGCCGCTCATCCCCATGCCGCGGCTTGCCAACGAATTGGGCGGGGGTTTTGAACTGTATGTAAAATTCGAGGGGATGAACCCCACCGGTTCATTTAAAGATCGCGGCATGACTGTGGCAATCAGCGAAGCGGTGGGGCGTCGTGCGAAAGCAGTCATCTGCGCCTCTACCGGCAACACGGCTGCTTCTGCGGCGGCTTACGCTGCCCGCGCCGGGCTTCGGGCGATCGTGATCATCCCACAAGGCAAAGTGGCTGCCGGGAAACTGGCCGGCGCGATTGCCTATGGCGCCGAAGTCATCCAGATCGAAGGTTCTTTTGATGACGCCCTCAACCTGGTCGTGGAGGTCAGCAAGAAACACCCGATTGCTCTGGTGAATTCGCTCAACCCCTACAGGTTAGAAGGGCAAAAAACGGCGGCTTTCGAAATTTGCGACTTGCTTGGCAGCGCGCCGGACTGGCTGTGCCTTCCCGTTGGGAACGCGGGGAATATCACGTCGTATTGGATGGGCTTCCGCCAGTACCATCGTTTGCACACAACCGGTTTACCGCAAATTTTAGGCGTCCAGGCAGCCGGTTCAGCGCCCCTGGTGCTCGGTCATCCGGTGGAACACCCCGAAACGGTTGCGACCGCGATCCGCATCGGCAAACCCGCCCGCGCCGAAGAAGCCCTGGCGGCGGCGGAGGAATCAAGGGGCAGGATCATCGCGGTAAGCGACGAAGAAATCTTAGCAGCCCAGCGGATGCTGGCGGCAAACGGTGTGTGGGTCGAACCAGCGTCAGCCGCAGGTATTGCGGGGTTGGCGCGCGAGTTGCAGGCCAGGAGGATTGACCTGCGCGGACGGAAAGTGGTGGCCGTCTGCACCGGGCACGGCATGAAAGACCCGGATATCATCGTGCGCGCCATGACCAATCCCAAAGTGCTGCCCAACCGGTACGACGCCATCGAAAAAGAGATCGCCGGCAAAGAATGATCCGTTATGAAACGCGATAAAGTCACCGTCTGTGTTCCTGCTACAAGCGCCAACCTGGGTCCGGGCTTTGACTGCCTGGCGTTGGCGCTCGACCTATGGAATCGGGCAGTTTTCACCCTCAAAAGTTCCGGTTTTCATGTAGAAGTACACGGAGAAGGCGCCGGGCAGATTGCCCCCAACCGCCAAAACCTGATGGTGCGCGCCTTTCTGTACTTCTATGAACGCTTTAACATTGCCGCCCCGCGCGGATTACACATTCATTGTACCAACCAGGTTCCATTAGGCTCCGGGCTGGGATCCAGCGCCACAGCCGTCTTAGGAGGACTGCTGGCCGCGCAGGCTTTAAGCGGTTACCCGGCCAGCCAGCAAGAGATCCTCAAACTGGCCTGTGAGCTGGAAGGCCATCCTGATAATGTGGCGGCGGCCCTGCTGGGCGGACTCGCCATTGTGGCATGGGATAAGAATGAGGTGGTTGCCCGCCGGATCGAACTGAGCAAAGTCTGCGCGGTGGTGGTTTTACCAAGCATGAAACTGCCGACCCAGGCGGCGCGCGCTGCGCTCCCAAAAGAGGTGCCGCTGAAGGACGCGGTCTATAACCTCGGACGAGCAGCGTTGGTTGTAGAAGCGCTGCGAAACGGGGACATGGAGCTGTTGAGCCAGTGTATGGATGACCGTCTGCACCAGCCCTACCGGCTGGAAATGATTCCAGGAGGAAAAGCAGCCCTGGCGGCAGCCCGCGGCGCGGGGGCGGCTGCTGCGGTTATCTCTGGGGCCGGGCCTGCTTTGATTGCATTCCCTACCGGCGACCCCGAACAGGTTGCAGAGGCCATGCAGTCAGAATTGTCGCGCTGTAGTCTGCCAGCCCGCAGGTTTATCCTGAGCACAACCAACCTGGGCGCCTCGGTGGGCGATTGACATGCCGCCGAGGTGAATATAGAATGATAGAATAAGGGGGCAAAGGCCGGCAGGTCCGGCGACGTTCCTTTTGATTGGCCGCGAGGGAGACGTTATGAGACATAAGTTGTATGCGATACCGATCTTTACCCTGTTCGCAGCGCTCCTTCTGGCTGCCTGCGGCGCTGCTCCCAGCAATGCCGCGCCGCCGCCTCAGACCAACACACCGGATCCATGCGCCCCAAGCCAAATTGGCTTCGAGATCAAGAAAATCAACGATCAGGTGCGCGTTTTTGACGATCTCACCTTTGTCGCCAACCTGACCGACCAAAAGCTCCTGACCCAGCCGATCATGGAGATGCAGGCTGTTCGCCGGCAGTTGGAAAAGATGGATCCCCCGCCCTGCCTGGAAAAACTCAACGCCTCTGCGATCAGTTATATGAATATGGTGATCAATTACCTGGCGCACTTCATGGGGGGCATTTCTCAAGAACAGATCAACGCAGAAATCGGCGCCAGCCAAAGCCTTCGAACAGCCTATGAAGAAGAACGAGCCCGGCTGGTCGGCGCGACTTACCTCCCGCCCCCGACCCGTGTACCCGTCACGCCGCCGGCAACCAATCCTGGTCAGGATGTCACCCCCGTCTCGAACCAGCCTGGCGATCCTCCTTTGCAGACCCCTCAGGTGGTGTTGGTCACCAATCCGGGGTCGGCTTCGATCAACATACGCCTTGAGCCTTCGATGACCAGCGCGATTGTAGGGTATTTGCAGCCCAACGAAACCGCCCCGGCAATCGGTCGCACCGAGGATTCGCTTTGGATTGCCATCGAACCCGCAAATTCACCTTTCCGGTATGCCTGGGTATACGCCGAAACCGTGCAGCTCAACGCGCCGATAGAAGAGCTTCCGACGCCAGAGCCCAGCGCCACCCCGGCGCCGTCTGAAACCCCGGCGCCATAAGCGCTTTCCACCGACGGCTTATGGCGAAGTATGCTGAAGGATCCTCCCGTTCTCGATCTACACTTTCGACGGTGATGCTTCGCTTGACGCCTGTAAAGGGTTATGCTAGTATGTGGAGAAGGGTTGTCGCACAACTTCCCTTCCTGGCCAGACATCCTGGCGGACTGCAAGACACTGCAAGGAGTAGACGATGAGAAAAAGAACATTCACCTTGAACCTGGTTGCGGTATTGCTGGCGCTGACTATCGCCGCCTGCCAGCGCCCAGCTTCACAGGCGCCTGCGGGTGTTACCGAACCAACGAGCAGTGAACTGGATTTTGTGGTTGGCACCGAACCATCCCAGGCAATGGTGGATGACGCCGTAAAAGCCACAGAGACAGCCATTGCCATGATGACCATGATCCCTGCCCAGTCTGGCGGCGGAGCCCCAGCCGAGGCAATTCAGCCACCTGAACCAACCGCCATCCCTGTTATTGCAACCCCAGAACTTAGCCGCCCTTCAACTTATACGCTTCAGCCAGGCGAATGGCCGATTTGCATAGCCCGACGGTACGACCTGGATATCGGCGCCTTATTCTCAGCGAACGGCCTCAATATGAACTCGAAGCCGGCAGCCGGCGCCGTATTGACCATCCCACAGTCGGGCAACTGGTCAAGCGCTTACGGCCCGCGCGCCCTCAAGCCGCACCCCACCGACTACACGGTTCAGGCAGGCGACACCATCTATACCATTGCCTGCCGTTTTGGCGACGTAAGCCCTGAAGCGATCATCGCGGTGAACCAGCTTTCGGGTCCTGGCGGCATTTCCGCCGGGCAAACCCTGCGAATCCCATAAAATAAGCGGTCGCGCTTTGCGGCGCCAACCTTTTGATCAACCGGGTCTGGCCAGCGTTGCTGACCAGACCGGTGTATTTAGGAGAAATAAATGAGCACACACATCCTTGATCGCCAAACCACTCACACCACTCACAACTTCAAGGTCCAGCGAGTTAACGTCCGGCTGCCGGATGGCCGCGCGCACCCGTATGACCTGGTTGACCACGCCCCGGCCGTCACGATCGTTCCGGTCGACAGCCGCGGGTATGTGTGGTTTGTGCGCCAGTTTCGCGTGGGGGCCGAAGCGGATCTGCTGGAATTGCCTGCTGGGGTGCTTAACACAGACGAAGAACCGTTGGCCGCAGCTGCCAGAGAGATCCGCGAAGAAATCGGCCAGGCGGCGGGTCAGCTTCAAAAAATTGGCGAGTTCTACATGGCCCCTGGCTACTGCAACGAGTTCATGCACGTTTTCCTGGCCACCGACTTACGCCCCGACCCGCTCAATGCAGATGCGGATGAATTCATCCAGGCAGAGAGCATGCCAGTCCAACAGGTTTATGAAATGGTGGCGCGCGGTGAGCTGCGGGATTCAAAATCGCTTGCCTCGCTGCTGCTTGCGCTGCCTTATCTCACCAATTCTCCGCAGGTAAAACAAAAAACATGATATTTGTCATTTTATGACAGGACACAGGTACTTTTGATGACCTATAGTACTACCTGAAACCCCCATTTACCGATAAACTTCTTATTTGAATGTCCAGACACCCCTAAAAAGGGGACTGGTTTTTGCTGCCTAAAATTAACGTCGGTCTCTTCGACGAATCACCTTTTGGAGTTTAGTCATGAAGCGAGAAATGGTAACAATCGACGCCAACGAAGCGGTTGCTTATGTGGCATACCGGACCAACGAAGTGATTGCCATCTATCCGATCACGCCTTCTTCCGGCATGGGCGAATTTGCCGATGCCTGGTCTGCCGCAAAGAAGAAAAATGCCTGGGGTACCGTTCCGCTGGTGGTTGAGATGCAGTCCGAAGGCGGCGCCGCCGGGGCTGTGCATGGCGCCCTGACAACCGGATCCCTGACGACCACCTTTACAGCCTCTCAGGGGCTACTGTTGATGATCCCAAACATGTACAAGATTGCCGGAGAACTGACGCCGACGGTATTTCACGTTTCAGCCCGTTCGGTAGCAACCCATGCCTTGTCCATCTTCGGCGACCATTCCGATATCAACGCTGCCCGCTCAACCGGTTTTGCGCTGCTGGCCTCATCCTCGGTGCAAGAAGCCCAAGACATGGCGTTGATTTCTCAGGCCGCAACGCTGGAGGCGCGCATCCCGTTCCTGCACTTCTTCGATGGTTTTCGAACCTCACACGAGGTGAACAAGATCGAACAACTGACCGAAGAGGATATGCGCGCCATGCTCGATGATGATTTAATCGTGGCAGCGCGGATACGCGGGCTTTCGCCGGACCGCCCGGTGATCCGAGGCACTGCGCAAAACCCCGATGTTTTCTTCCAGGCGCGCGAGCGCTGCAATCCATTTTACGAAGCCTGCCCGGGCATTGTCCAAAAGGCAATGGATAAATTTGCCGGGCTGGTGGGACGCTCGTATCACCTTTTTGATTACCAGGGCGCCGCAGATGCAGAGAACATCATCGTGATCATGGGATCAGGCGCCGAAACCTGCGACGAAACCGCTGAATTTCTGGCAAAACAAGGCGAAAAGGTGGGCGTTCTTACCGTCCGGCTGTACCGGCCGTTTTCTACCCCTCACTTCCTCAAAGCGCTTCCCCCTTCTGTGAAAAAGATTGCCGTCCTGGACCGCACCAAAGAACCTGGGGCTGCCGGCGAACCGCTTTACATGGACGTGGTTACCGCTGTCAATGAAGGTCTTGCCAACGGAAGCGCGCCCTTCAAAATCGCTCCTCAGATCATCGGCGGCCGGTACGGGCTGTCCTCTAAAGAATTCACCCCGGCGATGGCAAAAGCCGTCTTCGATGAACTTAAAAAGAGCAACCCCAAAAACCACTTCACCGTGGGCATTCAAGATGACGTCAGCCATTCCAGCCTATCCTACGACCCACATTTCTCGATCGCCAGCCCCGACACGGTGTATTGCGTTTTCTTCGGGCTGGGAGCAGACGGCACCGTAGGCGCCAACAAAAACTCAATCAAAATCATCGGCGAAGAGACGGATTACGGCGCCCAGGGGTATTTTGTATACGACTCGAAGAAATCCGGTTCAATCACCATTTCCCACCTCCGCTTTGGGCCGCGCCGCATCCGCGCCCCTTACCTGATCGGCGAGAACGAAGCGAATTTTGTGGCCTGCCACCAGTTTAGCTTCCTGGAACGGATTGATATTCTCAAATATGCCCGCCAGGGAGGCGTGTTCTTGCTCAACAGCATCTATGGTCCCGATCAAGTGTGGGATCACCTCCCGCGTGAAGTGCAAGAAACGATCATCGCCAAAAAACTAAAATTCTATGTCATTGACGGCTACGAAGTGGCTCATAAGACGGGCATGGGCGGGCGCATCAACACCATCATGCAGACCTGTTTCTTTGCCATCAGCGGCGTTCTCCCAAGGGAGGAAGCCATCAAACAGATCAAGAAAAGCATTGAAAAGACCTACGGAAAACGAGGCGAGACGGTGGTGCGGCAGAACTTCGAGGCGGTCGATTCTACGCTGGCAAACCTGTACGAAGTCAAAGTTCCGGAAAAAGCAAATAGTGCCATCCAGCGGTTATCGCTTTCTCAACAAGCGCCGGAGTTTGTGCGCGATGTACTCGGCCCGATGATTTTTTATGAAGGCGACAACCTGCCCGTCAGCGCCCTGCCGGTGGACGGCACTTTTCCATCCGCAACCAGCCAGTGGGAAAAGCGCAATATTGCCCTGGAAATCCCGGTCTGGGAACCGAACCTGTGCATCCAATGCGGCAAGTGCGCCTTTGTTTGCCCACACGCCGTCATCCGACAAAAGGTTTATGATCCAGCGCTCTTGAAGAATGCGCCGGAGACCTTCAAATTTATAGACGCCAAGTTCAAAGAACTGCCGGATATGAAATACACCATCCAGGTAGCGCCCGAAGATTGCACCGGGTGTGCGCTGTGCGTGGAGGCCTGCCCCGCCAAGGACAAGTCGCAAGTCGGCCGCAAGGCGATCAACATGGCCGAACAGCTTCCTTTGCGCGAAAAAGAGCGTGAAAACTGGGAGTTTTTCCTCAGCCTACCCGAAACCGACCGCTCCAGCTTCCAGCCTGGGACGGTAAAGAATTCTCAGCTCCTCCAACCGCTGTTTGAATTTTCCGGAGCTTGCGGAGGCTGCGGCGAAACGCCCTATGTCAAGCTTGTCTCGCAACTATTCGGCGATCGCAGCGTCATCGCCAACGCAACGGGGTGTTCCTCCATCTATGGGGGCAACCTGCCCACAACGCCCTGGGCGAAGAACAAAGAAGGACGGGGCCCGGCCTGGTCTAATTCGCTTTTTGAAGACAACGCTGAATTTGGGCTTGGGATGCGCCTGACGATTGACAAACAGAGCGAGTACGCGCGTGAACTGCTGCCCCAGTTTGCAGAAGCAGCCGGCCAAACGCTGGTGGATGAGATCCTCAACGCGGACCAGTCCGACGACGCCAGCATCATACGCCAGCGCGAACGGGTGGCGATCTTAAAACAGCGGTTGGCTAACCTGAAAGATCCAAAAGCCAAACACCTGTCTGCGCTGGCCGATTTTTTGGTGCGCAAGAGCGTCTGGGTGATCGGAGGCGACGGCTGGGCATATGATATCGGCTATGGCGGCCTTGACCACGTGCTTGCATCGGGGCGCAACATCAATATTTTGGTGCTGGATACCGAGGTGTATTCCAACACCGGCGGGCAGGCCTCCAAATCCACGCCGCGTGCCGCCGTCGCGAAATTTGCCGCCAACGGGAAAGGCCTGCCAAAGAAGGACCTGGGGATGATCGCGATGGCTTATGGGTACGTCTATGTCGCCAAGGTGGCGATGGGCGCAAACGACCAGCACACCTTGCGGGCGTTTCTGGAAGCCGACGCTTACCCTGGGCCCTCCTTGATTATTGCTTACAGCCACTGTATCTCACATGGTATTGACATGCGCAAGGGATTGGAGCAGCAAAAACTGGCCGTGCTCTCCGGCATCTGGCCGCTCTATCGCTACAACCCGGCGCTGATCGCCCAGGGCCAGAACCCGCTTTCGCTGGATTCAAAGGAGCCGTCCATCCCCGTAGAAGACTACGCGTACAATGAAACACGCTACCGGATGCTTTTACAAAGCGATGAAATACGCGCCGAGCAACTGATGCGCGCCGCCCGCGATGATGTGCGAAAGCGGTGGGAACTCTATCGCCAAATGGCAGAAATTGAATACAACGCCGGTCAAAATAATAATAGTAATGGAGGGTCTCATGATTGATCTCACCACCAGTTATCTCGGCCTGCAGTTGAAGAACCCATTGGTTGCAGCGGCGTCGCCGCTTTCTAAAAAGCTCAGCAATGTTCGCAAGCTGGAAGACGCCGGTGTCAGCGCGGTGGTTATGTATTCGTTGTTCGAAGAGCAGATCAGCCATGAAAGCCGGGCTTTGGATTATTTTCTCAGCCGGGGCACAGAATCGTTCGCAGAAGCGCTGAGTTATTTTCCAGAAATGGAGCATTACAACATCGGCCCAGACGAATATCTCAATCTGATCCAGAAGCTGAAAAGCTCGATTGACATTCCGGTGATTGCCAGCCTGAACGGCGTTTCGACCGGTGGGTGGATAGAATATGCTCACCGGATGCAGCAGGCAGGGGCAGATGCTTTGGAATTGAACATCTATTACATTCCTACCGACTTCGACATTACCAGCAAGGACCTGGAACAGAGCTATGTAAACCTGGTATCAGATCTACGCAAGCAGATCCGTATTCCCCTGGCCGTCAAGCTCAGCCCGTTTTTCACCGCGCTTCCCAGCCTGGCAAGGCAGCTTGTGGAAGCCGGAGCGGGAGGATTGGTGCTCTTCAATCGTTTTTACCAGCCCGATCTCGACATCGAGATGCTGGAAGTCATTCCAAGCCTGGAGCTGAGCACCTCTAGCGAATTGCGACTGCCTTTGCGGTGGGTTGCCATCCTTTACGGCCGCATCTCGGCAGACCTGGCGCTCACCACCGGCATTCATTCCGCGGAAGACATTATCAAGGGCATCATGGCCGGAGCCAGCGTGGTACAACCTGCCTCGGCGCTGCTACGCAATGGGATTCATTGGGCAAAAGAGGCGCTGAGCGGCATCGAGGAATGGATGGAAAAATTTGAGTATGAATCGGTGCGGCAGATGCGTGGCAGCATGAGCCAGCAAGCCGTCGCCGAGCCAGCGGCGTTCGAGCGTGCTAATTATATGAAGGCGCTGACGAGCTTTGATAACCGGATTATCCCCTAGGATCTGATGCGAACGCCCGAATAGCGGCATGGCGACACGAAACGGGTTGCCCGCTGCTTACAAAAAAAAGCGCCGCCCCAGCAAGTTGAGCTGGGGCGGTTTTTTTGAATGATCGAATAAAAATTCCGGTAGTATTATTCTTCAACAGGTGTATCGTCGGCATAGCGGCGGTGGCGATAGACAATCCGGCCACGAGACAGGTCATAGGGAGACATCTCGACGCGAACGCGATCGCCGAGGAGGATGCGGATATAGTACTTGCGCATCCTGCCGGAGAGATAAGCGAGAACGACATGATCATTATCCAACCGCACTCGGAACTGAGTTCCAGGGAGGGCTTCTACGATAGTCCCTTCAACAGTAATCTTATCTTCTTCTTTGGCCATGAACACCTCGTTTCGGACCTTGCCAGGGGGCAAAAATACCCGGATCAAGCAGGAAAAGGCGGCCTACTCAGCTTTGCTGAGCTGGCGGCGTTTGATACGACGCATTGCTTTCTTCTTCTCAACCCGTCGTAATTCGCTCTTGGAAATAAACCAACGTTTTCGACGCACCGTGCTCAAGACGCCGCTTTTGACAACTTTTTTGCGAAAGCGTTTCAGCAATTGATCTTGAGATTCATTCGGTCTAAGTACAACACTTGCCACTGCGTCTCACCTCCCTTCTGATCCAGGAATAGGGACAAAAAAATCGGCTTTCCACAATGGGCGGCCGAATTTTTACGCTTCAGGTAACTCTATGATCACCTATGGTCAAATTCTTCCAGCCGCAGCCTCCATAAATCGATAAAAATGATTAAGGCCCAAGCGCCAAATTTGTGGAAACACTACAAACAATATTATAATCGCGACGTTAACAAATGTCAAATGCTTCGCGGGCGTTCGGTCTTCTAAAACAATTTCTTGCGAAGTATTTTTTGATGGGTTAGGGTGAACCAACCCTGAGCTTTTCACCTAAATTTGCCATAGATTGAGGAGCAGCAAAATGAATACGACAAAGAAAAATTGGCTATTGTCTACCGTCGTTTTCTTGTTTTTTTCGATCTCCTGCTCTGCCGTTCAAGTTCTTCTTCCAACCCGTCAAATCACAGAGCCTCCTTCCTCCTCTGAAAGCGGACAAAGCGCGCCTCCAACGCTCGCGGCAATCAGCTCGACACCAGAGACCGCTGAACTCAGCGCGTCACAATCTTCGGTGTTAAATATTGGGATCATGATCCATCTAGAAGGGTGGAGAGACGACAAAGAACGTGAAGCCTATGTGAAACACACTACGCTGGTGCGTCGTTATGCCGATCTTTTTGAGAAATACGGCGCAAAAATGACTTTTGAAACCATTGATGTCGCGAAAGGTGATCTTAAATTCGGAGGAGGTTTTTTGTCCGAAATGCGCCAACGCGGTCATGGCGTAGGCTTACATGCAGATGTAGGGGGAGATTTAAAGTATAAGTGTGAGAGGTTTACGCCCACATTACTAGAGATGAAACAAGTGTTTGACCAACTTGGCATTTCCATCATCCACACCTCAGGGGTAACCAGCAAGTGTGATTGGGTAAAAGCCAGTTCGCAAGCCGGTTTTAAGATGGTTACCGGCAATGTGGCCTTTTCTCTGCTTTCTCTCTCTCCAGATTTGATCCCGGAAGCGTATAAAAACTGCCAGACTCCTACTCAATGTCACGAACCCTGGCCAGAAGAACTTGAAAAACAAATTCATCCCTGGCGCGCTCAAAGCGGCTCTAACTGGATTATTCCGAACCCTGATGGACAAGTGGTTATCCTGCCAGAAAGCGGCGGGTTACCCCATCTGGCTGAACAACTTGAAGATCCACATGCGAAATACACTTCAGATACCTTCACGAAGGAAGATATTGACGCCTATTTTATTCTGCTGGATCAGGCTTTATCGCTTGCAGATCCGGGGAGGGTTAACAATTTTTACGTGAGTTGGAGCATTGGCCAATCTTTAGATGAGGCACTGCTCGAGAACTGGCTTTCCAGGTTGCAGACATACGTTCAAAGCGGGCGCGTGCGCTGGATGACCTTACCTGAAATGTATGAAGAATTCATCAGCTGGGAAAAGAAATAAACGTCAAGAAAAGCCAAATCATTTGTAGAAGCGCCTGGCAAATCAGGCGCTTTTTGAAAATTCGCAATAAAGTTAAAGAAAAAAGTCTCTTGGCAATGACCTACTCTCCCAGGGGGTCGCCCCCCAAGTACCATCGGCGCTGACGGCCTTAACGACCGGGTTCGAGATGTGGCCGGGTGTACCACCGTCGCACAGATCACCAAGAGACTTTTATTCACGATGTTAAGATTACCAATGAAAACCATGTAGGAAAAAGAGTGCCAAATTCCCCGCACCACATGAGAAGCCCTCGACCATTAGTACAGCTTAGCTGAACGCATTACTGCGCTTACACATGCTGCCTATTAAGCAGGTAGTCTTCCTGCGGTCTTACTCCCTTTACGGGAAAACAGGGACCTAATCTTGAAGCGAGTTTCCCACTTAGATGCTTTCAGCGGTTATCTCTGCCAGACGTTGGCTACCCAGCAATGCCGTTGGCACGACAACTGGAACACCAGAGGTCTGTCCACCCCGGTCCTCTCGTACTAGGGGCAGCTCTCCTCAAGTCCCTTACGCCCACAGCGGATAGAGACCGACCTGTCTCACGACGGTCTGAACCCAGCTCGCGTACCGCTTTAACGGGCGAACAGCCCGACCCTTGGGACCTTGT
>Ga0067045_1029883_pt1 | contig 17818 bp, 16 predicted proteins | sample TerdegcTABiofilm_FD_59184 | JGI IMG/M metagenome (GOLD analysis project Ga0067045, IMG submission 59184) | Combined Assembly of (Gp0054472, Gp0054536) Wastewater bioreactor microbial communities from Singapore -Terephthalate degrading... | reverse complement strand
TCATATCAGACACTTATAGTACATTTTCAGAGTAGAAACAACCGCAAATCCACAATTTTCTTCAGTTTTCAAAGAACAGTTTCATTATTTATGCGGGTTGCAGCCCGTATTTTTCAGGACGGACTAATTAAAGCCGATTAGACCGTGAAAACGACAATGGCAAACAGATGATTAATTATACAGTTTCCGGGAAAAAGTGTCGCCTTGGAGGCGGGAAAAGTGATGGCTGTAAACCGTTTACAAAGATTGTCTTTGTCATTTCCGAAAATGTATTCCTGACAGAGTTAACTTCTATTATTTCAATTACATAGTAGATTACGATCGTTATCTGTTAATCAATATCCGGATTAATCCTACCTCTTATCCATCTAAGACTATAATTATCCAATGTAAGAATTTTAGTATCAAAAAATCATCCCTCTCCTGATTGCTTTATGCCGCGTGATCATCTAGTGATAAAATGAGACAGTGTGGAAAAATAAACCTATTGCATCAGGTCAAACCGGGAGAGATTAAAAGGACTTTTATATGGACTTTTTAGATCCTCCTCCAAATATCATTATCCAGCCTATGCAGCCGGGCGATGTTGCCGAAGTTGTTAGAGTTCATCTCGCAAGTTTTCCCGGATTTTTCCTGACTTTTCTCGGGAATGATTTTCTTTCCCTGCTTTATAAAAGCATTCAGAGCGATCCAATTGGCTATGTGCTGGTCGCTTCATGTAATGGGCAGATTCAAGGTTTTGTAGCCGGTGTGGCGCAGCAAAGCGGTTTCTACAGGCGGTTGATCGAAAAGCACAAATGGAAATTCGCTTTTGCGTCTGCATGGCCGGTTGTTAAAAAACCGCATATTGCCCCCAAATTATTGATGGCATTGCAGAAACCTGCCGATGTTCGCGATGCTGCCGCAGATGCTTGTTTAATGTCTATTGCCGTTCGGCCTGAGGCGGAAGGTCAAGGGATTGGAAGGCAATTGTTTGCCGCGCTTTATCGGGAATTTTCTGCATTCGGTGTCCCGGCAATATGCCTGACTACGGGTCGGGACGCGAATGAACGTGCTAATCGTTTTTATCAGAGACTCGGATTTGAACTTACTCGATGTTTCTTTACGCCCGAAGGTAGAGCCTTGAATGAATATGTGATTCAAGACTCAGGTACAAAACTAATCTTTGAATCCAGAGCAGATAATGGATGGTTGCATTGATCAGGCTCCAGTAGCTCAGAAAAGAGAGCGGGTTTTTTATTGTTGATTGGCTCCCAAGGGCGAGACGGGATTTTTGATCGGAGGAATCAACTTGAATTCTCTGCGAAATAGACTGAAGACCAGAATTCTCGTAGTCGCCGCGTCTCTTGCATTTACTTTATGGGTTTTTATAGAAGTGGCTGAAGAGGTTTGGGAAGGTGAAGCAGGAGTGTTTGATCGCTCCATTTTACTAAGTCTGCACACGTCCAGTGGCCCAGACAATGTGCTTGGGCCAATATGGCTGCAGGCAGTGGCACGTGACGTCTCAGCGCTGGGCAGCATTACAGTGCTGGGCATTATCGTAGCAGTTGTTACCCTCTTTCTTCTTCTTACCGGCAGGCGCATGATTGCGATGTTTTTACTGTTGGCCTCCACGAGCGGGGGGCTAGCAACATTCTTGCTCAAGGCGGTTTTCAACCGGCCCCGACCAGAGCTTTTTCAGCATGGAGACTATGTAATTTCGGCTAGTTTTCCCAGCGGACATGCAATGATTGCTGCTTTGGTATATCTGACGCTGGGAGCCTTGATGGCGCAGGTAATGCCGATACGCAAGCTCAAAGTGTATGTCATGACCGTCATGCTGGCGCTGACCGTAATTATCGGTGCCAGCCGTGTTTATCTAGGCGTACATTGGCCAACTGACGTGCTGGCTGGTTGGTTTGCAGGTGCATCATGGGCGCTCGGTTGGTGGATCATTGCTGAATTCTACAAGGTCAAATCGGGGAGCCGGGTTTGAAAGGACAATCATTTTACAAGCGAGTGGGTTTTGCCCTGTGCGGTCTGAAGATGGCGGCGCGGCGGGAGAAGAGCTTTCGCACTCATCTGGTGGCTGCTGCGGCAGTTCTGATTGTCCTTTATGTAACGCAGCCGGGAATCATTTGGTGGACAATAATAGCGTTAACGGTGGGTTTTGTTCTGGTAACGGAACTTCTTAACACTGCTTTTGAAACGTTGGCCGATCAGTTGTGTCCCGAAGAGCATTCCGGGATTGGTGCGGCAAAAGACATCGCTGCCGGAGCTGTTCTCGTTGCCAGCCTGATCGGCATCATAGTCGGTTTGGTCTTCATTCTTAACTGGATAGGTATATGAAAATGGCGGCATTTGTGATATGGCAAGAGTGTTAACGACGGTGGAATATTAAAACCATTTCTTAGAATTATGGAGGTATAAAATCTTGAACAAAGTATTTCTGGTTCTTTATTCACCCGGCCCTGCCTGGATTCCCGGCCTCTCAATCTTCGAACAGCATCTGGAGTCTCACGGCAACTATGTTTGGAAACTCCATCAGGAAGGCAAAGCAAAAATGGGCGGTCCCTTCCTGGACAGCAGCGGAGGAGCCACTCTGCTTGAATTGGAAGGCGGCATAGAGGAAGCCCGTGCGATCGCCGAACATGATCCATGTGTCATTTCAGGGATCATGACGGTCGCCGTCCACCCCTGGCATACCATCAAGTGGGAGCAGTATGGCCAGAAGCAATTATAATTCAATATGAAATCCTTCTGGCTGTGTTTTATATTCATCCAGCTGTAACAACGCTTACAATGGCCTGCTCTCGTATTTACCAAACCGCCACCGTTCAACAAAATGCAGAATCAACATCAATTATATCAAATGCAAATCATTATAGTATATACATGCCATTGGAAGGAAGATTAGAAAATGCTGCACTGTGCAAGCATGATGGAGGGAATTTTAGTTTAACTAAAAAATGCCCGTTTCTTGTGAAATGAAGGGGTTTTTGACTATGACTCGATAAGGTCACAGGGGTTTTATTCCGGTCCAAATAAAAATGTTAGCCACCTACAAGGGAGTGTAGATATGAATGCTGACTCAAAAGCAGAAGAAGATCGGCACGTAGATCCTGTCTGTAGCATGGTGGTATCAAGTGACTCTGAATACTATTACGATTATAAAGAAAAACATTATTATTTCTGCAGTGAACATTGCTTGCGTAAATTTAAAGAACATCCAGAACAATATCTCAATAAAGAAATCTCCCCATCTCCTGAAAAATACAACAAGTTAATTACCTGCACATGCCCCATGCATCCTGAAATAAAGCAGCAGGGACCTGGCAATTGTCCCAAGTGTGGGATGGCACTGGAGCCAGTGGAAGTGCAGGCAGCCGCGACCAAAACGATTTACACCTGTCCCATGCACCCTGAAGTAGTACAAGATCATCCCGGCAACTGTCCCAAGTGCGGCATGGCACTGGAACCGGTTAAATTCAGAGTTGAAGAAAAAAATGAAGAACTCATCTACATGAGTCGTCGCTTTTGGGTCTGCACCATATTGGCACTGCCTGTGTTTTTCCTGGCCATGGTTGCTGATATGATGCCTGCCTGGTTGCCAAATTGGCTTTCGATGCAAGCAGTCCAATGGATTGAATTTGCGTTAGCCTCACCTGTTGTATTATGGGGGGGATGGCCATTTTTTGTTCGTGGCTGGCAATCCGTCCAGACCTGGAATCTTAATATGTTTACCTTGATTGCACTGGGTGTTTCGGTTGCCTGGATATATAGTGTAGTGGCCTTGTTATTTCCACAGATTTTCCCGCTTATCATGCAGATGGAAAGTGGATTGGTTCCCGTTTACTTTGAAGCTGCGGCAGTAATCACGACCCTGGTGCTTCTGGGGCAAGTACTTGAATTACGTGCACGCTCGCGAACCAATGCGGCCATTCAGATGTTACTCGGACTCGCTCCAAATACGGCACGCATTGTTCGAAATGATGGAACAGAAGAAGATGTCCCGCTGGAGCATGTACAGCCTGGAGATACCTTGCGTGTGCGTCCCGGCGAAAAAATACCAGTGGATGGTACGGTCATCGATGGTGAAAGTAACGTGGACGAATCCATGGTCACCGGAGAACCGATCCCGGTGGCAAAGTTAGCCGGTGAGAAACTCATCGGCGCGACGGTAAATGGGACGGGCAGCTTATTAATGCGGGCTGAAAAAGTCGGTTCCGATACATTGCTTGCACAAATTGTTGATATGGTGGCCGAAGCACAGCGTTCTCGAGCACCCATTCAAAAATTAGCAGATATCGTGGCAGGTTATTTTGTACCAGCTGTGGTTGGTGTCGCCGTGGTTGCATTTATCGCCTGGTGGGTGTGGGGTCCGGAACCGCGCCTGGCACATTCCATTGTTAATGCTGTTGCTGTCCTTATCATCGCTTGCCCATGCGCACTGGGGCTTGCTACCCCAATTTCTATCATGGTGGGAACTGGGCGTGGCGCGCTTGCCGGAGTTTTAATAAAAAATGCTGAAGCATTGGAGATCATGGAAAAAGTCGACACTCTGGTTGTGGACAAGACTGGTACGCTGACCGAAGGAAAACCAAAGTTGGTCTTGGTGCAGGCGGAAGCAGGGTTTAACGAAGACGAAATATTGCGTATGGCTGCAAGCCTCGAACGCGCCAGCGAACATTCCTTGGCGGAAGCAATCGTACATGGAGCGGAAGAGAGGGGGGTTACGCTGGTTAAGGCCAATAACTTTCAGTCGATTACTGGAAAGGGCGTTACAGGCGAAGTTGATGGACATACAGTTGTGGCCGGCAACGCAAAGCTGCTGGAAAGTTCAGGTATCAGAGCGGGAGACTTATTGCACCAAGCGGACAGGCAACGCGTCGAAGGAAACACGGTTATGTTGATTGCTATTAATGGAAAAGCAGCAGGTTTAATTGGCGTTGCTGATCCCATCAAAGACTCAACAACAGAAGCCATTCGCGATTTGCATGCCGACGGTATCAAGATAGTGATGCTTACCGGTGACAGTCTTACCACAGCGAAAGCCGTTGCAGGTAAATTGGGGATCGACCAGGTGCATGCCGAAGTATTGCCTGAACAGAAAGCCGAACTAATTAAGGAGTTGCAAGCAGATGGTTGTATCGTTGCGATGGCAGGTGATGGTATTAACGATGCCCCTGCGCTAGCACAGGCCCAAGTCGGTATCGCCATGGGCACAGGTACAGATGTGGCAATAGAAAGTGCAGGGATCACTTTGATTAAAGGCGACCTGCGGGGCATCGTCAGAGCCAGAAGGTTAAGCCGAGCCACCATGCGTAATATCAGGCAGAACTTATTTTTTGCCTTTATTTATAACACCATCGGCATTCCCATTGCTGCGGGAGTGTTATATCCATTCTTCGGGATACTGTTATCACCAATGATCGCGGCTGCTGCAATGAGCTTCAGCTCAGTCTCCGTCATAGGAAATGCACTTCGATTACGAGGAGCAAAGCTTTAGTTCACGACGTCCTGATTCGCTTGTAATGTCGACATATCTTCTTGTTGACGAATTGTATCCATTAAATAAAGAAAGGAGACGAACATGAAAAAGATTTTTGTTGTTTTCGCGTTTGTACTGGCTCTTGGAGTGGCATTTTACCCGGATGCGGGACAAAGCCAGGGTGGTTATCAATGCAGCCCATAAGAACCCCTCTGCTGATGACCGCTCCCGCGCCTTCCATGGCAAGGCCAATGAGAACGATCAGAGAAGTGACAATGAGAGTAAGTCTCCGGTTTTCAGGGATTAAGAGATTGTTTCGATAGGTAATGACAGGCAGAAGAATACTCAGAACGAGCAGAGAGAAGAAGAAATGTTCCTTCCACTCCATGAAAAATGAATGTGCCCATTCCCATGGTCCCTCAAGGATGATGGCCTTATCATGGGCATAGTGAACAACATACCACCATCCTCCGATAACATAAGAAACGACCAAGGACAAAGCCAAACAGAGGCTCAGCCCTCGAATTGTGGGGATATTTTTTTCATTCACATTCAGGACGTAGACAAAAAGTGCCACCGCCAGGAGAATCCCCAAAACGCCGAAAAGGACGTGAACCATGACAGAAACCTGGACTCCAAATAGTGACATAGCGCCCTCCCTTTAAGGAATTGACTGCATCTATTATTAGCTTGGGAAACTGATCAAAACACGTTTTTATAATAATCCTGGTAAATTTTCTAATCAAGTAACTTTTCTTTTTTATAGATTTGGTAGAATTGGCTCTATAATGGCTGCAGAAATTTGGAGTAATATGATAAATTTTCTTTCAGAGAATCAAAGGAAGCGGCCCCATTTTGCAACGGGAAGTTGGGACTGAAAGTGAGGCCGTTTTTCATGCAAGGGTGAGTTCCTGGTCAGGTTCCATCAATTGACGACAGCAAGGAAAGGACTGATGACACTCTATACTGCCGAAGAACTTAAACTGGGCGATGGAAAAAACGGACGGCCTATTCTTTTTGCTTACGGAGGCAATGTATACGAAGTATCTCCAGAAAGTAAGCTATGGAAGAATGGGCTTCATATGGGCAGACACGTGGCCGGAACGGATCTCACAAAAGACATGGAAAATTCTCCGCATGGTATAGATGCCCTGTCCAAAGCTCAGTTGGTAGGAAAGATAGTCGCCAGTCCTTTGCCATCAATTGAACATCCTCCTGCGTGGGTTAACCTATTGCTTTCCAAACATCCCCATCCCGTATCCTCGCATTTCCCTATCGCACTCTCTGTCACTGCTGCGCTGTTTTCAATTGTCAGTACCTTATTTGACTTACGGATCATGGAGCTGGCTAGTTTCTTCAATCTGGTTGTAGCAACAACGGTAATGCCTTTTACAATCCTGACAGGTTATCTCAGCTGGCGTTACAATTACCGTCGTAAAAATTCATTTGAATTCAAGGCAAAGATCCTCTTGTCTATTCTTCTTCCATTTTCCATGCTGGGCGTCCTTTGTTTATTTGGATACCAATACTTTTTTACCGAGTCATATCCTACGGGGCCGATTCATGCACTTTATCATGTGCTGGTAATATGTACGGCCCTGAATGTTGTCGCACTTGGCTATTTTGGCGGCCGCATTACATTTCCTGAGAGACGTTGACAGAACAGATCTGTTCAGCCTGTCTATAAATAAGGGTCAGAAAATTCCCCGCCTTATCGTCCATATTTCGAATGGTAATAGATGCTTTTTTTATTGCTCAGAGTGCATCCTTTGTAGATGCAAGGGCCAATGTGGCATAACGAAATGTATTTACCGGCATGTTTATTGTGCGACACTGGCCATCCATTTTTCATCATCAGTTGAAATCTCCTCGCAAAATCGCCTCTGCATTAACTAATGAAATCTTCATGTCTGTCCTTTAATCAAAGCCGATCAGACCGTGGAAACGAAATTGGCAAGCAGAAGATTACGGAAAGAAAGGTGTCAACTTAGAGGCGAGCAAATTGATGTTTCAAAACCGTTTATCAAGATTGTCTTTGTCATTTCCGAAAACTTCTTCCTTGTAACATAGCATCCAGCAATTCTGACAGAGATCCATCTTTTCAATTGGTAATAGTTCATTCAAGATTTTCAATAATTATGATATAAAATAAAAAATAATTGTCAAAATATCAATGTCTCCAATACACGAAAGAGAAGGTTTTTATTAAGAAAATCTCGAAGGAGGGCCATGCCATGAAGCGCATCATGGTTATATCTCTTATTATCGCGGGCGTGCTTACGATCGCCAACACTGCCGTCGCTGCGCATAAGATCATTGGCCGGAACGTTGAATACACGGCTGGCGGCATAACGATGAAAGGGTACCTGGCCTATGACGGAAAGGTCCAAGGAAAACATCCGGGTGTGCTCGTCGTCCATGAGTGGTGGGGACAGAACACCTACGTCCGCAAACGAGTCCGCATGCTGGCGCGGCTTGGCTATACGGTCTTGGCGCTCGATATGTACGGCGAAGGCCGGACCGCACAGCATCCAGATGATGCCGGCAGGTTCGCTTCCGAGGTGATGAAGAACTTTCCCGTAGCCAAGGAACGGTTCCTGGCAGCATTGGAGTTCCTGAAGAAGCAGCCGACCGTGGACCCTGACCGGATCGCAGCCATTGGCTACTGCTTCGGAGGAGGCGTCGTTCTGAACATGGCGCGCCAGGGCGTGGACCTGAAGGGTGTTGCAAGCTTCCACGGCAGTCTGGCGGTAGTAAAGCCCGACCAGCCAACGCCTATCAAGGCAGCAGTGCGTGTTTATAACGGAGCTGACGACAAGTTTTCCACGCCCGAACAGATCGAGGCGATCAAGAAAGAGATGGCCGAGCAGAAGGTGAACTTCAAGTTCGTGAACTACCGCGGTGCAGTACACAGCTTCACGAACCCCGAAGCCACAGAGATCGGCAAGAAGTTCAAGATGCCCCTTGCCTATAACGCCAAGGCGGATAAGGAGTCCTGGGCGGACATGAGGCAGTTCCTGAAGGTGATATTCACAAAGTAGCCGGTGAAAGAGTGAGCCTCTCCGCCAAAGCTGAATAAGGCTTATCTGATCCCCCTCTCATACCGGAAATAGCAATCATTATGGTACAAGGCCTGAAGCCAATTACAATGGGTCATCTTCCCCTCAATTCTAGAATGGTCATAGTCACATCTTCTATTGCCTGACGGTAATCAGGCCAAGGAATCAATGAAACCAAATGGGAAATCAGTGTCCCTGAGTATGTTATTGGAGACAGAGTTGAATCGATTGCACTATGAGAGAATCAGTCAAGACATCTTGGCATTCGCAGCGGTTTTATTCGGCCTTGCAACGATTATCGCAGGCACTCGTGTCCTTGTTGGCGCTGATCCGGGATACATCGTGTTTCGGCCACTTCTGATCTACAATGCAGCAATGGGAATAGCGTATGTTGCGGCAGGCATCATCATGTGGCGGAGCCTCGACCACGGCAAGTATGCGGCTGCCACGATCTTCGTTCTCAATTTCCTCGTCCTGGGGACAATCGGCTACTTGTATGCTGTGGGAAGTGCGGTTGCTATTCAAAGTATTTGCGCGATGACCTTCCGAACCTTAGTATGGCTCATTCTGTTTCTCGGACTGGCGTGGATGAGCCACAGAGACAAGATCTCAGGTGTCAAGCGGGATGACCACCCCATCATTCCACCGGATGATGCTGGATGAAGCCACGCAACACCGGTTTGCTCAAACGTTTCTCTCTTTCTAACCATAATCAGCAATTCTGAGAACTATCGCCCCATAACCCTATAAGAACACAAGACGCAAAGGAGAAACAAATGAATAAAAGGCAAATGAAGAAGGCACAAAAGAAGATTTTGATACAGGCGTTTCATGCGGTTTTAGAAACATGTTTGGTATCGGATGATCCTCTGGCAACATTTAAGGAAATCAAGACTCAAGGCGAACAACATTTCAAAGAATTGGGCCTCGATGTTCCTCCAGCAATATTTCATGAAATCATGACTCAATTGGAACCAGTTGTCGAAGAATTGGTACCTAAGCAGTAAATAGTTTCAGGGGAAGACTGGTCCTTATATCCTATTTAACTGAATGCGTAATAAAAGGGCAGCACGTCGTACAAAAAATTGCGCAGCTGATTTAATTGAGGACACCATTGATGATGTAAACGTATTAGTCAATGATTTAAGGAAAAGAACCGCTGGTGTGGCAGATCAGGGAGTAGATCTGTCGGACAAAGCCAAAAAAGAGATTATGGCAGCACTTGAGCAGGGACAGAAAGCGATAGCAAGGCAGAGACAAAAATTCACGGAAACCTTCGGCCTATAGGGTTTTAAAGACCGATTACATTTTTACGGATGAGGCAATGAGAGGCACTATACAAGTCGACAACCGTGAGCAGGATATCCTGGCAGAGATGCGCGTCCTCGCTAACCAAGCCTTCTCACGCGCTGCCGGTGCTCCTCTCGTCGAAGGAAATCATGTTCGACTGCTCAAAGACGCGAGTGAGAATTATCCGGCGTGGCTTAATGCCATCGGCAGCGCGAAACATCACATCCACATAGAGAACTACATAATTCGTGAAGACGATACAGGACATTTGTTCGCTGACGCCCTGATTGCAAAAGCCAAGGAAGGCGTTCGCGTGCGGCTAATCTACGATTGGATGGGTGGATTCGGCAAAACCTCGCAACGGTTCTGGGACCGCTTATGTCTGGGAGGGGTCGAGGTTCGTTGTTACAATCCGCCGCGTCTTGATAGCCCCCTCGGTTGGCTCTCACGCGATCACCGCAAGATGCTCGCAATTGATGGAAAAATAGGCTTCATAACGGGCTTGTGCATCGGGCAGATGTGGGAAGGCATCCCTGAAAAGGGTATCGAGCCGTGGCGTGACACCGGAGTCGAAGTGCGTGGGATTGCCGTCGCAGACGTCGAGCAAGCATTTGCGCAAGTCTGGGCTTTGATGGGTGATCCGATCCCTGAACATGAAATAGTCAAAAGAGAAGCGCTTTGTCGGGCCGGCGATATGAGTATGCGCGTTGTGGCGAGTATGCCGACGACGGCCGGCATGTTCCGCTTAGACCAACTCATCGTCGCACTCGCCAGAAAGAGGCTGTGGTTAACGGATGCTTACTACGCGGGGACGAGCGCCTACGTGCAGGCGCTGAGAGCGGCATCGAAGGACGGAGTTGACGTGCGCCTGCTTGTGCCGAACGGAACAGACATCCCTATTTTGAGACTTTTAGCCAGAGCAGGTTATCGCCCGCTCCTGGAGGCGGGAGTTAGGATCTTTGAGTGGAACGGCACGATGCTGCATGCGAAAACGGCAATAGCCGACGAAGGCTGGGCACGTGTCGGATCGACGAATCTGAACGTTGCCAGTTGGTTCGGTAATTGCGAATTGGACGCTGTGGTCGAAGACGAATCTTTCGTGCAGGAGATGGAAGAGATGTACCTTCAGGATTTAACGAATGCGACAGAAATCGTCCTGGACGCAAAACTGAAGGTGTGCGCGCCGGGTGAGCCGCACTTGACGCACAAGGCAATGAAAAGAGGCGGTGGGAGTGTCGGAAGAGCAGCAGCCGGAACGATTCGTGTGAGTAACGTTATCGGCGCAGCATTCACCGATCGGCGCGTCTTGGAGCCCTTTGAGGCGCGCTTGATGACAGTTGTTGGAACTTGCTTACTGGTATTAGCCAGCCTCTTTGCATACTTCCCGCGTGGGCTTGCGTACCCAGTGTTAATTATTTTCGTTTGGTTTGGTGTCGCTCTGCTTTACAGAAGCTATAAGTTGCATCTCAAAGGCAAGCAAACAAAAGCATCGGATACAAGCAGAAAACTGTGATGAACTGTAAGAGGACGGACTTGAGTTGACAGTTCGTGAAAAAAGGTGGTCAGATACCTCCCGGATTGTTAGGCAGAGTTTACTTGACAGCATATGTAAAGACGGCCTCTGGTCATCCCTTCCTCCTACCATGAATTCTTATAGAATATTATTTAATTGACTACAGGGATGGCAATAATATTCATGGGAAGGCAGGAGGACTCATTACTTCCTGGGCGACAGAGCCCTCATTTCAGTATGTCCCAAGCCTCTATGAATCATAATAGGTTGGTTGGATCATAGAATCCTTGTCACGCTGGAGGATTGGTTTAGAGGCTAAATTTCCTGCTTTATCTTTCTTTTGTCGGGAGGTGATGTGATGCCCGGATTAAAGGGTAGCGTTGATGCTTTTGTCGGTATCGATATTTCAAAAGATAAATTTGATGTCTACGGGATTGGAAGGGACGAGAAAAAGCTATTTCAGTTTTCAGCGGCCATGGACCGGAATGGTTTTGAGAAGCTGAAGGAACATCTGGTGGTTGTTTCGGTCTCATCCGTTTTAATCGGGATGGAGTCCACGGCTTCCTATCATGTCAATCTTTTCTCTTATCTGGTTTCTGAGGGATACCAGGTCGTTATCATCAATCCTTTGCTGATTTCCAATTATGTCAAGATGCAGCTCAGGAAGACCAAAACCGACAAGAAGGATGCTGTGGTCATTGCCCAGTTTCTTCTTGCGAATGGGAACACTCTGATCCAACGGGTCGATTCATCTTTGATTTCCGATCTTCGTGATCTCTCGCGTCAGCGGGAAGGTTTGATTGACGAGATGACCGCATTGAAGATCAATATCAAGAGGCTCCTGAATATCACTTTTCCGGAGCTGGAGCATATGACTTCCGTCTTTACGAAGTCCATACTGAAGCTTGTACAGAAATACCCTTCTGCCATTGCTCTTGGAAATGCAAACCTTGGTCAATTATCTCAGATGCTGATCGCAGATTCCTATGGGCATAAAAGAGAGGCGTTTGCTGTGAAGCTGATCAAGGCCGCACATTCGTCGGTCGGTACCAAAAGTTCAGCCAAGGAAATCATTCTCAAGCAAAACGTGACTCTGCTCCTTCACCTTGAAGAGGCACTGGAGGAGATAACCGGCATATTGATTGAGATGAGTCGAAAGCAGATGGAAGACGATATCAACATTCTTACTTCCATAAAAGGTATCGGGGACAAAAGCGCTGTAAATTTTCTCATTGAGATGGGTGGCGATGTTAATCATTACGAATATTCTGGGAAAATCATTGCCATGGCAGGATTGGACCCGGCTGTTTACCAGTCAGGTCAACATGAAGGTAAAGGCAGGATCACGAAACGTGGAAATCGTCATCTGAGGAGAATCATATGGATGATGACAACCAAAGTGATTCAATATAACGATATTTTTAAGGCTTATTACCTTAAACGAAGGACTGAAGGCTTGCCCTATAAAATGGCGGTATTGGCCACTGCACATAAATTGATTCGTATCGCCTATGCCATGCTGACACGACGGACAACTTTTTGCCCACAGATGAATTCTTGATAGTTGACTGAAATCATGACGAATCTTGTCTTGTGTTGACGGTGTCTATCAAGTTATGTATAGGTCAAAACAGATGAATAATTGCGGCAAGGCAGTGAGTTAACACACCCTCCATCAAGGCACCCATACCCCCCCTTGCTAGTTGGGCCGAGGATTAAAAATTCTTTCTATTCAGGTTCAGATTGCTGATTCTTATATAGCAAGTGTCGCTGAATCAGCATTTAAAAAGTTTCTAAGACGTTTTTTCCCATCAGATGACCGTTTACACGTCCTCCGAATTATCTCTCGAATTTGAACAATAAAAGCTTATTCAGCTTTGTTCTTTGGAGTTTGACTCTGTACAGCCAACCTCGCAGGATTCCTTCCGAATCAAAGCGGGGAGCAACCACCGAATTCTTTCTTCCTAAATTGATGTTCATCGAGCAAGGATAATGATGTATAGTATATTTCAAACATGAAATGTGGATGCATGCGAATATCTGTATTCGACGACTGGATATAGGGAGTTTTACATGGAAACAGAGAAACTGCTCACGATTCTGAGGGAGGGGCCAGAAATTTGGAATCAGTTGAGATCCGAAAAACCACAGCCGTTCATTGATCTCAGTGGCACAAACCTCAGCGGGACAAACCTCAACAGGGTTAATCTCAGTGGGACAAGCCTCAGGAAGGCAGACCTCAGTAAAGCATATCTTAACGGTGCAAACCTGAGCAAGGCAGATCTCAACGGGGCAAATATAGAGAAGGCGGAACTCATAGGGGCCAACCTCAGCAAGGCCAACCTCAAGAAGGCAGTCCTCAGCGGTGCGGACCTTGACGGGGCTAATCTCAGCGGGGCTAACCTCTGGATGGCAGATCTCATTGGTACAAACCTCTGGAAGGCCAACCTCCAAGGGGTAAACCTCGGTGAGGCCACCCTCAGAAAGGCATGTCTCAGTGGAGCGGACCTCCGAGAGGCATACCTTTTTAAAGCGAACCTCTGGAAGGCAAGCCTCCATGAAACGGATCTCCACGGGGCAAACCTTAACGATGCTTACCTCAGCTTAGCGGACCTCAGCAGGGCTAACCTCAGTAATGCAACTCTCAGGACGGCGGACCTCAGTGGGGCTAACTTGCAAGAGGTAAACCTCTGTCATGCGGTTGTGGTACAAGCTGATTTAAAGTACGCCAAACTCAAACATTGTAGAATTTATGGGATTTCGGCGTGGGGGGTAGAGATCAATGAATATACTGAGCAACGGGACCTGATCATTACCCCTATTAACCAATCATCGATCACCGTCGATAACCTCGAAGTTGCTCAGTTCATCGACCTTCTATTGAATAATGTAAAAATTCGCCACATTATCGACGCTATAACGTCAAAGGTTGTCTTGATTCTGGGACGGTTCAGTAAGGAGAGAAAGACTGTTCTAGATGCCCTACGGGAGGAACTTTATCGGAGAGACCTTACACCAATAATTCTTGATTTCGAAAAACATGCCAGCAGGGACATAACGGACACCGTTGAGACCATAGCTCGGATTTCTAAGTTTGTTATCGCCGATCTCACTGATCCCAGCAGCATCCCGCATGAACTCACCGCAATCGTGCCTTTACTCCGGAAGACCCCTGTGATTCCGCTGAGACATGTTGGCTCGGGAGACTATAGTATGTTTGATGAACTGAAGAACTACTCTTTGGTTTTGAAGATCCACGAATACGACGATGCTGGTTCCCTACGCTCGAACTTGCCGAGGGTAATTGCTCCGGCTGATCAGATGGCGGAGAAACTGCGTAAGTAAGGGAAATTTTCTCTCCCCATCAAACTGGCATGGGGGGCCGAATCGGGTAAATCTCGCATTGAGGGGAAAATATTATTCAGGGCAAAGTAGGGTGAGCTCTTGTCGGCAAACATAAGGGAGTTTCGTCCGTAAACGCAAAAGCCAAACGCTGGGAAACCTAAGCAATACTTCCTTCGAAAGGCGTTTGCTGAAAAGTATTTACCTCTTTTGGCTGCACGTTATTCCTTCAAAATGCTATCGACCCAAGAAATTGAAGCTGCCACGTTGGGGAACCCAATGGTGCTCGTCAGTATGATTAGTTTAAAATCCTGCACCATAAAATGAAATGCCGGTCTTTTAGATATTTGACCGGCATCTATCACGTAAATTAGATTTTACATCTGGTTAATGTAAGGTTTTGTCGTGGTCTTTCCTGAATTCATCTCCTTGCTCGTACATAAAATTAGCTTTGTCATCAAATTCCGCTTTTTCAATTCCATTCTCGTCAAATTCCTTCATCATGTTGTCCATTGAATAATACTCTCTGAGTATGGGATCTTTTTTGCCTATATTTACGACAAAGCGGTTAGAATTAAATGTAATCTTTACAGAATCTCTTTGTTCTTCCGTTAAATTCAGTATCATTTTTCCTAACCTCCTTTCGCTTTTTTCTTCCATCACATGTCAACTATTGCATTTCTTCTTATTATTGTCTTGTCATTTTGTCACAAAAAATGCAATTTACCGCTCAAATTTACCCCATACAGAATGTTGCCATGCAAAATTATAAAAGTTACGATTATGATGTTTGTCAATGATTGGAGGCAGCTTTCCTGAAAAAATATTTATTGACAGAATGCGCATCTTTAATAATAGGCTCCAATTGCTGATCCTTATATAGCGATTGTCGCTGAAGCGGCATTTAAATTTTCTAAGCCGTTTTCCCCAGCAGACAACCGTTACCCGTTTTTCAAATTATCTCTCGAATTTGAACGATAAACGGCCTCTCAGCGCCAGTGTACAGATAGTCATTAGCTCCTGCCTTGCAGGATTACGACAAAGAGTTTTTATGAATAAGACCTCAGCAAAATTGCAAGGCTCCCTTTTTTATTATTCAACCCCAACTTTTTTCTGATGTTTTCTCTGTGGAAGTCGATGACTCGCTTGTTTGAATTTAAGAGCTCAGCTATTTCCTTTGATGTCATGCCTTCTCTCACTAGAGATGCGATCTGGATTTCTGTTTTTGTAAGGTTCAGATAGTTGGAGGTCAATTTCTGTACAAAGGGTGAAGCGATTTCATCAAGATTGGTTTCTGCTATTTTAATGAGGCCTTTTTGAGTATCGTCCAACGATGTATTCTTGAGTTTTTTCAGATAAGGCAGAACCTGTGCCTTGATATTGTCAAGGAATCTCTCTTTCAGTTTTTCTTGGTCATTTTCCATGGTATTCAGCAGGACCTTCATCGTGGTATTGACATCCGCCAGATTCTGCGCCTTAATGCTCAATTCTCTTTCGTTTTTTATTAAAGCTTCCTCCATTTGCTTTCGTTCAGCTACTTTTCCTAAACGGTCGGCAATGGCATCGATCAGATCACGCTCTTCTTTTAAAAAAGGTCCTCCGTCTCTCTGGGAAGTCTCTTTCAGATAGTGAACATTCACCGTGCCTGCCAGCCTGCCATTGACATTGATTTTAGCCGATATTTGCCATGGGGTCTCTTGAAAATTCGCAGTTTTAAATTCCAGATCTTCATAGGTGATTCTTGCGCACATATGTTCCGGATAAGGGAAGCCGCTTGGCATGAGGTCGGCAGTATTCCGGAATATTTCCTCTATCGTATCTGCCTTCTCAATCACATTAGCAATGGAATACAGGCAATTCAGTTCCTTGATTCGTTCCCGTAATTCCTCTTCTGCCCGTTTCCGCTCAGTGATGTCTTCCACGATTGCTTCCACATACTCGTCAACATCATTCTGTTTACTCACTTTCCGAGCCGCCACGTTGGCAAACATGATGCTCCCGTCCTTGCGGCGACAGGGCTGCTCTGAATAGATCCAGTTCTGTTGTTCCAAAATGCGAAGGGCTTTGTCATGATTGGCGGGATCGACCTGAATCTGGGTTGCTGGATCGGTGACGTTGAACATCAGGTCCTCCGGAGAATCATAGCCGAGCATCGACGCAAAGGCCTTGTTGACCCGGAGAATTCCATTTTCAGGGAGTGAGATTTGCAACATGCCGATTGAAGCATTTTCGAACAGGTTTCGATACAGTTTTTCGCTTCTCTCAAGAGCTTCCTCAGCCTTTTTTCTTTCGGTATTGTCAAATGCGGAACAACGATTCATCAGATAGTTGCCATTTTTATCAAAGATAGCCGTTGTATTGACAATCACATCAAGCACACTGCCATCCTTGCGAATCCATTTATCTTCGACATCACGCACCCATCCACGCTCTTTTAAAAGAGAAAAGTCCTGCTGAAATGCCTCTATTCCTTCAGGTGTCAGTAAATCAGTGATTTTCATCTTCCCGATGACCTCATCTCGGGAATAGCCCAGCCACCTCAGTTCCGTGTTATTAATACGGATAATCGTCCCGTCCTCCGCAAGAGAATGGTAACCACAGGGAGCGTTCTCGTACAGGTCGGTTATCTCGTCCAAGTGCTTCTTCTCTGTTTCTTCTAACCGTCTCTGCTCGGTAATATCTTCCACAAATCCGTCTGTGTAGTCTATCGTCCCATCGGGCTTGAGAACCTTACGAACCGCTACTTTTGCGATTATGATGCTACCGTCCTTTTGGAGAAGCGGCTGCTCGGCATAAAACCAGTCCCGCTCTTCCAGAGTTGCAAGCGTATTGATGTAATTCTGAGGATCAGTGTGGATTTGGCTGGTGACATCAGTGATGGTTGAAATCATTTCTTCCGGCGATTCATATCCCAGCATCTTGGCGTAGGCGGCATTGACCCGAATCAGTCGGTTCTCAAGATGGGAATATTGGAACATGCCGATTGGAGAGTTGTCGAACAGGTTGCGATAAATTGCGGTTCATCCGGTTAATGAGTACCTTGGTATTGCATAAAATCACATGGACATGGCAAGAGCCCTGTTGTTTGAGACCAATCGAACAACAAAAGGAGGCTCCAGACCATGTCCACATCGGTTCTTTATC
>Ga0067045_1029882_pt1 | contig 17840 bp, 12 predicted proteins | sample TerdegcTABiofilm_FD_59184 | JGI IMG/M metagenome (GOLD analysis project Ga0067045, IMG submission 59184) | Combined Assembly of (Gp0054472, Gp0054536) Wastewater bioreactor microbial communities from Singapore -Terephthalate degrading... | reverse complement strand
GACAACTGCCAAGCAGACTGTATAATCATCCTCGGGCCTCCTCGGGGCGGACAAGTTGCTCTGCTTCAACAACTTAGACGCCCCAGGAGCCCCAAGAATTCCCTCTTTTCTGAATAATCCGGGCTAGGGCTCCGTCTAGCGTGCTCTGGCGGATGAAGCGATGATCCCATGCCCATGTGGCACAGCCGCCCTCGGCTGTGCATGGCATTTCGCACAACCGAGGGCGGCTGTGCCACATATCAAAGCACGACGGACGGAGCACTAGGGCTCATCCGGATCTATGCTGCAACACATTCCCTCCAATCTCCGCCCCCGAATCTTGCTCGCCGTCCCCCGGGCAGGCTATACTCTCCACGTTCGTGCGGCTCCCCGAGGGTCGGCATCGGGGACTCATGGGGGTCGGGTTCGGCCGAGACTGCTTCCCGGGGGTTCTTCCATGTTCTTTGCGGCGATCGACTTCACCCTGGCGCCGATCGACTGGATCATCATCGTTGTCTACCTGATCGGGTGCGTGGCGGCCGGCGTGTGGATGCGCCGCTACGTCCGCAACGTGGACGACTTCGCGGTGGCGGGCCGGGAAATGGACCTCAACCTCGGCGTCGCCTCGCTGGCGGCCACCGAAGTGGGCATCGTCACCGTGATGTACACGGCGGAGAACGGCTTCAAGAACGGCCTGGCCGGCGCGACCCCGGGCCTCTTGGCCTGCATCATGATGCTCATCGTGGGAATGACCGGCTTCGTCATTGTGCCCATGCGCAACGCCGGCGTCATGACGATTCCCGAGCTGTTCGAAAAACGGTTCGGCAAGCACGTCCGCTGGCTCGCCGGCGTGGTCGTGATCCTCGGCGGCGTGCTCAACATGGGGATCTTCCTCCGCCTGGGCGGCGATTTTCTGATGTTCGTCGCCGGGCTGGATCCCGCGGCCAAGTTCCACATCGACCTGGCCGGAGTCTCGTTCAACCTCGGAATGATCGAGGCCATGATGACCGGCCTGCTGCTCCTCGTGCTGCTCTACACGGTCCTCGGGGGAATGCTCTCCGTGCTCATCACCGACTATCTCCAGTTCCTCGTGATGGGCGCGGGGCTCGTGGTCACGTCCGTGTTGGTGATTTGGAACGTCGGCTGGTCCAACCTCATCGACGGCTTGTGGCAGGCCCACACGTCGGGCGTCAAGCTCCTCGACACCAGCATCCCCGGCACGACGACGGAAGTGACCATGGCGCATCCGTTCAATCCCATCGCGGCCTTCGGCTGGGGCTGGGTCACGTGGCAGGCGATGACCTCCATCGCCATCGTGACCACGTGGCAGACGACCATCGCCCGCGTCCTGGCGGCCCGCAATGCCGACACCGCCAAATCCATCTATCGTCGCACCAGCTTCTACTATGTGGGCCGGTTCGGCCTGCCGGGCATCTGGGGCATCGGGGCTTTCCTCTACTTCTGGCACCAAGGGGGCCTGCCCGAAGGCATGGGCAGCCTCACCGCCATGCCGGCTTTCCTGCACACGATCCTGGGGCCCGGCCTCCTGGGCCTGGTGATCGCCGCGATGCTCGCCGCGGAGATGTCGACCGACAGCGGCTACCTGCTCACCTGGGCCACGGTGATCTACAACGACATCATCAGTCCCTGCCTCCGTAAGCCGCTCTCCCCCCGGGCCAAGCTGCTCACGGTGCGGCTCATGGTCCTCCTGATCGGCGTCTTCCTCGTGTTCTACGGACTCTGGTACCAGCTCCCCGGGGCCGCCTGGGATTATCTGGCCGTGACCGGCAACATCTACCTGGCCAGCCTCTTCACCCTTCTGGTCGCGGCCCTCTATTGGCCAGGCGCCCATAGCTGGGGCGCGGTCGCGGCAATCGTGCTGGGGGCCATCGGCCCGGTCACGTTCCTGATCGTGAACGCCATTGTCGAGAAGCAAAACCAGATCTCGCCCGAGATCGCCGGCTGGTCGGCCTTCGGACTGGCCTTCGCCGGGATGATCGTCGGCTCGCTGGTCGGCCGGACCGTGAGCAAGGGCCGATCCGCCGGAACCACCACCTCCTAGCCCGCCAAGGAACCCATGCCATGCTCGATCGCTTCCTCATCGCGTTCTGGACCGTCATGGTCTTCGGCTCGATCGCCTGGTACGGCTACCTGCTCTTCCACGTGGGCATCAAGGGCGGCTGGGACATCGCCCGCATGATCCGGGTTCTTTCGGGCCAGGGCGGCGAGAACCAATCCCCCGGGCCAAAGGGTCAATGACGAGGATTGCCCAATTCGCCCAACGAGGCGTAGAATGGCGACCGTTCCGACCCGGCCGAAGGTGTATCACATCACGCATTGGCGGAATGTGCCCGCGATCGTGAGGGCGGGTAGAATATGGTCGGACGCGAAACGCATCGAATTGGGGTTGGGCTGTGAAGTCGTCGGGATGTCGGAGATCAAGAGGCGACGATTGGAGGAACTGGAGGTCAAGTGCCATCCAGGAACCACGGTCGGGCAGTATGTGCCCTTCTATTTCTGCCCCCGATCGATCATGCTCTACATCCTCCACAGGGGAAACCACCCCGATCTCGACTATCGTGAAGGACAGCATCCGATCGTCCACCTGCAAGCCGATCTGTACGATTCCGTGCGGTGGGCTGGCCAACACGGAGTCCGCTGGGCGTTCAGCAACGCCAATGCAGGCGCACGCTACGCGAGTTTCTATGCCAACTTGGAGCGATTGGAGGAGGTGAACTGGATGGCGGTCGGGGCGACGGATTTCCGCGATCCTACGATCAAGGATGGAAAACAGGCGGAGTTTCTGGTACTCGAGTCGTTTCCGTGGACGTTGGTGGAGAAGATCGGCGTGGCAAGCGACGCGGTCTTGCAGCAGGTACAACAAACGTTGACCGATGCGGCCCACCAACCTCCCGTGAGCGTCGAACCTGCGTGGTACTTCTGAGGGAGAATCGCATGATCGAACTCCGGCAAGGCGACATCCTTCAGGCGGACGTGGAAGCCCTGGTCAACACGGTAAACTGCGTGGGGATCATGGGGCGTGGAATCGCGCTGCAGTTCCGGAACGAGTTTCCAGAGAACTACCTAGCGTACAAGGCGGTTTGCGATCGGGGAGAACTCCGTCCCGGCAAGATGCTTGTCGTCAACTTGAACCGCCTGCAGAATCCACGGTACATCGTCAATTTCCCGACCAAACGACACTGGAAGGGCAAGAGCCGGATTGAGGACATTCAGGTTGGCCTCGAATCGCTCGTCGAAGAGGTTCGTCGGAGGAGAATTGGCTCGCTCGCTGTCCCACCACTCGGCTGCGGTCTTGGTGGCCTCCGGTGGGATCAGGTGAGACCCCTGATCGAACGAGCCTTCTGCGTGATTCCCGACGTGCGTGTCGCTCTCTACGAGCCCGCAGGTGCGCCCGCAGCCGAACGGATGGTGAAGACAAAAGGGGTTCCGAACATGACTCCAGGACGCGCCGCGTTGCTGGGACTCATGCGGCGCTACCTGGCAGCCGTGATGGATCCCTTCGTCTCGCTCCTGGAAGTCCACAAGCTGATGTACTTCATGCAAGAGACAGGGGAGAAGCTGCGATTGCGGTTCGTGAAGGGGCTTTACGGCCCGTACGCTGAGAATATGCGGCACGTGCTGATCCCTATCGAAGGCCATTTCATCATGGGTTACGGAGATGCGGAAGACGCCCCCGACAAACAGATTGAGTTGAACCGCAAGGCTTCAGAGCAGGCCGAGGAATTCCTACGAAGCCAACCGGAAACCCACGCCAGATTCGATCGGGTGGTCGACTTGATTGAAGGATTCGAAACACCGTATGGAATGGAACTGCTGACAACGGTCCATTGGGTCGCAAGGCGGGAGGCGGCGTCCACTGCCGACGATGCGGTCGTCAAGTTCTACTCATGGAATGACCGCAAGGGAATGTTCAAAGAAGAGCATATTCGACTCGCGTGGACGGTCCTGGATGATAGAGGCTGGTTGCCCGACACGGCGTCCAAGGCACGTCATAACTGACGTGCCGTCCTACCCGCTCCCCGCCGCGTGGATCGTCTCGTACATCGCGACGATGTTCTCGGTCGGCGTGATCGGCTGGAGGTTGTGGCAGGGGGCGCAGATCCAGCGGGCGTTGCGGTAGATTTCGATGCTCTGGCGGACCTCGGCGGCCACGTCGTCGACGGAGCCGAAGGCCAGGGTCTGCTGGTTGTCGATCGAGCCGTGGAAGATCACCCGGTCTGCGAAGTCGCGGACCAGCCCTTCCCGCTCCATGCCCGCGCAGCGCCACTGGATCGGATTGAGGATCTCGATCCCCACCCGGTCGATCAGGTCCGGCAAGAAGACCCTCGCCGCGCCGTCGGTGTGATACATCACGTGGACGCCGAAGGAGCGGGCCAGGTCGGCCATCTTGACCTGGTTCGGCAGGAGGAAGCGGCGGTAGGTGGCGAGGCTCATCAGCGGGCCGGTCTGGGCGCCGAGGTCTTCGGCGACCCAGGTCAGGTCGATCCGCCCCCTGCCCGCCTCGAAGATCCGCCGGTGGAACTCGTGGTAGAACTCGAAGAGGTGCCCGAGGATCGCTTCGGCCAGCTCGGGCCGCAGGGCAAGGTCCTCGAACGCCAGTTGCAACCCCCGCAGGTATCCGTAGAGCAGGAACGGCTCGTAGCAGCCGCTGTGGATCGGCCAGTAGCCGTCGGACCGCTCGACGGCCTCGGCAATCACGCTGTAGTCGAAGTCGTCGGGGCTCGGCCAGCGGTGGGCGTGGACGTCGTCCACGGTCTGGGCCCCTTCGAGCGGATGATACCATGGCTCGTCATACGTGCCCGAGCCGTAGTCGGCCTTCCGGTAGCGGATGCCCCACAGGTCGGCCTGCGGGTCGAGCGGATGATGGGCCAGCTTCCACCGCGGCTCGATCACCTTCCGCTTGTCGATCCGGAGCCGCCGCCACAGCGCGTCGTCGTCGGCGCAGCCGAGGTCCGTAAGCAGGCGTGCCGTGACTTCCGGCGTGGCCTGATAGTCCGTCGGAATCCGGTCCACGGGCCGCTTGTCGAGCAGGGCCAGCCAGCGGGCACGGGGCGTCATGGAGGTAGGCATCGAGTTTCACTTGTCCCTTCTGCCGATCCCAGACATGATATCAGGCAGCCGTAGGGTGGGACAAGCGAAGCGCCGGCCCACCAGCATGTGGACGGTTGCCGAATGCTCTAGTGCTCCGTCTAGCATGCTCTGATGGGTGAAGCGATGATCCCATGTGGCACAGCCGCCCTCGGCTGTGCAGGGCATTTCGCACAGCCGAGGGCGGCTGTGCCACACATCAAAGCACGACGGACGGCCCACCAGCATGTGGCCCCTACAGCCGCCACGGTTCGCGGTAGGGGTATTCGAGCAGGCGGTTGGCTTCTTCGTCGCCGGGGAACTGCTCGTGGACCGGGTCCCAGCGGAGCTTCCGGCCGAGGAGGTAGGCGAGGTTGGCCAGATGGCTCCAGGACGTGGCCCGGTGACCGATCTCGACGTCCATGACCGGCCGCTGCCGCGTGGCGATGCACTCCAGCCAGTTGCCCGAATGGCTGTCGCTCCGCTGGAGGTGCAATTCGCCCGGGCGGGTGGGCGAGAGGTCGGCCTCGCCGCGCGTGACCTGGAAGTCCCAGAAGCCGCTCAGGGTTGCCTGCGTGCCGATGAATTCCAGGCTCAAGCTGCCGCTGCCCGGCTGTTCCCAGATCATCTCGAAGGCCGGGTCAGCGAATTCGCAGCGAACGCGCATCTCGACGGGCACGTCGTAGAGGTTATTGGGGGCCTGGGTGCCGGAGGCTTCGATCGTCACCGGCCCGGTATGGTCCGCGCCCATGGCCCAGGAAACCACGCTGAACATGTGGACCCCGTTGTCGGCAATGGCCCCGGCGCCGTAGTCCATGAAATAGCGGAAGGTGAAATGGCACCGCTTGGGATGGTACGGGGCCCAGGGCGCCGGCCCCAACCACAAGTTCCAGTCGAGATTGGCCGGCACGGGCACCGGCGGCTCGCAGGGATACGTAGGGTTGCGGGGATGCGACAGGCGGACCGTGTGGACCTTCCCGAACCGCCCGTTGCGGACCCACTCGCACGCCTGGCGGCTCCGGCCGATCGAGCGATACTGGGTGCCCATCTGAACGACCCGGCTGTAACGGCGGGCGGTTTCGACCATCTTCCGCCCCTCGCCGATGGTGCGGCAAAGCGGCTTCTCACAATAGACATCCTTGCCTGCCTGGCACGCCATCACGGTGATGGGGGCATGCCAGTGATCGGGCGTGGCGATCAGGACGGCGTCGATGTCCCGCCGGTCGAGGATGCGGCGGAAGTCCTGGCAAGCGTCGCCCCCGCCGATCCGCTTCTGGGCGCCGGCCGCGCGCTGGAGGTCCACATCGCAGAGCGCGGCGACGGTGCAGCCCGGGTCGTCGTGGATGGGCAGGAGTCCCATGCCGCGTCCGCCGCAGCCGATCAGGGCCGCCACCACGCGCTCACTGGGAGGCCGGCGACCGTCTGTCCCGAACACACTGTTCGCAAGAAACGGCGGCACCGCAAGGCCCAAACCTGCGCTCCCCAGAAAGCCCCGCCGGCTCACGCGATGTCTCTTGGCGCCCATGGCATTCTCCTTGTCGACGTTGCGAACCTGGAAGCCTGTGCTACCCGTCTCCAGGCTTGCCGCAGACTACTGCGGGGAGAAAGGGGAGTCAAGCGGCGGGAACGCCTGAAGCCGGGAGGCGGCCCGGCGACGCGGGGATTCGGGGGCGCGACGGCAGCTTCCCTCCGTCGTTCCGCTCTGTTACGCTGGATGGCCTTGCATAGTCGTGGGAGGACGATTGATGAAAAGGCCAAGCCGTTTGGTCGGTTTTTGCGGGCTCCTGGTTGTTCTTGCGACGGGCGCATCGCTGGCCGGGGAGAAGCCGGGCCGGAAGCCCCAGGCGGTCCCGGACGATTTCCCGCGTTTCCTCGTGCCCGGCCACGAGCGGGAGATGTCGCTGTTGCGCGATCTCTACTGGCTGCACTATCAGCCCGCCGGGCCGTTGATCCCGCTTTGGGACGAGTGGATGCCCATGAGCACCCTCTGGCCCGCCCGGGGAGAAGGGGAGCAACTCGGAGCCATGCGGCGGCGATGGGCGGACGCCCTAGCCGGGCGCACTCTCAACGCCGAAGGCTACGTCCACACCCGCCAGCACGACGGCTCGGCGCATGCCGAGGGCTGGCCCTTCCCGCTCTGGATGCAGGCCGGCGGCATCGGCTGGCACTTCGCGCCCATCGGAGTGCCGGGCTATGAGTCCCCGCTCGTCAAGCCGGACGGCTGGAAACTCACCGGCGCCCGCGGCGGCACGGTGACGGGCAAGGGATGGCCCCTCGAGTTGACGGCCGCCGGCGCGGTCGCGGAGCCTCCGCCGTTTGCCATCAACGCGCGGATTGCCCCCTGGCTCCGATTGAACTGGTGGGCCACCGGGCTGGAAGGGGCCAAGTGCTACGTCGAGTGGACGACCAAGGACCACCCCGAGTTCAGTCCCGACCGCCGCGTCGGTTTCTCTCCGGCCACCAGCGACGGCGAGAGCCGCGCCTCGCTTCCCATGGGCGGCAACCAGGGAAGAATGGATCTCTCCCGGGTCGAGACCCGCACCATGATTCCCGTCCACCGCCTGCCAGGCTGGAAGGGGACAATCACGGGCCTCCGCATCGGTTTCGGCAACGCCGGCCCCGGGCACGTCGTCGTCAAGTCGTTCCACACCGCGTGCGACAGCCGCCACAACATCAACAACTCGAACTTCATTCGCGGGTGCCACGACTACTTCGTCTGGTCGGGCGATGTGGCGTTTCTCCGCAGCCAGATGCCGCGGATCCGCACGGCAATGCGATTCATCATGCGGGAGTTCGATACCCGCCGCCGCAAGTGCGTCTACACCACCTGGCCCGGCCACGAGGGCCGCAGCGGCGTGCGCTACGTCGACGGCAAGAAGGTAATCGTTCCCGGCGAGGGAATCGGCAGCAACTACTGGGACCTGCTCCCGTTCGGCGGCGAAGATGCCCTCGGTACGATCTACTACTACGATGCCCTCGGGGACCTCGCCGATTTGGAGACGGGGATCGCCGCGCATCCGGAGTGGAACGTCGCGGGCGGGCCCGACGCCTTCGATGCCGCCGACCTCCGCCGCCACGCGCAGGAAGTGAAGGATTACGGCACCAAGCGGTTCTGGAACGAAAAGACCGGCCGGTTCGGCACGGTGGATCTCGACGGCAACCTCCACGATTACGGCTTCACGTTCCTGAACAACGAGGCCGCCTATTACGGCTTCGCCACCCCGGAGCAGGCCCGCGCGATCCACGCCTGGATGAGCGGGCAGCGGATCGTCGAGGGGGACACGTCCACGGGCAACGACATCTACCGCTGGCGTTTCGGCCCCCGTGCGACCACGCGGCGCAACCTCGACTATTACTTCTGGGCCTGGAGCAGCCCGGAATCGATCCCCTGGGGCTACCAGGTCCAGGACGGCGGCGCCGTGCTCGGCTTCACGTATCACGAGCTCATGGCCCGCCTCGCCATCGCCGGACCCGACGATGCCTGGCAGCGCTTGCGCCAGATCCTCGCCTGGTTCGAGGAAGTACAAGCGGCCGGGGGATACCGGGAGTACTACAAGGACCCTGCCCGCGGCACGATGCAGGGGGGCAACGTCCCCGGCGGGCTCGGCCTCGACAAGGAGTTCTTCGAGTCGGTCCTCGTCCCCCAGGTCGTGCTGTACGGGTTCCTCGGGTTGCAGCCCACGGCGACGGGCTGCATCCTCGAACCTCGCTTGCCTTCCGGGTGGAAGGAGTTGTCGGTCACGCGCATTCACCTGCACGGCCACGTTCTCGACGTCCGTGTCACCGCCGACTCCCTCGACATCACCGATCACAGCCCGGCTGCTCCACGGTTGAAGATCGAGCATAAGCCGGAGCGGACGCTCAGAATCCTCGCCCCGTAGACAGGGAACACGGTTCACGCTTTCGGAGGTCCTGCCATGAATCGATCGACGCAGATTGGGTCCGTTGCTGTGCTCGCGGGCGCCGCCGTGCTCTGGATGCTCCGGATCACGGGCGCCGACGCTGCCGAGACGCCGCCCACTTGGAAGGCGGGCGCGGCCTCGGTGGTCATCACGCCGGGGGAATCGATGTGGATGGCCGGCTACGCCGCGCGCAAGAAGCCCTCCGAGGGCAAGTTTCAGGACCTCTTCGCCAAGGCCCTTGCGTTGGAAGACGCGGCCGGCTCGCGTCTGGTCCTCGTCACCCTCGATTTGATCAGCGTCCCGAGGGCCCTGCGCGACGCGGTGGAGAAACAGGTCTGCCCGAAGTACGGCCTTCGCCCCGAAGGACTGCTGATGAACTGCTCCCACACCCACTCGGGCCCGGTCGTCCGGGCGGGCAAGTCGTTCTACGAGCTTGCCCCGGAGCAGCAGCAGCGGGCCGACAAGTACGCAGCCGAGTTGCCGGGGAAACTGGTGGCCCTCGTCGGCAAGGCGGTGGCCGACATGGCGCCGGCTCGACTGGGATACTGTCATGCCCGGGCGGGCTTCGCCATGAACCGCCGGCTTCCCACCAAGAATGGCTACCAGAACAGCCCGAACCCCGACGGACCCGTGGACCACGACGTGCCCGTGCTCCGCGTCGAGCGTCCCGACGGCAAGCTCCGCGCGGTCGTCTTCGGCTATGCCTGCCACAACACCACGCTGGGCCTCTACCAGTTCTGCGGCGACTACGCAGGCTTCGCCCAGCAGTATCTCGAACAGGCGCATCCCGGCACGACGGCCCTATTCATGATCGGCTGCGGCGGCGACCAGAACCCTTATCCGCGAAGCACGCTGGAGTTGGCCGAGCAGCACGGGCGCACGCTGGCCACGGCGGTCGAGGCGGCGCTGCTGCCGAAGCCGCGGCCGCTGGACGGCCCCCTCGGCATGGCCCTGGCCGAAGTGCCGCTCGATTTCGCGGCCGTCCCGACCCGCGAGGAGTTGCTCCAGGCACAGCAGAAGAAGGACCCCTACGAGAAAGGCCACGCCTCCCGATTGCTCGACGAGTTGAAGAAGAACGGACGTCTGCCCACGAGCTACCCGTACCCGGTGCAAGTGATCCGCTTCGGCGACGATCTGGTGCTGGTGGCCTTGGGCGGCGAGGTGGTGATCGACTACGCGCTCCGGCTGAAACGCGAGCTGGCGGGCCCGGCCGTATGGGTCGCCGGCTACTCGAACGACGTCTTCGCCTACATCCCCTCGGCCCGCGTGCTTCAGGAGGGAGGCTACGAGGCGACCGGCGCGATCCTCTACTCGTCGCTCCCCTCGCCCTTCGCCCCGACCCTCGAAGACAAGATCGTCGGCAAGGTCCACGAGCTCGCACGCAAGACACAAGCCAAAGCGAAACGCTGAGCAGACTCTCGGGAATGAAGATAAGTGGGGTTTCTCAACCTTGGGAGGGCGAGGCTCCTGCCGAACCTGAAACGATCGCACATCTTCGCGTGTGCATGACGGCTCGGCAGGAGCCTCGCCCTCCCGGGATTACGCAACGCCCTCCCACTCTCCCAAAGGGAGAGGGGACGAATACGACTTCGCTCAACAAGGAGAAGACTCGGATGGACCATACAACCGATCGGACTTCCGTCACGCGGAGGGATTTTGTCGGCGCGGTCGGCGCCGCGGGCTTGGCGGCGTTGGGCGGCGGGGCGGCTCGGGCGGCCGAGCCCGGCGCCCCCGTGACCCTGGCCCTCCTCGGCGCCGCGCACATCCATACGCCGATGTTCCTGCAAGTGCTCGGCTCACGCGACGACGTGAAGGTCCGCTACGTCTGGGACCACGACGCGGCCCGTGCCCAGCGCCATGCCGCCCAGTGTGGGGCGAAGGTCGCCAAGGCGGTCGCCGACGTGCTCAGCGACGGGGGCGTGTCGGGGGTGGTCGTCCTGTCCGAGACGAGCCTTCATGCGGAGCTGGCGACCGCCGCGGCTGCGGCCAAGAAGCACCTCTTCGTTGAGAAGCCGCTCGGCGTCGGCGCCAAGGACGCCCTGCAAATCGCCGAGGCCGTCGAGAAGGCGGGAGTGCTGTTCACCACCGGCTATCATCTCCGCACGATCCCGAAGCATCTCTTCATCAAGGAGAACCTTGCCAAGGGCAGCTTCGGCAAGATCGTCCGCATGCACTGCTGCTTCTCGAATGACTGCGTGCTTCAAGGGGCCTTCGACGGCGACGAGAAATGGACGGTCGATCCGAAGTGGGGCGCCCTCGGGGCCTTCGCCGATACCGGCACCCACGCCCTCGACATGCTGATGTGGCTGGCCGGCGACGTGGAGGCCGTGCTGGCGGAGATCCACAGCGTGACGAACCGCTATCCCGGCTGCGACGAGACCGGCCAGGCCATGATCCGGTTTGCCAACGGCATGACCAGCACGATCGCCGCAGGATGGGTGGAGCCGCAGAACCCGGTAAGCCTGCTGGTCACGGGCACGGAAGGCCACGCGACCGTGTTCAACGACCGGCTCTATCTCCGCACCAAGAAGGTCCAGGGAGCCGACGGCGCCCGTCCCTGGGGCAAGCTCCCGCGCGGGCCCGAGCATCCCTTGTTGCAGTTCGTCAGCGCGGTGGCCGGGAGCAAGGACATGCCCCTGGTCACGGCGCGGGAAGCAGCCAGCCGCGTGAAGGTGATGGAGGCCATGTACGTCTCGGCACGCCAACACCAATGGGTGAAGGTCGCCTCGTAGCCCAGGCTTCCAGCCTGGTATGGCTGGATCACTCGTTCCACAACAACCGGATCATGGTAATCTCTCCAGCGGAGGAAGGAGCCTCGCCATGGTCATGGTTGCCGATTTCGTTCCCGGACTCAAGAGGGTTTTCGGGCATGTTCGCACTCGGTTGGTGTTTCGCGTCGTCATTGCCTTCATACTCCACTCGGGGAGGATGTCATGCCTGGCGGCCGCGGCGGAGCAAGCGGAACGGCGCTGCGCTGAACGGCCAAAAACGCCCGGCGGCATCGTCAAACGGCAGCGTCCGGTCCGCAACAGCATCGCCCCGGAATACCGAGCGGTGGTGTGACAACCGAAACATAGCGCAACATCAAAACTTGCGCTTCGGGCTGGTGTTTGGCGATGAATCATCCCGGGTCGCCCCCTGGGCCGGTTCTCAATCGGCCCGTCCGCTGCTACGATTTGGTTCGGCAACGAAGCGAGTGCAGGGCAAGGATCATGTTGATTGCTCATCTGTCGGACCTTCATCTGGGGCGCCGGGCGGCGGGCGATGACCTCGGCGCGCAGCGGCTCCAGACGCTTCGCAGCGCGATCGCGGCCCTGGCGGGGCATGGGCCGGAGGTGATTCTCGTGGCGGGCGACGTGTTCGACGGGCCGGAGGTCGAGCCGGGCGTCGTTCAGGCCGCGGCCCGGACGCTCAATCGGGCTCGCCGGCCCAACGGCGACCCGCTCCCGGTGGTCGTCATCCCCGGAAACCACGATCCGGCCGACGCCGCGGATCTGTGGCGGACCTTCCGCGAGGTGCTTTCCGAGGGTTCGGGCGTGCGGGCCGTGCTGGCGCCGGAGTTGCTGCGCATGGACGCCGGGCGGCTGGAGATCGAGGCCTATCCTTGTGCGACGCGCTACAGTCCGGAGCCGCCCTGGGTCCCGCGGTTGGAGGCCAAGCGGGCGGAAGGCGCGGTGCGGGTCGTGCTGGCCCACGGCACGCTCGAAGGCGGGCCGGTGCCCGAAGGGGAGAGCGACGCCTATCCGTTCGTCGCGGCCGATGCCGAGGCCCTCGGCGTGGATTACGTGGCCTTAGGACATTTCCACGGCGTCTATCCGCCTTGGGGCAGCGGCGACGAGATCCAACGCACGGTCTCCTACTGCGGCACCCATGAACCGGACCAGTACGGATCCGACGCCGGCTGGGCCCTGCTGGCGACCTTGGAGCCGGGCCGACCGACGCGCGTGCGTCGGATTCGCGTGGGCCGAGGCGAGTGGCGACAGATCACCCTTCAAGGCCCGGCCGACTTGCAGCAACTGCGGACCTTCGTGGAGCGGGTGGAGAGCGACGCGGAACCGGGCCGGTTCCACGTGCGTCTGAAGCCTTCGCCGTCGTTGCGGCTATCGCCGGATGAGGCCGGGCAGTTCGAGGCCATGGCTGCGGGGCTCCGTGCCCTCGGGGCCCGGGTGGATCAGAGCGGCGAGATCCAGACCTGCGTGAGCGTCGAATCGCTCGACCTGGACGGCCTGCCCGCCGGCGCCGTGCGCCAAGCCCTGGCCAGCCTCCGTGATGAATGGGCCGCCACGCCGCCGGGCGAACTCCGCGACGTGCTCGCCGCCGCCGTGCAACTGGGGTGGGAAAAGATGAATGATGAATGATGAGGGATGAGGGATGAAGGATGAGGGATGAGGGATGAAGGATGAGGGATGAAGGATCCTGGTTCCCACGCTCTGCGTGGGAACCCGCTTTCGGCGACGCTCTGCGTCGCGGTCGCTGCGTTGCCGCGGGAGAGCGCCCCGATGAGGAGCCCCTGCACAATATGTCGGTTCTCACTTCATCTCTCATCCCTCATCCCTCTGACCGGCATGAGCGAGTGACACAGCCATGAGGATCCATCGCGTCGAGTTGGAGCATGTGCGGCAGATCAAGCAGGTGACGCTCGATTTCTCCCATCCGCTTTCGATCGTGGCGGGACGCAACGGGACCGGCAAGACGGCGATCCAGGAGGCGATCCTCACCGCGATGTTCGACCGCCGGAAGGAGGACCGCGACAGCCTTGTCTCGCGTTTCGACCCCGACAGCCCCCCGACGGCCACCCTGCATCTCTCCCGCGGCGAACCGGAGCCGACGATCCACTTGCACCGCACGCTTACCGACAAGAGCGGCGAATGGGTCGAGGGCTCCAGCCGGATCAAGGCGAAAGGCGAGGCCCTGAAGAAGGTCCAGGAGTCGCTTCCCATGTCGGCCGACGCGGCGGCCCTGCTCCTTTGGGGCCGGCAGAACGACCTGGCCGCCGTCGTGCAGCAGTTCCCGCCCGACGGACACAGCCTGCTGACCGCCGCCACGATCCAGGGCACCGGCCCCGATCCCAAGGAGGTGATGAAGGCCCTGGAGGATCAGATCAAGGAGTCGAAGCGCACCGGCCAGCGGCCCGGCGCGCTCACCCGCGCCCAGCAGCGAGTCCAAAGCCTCGACACGGAACTCCGCGAGGCCCGCGATGCGTTGACCCAGCTTGAGCAGTTCCAGGAGCAGTATCGCGATGCCCGAGCCGGCCGGGAGCGGCTCGGCCGGGAGCGGCAACAGGCCGAACAGGAGGTCCGCCGCTTGGAGCGGCTCCAAGGCCTCGCGGAGGCGTGGTTGACGGCCCAGGACGAGGCCGACCGGCTCCAGAAGCAAGCCGAGCAGTGGGAAGGGCTCGACGACGAAATCCGGCGGCAGCAGCGGGCCGTCACAGGGGTGCGCGAGGAGCTGGATCGGCTCCAGTCCCAGTATCGGGTCGCGCTCGATGCCTCGCTTGCCGACGGCATCGAGCGTCTCCTGGTCCGGCTTCGGCTCGCCGACAAGGCCGACGCCGACTGCCGCCGGCTCCGTCAGGAACTCCAATCCCGGCCCCGACCGGAGCCGCGCGACGAGAAGCTGCTCCAGCAGTTCCAGAACCAGCGGAACGACACGGTCAACCGGCTCGACGCCACGGGCCTGCGCTTCGAGATTTCCGCCGCGACCCGCACTGCCCGCGTGGAACTCTCCGAAGACAATGCCCCGGCCCGCGAAATCGCGTTGGAGCCCGGTCGCGTCCACGAGGGGATCGTCGGAAGCGTCGTGATCCGGCTCGACGACGTGCGGGTCGTGGCGCGGGGGAAGGAAGACGTGTCGAGCCTGAAGCGGGCGGCCCAGCGCGCGGAGCGGGAGATCGCTGCGCTTCTGGCCCGGTTCAACGCGGCCGACGAGGACGCCCTGCGGCAGCTCGCCGACGAGCGAAAACGAATCGCCGACGAACTGGCCGCGGCCGAAACGGAGCGGGCCAGGCAACTGCGCGACGATACGCTGGAGTCGCTCCGGGCCGAAGTCGAGACGCTTCGCAAGCGGCGCGAGGCCAGTCCCGTCACCCCCGAAGACCGCGAGGCGTGGGGTCGCACCGTCCTGGCCACGGAGGCCCAACTCAACACGCAGCGGCAGGTCAAACAGGCGGAAGTCGACAAGGAAGCGAAGTCGCTCAAGCAGCTCGAGAACCGCCGGCCCACGGAGACGCAACAGGGACAACTCCACACGGCCCTCGGCCAGCGGCGTGCCGCGGCGGCCGCCGCACGCGAGGCATTCGTCCACGAGTCGCCCCAGTCGCCTCCGCCGAGCAAGGAGCTTCGCGACGCGATGCGTGCGGAGCTTGCCCGGGCGAGGGGGCGGCTCAACGAGTTGACGAACCAGTTTCACGCGGCCGACAAGCAGGTGGACCGTCTCTCCGCCGACCTGAAGCACGCCGGACCGAAGCGGTCCCTCGGCAGCGTCGAGGCCGACCTGGACGACGCCCGGGCGGAACTCCGGCGCGAAGAAGTCCTCCAGAAGGCGAGGGACCTCCTTAAGGAGCGGATCCGCGAGAAGATCCAGGAGATGTCGGAAAGCGTGCCGCGCGAGCTCGCCGCGCGGATCGGCGCGAACCTGGCCCGGCTCACCGGCGGGGCCTACGCCAAGGTGAGCCTGAACGAGGCGTTCGCCGTCGATCGGGTCGGCGAAGGGGGCGATCGGGCCGAGCATTGGCAGCCGCACCAGCTTTCCGCAGGCGAACAAGCCCTGACCGCCCTGGGAATGAAGATCGCCGTGGCCCGCGCCCTGGCGGAATCGGGCAACCCGGTGTTTGTCCTGCTCGACGACAGCCTCGTGAGCCTCGACCCGCAGCATCGCGCGGCCACCGAAAGCCTCTTGGTCGATCTCATCGCCGACGGCCGGCTCCAGGTGATCCTCTTGACGTGCCATGCCGATTGGGCAAGTGACTGGCAGAAGCGTTGCGGAGAGCCGGTCCACGTCATCGATCTGGCCGCCGAGGCGGAATACTATCGCACGCCGCCCGCGCTGGATTTCGTTCTCAGGAACACTTCAGCCGTATGAAGTTGTCGGAGGAGAGGAAGGGAAAAGGAAAAGAAAGGGGGGAAAGGGGAAAAGAATGAGGAGAGGATTCCCATTCAGAATTGTGTGATCAGGGCACAGCTTCTTGCCTTTCCCGTTTTTCCAGCTCTTTCCCTTTTCCCTTCCCCTATTCGCACTTCATTCCGCTGAGCACTCACCGTTTCGCGGGCTTTCCCTTGGAAGGCGGAGAGGCCGCTCGTTCGCGTTCGGGATAGATGAGGATGGGCGAGCTGACATGGACCGCAAGCGGTCCGGTCTCGCGGCGGACGCTGTCGATCAGTAGCAGGGAATCCCACCGGATCGGGTAGCGGACAACCCCGTCGTCCTTGCCGCCCCAGTGGCCTGCCGAGGTCCCGTCCATGGCGAAGGTCACGCTTCGCCAGCCTTTCCACGTCATGGCCGGGCCGTCGGGCTGGAACGTCTGGCCCTCCGAATCGGTGAACCGGAGGCGGAGACGGTTCTGCGAGCCGTCGCCGTGGACCCAGAGGGTGAATGCCTTAGGCCGGCCTTCGATCTTGCGGAGGGCTTCCGTTTGAGGCACCAGGCGGATGAATTTCCAGCCCTTGTCCATGCGGTAGTCGATCTTCAGCCCCTTCCCGCCCGGCGAAAGGTCTCCCGAAGGCAACTCGGCCAGGGTAACTGACTGCGTGGAGGCCACCTTGGCGTCGCCGTCGGGGGCCATTTTCCACGCTTTCGCCAGCGTCTCCGGTGTGTAGCGAGAGAAGTCGTCGACCAGGGTCATGGGCACGACGGGCAGGGCCCGTTGCAGCCGGCCCTGGCTGTCTTCCACGCGGACGCCCAACTCGAAGCGGCTCACGCGGTCGTCTTGGAGCGGGAAACGAAGGTCCTTTTCCAATTCTCCGGAGCGGAACTGGGTCTTCGCCGTCGGCGCGGCCGGGTGGAGGCCCGAGACCTGAACGAGCCGCACCAACCCTTGGAATGCCTCGCCCGACGGATTCTCCACGCGTACGGAAAGCCCCTTCGCCGCCGGCGGCCCGAGAATCACGCGGAGCGGATTGGCGGCGACGACCTGCGTGGTTTGCACCAGCGGGACCGCGCGGTCCACTTCGCAGGTCAGGTTGACGGCGTGCGGCGTGTCGTCGCGGAGCACCTCGACCGCCGTGGCCAGCGCGGCCGACTGGCCCGGCTCCAGGACCGTAGAGCGACGCCGGCCGTCGAGCACGCGGATCGGACGGTCGAGCGGATTGGTGATGGCCAGTTCGAGGTCGGTCTTCTGTGGGCCGCGAATCACCATTTCCACGGGCGCCCGCTGCCAGGCGGCTGCGATCCGCAGCAAGTCGTTCGGGGCCTCCGGGGTCAGGTACTGCGGGGTATCGTCGAGGACGACCGAGAGTCCCTTGGGATGCGTGGCAAGGGCCGGCCGTTTCTCGCCGGTGTGCGAGGCGACGTGGAACCGGCCCGGGCTGGCCGGAATGAGCACCGTGCGCGGCGTGGGCGAAGTGGTCCAGGCGGCCAGACGCACCTCATCCCCCTTGGAGAACAGCAGCACATACTCGTCCTCCTCGCCCACGGTCAGCCGCTTGCTGAACGCGAAGCCGCCCAGTTCGGCGACGAGGGTCTTGGCCGCCAGGTAGGCGGGCTTGGAGTCGTAGACCGGATCGCGGCCCGCGTGGTACTCGTGGCGGACCGTGCCGAAGTGGTGCTCCGGCTCCTTGGGGTCCCGGCCGTCGTCGTGCCAGTCGTACCAGATCGAGATCGGCACGTCGTTGGCCAGATTGACCAGCCATTGTCGCGGCAGGTACTTGCCCTGCC
>Ga0067045_1004658_pt1 | contig 17845 bp, 13 predicted proteins | sample TerdegcTABiofilm_FD_59184 | JGI IMG/M metagenome (GOLD analysis project Ga0067045, IMG submission 59184) | Combined Assembly of (Gp0054472, Gp0054536) Wastewater bioreactor microbial communities from Singapore -Terephthalate degrading... | reverse complement strand
CCCCCTGGCCCCCTCTCCGCCAGCGGAGAGGGGGAAGTTGAGCGCAGCGAAACGGGGGTGAGGTAAATGGCGATCAAGGTGAAACATCCCCGGCGATCCGTTGCCCCTCGTAGCGCGGCAGCAGGGGTCGCTAAGGGGTGCCAGCCAGGTCGAGCAAGGCCCTGGCCGTCCGGTCATCGGTGGCAAGCACTTTCATATAATGCCCGCGCAGCGCCCCCAGAATGGCCTCGACCTTCAACAGACCGTGAGCGATGGCAAACGTCTGCGGGATGTGCCGCAGGTCGTCCAGATCAATGCCGATGATGCGTTTGTTGATCTCAAAGCCGTTGCAGCGCCCCTCAATATTGAAGAAGCGTCCACACATCTCGCCGACGATGCCCTCCGAGCGCAGCTTGCTCAGATCGCTGCGCGACAGCAAGCCTGCGCGCAGGAAGCTGGAAGCCTCATCTTGCACGGTGCCAATGCCCGTGATGGCCACATCAACGGACTTGGCCCGGAGGATGGCCTCCCGAAAGGCCGACTCGTGCATCAGCACTTCGCGCGATTCCGGGTACTCCACCAGAACGGGAGCATGGAGATCGTAATGCCGCCCCCCCAGTTTCTGGGCCACCATGCGGGCCAGGTCAGGGCTGTCAATGGCCAGCGCCCCGACGCCGCCCAGAAGCTGGACGACATCAATGTTCTGCGCGTAGTGGTCGGGCAGGGCGCTCACCGCCGCGTGGACGCCCGTCCCCCAGGCGACGCCGATGGACGATCCCGGCGGCAGCCCTTCGATGACACGGCCAATACAACTGGCTGCCAGACGCCCAATGGCACCGAGCAGATTCTCGTTGGCCTGGTCTGAGGACGTTTTCAGAACGTAGGCATCCTTCAGCCCGAAAACCTTGATAAGTCGCTGCTCCAGCTCGAAATCGCGCGGGGTGGGCACCCGAATCTGAATCTCGACGATTCCCTTCTGGTGAGCTTCCTTCAGCAGCCGGGAGACTGTGGACGAGGAGACATCAAGGCGGGCGGCGATGTCGCTCTGGCTAATATGGAGCTGGTAGTAAAGACTAGCCACGGTCGCCAGCAATTCGTCGCGTTGGTACATGGGGAACCTGCCAGTAATGGATCGCCAGACCGCGATCCCGGACTCATTTCTTCGCTAACCATCAGTATTCTAGGCGATTATAACAAAAGCGGTTACCGTCCAGTAGTCTCCGCCTGAACTTAGCTGCGATCCAAAGCGGTCAGGTTGGGGCGCTGCTCTGCTGCGCCCAGGTTCTAGACTTCCGAAGTCTGTGAGACTTCGGAAGTCTCGCCGATAGGTGCGATCCAAAGCGGTCAGGCTGGGGCGCTGCTCTACGCTGCCTGATGTAGGGACGGGTTTTCAAACCCGCCCCCAGGAGACGCCACCAACCGCCCACGCCAGCGGGCGGCAGGGGGTCCTGGATGGTTTGTCAAAGTGCACTCCTGCGCTCCCAGGCAGGCATTTGGCCGTCGGCATCCTACGCAGGTACGCCCCGACCGCACCTAGCCTTATGGGAAATCTATCATTCTTCGCAAGAACTGTCAAGCAAGGTCATGGTGGAGGGCACCTCATTTCTGGGGCCAAAGATCACCGCTGAGGCGCAGAGAGCGCAGAGAAAAGATGGGTTGGAGAGGGTGTTAGTTCTTCTCCGCGTCCTCTGTGTCTCTGCGGTTCAAGCATTTCGCCCCCATGCTGAGATGCGGACAGGGAGAAATCGAGTCGGTTGACAAATATGGCGACCTGTGATAAGTTGTGAAAAAATATCCACTGCGTGCACGAAACTTCGTGTGCGCCAGATTTCACACATGACAGGCTCGCGCTTTGGGTTGCGCCCTCACAAGTGCGTTTTTTTTGGGAGAACTCCGCTGTGTCGTGCCCCATAGAGGCGTTCATCTTCGATCTGGATGGGACAGTCTATCTGGGAGATGCCGCACTACCCGGCGCGGTAGAGGGAATCGCTGAATTGAGGCGCAGCGGCAAGCGCACCCTCTTCGTCAGCAACAAACCCCTTGAGCCGCGCGACGCCTACGCCCGCAAGCTCACCCGGCTGGGCATCCCCACCTCCTCCGAAGATGTGATCACGTCCGGCTTCGTGCTGGGCTATCACCTGGCCCACACCGAACCTCATCTGCGGCTCTATGTGGTCGGCGAAGAGAATTTGCTGAACGAACTGCGCGGGCACGGCCTGCACATCGTGCCGGACTTTGCAGACCAGGACCCCAGGCAAGTGATCGTGCCAGACGGCATTGACGCGGTGGTGGTCGCCTTCGACCGCACGCTGGACTATCGCAAGCTGAACACGGCCTATCAGGCGCTGGTCAGGGGGGCGCGCTTCTTCGCCACCAACCCCGACAAGACCTGCCCCATGCCGGGCGGGGCCATTCCCGATGCGGGGGCCACCATCGCCGCCCTGGAACACATGACCGGTCGCAAGGTCGAGCTATTGGCGGGCAAGCCGTCCAGACTGATGATTGACGTGGCGCTGCGCCGGCTGGGGGTGCCGCCCGAACGCGCCTTACTGGTCGGTGACCGGCTGGAGACGGACATCTATATGGGCAAGCTGGCCGGGATGCTCACTGCGGTGACCCTGACCGGCGTCTCCAAGCGCGACGATGTGCAGAAGATGTCCTCTCCGCCGGATTTCGTCATCGAAAGCCTCGCGCAACTCGTGGACCTGCATTGCTAACGCTGGCCTAAACAAGGAGGTGCACCGCAACCGTCACTCGATCCGAATTGTCGCGTCCGTCCATTTCAATTTCAGCCTATTAAGGGAGAAACCTATGAACCGCAAACTTCTCTCGCTTCTTCTTGTGCTCGTCATGGCCCTTCCTGTGGGCATGTCCGTCACCACCGCGCAGGACGAATTCGACTGGCGCAAGTACGAGGGCACCACGCTCCGTCTGCTGCTCAACCAGCACCCCTACCAGCAGGCGCTCGTGGGCGAGTTGGACAAGTTCACCGAACTGACGGGCATCCAGACCGAGTACGATGTCATCCCGGAGCAGAACTACTTCGATAAGGTCACCATTGACCTGTCTGCCGGCGATGCCAGCACCTATGATGTCTTCATGACCGGCGCTTACATGATCTGGCAGTACGCCCCCGCCGGCTGGATGGAGCCGCTGGAGCCGTACATCAACGATCCGGCCAAGACCAACCCCGACTACGACTTTGAAGACATCCTGCCCGATCTGCGCAACTCGGAGATGTGGAACCTGATCCCGGGGCGCGAGAACCTGGGCCAGGGGTCGCAGTACGCGATTCCGTGGGGCTTTGAGACCAACGCGCTGATGTACCGCAAAGACCTCCTGGAAGAGCAGGGGCTGAGTGTACCCACCTCGCTGGACGAACTGGTGACTACTGCCAAAGCCCTCAAGGATGCCTATCCTGACATGGCGGGCATCGCCGTGCGCGGTAGCCTCAACTGGGCGACCATTCACCCCGGCTTCATGACCATGTACTCCAGCTACGGCTGCGTGGACTATGATGCTGAAATGAAGCCGCAGATGAACAGCGAGTGCGCGGTCGAGGTCACCGACAAGTGGGCCCAGATGGTTCGCGAATCCGGCCCAGAAGCCTGGACCACATACACCTGGTATCAGTGCGGCTCGGACTTCGGCGCGGGCAAGGCGGCCATGCTGTTCGACGCGGACATCCTCGGCTACTTCCAGAATCAGCCCGGCACCGCGCCCGAGGGCGTGCTCGGCAACATCGCCTGGGCACCCGGCCCGCTGGGGCCAGACGGCACCCTGCGCACCAACATCTGGATCTGGTCGCTGGCGATGAACGCTGGCTCCAAGAACAAGGATGCCGCCTGGTACTTCCTGCAGTGGGCGACCGGCAAGGACTTCCTAACCACCGCCGCTGTGGACTACACCTTCGTGGACCCGGTGCGGCAGTCCATCTGGGACAACCCGGACTTCCAGGCCCGCATGGCCGAGCAGACGGACTACTACGAGACGTTCAAGATCATCAGCGCCAACGACATGAAGATCCAGTTCACCCCGCAGCCACTCTTCTTCGAGACGACCACGGAGTGGGCTGGCGCGCTGCAAGATATCTACGCCGGGGCTGATACCCAGGCACGGCTGGATGAGCTGGTCGAGAACCTGACCTACATGCTCGAGGATGCAGGTATCCTTGACTAAGCGCATGAGCGCTCAGTAGCCTGGCAATCAGGAGTTGGCGGCCTTGCCTGGCGAGGCCGCCACTCCTGGCTTGGGCCAGCGCCCTGCGGGCCATGCTAGACAGGCGATGCTCACCCCGCGTTGACTTCTGCTGGAGAACACGATGACAGGAAATCTGGCGTCAGTGCACGCATCTAGTCTTCAAAAGCAAGAGGTTCGGGCACGGTTACCGTTTCTGGTGCGGGCACGGCCCTACCTGATTCTGCTGCCGGCGCTGCTCATACTGGTCGGGATCCTCATCCCGTTTGGCATGGGTGTGTACTACTCGCTGACAGCCTACGCGCTCAACCGCCCGGGCAGCCTCGACAATTTCGTGGGGCTGCGCAACTACGACCGCATGATCAATAGCTCGGGCTTCATGAATAGCACGACCATCACCCTGAAGTATGCGCTGTCGGCTACCAGCGTTGAGCTGCTGCTCGGCCTGGGCATTGCCATGCTGCTCAATCGGGATACCCTGTTGGCGAAGATTCTTCAGACAACCCTGATCTTCCCCATGATGGTCGCGCCGGTGATCGGCACCCTGATCTGGAAGCTGATGATGCAGCCCAGCGTCGGCATCCTCAACCCGATGCTGAACGCGGTCGGGCTACCGTCGTTGCAATGGGCATCGGTGCCAGAAACCGCCTTGTTCTCAGTGGTGCTGGTGGATGTGTGGATGTTTACGCCGTTCGCGGCGCTGATTCTGCTGGCCGGGCTGCGCTCATTCCCGCGCGAGCCGTTTGAGGCGGCGCGCGTGGACGGGGCATCGCTGTGGTTCACTTTTCGCAACCTGACGCTGCCCATGCTCACCCCGTACATCATCATCGTCGTGCTTTTCCGCTTCATGGACTCGCTGAAGCAGTTCGACATCATCTTCGCCATGACCGAAGGCGGCCCCGGCAACACGCTGATGACCTACCAGTTGACGGCCTATCGCACCAGCATCCAGTATTTACGTCTGGCCCAGGGTCTGCCCTATGCGGTGACGCTGTTCGTCGTCATCTACATTACCAGCCAGTATCTGGTGAAGTTCTGGGGCAAAGCGCAGCGCCGCGCCGCCGGCTATTCGAGCTAGGAAGCCAGCCATGGAGACACAAGTCATCAACAAGCGAATGGGCCGCATCATCGCCGATGGGCTGATGGTCGCCTACTTCCTGTTTGCCCTGTTCCCCATCTTCTGGATGGTGTTGATGTCGCTGAAGAGCACGGACGAGCTGTTCACCACTCAGTTTGTGTTCAAGCCCACGACGGAGAATTACCATGCCATCCTCTTCGGCGATCCGCGCGCGGCGGCAGGGGTTGTGGCCAAACAGGAGTTCCCGCGCAACTTCATGAACAGCGTGATCATCAGCAGCGGGTCGGTCCTTGTGTCGCTGCTTGTCGGCGTGCCCGCTGCCTACGCGCTGGCCCGCTACAACTTCAAGGCCAAAGAGAACCTGGCTTTCACGTTCCTGTCGTTCCGCTTCGCCCCCGAACTGGTGGTCATCATCCCGCTGTCGGTCATCTACCGCAAGCTGGGACTTTACGACACGTATTACGGGACCATCTGGGTGTTACAGCTTATCACCCTGCCCTTGTTGATCTGGGTGCTGCGCAGCTACTTCGAGGATATTTCCCCAGACATCGAACAAGCGGCCATGGTGGACGGCTATCCCTGGTGGCGCATCTTCTGGCGAATCCTCCTGCCTCTGGTGCGGCCCGGCCTGGCGGCGGCCTCTTTGCTGGCCTTTGTGTTCGCCTGGAACACCTTCATGTTCCCGCTGATCTTAGGAGCCTCGCAAGTTCAGACCGTCACGGTGTCGGCGCTGGGTTATGTCTCGTCGGCGCAGGCCTTCTTCAACCGGATGGCCGCTGCCTCGGTGATCGCGTCTTTCCCGCAGATGATCGTCGCGCTCAGCATCCAGCGCTACCTGATCCGGGGCCTGAGCTTCGGGGCGGTGAAAGGGTAGGAAGGCATCTGTTATGGCCAAGCTCGTTCTGGAACATCTCACGAAGGATTTCGGCAACGTCCGGGCGGTGAACGACGTTTCGCTCGAAGTCGAAGACGGCGAGTTCCTCGTGATATTGGGGCCGTCCGGTGCCGGCAAAACGACCACCCTGAAACTGATCGCGGGCGTGGAAAGGCCGACCAGTGGCATGATCTACATCGGTGGCAAGCCGATGAACGCCATCGAGCCGCATCACCGCAACGTCGCCATGGCCTTCGAGAGTTACGCGCTGTACCCGCATTACAACGTGCGCGACAACCTGAGCTTCCCGCTCAAGGCCCCTGGGCGCAAGTTCGCCCAGCAAGAGATTGACCGGCGTGTGGAAGAGGTCGCTGAGCTGCTCAACATCCACATGCTGCTCGACCGGCTGCCGCGTATGCTCTCCAACGGGCAAAAGCAGCGCGTGGCCCTCGGTCGGGCGATGGTGCGCGAGCCAGATGTCCTGTTGCTGGACGAACCCATCTCGCACCTGGACGCCAAGCTGCGCCACCGCATGCGCACCGAGTTCAAAGCGCTGGAAGCGGCCATTCGCGCCACGACCATCTATGTGACGCACGACTACCTCGAAGCCATGTCGCTGGCCGACCGCCTGGTGGTGCTCAAGGAAGGCTCGATCCAGCAGATTGGTGGGCCGCACGAGCTATTCGTGAACCCGGCCAATGTGTTCGTGGCGCAACTGCTCGGCCATCCCCAGATCAACCTGGTGGAATGCACGCTGCAACGGACAAACGGCGTGTTGGAGCTGATCAGCACCGACGGCGCGATCAAGCTGGAGGTGCCCGAACGACTGCGCGGGGCGCTGGCGGACGGCAAGCTAGACCGGGTGCTCGCGGGCATCCGCCCCCAGCATCTCGGCGTGGCGAACGGCCACCATCCGGCCAGCAACGTCTGTTCTGGCACGGTCTATGTCTACGAACGGCTGGGGACAAAAGGGACGCTGACCGCTTCAGTGGGCGCGCACCGGCTGGATGTGCTCACCTCGATTGAGGAGAGCTTCGTGATTGACGAGCCGGTGAGCCTGACGATTGACCATACACAGCTCTCGCTGTTCGACGCCCAAACGCACAAGAATATCCTGTTCAACTAGGGAAAGATCATGGCCGAAGTCCGGTTGGAACACGTCTACAAAACCTATCGGGGCGGGGTTGAGGCTGTCATTGACCTGAATCTGACCATCAACGATGGTGAGTTTCTGACGCTGCTCGGCCCCTCCGGGTGCGGCAAGACCTCGACCCTGCGCATGATTGTCGGGCTGGAAGAGATCACCAGCGGGCAGATCATCATCGGCAATCGCGTGGTCAACAAGCTGGGGCCGAACGAGCGCAACGTGGCGCTTGCCTTCGAGACCTATGCGCTCTACCCCCCGCTGCGCGTCTACGACAACATCGCCTTTTGCCTGCGGGCGCGGGGGGTCCCTCACGGAGATATTGACCGGCGAGTGCGCGAAGTCGCCACCATGCTGGACATCACCGACATCCTTGACCGCAAGCCTGCCGAGCTAGGCGGCGGGCAGAAGCAGCGCGTCTCGCTGGCCCGCGCTCTGGTTCGCGAGCCGGATGTCTTCCTCATGGACGAGCCGCTCTCGCACCTGGACGCTGCCCAGCGCGCGCATATGCGCTCCGAGTTGAAGCGCCTGCACGCCCGGACGGGGCGCACGACCGTTTTGGTCACTCACGACCAGTTGGAAGCCGTGGCCATGGCCGAGCGCATCGCCGTGATGGACCTGGGCGTGCTGCAACAGGTGGGGGCGTTCAACGACATCTTCAACAACCCCGTCAACAAGTTCGTGGCGGGCTTCATCGGCGAGCCGCCGATGAACTTCTTGCCGTGCACGGCGACGAGCAAGGGGGGCGATGTCGTGCTGCGCGCGACCGATGGCAGCTTCAGCGTGAAACTGCCGCCAGAGCTGGCCCACAAGGTGAACGACCACAGCAGCGACCAGATCGAGATCGGCATCCGCCCCATCAACATCGTAGCTGCCCACCACCCGAACGGCAATGGGGCTGTGGAAGTCGAAGCCAGAGTTTTCACCTTCGAGGCGCTTGGTGAAGAGGGTCAACTGGCTGCCACAGTGGGCGACCAGCAGGTGCTGGTCGTCACGCCCGCGACCGAGCATTTCGAGCGGGGCGACAAGGTGTGGCTGGAAATGCAGACCAAACGGCTCCACCTCTTTGACGCCAAGACCGGCCTGGCCCTGTAAAGCGACTGGCGGGCACCGCGATGTATGTGCTGGGCGTGGACGGCGGAACAGAGGCCGTCAAAGCCGCCATCTTCGACGTTGAGGGGAATCCTATCGCCATTGGGACGCGGAGCTATGCGACGCACTTTCCCAAACCCGGCTGGGCCGAGCAAGACCCCGCTGACTGGTGGGAGGCGCTCGTTGGTGCCGTGCGCGACTGTCTCGCGTCAGCGGCGGTGAGGCCGGAGGCAATACAGGGGATCAGCGCCGACGCCACGACCTGTACCCTGGTGCCGCTGCGGGCCAACGGCGAAGTTCTGCGGCGCGCGCTGCTGTGGATGGACGTGCGGGCGACCCGGCAGGCCCAGCGCATTTTCCAGAGCGGGCACGAGGCCCTGCGCTACAGCCTGGCCGGGGTCAGCGCCGAGTGGATGCCGGCGAAGGTGCTGTGGCTTAAGGAAAATGAGCCTGACCTCTTCGCGCAGACCGGCTACTTCCTCGAATACACAGACTGGCTCGCCTACCGGCTGACGGGTCGCCTGGCCCTCAACCTCGACACGATCACCCAGCGTTGGTACTACCATCTGCCAAGCGGGGGCTGGCCGTCGGACTTCTATGAAGTCATCGGCCTGGGCGGCATCGAGCGCAAGTTCCCCCAGGACGTGCTGCGCGTCGGCGAGATCGTCGGCGCGCTTTCAGCGCCCGCTGCCGAGGCGCTTGGCTTGCGCCCCGGCACCCCGGTCGCCACCAGCGGTGGGGATGCCTTTGTGGGCATGTTGGGNCTGGGCGTCGTCCNGCCCGGCGACCTGGGCGTGGTGATGGGGTCCTCCAACGTCCTCTGCGGTTTCACCAGCGAGGAAGTGCACTTCCCAGGCATCTTCGGCAGCTTCCCAGAGGCGATTGTCCCTGGCCTGAATCTGATCGAAGGCGGGCAGGTCTCGACCGGCTCGATCCTGAACTGGTTCAAGCGCAACTTCGCCGGTGACGCGCTGGCCGAGGCACAGGGGCGTGGCGTCTCCGCTTACCAACTGCTTGACGCCGAAGCCAGCCAGATCGATCCGGGTTCAGACGGGCTGATCGTGCTCGATTACTTTCAGGGCAACCGCACGCCGCACACCGACTCCCTGGCGCGCGGCGTGATGGTCGGGCTGTCGCTGCAAAGCAGCCGGGCGCATGTCTTCCGCGCGATCATGGAAGGCATTGCCTATGGCATGAAGGACATTCTCGACACGTTTCGCCGCCACGAGGTCACCATCTCGCGGATCATCGCCTGTGGCGGCGCGACGCGCAGCGAACTCTTCATGCAGATTTATTCCGACGTGACCGGCTACCCCATCGCCACCACCCGCGTCGCCGAGGCGTCCCTGCTGGGGTCGGCGGTCGCGGCGGCGGTGGGCGCGGGTCTCTATCCCACGCTGCGCCAGGCCGCCGAGGCCATGGTCACGGTCCGTGGCGCTTACCAACCAGACCAGCGCCGGCACGAAGCCTACCAGTTCTATGTCGAGAACTACCGGGAGACGTACCAACAACTCAAGCACGTGATGCACGACGTGGTACGGCATCTTGAGTAAACGTGCCTGCCCTGGTGGAGGGAGGAGATCAGGCTCGTGCGAGCGGCCCTTTGCGGGCGTCGCGCGCGCATCCGGCAAGTTCCATCCCGTGACCCTTGCGCCTGGCACCTACAGCGAGACAAGAAGAGACAGACCATGACAACCATCAGCCCCATTTACGTTGGCGATGACGCGCTCGCCAACCTGCTGCGCTACTGTGCGGAGCAGAAGCTCACCCGCTTCACGCTGGTTTCCGACACCAACACCCATCGTGCCCTGGGCGCGCGCGTCACGGATGCGCTGCGCGCCAGCGGCTACGAGGTGACCCCTATCGTCCTGGACGGCGANGAGGTGATCGCCGATGAGCATTACCTGATCACNGTGCTGGTCAACGCGCCGCTGGAGCCGAGCACCTTTCTGGCGGTGGGGGCCGGCACGCTGACNGACATCACGCGCTTCATCAGCCANCGCATGGGGCGCAAATTCATCTCGCTGCCCACTGCCCCNTCGGTGGACGGGTTCACGTCCATTGGCGCGCCGCTGGTGCTCAACCTGGTCAAGCACACCATCGTCAGCCAGGCACCCATCGCCCTGTTCGCCGATCTCACCACGCTGCGCGAGGCCCCGCACCGGCTCATTGCGGCGGGCTATGGAGACATGATCGGCAAGATCACCTCGCTGGCCGACTGGCACCTGGGATCGGTCGTCTGGGACGAGCCGTTTGACGCGGAAATCTACAAACGTTCCGAAGCGGCGATTGAACGCTGCATCAGCCACACCGAGACCATCGGCCAGCAGTCGGCGGAGGGCGTGCGCCACCTGATCGAAGCGTTGATCGACTCCGGGCTGTGTATGCTCGATTTCGGCGATTCGCGCCCTGCCTCCGGCGCGGAGCACCATGCCTCCCACTACTGGGAGATGCTGCTGCTGCAAGAGGGCCGGCCTGCGGCTCTGCACGGGGCTAAGGTGGGCTTCGCCCTGACCCTGATCGCTGCGCAGTATGCCAGGATTCGTGCGCTCAGCCGCGCCGAGATGCGCCAACGCCTGGCGGCGGCGACGCTGCCCGACCGCGACGCCGAAATTGCTGCCATTCGCCAGGGCTATGGCGTCGTCGCTGACGATGTTGTGCGCGCCCACGCCCCCTTCTTGAACATGACGCAGGCGCAGTTCGACGCGATCAAGCAGCGCATTGACGACCGCTGGGATGCCATCCAGCAGATCGCGGCGAAGGTGCCTCCGCCGGAACAAATCGCCGGCTACCTGGAGCGGGTCGGTGCCCCCACCAACGGGGCCGCGCTCGGCCTGTCGGGCGACGAAGTGACGCGGGGGTTGGAGTACGGCCACTACCTGCGTAGCCGCTTCACGGTGATGAAGCTCAGCCGTGTGTTGGGCATCCCGCTCAGCGAACGTCTTGGCCAACGCTCACTTGAGGAGTTGTGAACTGTGCAGCGGCAAGAGATCATCGCCACCTACGAACAAGACCCGCGCGTTGACGTGCTGATCATCGGCGGCGGAATCAATGGCATCGGCACCTTCCTCGACCTGGCCCTGCAGGGCGTCAGCGTCCTGCTGGTGGACAAGGCGGACTTCTCCTCCGGGGCCAGCGCCGCCTCGTCGCGCCTGGTGCACGGCGGCCTGCGCTACCTGGAACATGGCTCGTTCGGCCTGGTGCGCGAGTCCCTGATCGAACGCAACCGCCTGTTCCTCAACGCGCCCCATGCGGTGAAGCCATTTGCCTTCACCATCCCGGTCTTCAGCCGCTTCTCCGGACTGCTGAACGCCCCGCTTAAGTTCGTCGGTCTGCTGAAGAAGCCCGGCGAACGCGGCTGGCTGGTCGTCAAGCTGGGCATGATCTTCTACGACTGGTTCACGCGCGGCTTCCGCGTCACGCCGACTCACCGGATGCTGTCGCGCGCTGAGGCCCTGCGCAAGCACCCGACGCTCAACCCGGCGATCAGGGGGGCGGCTTACTATTATGACGGCATCATGCCCTATGCCGAGCGCATCGGCCTGGAACTCGTCCTGGACGCCGAGGCCAGCAGCGAACAGGCCCATGCCCTCAACTATGTCAGTCTGGCGGGCGTGAACCACGAAACGGTCACTTTGCGCGATGAGCTATCGGGTACGACGTTTGAAGTGAAGCCCCGTGTAGTCGTCAACGCCGCTGGGGCGTGGATCGATCTGGTCAACGGCGCGCTGCGCCACCAGACGCGCTACATTGGCGGCACCAAAGGCTCGCACATCGTCATCGAACATCCACAGCTATGGCAGACGCTCGACGGCGGAGCGCTCTACTTCGAGAACAAAGACGGGCGCATGTGCATTATGCTGCCACTGGGCGACAAGGTGATTGTCGGCGCGACCGATCTGCGCATTGACAACCCGGATGAGGCCATCTGCTCGGACGACGAGATTGACTACTTCCTGCATTTCACAGGGCACGTGCTGCCCGGAATCACCCTCGACCGGTCGCAGATCGTCTTCCATTTCTGCGGCGTGCGCCCACTGGCCAACACCGATGAGGAGTTCACCGGCCTGATGACGCGCGAACACTCCGTCGAGGTGTTGGAGCCAGACGACGCGCACGCCTTCCCGGTGTACTCGCTGGTCGGCGGCAAGTGGACGACGTTCCGCGCCTTCGCCGAAGAAACGACCGACCGCACGCTGGCTTTCCTGGGGCGGACGCGGCAGGTCAATACCAAAGAGATGGCTATCGGCGGCGGCAAGGCGTACCCGCGCGGCGAGGAGGCGCAGGCCGCGTGGCTGGCCCGCCTCCAGGCGCAGACAGGACTCGCGCTGCCGCGATTGCAGACGCTGTTCGGGCGCTACGGCACGCGCGCCGAGGCGGTGGCCCAGTTCATCGCCGCCGGTGAGGATGCCCCGCTCGACGACGCCCCGGATTACAGCGAGCGCGAGCTTCAGTTCCTGGCGGAGCACGAGAAAGTGGCCCACCTCGACGATTTGCTGCTACGGCGCACGCTGCTGGCCATGCTGGGGCAGGTCACGGGCCGGGTGCTGCGCCAGGCCGGGCAGATCATGGGGGCCGCTCACGACTGGAGCGCAGAGCAGACCGAGGCTGAAATCCAGCGCACGATAGAGATACTCGTCACGCGGCACGGCGTCCGCGAGGAGCGCCTGCGCGCGGAGTAGGGGGTTTGCGCTGTTTGGGAAGGTGTTCCCCCCACCCCAAACCCCTCCCTCACAGGGGGTTCTGGGGCAGACAGGCATTGAGATCGGCCTATAGTCTGGGGCGGCTCTTCACTTTACCTCACCCCCGCTCGGCGCTGGCGCGCCTCACCTCCCCCTCTCCGTTAACGGAGAGGGGGAAGAGCCGAGCGTAGCGAGGCCAGGGGGTGAGGTTAATCGGTCGCCATCTCAATGCTTCTCACGTTGCTGTCCGCCCCTACGAAACCAGCGCGTGCTGAGTTCGCCAGCAGTATCCCTTGTGGGAGAAGGCCAGGGATGAGGGGCAAAGGCAGGTGCGGGACTTCTCAGGCAGGGACAGGCGATGCCAGCGGAACAGCTTCTTTTAGGCGTTGACATTGGCACGACGAACGCCAAGGCGTTGCTGGCGACGCCAGAGGGCCGGGTGGTGGCGCAGGCCACCGCCAGTTATGAGCTGTCCACGCCGCAGCCGGGATGGGTCGAGCAGAACCCCGAAGACTGGTGGCACGGCGCGGTCGAGGTGATGCGCGCCGTTGTGCAGAAAGCGGGCGCGCAGCCCGATCGGATCGCTGCCATCGGAATCAGCGGGCAGGGCTGCGCCGCCACGTTGATTGACCACCAGGGCAACGCGCTGCGGCCCGGCATCATCTGGATGGATGCACGCTCCGAGGCGCAGTGCGAGCGGATGCGGCAGGCCGCCGGCGAGCGCATCCTGCGCATCAACGGCAAACAACCGGCCCCCTACAATTATGACCCCAAGCTCGTCTGGCTCCAGGAACACGAGCCAGAAGTCTTCGCGCGCGCCTGGCGCAGCCTGACCACGACCGGCTACATCAACTTCCGGCTGACCGGCGAGCCGGTCATGAATGTGTCGGACGCGAGCATCCCCTTCGCCTTCGACCAGCGGGCGTGCGACTGGTCCGACGAGCTAATCACGGCCTTCGGCGTGCCGCGCGGCCTGTACCCGCCCGTCGCCCCCTCGCAGCAGATCATCGGGGGTCTGCTGCCGGACGTGGCCCAGACGGTGGGCCTGAAGCCTGGCATCCCCGTCATTGCCGGCGGGGAAGACACGTCGGCGGCGGGCCTCTCTGCGGGTGCTGTCGAGCCGGGCCAGGCCATGCTTTCATTGGGCACCGGCGGCTCGATCTACATCGTGACTGAGACGCCGCTGGCCCACCCGCAGCTTCTGATCTTCGCCCACGTGCTGGAGCAGAAGTGGTTCGCCGGGGGGACAATTGTGGCCTTTGGGGCGTCGTTGGCCTGGGGGCGCGACCTGCTGGGTCACCGCGACTTCGAGCAGATGACGGCGCTGGCCGCGCAAAGCGAAGCCGGCGCGCAGGGACTCATCTTCCTGCCCTATCTGAGCGGCGAGTTACAGCCGATCAACGACGGCAACGCGCGCGGCGTGTTCTTCGGCTTGAGCCTCAACACCAGCCAGGCTGAGCTTGTCCGCGCCATTATGGAGGGCGTGGCTTTCGCGATGGCCCACAATATCCTGGTCGCCGAGGAAGTGGGGGCGACCGTGAGCGAGCTACGCGCCGTCGGCGGGCCGACGCGCAGCCCGCTGTGGTGCCAGATCATCGCCGACATCACGGGCCGGCCCCTGATCGTGCTGAAGGATAACCCCGGCGCGCCGCTGGGCGATGTCTTCCTGGCGGCTGCCGCCGTCGGCCTGATCCCCGACGCTGGCGCGGCGGCGGCGCGGGCGGCTCAGGTGGATCGCGTCTATGCTCCCCGCCCGGAAACCCAACCGCTCTACCGCGACCTGTTCGCCACCTATCGCGCGCTGTACCCAGACCTCAAGGAGCACTTCGCGCAGTTGGCGGGGCGGGCCGGCAGGGGCGATCATCCCTAGAGCGTGTTGTACACTTTTTCAACCCCTATCCCCCAGCCCCTTTCCCCGCTTGCAGGGAAAGGGGAGAAACCCGTCCCTCCTTGCCAGGCGATCCTGTTGGCGAAATGCCTCCGTAAGGGCGTATTGCAATACACCCCTTCGGAGCGCAGCAAAGCAGCACCCCTGCTGCTTTCGAACAGCAGTATGCCGACGAAATCAAAACTGTCCGTTAAAACGGGGCAAGGTCATCCCGCTGAGACGGACCTCAGAGGCCATTTGAGAGGTATCTTTACCCCCATCCCCGGCCCTTCCCCCGCAAGCGAGGGAAGGGAGAAAGGACCGCTCTTGAAGTCCCTCTCCGCCTGCGGGGAGGGATTTAGGGTGAGGTTGCAGACCTTTTCAAACGGTCTCTCAGAAAAGCTAGCGCGGACGATCAGTCGCTGCCCAGAGTGGGCAGGGCAGGCGTGGCAGAGGGCGGGATCGCCGGCTGGACGTGCACCGCGTCCAGGGCAATCACCGTGCCCTCACTGGCCGGGTTGCGGCGTCCGGTGTTGCGCACGGTGACGACATGCAGGCCGTAGGGCAGACCGCTGATAGTCACCTCGCGCCCGAAGGTGCCAGTCTGGGCGTAGCTATCCACTGCCGTCCAGTACACCCCGTCCACATACACCTCGAAGATGCCGAAGTTGCGAAAGGCCACGTACTGCATGCTGGCGGCGGTGCCTTCAAAGGCGAAGGTCACTTCGGCACGCGGATCGGCGCAATAGCGGTAGCTGGAGTCAGTCCCCCGCACAGAGACGATCTGAATCCAGTTGCCCTGCGTATAGTGCAGCAGAGGGCTGTCGTCATTGTACACGCCCGGCCCCATGACGCTCAGCGGCGGTGTGGGCGACGGGAGGGTGAGGGTCGCGGTGAGCGTGGGCGAAGCCAACACAAGCGGCGTGGGTGTGAGCGTGGGCAGCGGCGTCGCGCTTGGCTCGATGCGAAAGGGCGTTGGGGAGGGCGCAGTGGGCGTAATCAGGCGCTGCTGGGCCAGGCCGTCCAGCGCGCTGCCGGACGCATAAGGTGAGGTATACAGGGTGAGCTTCATGCGCAGCCGCGTCTGGTCTTCTTCGCGGCTGATCGAGACCTCGGATAGGACGACGCTCGGCACGCCGGCCTCCTTGATCTGGACGATAAAATTGAGCAGGGGGCGTGGCTCGCCATTGACTTCGACCTGGAACGTCCCAGCGTTGAAAGCACCTGAATGGGCTGTCTCGTCCGCCGGTTCCAGTTGGAGCTTCAGAATCTCCACACCGGCGTTCTGCGCGTAGCGATAGAGCAGGTCGAGCATACTATCGGCCTGGGCCGCACTGAGAAAGATGCTCGCCGCCTCCGCCAGCCGGCCTTCGGCGTTGTCTACCTGGCGCTGCAAGACATCGGCTGCCCCCTCGATGGCCTGGACGGTAGCGGTCAGGGCCAGCTCCTGGCCGGCAACCTGCGTTTGCATCTGGTTGTTGTCCTGCCACGCCGGCCAGATCAGCAGCAGGCCAAAGACCACATTGCCCAGCGCGATGACCGCAATCAATGCCAGCGGGATGAGCGTTGGCAGGCGCTGCCGCAGGGACGGGCGCTCGTCGGAGAAATCGTTCATTGCGGCGCTGCCTTCAATTCCACGACGATAACAAATTCGACGTACTTGATCCGGCCTGGTGTCGCGGTCGGGGTGGCGGTCGCGCTGAGCGGCTCGGCGGTGGCGGTGAGGGTTCCGCGTGGGGGCGGTGGGGGCGTCGGCGTCGGGACGACGTTGGCCGCCAGGGATTGCACCGAGACCCTGCTGAAATAGCCCGATTTTTCCAGACGCGCGGCATAGTCCAGCACGGTCTGCTCGTTCCAGGCCCGGCCACTCAGCGTAAGCTGGCGGTCGGCCTGGCTCAGGCCCAGCACCACCATGGTGTCGTCATGGTAGTTGCTGATACTGGCAGCGACAGCGGGCCAGTCTATGCGGTTATTCTCCAGGTACGAGCGTACCGGCTGGAGGGCGCTAATGTTCTCTAACGCTGCGCTGAGCGCGTCCTGCAATTCCTGCTCGTTGGCAGAAGGCAGAGGGCCGCGTTCCAGTTCCGCCTGCAAGGTGCTGATTTCGGCCTGCGCTTCCGCGTTGTTCTCGTCAATCGTCACTGCCAGCAGGTAGAGCGGCAGGAACAGGAAGCCCAAACTGAGCACCACCAGCCAGGGAATTAGGCGACCGACACGACTCTGGCGCAGTCGTTCGTCGCCAGGGGACTCGGTGGGCAGGGAAGGGAGTGTCACGTTGGCACCTCAGCCCAGCATGAAAACCGGCGTATAAAGCAGCGCGCCCATCGCACCCAGGCACAGAAACGGCGCATAGGGGAGCTTCGTCTTCAGGCTCGCGCCTTTGCCCGCCAGCAGCCAGACGGTCACCAGGCCAGCCGCGCCCGTTCCCAGGATCAATGCCCATAAGATAGCCGGAAATCCCACTGTAACGCCAATCAGCGTTGCCAGCTTGACATCGCCCAAACCAAGCTGGCCGGGTTTGAGCCACGCCGTCAGGAAAAAGATCGAGAACGCCAGGCCCCCACCCACCAACACATGCGACAGCGGTTGGTCGGCTGCTGCCAGGTGCCCGCCCAGCGCGGCCAGAATCGCCGGGTAGATCATCACATTGAGCACCAGGCGGTATTGGAGATCAACCAGCGCGACCAGCAGCAGGTAGACATAGCTCAGGCTGAGCGCCCAGAACTCCTGGGACGCGCCGTAGACTCCCCACAGAGCGGCGAGGAACAGGGCGCTGCCAAGCTCTGCCGCCAACGCCCGCAGGAACACCGTCTGGCGGGTGTTCTGGCGCGCGCGGGACGGCGTTGCCAGCCGCACGACCGCCGGCGAGGCGAGCGCGACCCGCTCGCGGGCCGGGGACTTCACATGGCCGGTCCAGCGGGGCAGGTAGCCG
>Ga0067045_1029881_pt1 | contig 17848 bp, 20 predicted proteins | sample TerdegcTABiofilm_FD_59184 | JGI IMG/M metagenome (GOLD analysis project Ga0067045, IMG submission 59184) | Combined Assembly of (Gp0054472, Gp0054536) Wastewater bioreactor microbial communities from Singapore -Terephthalate degrading... | reverse complement strand
CCTCCAGAGCAACGCCGCTCATTTCCTAATCCTCTGACTACAAAAGCAAACTCTTTTATCCTAATTGATCCATTGAGCGTATCGGCGGAAATGTTTCCGAGGGTCTTTTGGTGTAAGAAATGTGGCCAAATTTATGATTACACTGGTGATGCTAAATCTAGTGGTGTTCCCGCATCCGCTAATTGCCCAAAATGCAAAAAGGGAAAATTGACTCAGTTAAGGTTCGTTCGCGTACACCGGTGTGGCGCGCTATTACCTCTTACTCCTCCACTTTGTCGCAAGTGCAAATCAAAAGCAAACATGGCGCTTGATACACGAGGTAGTGAGCGTATTTCAAACTTTCGATGGATCTGCCTCAAGTGCAATATAACTTCAAGTGTTTTCGGAGGATCATGTCCACAATGTTCATGGGACACACCGATCCCTAACATTAGGGACCCCAAAACCATGAGTATCGAAGTGCATCGGGCAGGTTCCACGTTCTATGCACACCATGTCACTTTGCTTAACCAACCAGGAAGTAAGTTGAGTGCATTTTTGGGCATCTCTGAATGGCCTGAAATCGCAGCAGCATCTTATCTTGAATTTCCAGAAATTGCAGACAAACCTCTACTGGATTTCGTGCGTTACATTTCGCCAAACTCCAATGGTGAGGTTGAGTTTAAGCTTACAGATACCGATAAAGCGGACTTAAGGGCTAAAGGATACAGCGATGCGAAAATTGAAGAGTTTCAACAGATGCAGGCACAACTGAGGCCCAAGAGAAGGCAGGAAGCTACCCCAGCTATCATTGCCACTGCTCTCACTGAGCGGACGGGTGTAAGACGGGAGGTTTGGATCGGTGCAGGACAGGACATGCTCGAGGCAGTGCTTCCAATGCAGACAGGAAATGTAAGGCTACTTTCCGACAGCACAGAGACAGGTTTGAACAAGGCATATAATCTGGCTCAGCGAATGGGGCTGGACAGAGTAGCTCTTATTGCAGATTTCCCAATTACTACTGCTACTTATGGTTATAGTCGTGTTGATTATCAACCAGGCAAGTGCTTCATTAATCCATTTCCACCCGATCGGGATCACGGAGGCAAATTCCCTATCTTTGTTGATCTACTCCAAGCTGATGCTGTTATGTTGCGCTTAGACGCTGATCGCGTGTGCCGGTGGCTCGAAGCAAATGGTTGGCAGGTCAAGTTACCTAGGGGCACTGGCCAAGATCCACTACGACGCCAGGCATACTTTGTGGAGTTGTTTGACAATGTGCAGCTTCGAGAAACCATTTCTAATAGCAATCCTAACGTGCGTATGGTCTTTGGCTTGTTGCACACTTTAAGCCATATATGTGTGCGACGTGCCGCTCTTCTTTGTGGCCTTGACCGCACGAGTTTGAACGAGTACGTGTTGCCAAGAACACTGTCATTTGTTGTCTATAGCAGCCATCGTTTTGGGGCAACAATTGGGGCCTTAACGGCTTTGTTTGAGCAATCTCTTGCCGAGTGGCTAACACAAGTAGTCGATAGTCGTTACTGCGTGTACGATCCAATGTGTGCCGATCAAGGAGGGAGTTGCCACGCCTGTATGCACCTTGCAGAGATTAGCTGTCAGTTTTTTAACCTGAATCTTGGGCGTTCATTCCTGTTCGGTGGCCGTGATCCAGAACTGGGAGAAATCAGAGTCGGATACTTTGATCCCTCACTTGCATGAGCAATGAAGCTGCCATTGGGGACATCAAACGTACAACTTGTCATTACAGCCCCTGAACCTAATGGGATTCGAATAGCTCATGAGGTCGGGGCACGAACAACTCTAGGGGTGCTGACTACCTTGATTGCTCAAGCAAAGCACACTATTGTTCTCGCTGCCCCCTTTATGCAACCACGCGAGGGGTTAAGCAAAGATCCTCTAGCAAGTGCGCTTGCCAGTGCACTCAAACGCGGCGTGATTGTAGATTTGGCGAGTACCCGTGATAGTCTCGATACTCTGGACCGCGACAAACTCCGAAATATCGCTAAGAAATACATTCGGTTTTTTCAACCCTCCGCCAACTACCAAGATGCAACGAAATTAGGGCTTCATGCGAAGTTCTGTGTTGTTGATGCCCAGTACGCTTATATTGGAAGTGCGAATTTGACCCAACCCGGACTGCAGCAGCACTTCGAAATGGGTGTGTTAGTACGAGGTAACATAGCTGCTCAGATAGAGGAATTGTGGCACTATCTGGTAGAAAAAGGTTTCTTTGTAGAAGTAGAAACCTGACGACGTGTCTCCGTTCGTGAGGTGATGTCCGTATAATCCTGTAAATTGGGTGGCGTGAGTTACACTTTCTTCAAGGCAAAACAAGAAAGAAAGGTAACACACGCCATGAGCATATGTGCGATTCCTAGACATCATTTCACTTTTCTGAGTTGCCGTGTGTTTTGTAACTGACGTTCCCCGGCCTCATCGAAAAGCAGATCGATTTCTTCTGAGAATGGTGTTTTGTCAAACAATTCGCAGCATCGGTCCATGGGTGTCTTGCCTAGCGAACCATGAACACGTTGCCAGTTGTAGTAAAACTGCCACTGCTCCAACTTATCCTGTAAATCAACATCTTCCAGGGTCACCGTGGGGTAGAACTCAGCGAGAACGGTCTTCTGCGCACGCTCGACCTTGCCATTAAGACGCGGTGTGGCAGGACGGATTGGCCGGAATTTGATCCCCCAGTCCAGAAGCAAATCCTGAACCTTATAAGCCGTAAACTCACGTCCGTTATCGGTCTGAAATCGCTGGATTGGAAATGGCATTTGCTCAGCCACACGGTCGATGAATTCGATGGTATGGGCAGCTGTTCGACGGGAAAACAAGGCTACGACTAGAAAACGCGAACAGTCATCTACTGCTGTGTACTGATACAGTCCTGGCGCAATTTTGCAGGTGTCCATCTGGACGCGGTCTCCAGGTACCGGTCGCTGGTAGCGTTGGTAACGTTGTTTGCGACGGAACTGCATGAGAGGAGGAACGTTGTGCTGTTGCAGCACCCTCTGGATGGTCGCGAGCCCCAGCTGGCAGTCATACAGTCGTTTGAGTTCATTTTGAATACGGCGAGCTCCCAGATGCCGTGTCCGTCTTAGTTCCAGTATCCACTGGGTTTCCTGCTCGAATACCTTGCGGTTGGGGGAACGATGTGGCCGTCGACTCCGGCTGCGAAGACCTGCTTCACCCTCAGCCTGGTAGCGTTGCAGCCATTTTCTCAATGTTGGACGAGATATGCCGCAGCGACGACACACGAACCCGGCATCGCCCGTTTCTTCATACAACCTGATCCACGTCAATCGTTTTTTGATTTCGTTGTCCATGTCCTCATTCTACAACTTGAAACGATGTTTGTGAATCACACAAGCAACACCATACCACCGAGTGAGGAAGCTCGCCACCCATTACGCGCGTTTTTGCGGGAAGGCATGTCCAGCAGCGCGCAGCCGAGCAGTGAACTGCTGCGCTTGGCGGCCCAGGTGGTCGTGCAGGAGATGCTCGAACAAGAAGTGACCGATTTTCTAGGACGCGAACGGTACGAGCGGCGCGCGGAAGGGGAAGGCGGCTATCGCAATGGCTATGAGCCGGGTCGCATTCGGAGCGCCGAAGGCGAAATCGACGTGCGCGTGCCCCAGGTGCGGGAGAGTGACTACCCGTACCGGTCGAAGCTGATGGAGTTTTTGCGCGGCAACAGCTGTCAAATTACGGACGAGTCTGGTTCATCCGAAGGTTTGGTGCATCACGGGGGATGGAGTACCCGCAGGCGCAACAGGTCGAATTTGGCTCGCCCGTACATCATGCGCTTGATAACCTTCAAACGGTTAACCTGCCCCTCCACCTGGCCACTACTCCATTCAAAGGTGAGCGCCGCCCGGACTGCGGCATAATCCCGCTTAAGGGTACGAGCAAAGTGACGCATCGCAGAGATATCACAGGCGAGCGTATCGGCTAGCCACTGGTCCAGGGAATCGGCTTGACGTTCTTTGAGTAATTCCATAAAGCGTTGCGCCAAAGGGTAGACTGCTGCTGCTTCGGAACAGCAAGCACACAAAGCTTCGCGCAGTATGGTCTGCTCCTTAGTCAAGTTTTCGGGATCGCGTACCAATAACCACATTGCTTGTCTCGGTGACAGGGGGACAGGTCCAGGTTGAAGACAAGGCGTCGGTGGTGAGAGACGCGGCCAATCCGTGAATTTGCGAAGGGCGCGATAGACACTCATGTAACTGCCGGTGTACCCTTGTGAACAGATCTCGCGCCACAACTGCTTGCCATTCCAACAGCCTTCCGCCCAACGGTGTTGGATGTAGGGAAGAAAAGGGGCGACCGATGAGGTGTTTTGGGGCGTAATTCGCTGAGGGAGTTCATCCAGCACGCGATAGTGAGCCACGGTCTGACGATGCAGATGTAACTGGCGAGCGATGGTGCGTGTACTTTTCCCCTGAGCAGCTAGCGCCTTGACCTCATCGAAAAGAACCTGGCGATGCGTGGTTTCGGGATGACTGTTGTTTTCCGGTGAAGGGTGTGTTTCCGGCTGTTCTGCAGTTGTCGCCAGTGCAGCCTGGAGATTGTGCGCCTGCTTCGTAGCATCCCGTAGCTTTTTGGGATGCTGCGCCAATACCCGCTGCACTGTATCACCCAGATTTTTGAGCAAGTGCCAACGGTCAGCGATCTGGACAGCTTGGGGTGCCCCTTGGCTAATGCCTGCACGATACTCGCCAGACCGGTCCCGACTGACGATTTCTACTTCAGGGTGTGCTCGCAGCCAGTTGGCCAGTGTTTCCGCCGTGCGATCTGGTAACAGATCGATCGGTCGATGATGTTCCAGGTCCACCAATACCGTACCGTATGTGCACCCTTTCCTGAATGCCCAATCATCCACACCGAGAATGCGAACCTCTGGCGGTGGCGGAGTTGGAGCCTGACGCAAGATCGTGAGCAACGTATCGCCGCAGATGGGCATATTCAAAAGGTGAGCTACACGTGCCCCAGCCTCGGCACTCAATTCGAACGCGATAGCACGAAACACCGAGGTCAAGCGTATAGTGCGCTGCCCATGGACCGGCACCAAGTGTGGAATGCGCTCGGCGAAAGTCTTGTGAGTACACGCCGTATTGGGGCAACGAAAACGGCGCACACCCAGGATCAAGCGTATTTTGTGCCCGGTGCAGGACAGATCACGCGGTGACCGGGCGTAATAACTATGAACACGGCTAGAGGAATGGCCACAATACGGGCATTTGGCAGTGGGCGCGAGGCTGTGCGCATGGACAATCAGCACCTCATCGTGCTCATCCACCCCATCAATGGCAAAACCGGGCAAAGCAAATGGGATCGTGTTTTCTCGGGCCATGGAATCGATAGACTGGAAGTCGTTGTTTCATCACATGTTCCCATGGTCCATCTTTTCCCTTGTAGCACCAAACTCTCGGATGAGCCATTATCGCCCGTAAAATGACAACAGCGACGTCTTGGAATATCTGGTGGTCCAAATGTATACGCGGGGCTTATCCACGCGGGACATCGAAGCAGCGCTGCGCGATCCAGCGACCGGCGAGACGGTGTTGAGCAAAAGCGCGGTGAGTGACCTGACTGACCGGCTGTGGGAGGAGTATGTCGCCTTCTGCCAACGCGATTTGTCCGGGGTCCAGGTGGAATACCTGTTTATGGATGGGCTGTACGAAGGGATGCGGCTGCATAAAAGCCGCCAGGAAGCGATCCTGGTCGCCTGGGGCATCTGTCGGGACGGGCGCAAGGTGCTGCTGCATCTGGCCCTGGGCAACAAGGAAAGCGAAACCGCCTGTACCGCCTTTGTACGCGACATGATCCGCCGCGGGCTGCCGGTCCCCACGCTGGTCGTGACCGATGGTGCGCCCGCCCTGATCGCAGCGGTAGAAGCGGCCTGGCCGCACAGTCTGCGCCAGCTGATCCTTGTGTATGGTGTTCTGAAGTCTGGGCAACCCTTTGACCCGCACTACCGTGCCCGTCTCTTGGCTGCCCCTTGACTTTCAACACGGTATCTTTTCCGTCGTCTTGACCGACTGGCTGTCAATACTCCCGGCGCTGGGCGTGGCCTCGCCTCCCATCTGGCGTTGCAGTTGTTCGCGTCAGGCATCGTTCATGCGCGCCCAGGTGCCATCTTTGCGCCAGGTGTTGAAGTAGTGGTAGACCGTCCCTTTGGGCGGAAAGTCATGCGGCAGCTGATTCCACTGACAGCCAGTCTTCAGCACCTAAAAGATGGCGTTCAGCACCTCGCGCATGTTCACGGTGCGGGGCCTGCCACCCCGTTTGGCGGGGGGAATGAGCGGTTCCACAAGCGCCCATTCTTGGTCGTTCACATCGCTGGGGTAGGGTTTTCTCTCGCTCATACCCCCAGTCTACCCACTGGTCTCTCACTTTTCAAACGGCCTCTCAATGATCAGCCCGACCGTGATCACTTCGCTGTCACTCATTTCTGGCGCAGGACCACTCGCCCGCAACGGGTCCCCCAAGCGCGCTGTCACACGCTGGTAGGCATCGTCCACCAACACATACCAGGTCGTAATGGTATCCGTCCAGCTCTGTTCTGTGATATAGTCTGTCAAGCCGTTCATGGAAACTCTCCTTGCCTTTTATCCAGTACAAGGATGTTTCTTGAGCGGCCTTCTTGTCAAAAACGAACCCATAGATAGGGTAGTTATTACTACAACGAACGGCGACCTCATCAAGGTCTGGATGGAGCAACCCCATTGCCACTCGATTTGCCAGTCATCGCTGCGCCTCTTCGTCGCCGTGATGTTCTGGGGGGCCTCATTCACGATTACTATTGCGCGGCGTAACCACTATTGTCATGATCGCCACTAAACTGGTTCATCCGCGTTTTTGGTGATATGGGAAGACCGGCTGTAGCATGGGGCCAAATCTATCGCAAAGGAAGCGAGTATGGCCCGTGTTTCCCGATTTTCTCCTGCCTGACACTGCACGGCTTGAAGGTCTGACGTACACGATTGACGAACCCAACCAACATATGCACCTAACCATCTGTGCTGTCCAAAGCGAGAGTGTCTGTCCAATTTGCCAGCAAAAGTCTGGGCGAGTCCACAGTCACTATCACCGAACTCTGGCCGATTTGCCTTGTACCGGTCTCCGCGTGACGTTCGATTTGCAGGTTCGACGTTTCTTTTGTGACCATCCGGGATGCCCTCGGCGAATTTTCACCGAGCGCTTACCAGGGATTGCGGCTCCCTGGGCACGCCGAACCAGCCGGTTAGCGGACACTCAAACTCAAATTGGATTACTGACGGGTGGAAGTGTGGGTGAGCAACTCTCCCTCACCCTGCGTATTCCGTCCGGAGATGATGTCTTGGTGCGGTTGGTACGACGCACCATACCCCCTGTTGTGCCAACCCCGCGTGTGCTGGGCGTGGATGACTGGGCTATCCGTAAAGGGCATACATATGGGACCATATTGGTCGATCTGGAAACGCAACAGGTCGTCGACTTGCTGCCGGATCGCGAAAGCGAAACGTTAGCTGTCTGGCTAAAAGATCACCCTGGGGTTGAGATTATCAGCCGTGATCGAGCGGGAGCGTATGCCGAAGGAGCCACTGAAGGTGCCCCTCACGCCCAACAGGTAGCTGACCGCTGGCATCTTCTGAAAAACCTGGGTGAAGCGCTCCTAAAAGTCCTGGAAGGTCATGCCCGTGCACTGAAACAACTCTCCACGACCGCTCCCCAACCGGAAATTTTGACCAACGGCGTCTCTATACCTACATCACCTGCAATGACTTCTCAACAAACGGAAAGCCAGCAGCGGCGGGCGCGCCGATATGCGCGCTATGAAGAGGTGCACCAGTTGCATTGTCAAGGGATGTCTCTGAAAGCCATTGCCGCACAGATAGGTCTGGATCGCAAAACGGTGCGGAAGTACATCACCGCCGAAACGTTTCCCGAAAGACAACCCCGTGTCCGTTTCAGTATCCTTGCACCTTACAAAGCTCACCTCATTCAGCGTTGGCAGCAGGGTGGGTGTAACGTTCGCCAGTTATTCCGGGAAATCCAACAGCAGGGTTATCCAGGAGGTTTGGGGGTTGTGGCCCAGTTTATGGCGGAATTACGGCGACAAAATGGATTACCCGCCTATACCCGTATGTTCGCCGACAATGGTCAACCACTATCCCTTCCGCCTCATCCCTTAACCTCGCGTAAGGCTACCTGGTTGGTGCTCAGCCGCCCTGAAACCCTTCAGGCGGAGGACCTTCAATTGATTGATCAGATGCGCGCTATGCACCCTGATGTCGAGTTAGCGATCGATTTGGCGCAATCATTCGCGACGTTGGTTCGACAGCACCTGGAAGAACCATTTGATCCCTGGTTGGAATGTGCGAAAACATCACCCCTGCCCTCGTTTCGCAGTTTCGCCGCTGGAATCCGGCGCGATTATGCGGCAGTGCGCGCCGCGATCACCCTCACTTGGAGCAATGGGCAGACCGAGGGCCAGGTGAATCGACTCAAGTTTCTCAAACGCCAGATGTATGGTCGGGCAAATTCGATTTACTGCGGATGCGTGTTCTTCTTTTTCCCTGAACACCCATCACCAAAAACGCGGATGAACCACTTTCATTCTGATCTTGACACTATTTCTCGGCTGAGATGTGATTTCCGCGCCTTACGGGATCACTAGACCCTCTATCAGCAGCACGGCTTGACGGGCGCGGCGGTGTTAACCGACAACGGGCGCGAGTTCTGCGGCACAGACACGCATCCCTACGAGCTGTACCTGGACCTGCAGAGTATTGAGCATCGGCGCACCCCTATCGCTTCGCCGCAGACCAACGGTTTTGTGGAGCGCTTCATCCGCACGGCCAAAGAGGAGTTCTTCGCGGTTGCCCTGAAACGCAAGCTCTACACCACCATCGACGAGCTACAGGCCGACTTCGAGACCTGGCTGGTGCACTACAACACCGAGCGCCCTCATCTGGCTATCGTAGAAGAAGGTTAACTGTACACTTTTTTAGTCACCTTCATCTATGGGAATGTCTCCCGCCAGGAAAACCGGCAGATTCATTTGGGCTAACAAAGGAAGTACCACGTTTAGCGCCGCAAGAAGGTTCTTACCATCGATTAGCGCCCGCTGCACAGGTGCATCAATATCTGTCGTCCCTTTTAATAGCTCGTTCCGTAAACTTCGGCGACTTGCATCAGCTACTACTATAGCCTCATTAGTACGCAGCAAATAGAATATCAATAGAGGATCATTCAATTGCGTTATAAACCCATCCTCCTTGAGAGCATTCCAGATTCCCCTACTGTACTTTCGAGGCATTGCTGCTCCTAATGCTCTGGCCTCCGCCGTCGTCACGTCACTAAACTTTTTCATTCTTATTTTCTCTAGTAACGGCTTGCCGTCCACGTCCTCTATTGGTTCAAGAAGCTCTATACACTTTTTCACACGTTCAAGGTTTGTCTCCATTTCACTTTTCAACATACCGAGAAGTTGTCGTTTTCGCCTCCTCTTCGCGAACATTTCGAGAGGCTGCGTTATGGCAAAAATCAAAACAAGTGCCCATACCGCATTGGAACAGAAGTTGGAGGTAAAACTTACCCACCAATCCATCCATTGCCATTTATCACCCGTTTGCGCTGTATCCGTCTCAGTAGTGATAACGTCAGTATTGCCGCCACTTGCTGGTAACGCAACCGTCGGAGTTTGAGGAACACTGGTTGGCAACGGCGTATAAGTTGTTGATGCTACCTGTGGAGTAGTTGTCGGTGCTTGAGCAAGAACCTGCGTCAAACTACACATCGCAGCGGGAATGACTATCAACCCACAAATGAACAGTAAGCGCGCAACTTGTGGTAGGTGAGAGGAAGAACCATTCACCCCAAAAGCGGATAAACCAGCGCCCATTTGCACTGACCCCAAAAAGTTGGACACAAAAATTGTAGTGCGACCTTGTCCTGCTGGCAAGCCATAGGGCCTCGAATTCGGCAGGCGTGAGATATCCCAAGGCCGAATGAATGCGCTTGCGCGTGTAAACCTCATCCAGAAACCGACCGAGGCTGCTGTCGGCATCGTGAAAAGCCATGTACTCCGAGAGATCAACCTCTTCTTCTTTAATGGTGCGCATCAGGCGTTCGGCATAGCCATCTTCTTCGGGCTTGCCAACGGCGGCCATGCTGATCCGGACATCCCGCTCCCGCAGCAGCGCGGTGTAGTCGCCGCAGGTATACTGCACGCCCTGGTCACTGTGATGAATGTCCGGCGTATGGTCGGTCAACGCGCGCCGCAGTGCCGTGAGCGTCAGGTCCCGATCCGGCGAGCGGCTCAGGTGCCAGCCCCGCACCGCTCGCGTGAATACATCCATGATCACGGCCAGGTAGACGAATTCATGCGCCAACCGCACATAGGTGATGTCGGCCACCCAGATGTGATCGAGGTGCGTTGCTTGCAGGTCGCGGACTAGGTGGGGATAACGCGGAAACGCGTGTGCGCTGTTGGTCGTGCGCGTTGTGCGCCGTTTCACGGGCCGCTGCAATCCTATCTCGGCCATCAGGCGCTGGATGCGTTTGCGATTGACCGTCTAACCGGCGCGTTGCAGCAGCGCAGCCAGCCGCCGATAGCCATAGGTCGGGTACTCCCCGCTCAACTCGCGCAGCACCTGGCGTAACGCCGTATCGTCCTGCGCCGTTGAGTGATGATAAAACGTGCTACGCGGCAGGTCCAGGACCTCGCAAATCTCGGTGACGGGGTAGTCCTTCTGCATCGTCATGGCTACCGTCCGTTTCTGTCCAGCGTCCCATCCCGCCAGGTCCGAGGCTCCTCTCCTCTGAAAATCAAGCGACTTGAGGTTGTAAGGTGACGTGATAGCCCAGCTTCCCCAATCGGCGAACCAATCGCCGTTCAACAGCCGTATGGTCGCGCTCGTCAAAGTAGTTGGCACCCAAGTCGTGATAAGGCTCCCGACGTTTCAACACATAATACACGATGGTCAACAGGCTGTGAGCTAGGGCCACAATGGCTCGCTTACGTCCGCGCCGGGCGGCCAAACAGTGATATTGGGCCGCGAGATAGTTGTTCTTCGTGTGTGAAGCCCCATGAGCAGCTTCTATCAGCTGAGACCCGGACGTAAACTAATGTTCTAAAAGCGAACGGTTGGAACGAGCCAGAATGCGCTTGACAAAGGGCGGAAGGTCACCGAATTCGTCCAGATGATCCTGCAAAATGGCGTCAGTGGCGAGACGGTCGAGCAAGCGCCGCAGGCCACGGGTGAGAATGAGCTTACCCGGCGGACGGTTGGTGCGGGGTTCCCAGCCGCCCAAACGGGCCAGGAGACGCACCTCGGCATCGTTCAGGGTCAGGCCGAGATGAAAGAGAAAGCCCGCCGCGACCCAGGCGTAGGCTACCAACCGCCGGATGGCTTCCAGGTGCAGCATCTGGACCTCTTCAGCTCCGAAACAGGTTTTGACAAACTTGAAGGTGTCTTCAACGGACCAGTGGCGGCGGTAAAAACGAAAAAATGCGTAAGGCCTCCGCTTCGGTCGTGACCGGCCAATCGGTCAGCAGATACCAGGGGCCCCCGGCTGCCCCTTCGACCTCGACTTTGACGATCCAAACCGGTTTGGTGCGCGTCTTGTCGCCAGGGGCATAGACACGGATCGGCACGGCAGACAGGTGGACGGTGACGGGCTGGCGTTTGGCGCGGCGCTGCCCCTTCAAGCGCACTTCGAGCGTGGTTTGGACCGTTGCCAACCGGGTCAGGTGCTTAAAGGTCACGTCCAGGTAGCGTTCTTCCCACACGCCCGTCGGTGTTTGCCACTCCACCAGACGCTCGAAATGATAGACCCGGCAGACCAGGTGGCTGTCGTGCCCCCACACCCACCACCACCCACCGTCGTTGTCAAACCCGGCATCCATCACCCATGTCTTGGGTCCGGCGAAGGTCTTCAAACTCGCTTCCGTCGCGTCAATGGCCCGTTGAATTTCGCGGTTTTCGCTCTCAAAGCCCGGTTCGTGACTGCTGAACAGGTGGTGATACAGCAGCCCCCGCGCCTCGTCCTCGCCCAGACCCAGGACATTGAAGCTGCGGTAGCCGTTCACCACTCCCCCCTCCAACGCTTTGACCCGCATCAGGTCTTCCTGGCTCGCCGCTCCCTCTCGCCGCAGTTCCATCCCATCCAGAATCAGCGTCACTTCTGGCTCGTTGGACAGCGTGGCTGCCGCGTGTTCCCGTAACACCCGCGTCACACTCGCCGCGTCCAACTCACTGCGCTGCGTCGTTTCCCCGTTTGCCATCCGTCTCACTCGTTTCTCACCATACTTCGTCGCTGCCATCGCCGGGGGAAAAACGCGCGATTACCGAGGCGCGCAAACTCTCACCCCCGATGATCCCTTCAATCACCCCCCGAAACGTGCGTCGCGTGCGCTCGTCCCCGATCAACACCTCAAACTCGCTCAGATAGACCTCGCTCTGTTCCCATTCCTCAACCGTTAAGTCCATCTCTGCTTGCCTCTCCTGCTGCGTATTTTTGATCGGGGCGCATTATACCATCCCTTGTCAACCTTTACGTCCGGGTCTCAATCTCGACATCTTGACGAAGCAACAAAAACAGAATAACATAGAGCATAATTATTTTGTCTTTTTTGTCTTTTCTGTTTTTATGGTTTTGGTTCTGGGAGCATACGCATGAAGCTCACTGGGCGACAACGAGCATTTTTGGGCGAGTTCCTGGATATCTATTGGGAATTGGGCCAGACCCCCCTGCACTATGCTCAGGTAGCTGAACGTCTCGGCGTAAGCGAAATCACCGCCTATGACATGTTGCGGGTGCTGGAAAAACGAGGCCTGGTCACATCCGAATATGTCGTGCCAGGTAAAGGGGGGGGACCCGGGCGGTCTACGATTGTGTTCTCGCCCACACCCGAAGCGCATGCCCTGTTGGATAAGCTTTCAGATGGCCTGGATGATATCGAAAACTGGGAAGCGCGCAAGGCCCACATTCTCCAGAAACTGGCGACTCGCCAGGTAGGGGATTATGAAGACCTGCTGGAGGAGGTGCTAGCGAGATTGCCCGACAGTGAGAATCCCTTGTTGTTTGTGACCGAGATGATCACGGCGGTTCTGCTGGCCCTGCAACTGACGCAGAAAAACCTGGCGACATCGCGTGTGGCAGAGTGGTTGCAGGCAGCTGGATTTCCGGGAGAACTGGGGCTTAGCGCATTGGCTGGCCTAGCTGTGGCGCTGTCAGTTACCGAACAAACCAATCGACGTCTGGCTACCATACTACTGGCCCAAACGAAGCGCTACCCTGGTATGCTGGCGCGACTCACAGGCGGCGGGAGAGAGCACCTCCACCAATTCGTACAGGAAGCTCTAAAAACCATTAACGCATAAGGTCATCGATAGACCACAGAGCCATGTCGTGGTCTTTTTTGGAGTTAATTTATTAGGATTCTTTGTTTTATTTGTTTTTTGGATGGCAGGTGTTAGCCCACCTATTTTATCCGAGGGTACACAAAGAAAGGAGACTTTCATCATGCTAGTGGATATTTGGCACGCGGTGAAATCGCTATTCAGGAAACTGGCATCCCTGATCGGCTTTTGAAAAGCCGGTGGTATGCAATAGAGTCGGCCTGCACGTATTGCGCTGAGAGTCGCGGAGTATAAGCTCCCTGCGACTCTTAGCGAACAACTCGTTGGAAAAATAGCCAGGAGGCTATATGAAACGCATAAACCTGGAAATCATCGGCCAAATCATTGCCACCTCCCGTCTGTGGGTCGTGTTCATCGGAGTTTGGGCCGCGCTAAGCGTCATTATGGTACTGTTTGCCCCGTCTCTGGCCGAGGTGGGAGTGACTAATGAGGCGGATTTTCTCCCTGACGACGTTGACTCGGTCCGCGCTCAGCAGCAATTGGCCGAACACTTCCCTGACCAGACATCAGAAGGGCAGGGGCTGCTCGTTTTCTATCGAGCGGACGGACTCACTGACGCCGACCGCGAGTACGCACAGACCCTGGCACGCTGGTTGGTCTCGCCGGATGCCCCCAAACAGGTCGAGCGTGTGACCTCAATCTTTGATAACCCCGCGCTGGAGAGTGTCATGGTCAGCCAGGATGGTGCCACACTTCTGATGCCGGTTGACTTTAATACTGTCAACTACCTGCCGGACACGAACGATGCTGTGGTGGCAATACGAGATCATATCGCAGATGATGGAAAATCTCCTGGTCTGTCGGTTTTCGTCACCGGCCCCGCCGCTATCGGAAACGACTTGTTAGACACCATCATTGAGAGCGCGGATCGCACAACGATTGCCACCCTGATACTCGTCGTGTTTGTGTTGTTGCTCGTTTATCGTTCACCGGTGGCGTCGCTGGCACCCCTGCTAACCATTACGGCGGCCTTTCTTGTGTCACGTGGCCTGCTGGGATTTCTAGCGCAGGAAAACGTCATGCGGATTTCCTCGCTGCTGGACTCGTTTATTGTGGTGCTGATTTTCGGGGTGGGTACAGACTATGCGCTGTTCCTGGTGTCGCGGTTCCGAGAGGAATTAGCCCGTCAGGATTCACGAGAAGCCGCCGTGGTGAAAACGTTGAGTGTCCTGGTTCCTGTTCTGTTGGCAAGCGCAGGAACAGTGATCGTGGGCATGTTGGGCCTGGCGGTCGGAAAGTTTGGGCTGCTCCAGACCACCGGCCCGGCGTTGGCAGTCACTATTGGCGTCACGGTCGTGGCCTCACTGACCCTGACCCCTGCCTTATTGCTGCTGTTTGGTCACTATCTCTTCTGGCCGAAGCACAACAACCATAACCATCAAGGCGCTAACCATGACCACGCCTCTCCATTCTGGGACAAGCTGGCAACGAGCATCACGCGCCGCCCATTGGTCACGATAGTGGGCGTTGTTACGTTGATGGCGCTGCCTTTCCTGGCTTTACCCCAAATGGAACGTTCGTTTGATTTTCTGGCCGAACTTCCAGACGATGCGGAAGCGGCTGAAGGCTATGCGGTCGTCACGGAGCATTTTGAAGCAGGCGACCTTGCTCCCGTCACGGTGCTTGTCACCGGCGAAGAAGATGCCCTGTCACCCACCGCATTGGGGAATATCCAGACTCTGGCGGAGGACCTAGAGCGCACACCGGGAATCAGCGCCGTGCGCACCGTTCTACAGCCGGATGGTGATCCCAATACAGCCATGAACTTTCGCGTTGACAGCCAGTTGAGTGCCCAGGCATCTGAAATGAGATCGTTTGCCGATGCCATGGAAGACCTGCCGACATTCAGGGCGATGTTAGAAGACATCGACATCGCTGCCATGTTCGATACACTGAACGGCTATTTTTCGGATTTGGGCACAGCGTATCCCGAAGTGCTCGATATGCCCGCTTACCAGGACGCTCGCCAGCAGATCGGCTTGGTTCAGGCCGGTTTTTCTGGCGGGTTGGCCGAATCGGATGACCCGGCAGTCTGGAATGACACCAACTTAGCCATGTTCCGGACAATCATCTACGGCCTGGCAGCCGATATGGACGCCATCGGCCAGTCATTTACTAACCCAGGCGCTTATCTCTTGCCCGCCAGTTGGGCCGGCGCGCAGCCCGAATTGGGACAACTGTTAGCCACGTTCGTCAGCGCGGACCGGCAAGCCACCCGGCTGGATGTGATCCTCACTGACGCTCCCTATAGTAGCGCTGCACTCAACACGATTGACCGGATAGACGCCATTGGCAATGGCTTTCAAGAGAGCACAGGTCGATCTGTGAATCTGGGAGGCCCTGCCGTACAGGTGCGCGACATTCGCCAAACGGTGGATGATGACTTCAATATCATTGGGGTCGTGGTTGTGCTTGGCGTAATGGTGATGTTTGCGCTCTTGCTCCGCAGTGTGGTCGCGCCCATCTACCTGACGCTCACGGTGATGCTCAGCTATGGGACCAGTTTAGGATTGGCAACGCTGTTTTTCCAAGACATTCTGGGACATGCCGGTCTTAACTATGTGGTTCCTATCATTGTGTTCGTCCTGCTGGTAGCACTGGGGGCCGACTACAACATCTTCCTGATGTCCCGCGTGCGGGAAGAACGAGACACTGGAAAACGTACCCGGCTGGCTGTACAGGTGGCATCAGCCTATACCGGCAGCATCATCACGAGCGCTGGAATCATTCTGGCCGGGACGTTTGCCGCACTGGTTATCTCGCCAATTCAGATGCTCTTCCAAATTGGCATTACGATTGCGGTCGGCATTCTCCTGGATACATTCATCGTGCGTGCGATGCTGGTTCCTGCCATCGTGAGTTTTCTGGGTGAGTGGAATTGGTGGCCGAGTGGGAGTCGGGGGATATCATCAATCAAGCTTGTGCGGCAGAGGATAGCCTCTCTGCTCAGCAGTCTGCTGTGACCTAACCCTGAAAAGAGGGAAGTGGGATTCTTCCTTTTCCAACAACCAGGTAACGGAGTTCTGGTAATCCTGAAGGGACAAGAACGATGGAACAACTACCTGCATGCCCGTTATTTAAGTCCGATAGAAATGGGCCGGTCTGTGTTGGGGGCGTGAACTTCTTTTCCGTCGGTGAAGAACGCGCGCTCTGCCATCATTGCGAACTACCTGCTATAGGAAGGATTGGCGAACTGCTGAGCTGTAAACACCTTGAAGTCTACACTTACCTAACCCATGAGGACCATCATCCTGTAGTGCGTGCCATATTTGAGTGTGACGTCTTGCCCACGAACGCACCCGCCAAGAAACGCTGCGCTGCGTGTCCTGCTCTTGTCACCTCATCACAGAGGTGGGACGCGACGGTTTGACATCGCCCTGTAGCGCACGCTCTCCTTTCGTAGGCGAATAGGAGAGTATTCCAAAGGAGCAAGAGCCTTGAGTCAGTCGTTTTCCGCCCTTAAGCAGGATGTCAACGAAGTCGACGAATTAGTGCCGACAACTCTGCCAGGTTATCTAGGTGACGAAACAGCGAGTAGAAAGGCTGTTTCGGCCATTGTCCCCGTGTATGATGAAGAAACAACCGTCGGCGGGGTAGTAAACGCACTGCTGAACAGCGACCTGATCGACGAAGTTATTTGTATCAATGATGGCTCCACGGATCACAGCCTGGCGATTCTTAAAACCTTCGAGGGGCGGATTACCTTGATTGATCTGGAGCAGAACCGGGGGAAAGGATATGCCTTAGCCGTAGGCATCAGGGAAGCCAAAGGCGAGATCGTGGCGTTTTTTGATGCTGATCTTGTCAATTTGTCAGATAGGTACATCGAGACGCTCCTCATGCCTATTCTGGATGGCAGCACAAGAGCCGTCTTGGGTTATCCCACTAAAGACTCGGTTTTGCCCACCGTGTTTGCTGATCTGACCGGTGAGAGAGCCTATTACCGTCAGGATTTGCTACCTCTTCTGACGCGGATGGAAGCATCCCGGTTTGGCGTCGAAGTCCTCCTGAATGATGCTTTCTGCGAAACCCATCCCGTAAAAGTACCCTTGGTAGGCTTGAGAGGACTGTACAAATACGAAAAGCATTCCCCAACCAAAGCCTTTCGAGAGTATCTGGGGGCAGCGATAGAGATTGCGCAAGAAATCGGCAGGATAGACGGGTTATTGCCGGAGGATAGGCAAATCATCGCTGGATTGGCCGATGCAACTAACTTTGAGGAATTAAGCAGCAGGGTTAGGAAGATACGCAACGTGCCCATCAGGCACCTTCTAGAGAAATATGTGCTGAACTACTTCAGATAATCGAGAAATCAGTTAAATATTGAACGAATTGAAGTATACCCGCAACGCTCTAGAAACGAACTTTCGAAGGTGTGCGAGTTCAGATACTGTTCGAACTTGTCGGCCAAGTCCGGTAGCTTGGGGATG
>Ga0067045_1029880_pt1 | contig 17851 bp, 15 predicted proteins | sample TerdegcTABiofilm_FD_59184 | JGI IMG/M metagenome (GOLD analysis project Ga0067045, IMG submission 59184) | Combined Assembly of (Gp0054472, Gp0054536) Wastewater bioreactor microbial communities from Singapore -Terephthalate degrading... | reverse complement strand
CTTGAGGATAAAAACCCAAGGGAAGCGGAGAAGTTCTTTTCCAGAGCCCTTGACTCCTCCCCGGATTATGTTTTTGCCTACATTGACAGGAGCAGGGCAAGGATTTTGATTGGCGATAAAGAAGGAGCCTTGTCCGACCTTTCAAAGGCAATTGACCTTGATCCAGATGATCCCTGGAATTACTTTGACAGGGGCAAACTCTTTTTTATACACCTTGGCAGGCTGCAAGAGGCGAGGGAGGATTTTGACAGGGTTCTTGAATTAGAGCCCTCTAATTTTCTGGCCTACTATTATAGGGGAGAGATTTTAAATTCCCTCAATCTAATCGGGGAAGCGGTGTCGGATTACAGAAAGGTTTTATCACTACAGCCTGAATACTATTTTGTGCATCAACCCTTGGGATATCTTTTATATATGGAGGAATCCTGGTCCGAAGCCGCTAACCATTTTGAAGAAGCTTACCTTCGCGACGGATCCAATTACGCCTATCCCTTATTAATTTCTCTTTCCATGAAGAGGGATGGGAAGTTAAAGGAGGCAAGAGAATATCTGGAAAAAGCTATCCAAGCGATTCCCAAGGAGACTCTCTATTATCCCCTGGCAAGAACTCTTCTTGATCCAGGTTATGACACTATTGCTCTAAGGGCTGTGGATGCTGAAAAGGCGGTTTATGTTAAAACGCAGATGCTTTACTATTTGGGAGTTCATTATTATCTTCAAGGGAAATCCCCATTGGCCTTAAGGTATTTTTTGGAGGTGAGGGATAGGAATTATCGGAACCTCCAGGAGACAAGGTTGGCTGAATGGGAATTGTTAAAAATGAAAAGCCAGTAAAATTTATCCCCAGTTGGGAAAGGAAAAGTTGAAATTGACAGAGGAAAGAAATAATACGGACCTGGTGGAGTTAAAGGGCAGGAGCATAATCCTGGTCGGCACAGCCCATATCTCAACAGAGAGTGTCAAAAATGTAGAGGAAGTAATCCTGGAGGAGAGACCGGAGCATGTCTGTGTGGAGATCGATGCCTCCAGGTATGGGGCCTTAACCCAGAAGAATTCCTGGGAGAGCCTTAGGATAGACCAGGTGCTTAAACAAAAGAAGGGGTTCCTGCTTCTTGCAAATCTCTCCCTCTCCTCTTTCCAAAAAAGGCTTGGTCTGGATATGGGGATTACTCCGGGAGAGGAGATGAAGAGGGCCATAGAGATCGCCCAGCGGGAAGGTATAAGCTACAGCTTTTCCGATCGGGAGGTTCATGTTACCCTACGCCGGGCTTGGGCAAAATCCAGCTTCTGGGGGAAAAACAAGATGCTAGCAGCCCTCCTAAGCTCTGTTTTTACCAAGGAAAAGATCTCCCAGGAGGAGGTGGAAAGGCTTAAAAACAAGGATATGCTGGCGGACATGATGGAGGAGCTTGCCTCCTTTTTGCCTTCTGTAAAGGAGGTCCTGATTGACGAGAGGGACAGGTATCTGGCTACAAGGATTTTTCAAAGACCGGAAAGCAGAATTGTGGCGGTAGTTGGAGCTGGGCATATCGATGGTATAAAGAGATGGCTCCAGAAACTGGAAGAGGGTTCGGTAGAGGAGGATGTTTCAGATATAGAAAGGATTCCTTCGCCATCGGTCCTTTCAAAGGTTTTACCCTGGCTGATCCCCGTTATTGTAATTGGTCTAATTATTGCCGGCTTTTTTATATCCGGATGGGAAGAGGCTGTTAATATGCTTTGGAAATGGATTCTGGTTAACGGGACTCTGTCAGCTCTAGGAAGCCTCATAGCTCTGGCGCATCCCGTGACGATCCTCCTCTCCTTTATTGCCGCACCCATCACCTCCATGAATCCTACGATAGGTGTAGGGATTGTAACAGGTCTGGTAGAGTGGTATCTGCGAAAACCGAGGGTGAAGGATTTTGAGAACCTTACCCAGGATCTTATAACAGTTAAAGGATTCTACAGGAACAGAATCACCCATGTCCTTGTGGTCTTTTTTCTCTCCTCTCTGGGAAGTGCAGCAGGGACCTTTATTGGAATACCTTACTTAACTACCCTTCTTACTTGAAGTTTTCTGGGTCAAGGGAAAGGTTGATTCTATCCCCTTTTTGAGGGAGCTCACAGGGATATAGCTGGTTCTTGAATCCGTTTCTTCTCCATTTTGCTGCGGCCCTAGGAATCTTGTAAAACCGAGTTCCACTGCTGTTTTTACCCTAAGGCGCATCTTCTGGATGGGACGGATCTCCCCGGCTAAAGACAGCTCCCCGGCCATAACCATTCCTGCAGGGACGGGGATTCCGGTTCTCGCGGAGTAGAGGGCCATGGCCAGGGGAAGATCTATGCCTACATCGGCAATCTTTATACCTCCCGCCACATTTACATATAGATCCTGATCTGAATAACGAAGGGAGAGGTTTTTTTCCAGAACCGCCGCAACCCTGGATACCCTTCTGGGATCTATCTTTTCGGAAAATACCCGGGAGATTCCCCCCTTAGCCGGAACTGTCAGGGCTTGGATCTCCACAAGCAAGACTCTGGAGCCTTCGTAGATTGGTACCACCGCCACTCCGGCAGGAAGATCTCCTTGTCTAGTCACAAGGAAAAGGGAAGAGGGGTCCTTTATCTGGGACAAACCCTTTTCATCCAGAACAAACAAACCAATTTCATGAACCGATCCGAACCTGTTTTTTACAGCCCGGAGAAAACGGATTTCCGTATCGGATTGGTCAAAATAGAGAACAGTGTCTACCATATGTTCCACAAGTTTTGGCCCTGCGATGGCCCCTTCCTTGGTTACATGGGCAATGAGAAAAATGGAGGCACTGTGCTGCTTAGTCCAATCGGTAAGCCTTTGACAGCAGAATTTGATTTGATTGGGAGTTCCCGGGACATTGCCAATCTCTCTGTCCACCAAGGTTTGGATGGAATCAATAATTATCAATACCGGAGAGAGGGATTCCGCGGTATTAATAATTATTTCCACATCCGTTTCATTAAGTATCTCTATGGAGTCTCTTATGGCTCCAATCCTTTCCCCACGGATTCTTAACTGGTGGGGAGCCTCCTCTCCCGTGACGTATAACACCCTGCCGGGTGTTTTAATTGAGGCAGCCAAGGTTAGCATAAGGGTTGATTTCCCTATCCCCGGTTCTCCGCCCAAAAGAACAGAGGAACCCCTCATTATTCCTCCCCCGAGGACCCTGTTCAGCTCCTCCATCCCGGAATCAAATCGGTACTCCTCTTTGAGGGGAATAGCATTAAGGGGCAAGGTTTTAAAATTCCTGGTTATTCTGCCCTTACCGGGAGTCTCCATTTTTTCCTTTAGGGTATTCCATTCTCCACATTGAGGGCAGCGGCCCAGCCACTTTGGTTCCTCATGACCGCAGGCACTGCACAGAAAGACAGACCGGTTCTTAGCCAAAATTATGCTCCTTATCCAGCATCTTAGCCTTTTTTAGTGATTTTTCCAGGATAATGAATATGCCGGGAATAAGAGGTATCAGTATCAAGCTGGGTAGAAGACCCGTTAAGGGCTGTATAAAAAGCACAAAATTGTAAAGACCATGGATAAAAACCGCAATAAAGAGTCCCCTTCTCATGTGCCTGGCCTCCTCTTTTCCGGTAGCGGCGAAATAGGCCCTTCCAATAAAGTAGCCCATTATACCGCTTGCACAGGCATGAAGAGGTACAGAGGTAAAGGCGCGGATTATTGCCACCGTTATTCCCCCATCCAGAACATAAATAACATTCTCAAAACAGGCAAAGCCGAGGCCTGCGGTAATGGCATAAATGATTCCGTCGGAATACTCATCAAACCCTCCCCTGTTATATATACACTGCTTTACGACCTGCTGCTTCATGAACTCCTCACATAATCCAGCAACTATAAAGGCTTCAAAAAAGGAGAGGAGGTAAGGGGAGATAGAAAAAAGGTAGGAAAGATTGGAAACCGCTATCTGCAGAAGCATAGCAGGCAGAATACTCATTATTCCAAAGAAAAAGACAAGGATCACTTTCTTTTTAGGTTCCGGTTTTTCCCTGTCCTTTTTATGGAAATATTTAAGCAGAATAAGGGATGGTGCCACGGCTAAAACAATAGGAAGAAAAATATGCAGTACCATTTAAAGGGTGGTTCCGCCTCCTTTTATTCCAGATTTAATTCTATATGAAGTTCCTTAAGCTGCTTATCCTCCACCGGAGAGGGCGAGTCGTCCATAGGTGATATTCCGGCGGTATTTTTGGGAAAGGCAATTACCTCCCGGATGCTCTCTGCTCCTGCCATAAGCATTATCAGCCGGTCTAACCCGGGCGCGATTCCCCCGTGGGGGGGAGCCCCGAATTTGAAGGCTTCCAGAAGAAAACCGAACCTTTCCTGGGCCTGCTCCTGGGAGAAGCCTACTATGGAGAAGATTCTTTTCTGGATTTCCGGATCATGTATTCTTATGGAGCCAGAGGCGAGTTCCAGGCCATTGCACACCAGATCGTAAAGATCTCCCAGAACCGAACCAGGGTCCTTTTCTAGGGTAGGGAGGAATCGTTCCTGAGGCATGGTGAACATGTGATGGGCTGGATCCCATTTATTCTCCTCCTTATTCCATTCAAAAAGAGGAAAGTCTATAACCCAGGTAAATCTGAAAAGGTTTTTGTCTTTAAGGGAGAGAAGGCTTCCCAGTTTATTCCTTACTGCTCCCAGAGAAGTGCAAGCGGTCTTCCACTCGTCTCCTAGAAGAAGGATAAGGTCTCCTGGTTTTGCTTGTAGTTCTTTGATAATCCTGTCCTTTGTAGATTCGAAGAATTTTGATATCCCTCCCTCAATTCCCTTCTCTGTAACCTTCATCCAGGCGAGCCCCTTGGCTCCGTAAACCCTTGCTGTTTCCTCCAGTTCGGAGATGGTTTTTCTTGAATAGTCGGCACAGCCGGAAGCAACCAGGGCTTTTATTACCCCGCCACTTTTGAGAGTCTCCTTGAAATTGGCAAATTCCCCCAGTTCCGCAAGGGATGAGAAATCCTGGAGGGAAAAATCAAAACGGAGATCCGGCTTATCGCTACCGTATCTGTCCATAGCTTCCTGGTAGGATAATCTGGGGAAGGGCAGGGGAATATCTATGCCCAAGGTCTTTTTAAACACGTAAGAGAGCATTCCCTCGATTATTTTAAAAACATCCTCTTTGGAAACAAAACTCATCTCCATATCTATCTGGGTGTGTTCAAGCTGCCGGTCTCCCCTTAAATCCTCATCCCGGAAACACCGAGCAATTTGAAAATAACGGTCAAAACCGGAAACCATAAGGATCTGCTTAAAAAGCTGAGGTGACTGGGGAAGGGCATAGAATTTTCCCGGTTGCATTCTGGAAGGAACAAGAAAATCCCTTGCCCCTTCGGGAGTCGATTTTATTAAAATCGGAGTTTCAATCTCCAGAAAATCATTCTGAATAAGGTACTCCCTTACTGCAAAGGTGACATCATTTCTAAGCTTTAGCTTTTTCTGCATACTAAAGGATCGGAGATCCAGATATCGGTATTTCAGCCGGAGATCCTCCTTGGCATCGGAGGTTTCATCTATCATAAAAGGAAGGGTATCACAGGAGGTCAGGATGCTGAGTGTCTCTGCCTGCACCTCTATCTCGCCGGTAATCATCTCTCTGTTCACCATACTCTCCGGTCTGGGGCGGACTACCCCCTCCACGGCAAGACAGTATTCAAATTTCAGATTCCTGCCCATCTCTTTAAGAGATTCCTGGGCATCGGAATCAATAACTATCTGGGTTATACCGTAACGGTCACGTAGATTGATAAACTGGATCCCTCCGTGGTTTCTGTATCTGTGAACCCAGCCGTTAAGAATTACTTTTTTACCCTTATCTGACAGTGTCAGGCTTCCGCAGGTGTGTGTTCTTTTTAATGTTTCCATAAAAGGAACAGTATCAAACAAGGCTTAAGAATTTCAAGCCTGCCTGGAGCCTATTGGAGGCCAGTAAGCAGTTAAATCTAGATCCTTTTTCTTTTATAACAGCCTGTGCAGCCTAAAACGTGAACATGGGTCTTTTCCGGTTTTATAAAACTCCTGGCAATAAGGTGGCCTTCTGCGGGTATCCTCTCCTTGCATACTGGACAGACCCTGGGATTTTTTTCTGAAGCAGGGTAACAGTGGGGGCAGCCGAAGATCTCCATAAGACTGTCCGGTTTTCCAGGATATAAAACCGACTTTATCCGTTCCCCTCGTCCAAGTGGAGATGAGCACAGGGGACAGAATTTTTGAGGTACCAGCGGATTCTCCCTGGTTTTACCTTTCCTGTGGTATCTTTTGGAGGTTATTAGACTGATCAGAAGAACTATTACAAGAAAGGAAATAAGGGCTATAATGATGCTTTCTGTCAAAATACTCCCCCCGGGGAAAGGTCAGGTATATTACGAATGGGAACATTGTACATTGTAGCAACCCCTATAGGCAATATGAAGGATATAACTTACAGAGCCATTGAGGTTCTCAAAAAGGTGGATTGTATTGCCTGTGAGGACACAAGGCATTCCTTAAAACTTCTAAATAACTATGGGATATCCAAACCCTTGAAGAGCGTCCGAGCGGAAAATGAAGAGGCAGGTGCAAAAACAGTGCTCGCCCTGCTGGAGCAAGGCCAGGATCTGGCCTATTTAAGCGATGCAGGAACCCCGGGCTTAAGCGATCCGGGCAACAAGCTTGCGGATCTTACAAGAAAGGCAGGATTTCCCGTTATTCCTATTCCTGGAGCTTCAGCCTTTACAGCCCTGGCAAGTATATCCGGATATTCAGGGAAAAGTCTTCTTTTTGAGGGATTTCTGTCTCCCAAGCCTGGAAAGAGGAAAAACCAGCTGGAGGAGCTGGGGATGACAGGGTTTTCCTTTGTTTTATATGAAAGTCCCTTCAGAATCATCAAGCTATTAAAGGATCTTTCCGATATTCTTCCAGAAAGGGAAATTCTCTTGGGCAGGGAAATGACAAAGATGCACGAGGAGTATCTTCTGGGAACGGCAGAAAACCTGCTGGAAACCCTTTGTAAAAGAGAAAAAATCCAGGGAGAATTTTCTGTGCTTGTATATGGAAAGAAAAAGAGTTAAAATCTATAATGTAAATGACGATATATATGATGAGGTTCTTTCAGAAAGGAAGGTTTTTATATGACAGTCGACAGATTAGGCCCGGTTGATCCCTTATCCAACTATGGAAAAACTGAGAAACCAGTTAAGCCTGTTAAAAAGGATAAATCAGATTCCATAAGCTTCTCCGAGGAGGCAAAGAGCAAGGGAGAGATCTATAAAGCCACCGAAGAAGTAAAACTTTCTCCTGATATAAGAATGGACAGGGTGGAAGAAGTCAAAGAAAAACTGAAGGATCCTGACTATATCTCCGAAAAAATCGTAGAATCGGTAGCAGATAGTGTAATGAAGGTTTTAGGACTGCTGTAGCAGGACCCTAATTATCCCGGTGGAAAAGCAGGATCTTGGTTCCTGCTTTTTTTATTCAATAATGAGGTTACTGCAAAAACATGCTCTTTGCATAGCCTTTGATATGTATACTGAAGGTGTTCTTGAATGGACAGATTCTCCTTTTTTTTCCCCTCTGCCTTTCATTATGGAAGAGGTGCAGTATCAAAGGGAGCGGAAGAGTTGGCCACTAAACGCCGTAGGCTAATTTTGGTTGCTGAATCCTCCCTGCCTGCGGGTTCCCTGGTTTCCTCAGTAAAGAAACAGCTTGAGGCAGCATCCCTTTCAGTTCTTGTTTTCGACGATCTGGGGATTGCCTCTACAGTACCGGTAGTGGACACGATAAGAGCCTTGGCGGAAACGGCAAAGGCGGAAGGAATTGTGGGACTGGGAGGCATAAGGGCTCTCAGTTATGCCAAGGCAGCTGCCAGGCTGGTAAATACCGGATTGCGAGCTGAGGATTTTATTGATGGAACTCTGCCGAAGGCCGGCGGTATCGGTTATATAGAGATCCCGACCACGGGCAGAAACCCCTTCATGTTATCTGAAACGGTACTTCTTGTGGATGGAAGAAACAGAAAGGGAGTTCTAAAGGGATTACCCGGCTCAAAACCAGAGTATGTTTTTTTTGATCCCTCCCTGGCGGGAACAATTTCAAAAAGAGTTGCTCTTTCCACAGCCTTGGATACGCTTCTCTTTACCCTGGAGGGTTACTTTTCTAAGGAGAGTAACTTTCTCTCCGATACCCTTCTATTGCGATCTCTATCCGCCTCCTTGAAGGCCGTTCCAGGAGTAGGAAATCCAGGGAAGGGTACTGAAGAATTATACGATAACTCTTTCCAGGCAGGACTATTTTCCGCTCTGGGTTTGGCAATTACTGGATCTGGCCTCTGGAGTGCCCTTATTTTTTCTCTACACAGTCTTACAGAGGTTCCTAAATCCTTCTGTGCAGTACCTTTCCTGCCGGAGGTGTTGGAATACGGAAGGGCGTATCTTCCGGAAAAGATAGCTAGAATAATCCCGATCCTGGGTATAACAGATCGGGAGATAAAACCGGAGGAAGGGGCGGATCTGGCTGTAGAAACAATAAGAACAATTCTTGGGGTACATGATCTTCCTACAAGGCTTAAGGATCTGGGAATTAAGGATGATGTTTTTTCAAGAGCCGTTGATAATGCCTTTTCCTCCGAGGTTGCCTTCAGCTTGCCTAAACCGCTTAGCAAGGAGAATCTCCTGGATCTATTAAAACAGGTTTTTTAGAAGATGATATCTCCTTCAAAACTAAAATCCTTACCTAAAAAAACAAGGCACAGAAAGATAGCTCTTATTCTCCAGGGAATGGAGGAGGAGCTTCGTCGAGATGGTGAAATAAATCAGGATTATCTCCATCAGATATTATTAGTCCTTTCCCGGGATGATCTGCCTGCCGAGCCGGGGTCGGCGGCTTTAAGTTGTCTTGGCTCTCTTTCCCGGGGTGACAGGGAGGGATTGGTGTGGCTTTGCAATCGATGTCGTCATGCTATCCTATCTTTCTACGATATCCCCCAGGGTGATTGGGATTTTCTTTACCCTGTTCAGAACCGGCAAGACCCGAGGATCGAGCTGGGGAGCCTGTATCTGGATGAAATCCGCTCTCCTTTCAATGTTGGATCTATCTTCCGTACCGCGGAGGCTTTCGGGATTTCCAGAATCTATCTTTCTCCGGGTACGGCTTCTCCGGAACATCCGAGGGCTTTAAGAACCTCCATGGGATGTATAGAAAGGATCCCCTGGGAGTTCAAAAACCTGGATGAGCTTCCTTGTGGAATCCCGGTTTTTGCCCTTGAAACTGGGGGAACAGGGATCTCGCTGTTTTCTTTCCCTCCGAAGGGAATGGCTGTAATTGGAAATGAAGAACTTGGTATAAGTCCGGAGGCAAGAAAAATTGCTTCTGCCTCCTCTGGAATTGTTTCGATTCCCCAAACCGGAACTAAGGGATCCCTTAACCTCTCCGTGGCCTTTGGTATTCTGGCCTACAGCTGGTTTAGAAGTCTCAATCCTGTTTTATAACCTGTTTTAATATCTTTACATTCCTCCAGGAGGGAAAAGCGCAATACCAGTTCCCCTGGAATTGCCAGATCTTTACCCGCCTTCCCACCACAAGCCTCTTTACCGTAGTTTCAAGGACAGGTAAAGTACCTGGCGCTTTTTCTGAATAAAAAACGCCTCTTAAGAGGCGCGGGTTTTAGTCTTTATTTTAGGGCCTTATCAATTTCTGGTTTATTGAAACCTACTATAATCTTTCCATTTATATCGAGGACCGGAACTCCCATCTGCCCCGATTTTCTGACCATCTCCTCGGCCTTTCTCATATCACTGGCCACATTGTATTCTGTATATTTTACATCCTTGCTTCTAAGGTACTCCTTTACCTTTACACAGTATCCGCAGGTGGGAGTGGTATAAACATTAATAGCCATATATTACCTCCTGATTGATATATATTAAAAATACTATATATCACAAAGAAAGTCAACAGCTTTTTTAAGAGACTAATTAATTGTTTTGTTCCGTATCAAAAGCTTGGGATAGTCGAGTCAGAATAAGATTAAACTGCTTTTCCGAGGCGACTCCATAGTTTTCCAAAACCTTGGGATCGATCTGATCAAAGGTCATAAGTCCTCTTTCCATGTCGCAAAGAACATTGGCAAGGTAAACTGTATAAACCACATCCTTGTGTTCCGGATGACAATTTGTAGGCTCGTGGTGGAACCGGATCGCCTGTATAAGGGGAGCTGGAAAATTCCACTTTTCTGCGATAAGACCACCGATTTCCGCATGGTTAAGACCGGCAGAGAGATCCTCCAGAAGATCCCTGTTTATAGATCTTTTAGCACAGAAATTGGTAATCTTATCAAGCAGCTCCGGGTGGACAACGGAAAAGATGATTTTGCCCATGTCGTGAAGAATCCCTCCTACATAGGCATCATCCAGAAGATCCTTTCGCTTTTTAAAATTCTTTGCCAGATTGTAGGCATAGAAGGCAGCTCTGTAGGAATGTTCCCAAAGCCATTTCTGTTCCGAATCGAGTAGTTTTTGGGTACCATAGGAATAGAGTAGGTTTCTTATAGCTCGTATTCCTACAAGTTTTACAGCTTCTACAATATTATCCACCCTTTTGGGTAGCATAAATTGAGCTGAATTAACAAGCTTTAAAAGGTCGGCCGTAAGAGAAGGGTCGGTGCTGATCTGTCTTGCGATCTCAGTTATCTCCGATTCCGGATCTGAAATAAGCTGCTGAAGAAAAACTATATTTTCCGGGAATTGTGGCAGTTCATTGATTTCTGCTACTATTGCCTTTGAAAGGTCTGTAAGATTCTCCAGATGCAACTCGGAAAAGGGGATGGTTATGGATGCTACGGTTTCTCCATTCTCCACATCTATATCAAAGGAGTCCTCGGAAAGGCCCATCTTTTTCAGCATCAGTACTAAAATTACTATTCCCAGACCTGCTCCTTCCGAATCATCCAAAACCGTAGAAAGCGCTTCCTCCAGGGACTCAAAGGCTCTGGATCGGGCAATTCTATCGTAAACCCTTATCTGTTCCTTCCGGGATATCTCTGCGTTGTTTCTTACGGACAGAATGAAGGTTTTGCCCTTGGCTTGGAAAACGACCTTGATATATAGACCCTCATCCTTTTGCTTTTGGAGGTAAAAATCTATGTTGCTTAAAGTATCCTCTTTAAAAGAGATCATCCCTTGGGCATAGTCGATATCATTGTTTATATCCAGGCCCTTTTCCCTAAAATAAACCCTCTTTGTATTGGCCTTCTTGGCATTTACAGCCAGCTCTCTTAAACAATAGGCTATTCTGTCTTTAATCTGGCTTTGACCGAATTCACCAAGAAATATCTCTAGGATCTGTTCCAACTGAAGCTCGGTTTCGTGGGGAAGAGTAAAGGTTTTAATGGTTAGGGGCACAGAATTCCTTACAGCCCGTTTAATCTGCTCTAAGTTGATATTAGTCGGCATTTAATAAAACCACCTTTTTAATTAATACTATAAAAGTATTGACTTTATAAATTATCGTTAAATTACCTGATAAAGTAAATATGTAAGAATCATGCAAAAATATATTTTACATAGCCTCTATTTAATAAATCTTTCCTCTTTATGTCAATAAAAGTGGGAATTTATAAAGCCTCTTCAGGAATTTCCGTATTCCTTCACCATCAAAGCCATATCTTTAAGTCTTTTTTCTACATGATGATTAAAACTCTCCGGAGGAAAGACACCCTTTTTGTTTCTCTCCCCGGAAGGTAAACCACTCAGGATTGTTATTCCATCATCAATAGTTCTGATCGGGTATAGATGGAAGCGTCCTCCCTGTATCTCCTGTAGGATCTCCCGGCATAAAATAAGATTCCTTATATTCTGCTCAGGGATGATAACCCCCTGATCGCCCGTGTAGTTGAGTTCTCTGCAGATCCTGTAAAAGCCTTCAACCTTCTCAGTTATTCCCCCCACAGGCTGGATCTCTCCGCTCTGGTTAACACTGCCCGTAACAGCAATCCCCTGCTTCAGCGGAACCTGGGATATAGAGGAAAGCAGAGCGTATACCTCGGAGGAGGAGGCAGAGTCTCCGTCTATTTCACTATAGGATTGTTCAAAACAGATGCTGGCATAGATTGATAGTGGAAAGGTTTGGGCATACCGGGATCTTAAAAAACCTTCCAGAATAAATACACCCTTATCGTGGATCTCTCCGGATAAGCCAACCTCTCTCTCTATGTTAATTATTCCTTCATCTCCAGGGGCCGTTCGAGCGGTAATCAAACAGGGACTCCCAAAGGAGTAGTATCCCCGGTCCTGAACAGCCAGCCCATTGACCTGCCCTACTGTTAATCCGGAAACCTGAATAAGCACCTCTCCCTGGTGGATCATCTCCTTGATCTTTTCCTCTGGTAGATTGAAAAGATTCTTTCTTTCCTCCAGGGTTTTTTCTATTGTCTCTGGTTCAATTTTTTCTTTTCCAAGTCTAAGACTCCAGTAATCCGCCTCAATCAGAAGATCCTGAATTTGTGAAAAGCGTGTACTTAGTTTATCTTTCTGTTCCGAAAGACGTATACCATACAAAAGGATAGATTCCAGCCCAGATGGGGATACCTCAAGAAGTTTGTTTTCCTTGATTATGCCTCGTATAAAGCTGGCATACTGTTTAACTGTATTTGGATTTCTGGGCATAACAGAATCAAATTCCGCAGGAATTTTAAAAAATCTTTGAAAATCCGGATCCTGATTGTAAAGGATGTCATAGGAATGTTCATTTCCTACAAGGATCAGTTTTGTAGCAACCTCTATTGGTTCAGGTTTTATCAAGGGGCCATGGCTGCCGAAGGGCCCTTGCTCTGGTTGGATCTCAACCCTTCCGCTCTTCAGGAAGCTCTTCAAATGAAACCATAGCTCCTCTTCCTTGAAAAGATCCTCGGCCTGGAGAATCAGAAAACCGTTATCTGCCCGGATTATTCCTCCAGGTCTGATCATCATAAAACTGGTTCTTGCTTCATTGCCGGGATCCATTCTATTTTCAATTGTACCAAAGAGATTTTTATAGTTCGGCTGGGTTTCCTGGATAATAGGAATACCTTGGGTGTCGAAATTATCCAGAAGAACATTCACTCCATAACGAATTAAGGCTGGGTTTCCCAATTCATCGGTAATAGACTGTTCCAGGGTAAAGAGATAAAGGTTTTCCAGTATATCCTCTGCCATCTCGCTAAGAAAAGTCTCTATCTTATCCACAGAATACCTTTTTTTCATGACCTCGATCTCTGCCAGAATGGCAGGTTTTGCTACCTCTTCCCTTAAGTCTGAAAGTTTATCCTCTGTTTTATTACGGGAAGATCTAAGGCTGTCGAAGAGCCTTTTCATTTCATCCATGTATCGGTAGTACTGTTCTCTCTTCCTTTGCCAATAGGATTCCTCTATTTCCCCTGTTTTAACAAGGTTTTGCAGATGATCAAAATCGGTCTGTTCTCCCTTATAAACAGGTGCTATATCTGTGGCTTGGGTATCTCCTTCCTGAACATATTTAATCTGAAAACCCTGCTCCATTAGCAGGGAATCGAAATTTGACAGCAGCTTGTTCTCTTCTGCCTCTATCTCCCTTACAAGAAGATCCCTCTTATTCCTGTAAGATTCACTTTCCAGTTTCTCCTTAAGTATGGTTTTTAGGTTTTCAATAGTTTTGTGTAGATCCTTTTTGAATTCCCTCGCCTTCCCCGAAGGAAAGTACAGGACCATGGGATTTTCCGGAAGTTTGAAATTATAAACAAAAGCAATATCCTTTAGGGGGATTGATTTGGTCTTATAGGAATCTAAAACCTTTCTTATTGCTGTATTTCTGCCGGTCCCCGGTACGCCGGTGACAAAGATATTGTATCCCTTTGCCCGGATCTCTGCTCCCATTTTTAATGCCTTAAGAGCTCTGTCCTGACCGATGATCCCATCAAAGGGTTCATGAAAAACCAGGGCTTCCTGTTCCTCTTTCGTCAGGGTCAGGGTAATCTCCTGGGCGGTTAATTCTCTTATGTTATTCTTCATTCTTATATATATTAGGAATTATAAAATAGCCATGTCAAGCAAGGCTGGTTGCACAAATCTATGGTCTGGCTATAATTTAACCACTATGAAAATTAAGGATTTTGATGAATTCATAAGAACCGAATTACTTTTGGAGGATTGGTCTGGAATCGACTACAGTCTAAATGGTCTCCAAGTAGGCAGGAAGGAAAAGGAGATTAAAAAGGTTGCCTTTGCCGTCGATGCGTGCTTGGAGGTTTTTAAGAGAGCCTTTGAAACAAGGGCGGATCTAGTATTTGTCCACCATGGGCTTTTCTGGGGCAAGGTTTTACCCATTGTAGGACCGCTTTACATGAGGTTGGAGTTTCTCCTCAAGAACGATCTTGCCCTGTATGCTGTTCATCTTCCCTTGGATATGGATTCCAAATTGGGAAACAATGCTGCCCTGGCAGAACTTCTTTCTCTGGAAAATATTGAACCCTTTGGACTTTACAAGGGCAGGAAGATTGGGTGCAAAGGAATACTGCCCGAACCCCTGCTGTTATCCGAGTTGGTAGAAAAACTCAATTTTAGGGAAGCGGACGGTCTTGTTCTGCTTCCTTTTGGTCCCCCTAAAATACAATCCCTTGGTATTGTGTCGGGAGGGGCAAGTTACGAGGTTGATCAGGCTTTGGAAGCAGGGCTTGATCTCTATATCACTGGCGAGGTTTCTCATTCGATCTATCACACGGCCGAGGAGGGAGGAATCTCTGTTTTAGGCGGAGGCCACTATAAAACAGAAATTTGGGGCGTAAAAAGGGTATGCAAAAGAGTGGCGGAGGAGGGTGGTATTGAAACAGTTTTCATTGATCTTCCAACTGGTTTATAAAAGGAGCAGAGAACAGAGATGTCCCAGAGAAACAGTATAAGCAAAAGACCCTTTCTTTTAACCACAGTAATTGTTTTGTTTGATCAGATCTCTAAGATTCTAATTGTAGCTAGCATACCCCAGGGTAGAATTGGCGCTTCCTTCTTCGGGGATTTCCTTAGAATAATTCATGTGAGGAATTTAGGGGTTGCCTTCAGTCTTGGTCATAATCTCCCCGATTCCCTGCGTTCTATTGTGTTTATCCTTATCCCTCTGGCAGGCCTGATCCTTTTAGTAGTCTTTTATTTTAAAACCAGGGATCTCTCCCTCTTCCAGAGGTGGGCTTTAGGAGGAATCCTGGGAGGAGGTATTGGAAATCTAATCGACCGGATTTTGAGATCCTCCGGGGTAGTGGATTTTGTGGATGTAAAATTTTACGGGATCTTTGGCCTTTCCAGATGGCCTACCTTCAATATTGCCGATGCCAGTATCGTAATCTGCGGAATACTTTTCATGATCTCTCTTTTTTTAGGTGTTAAAGTGGCGGATGAAAAGACTATTTGAAGGAACAATCGGTTTTTTAATTACAGGTATTTTGGGGGTTGTTTTTATTGGAATTCTACACTTTATTGGTTACCTTATTGTTGCTCCCTTAATAGACTATAAAATTGATCCGAGGATCCAACAGGTTATTTCAGTGCTGCTTTTTACCCTGTCGTTTTTGGGGGGATATTTCATTTACCGGAGTATAAGATCAAAAGTTTTAAAAAAAGGGAGATAAGGGTTGAAAAAGAAGAATCAATAACCGTCGGAAGCGGCACGGTTAAGATCCTTTTTGCACAACTCGCTGTATACAAAACCTCTGTTTTTAAGAGAATCCTTCAATTCCTGAGGAAAGGGAATATAGCGCCAAAATATAGCCCTTACATCCCTCTCAAGTTTCTGAGTCCCCTCACTTTCCTTGGTTATCCAGAGAATGTAGTCCTGGGTAAAATACTCTTTAACATCGCCCTTTAATTTTCTTTCTGTGAACCATTGATAATACTTGCCTGTAAGGCCTTCCTCCATCCAATAATGCTGGGCCTTTTCCTTTGCTACCTGCCACCGGAGGTCCCCAAGAGCCGAGATTACAGAAGTTTTTATATCCTTTGGATAAAGAGGAAGGGCAATTCTTCCTCTGGAAGTCGCCCGGTTATACTTTTCAAATGGTTCCCAACAAATTCCCTTGTCGCCGTAACAGGGTACCAGTATTACATTGGGTACAATCCTGGTGGTCTGCCTTTTAAAAGTTCGTTGGAACAATCCTGGGTCGAGAGATTCAACAAAGGCCATGGTGCTTATGGCATTTTCTCTAGTGCAGTAATCGGAAACCAAAGCCCGGACATACTGCTTCATTAAAAAGGGAAAATGATTCCCCTGACGGCCTACGCAAAGCTTGATCATCTGTTTTAAGGTGTTGAACTCATTTATTAGGACCTGACTATCCACACGGGTTTCCACACCGCTTTCCTGGGCCTTTCCCCTAAGGTCGCCGAGCTGTTTATCCGTATCGGAGAGTTCCAGGTATAGTTTTGATATCTCTTTGTCCAGAGAATTAAGTCTTTTAAAAATCTCCTGAATATCTGTCATTGCTTTTCTCTGAAGGGCATTGAAAGATTCCTTCAGATTATAGGCAGGATTTATATCGTGGGATAAAACCTGGGTGACAGCGTCCTTTAGGGTGTCCTCTAAAAGCTCTAATTCATTTATCTTGTTTTTAAGGGTGGAAAATTGGAACTCCCTTTGCCCGGAGGTTTTTTCAATAACTGACTGCAGCCGGTTAGGGGCAGATTTAACTGCTGACTTTGTTTCGTCCGTTGCAGAGGGATTCACCTGCCCTGAGGCGAGTTTCTTAAGCCACTCGTCCATATAGAAAACCGGCTCGCCCCACTCATTTTCAAAGATAATTTTTGACAAGGCCTGAAGGTGCTCCATTGTAAGCAGATTTGGAAGGAGAATCCCGTAACGTAAGGCAAGGATCTTTGGAAGGGAGAGATCTTCAATTTTGCCGGCGAGAGGGGTAATGAAATTCCAGTAGGCAGAGATAAGTTTTCCACGGTAGAGTGTTTTGTCCTTCGGATCCTTGGAATTAATGAATTCCGTAAGTGTGGAATGGAGTCTTTGGGCTTCCTCTCCTTCTCCGGTAAGCACTTTCTTGTAAAAATCCTTGTCCTGGAAATAAGGTTTTGCCGCGTCTTCAAATTTAGTAATTTCTGGAAAGGAGCCTTTAGAATAATCCTCTTCCTCTGTTTGAGAAGTCTCTTCGCTGCCGCCCTCAAAAAGGTCGGAAAATTGTGGAGTCCCCTTATCTGAGGGTTCTGAAGTGGATATTCCCATTAGTTTTGCTATATCAGGATCAATGTCGCCGGAGAAGGGTTTACTATTTTGAAAGTTTCCATTCATTTTGATTTATTGGAGGTAGTGGGAATCGAACCCGCGACCTCGTGAATGCCATTCACGCGCTCTAGCCAACTGAGCTATACCCCCAATTTTTTCTTAAGATACAGATTAAATTATTTTATGTCAACCTTTTCCCAGACGGGTGTCAAGACTCAATAGAAATGATCCCTACTTAACTCATTCGAAATGTCCCCTAAAGGCCAAGCAGGGCTATTAGAAGTGGACTCTGTTGCTCCCTAGGATTTATTCCAGAATATTTTCTTCCCGTACATCCCCGTAAACAAAAAGAAGCCTTGCTCTCTCGTTTTTACCTATCCTTCTGCAGTTTTCCTCTAAATACCCCTTTTCAATCTTTGTTATAAATTTTTTTAAGGCAAAGGGTTTTTGCCGCTCTTTTGTATAGAACACCACAAGATTGTAAGTATCGTCTAAAGGTTCTATGTATTCTGCATATTCTCCAAAACCAAAATCAAAGATCTCGCCTTTTTCCATATAAAGTGTCCCTAAGCTTGTAAAAATATCAAAATAGAGCAAGCAGGAGTGAATAAACACCTCTCT
>Ga0067045_1029879_pt1 | contig 17856 bp, 21 predicted proteins | sample TerdegcTABiofilm_FD_59184 | JGI IMG/M metagenome (GOLD analysis project Ga0067045, IMG submission 59184) | Combined Assembly of (Gp0054472, Gp0054536) Wastewater bioreactor microbial communities from Singapore -Terephthalate degrading... | reverse complement strand
CTGCTAGCACCCCGACCAGGGATAGAGATGAAAAGACAGTATTGCGGTCTCTGTCAGGACTGCTGCCGGCCACCAGTGCCTGTTCTGCAGGATAGAAAGGACCAAAACCGCCCCCGCTCCCCGCTCCGCCACCGCGAATCGAGGCTAAAGCAGCCATGAGAGCCAGTACCCAGAACTGGATTGTCAGCGCATAGGCTGCTGAGCCAATTGCTGACAGCCCTGCGATTATTATTAAAAGAGGTTTACGGCCGTATCGGTCAGAGAGTATGCCAACGAGGATTGTCATTCCGGTTGAACCGGCCAGGGCAATTGAAAGCAGGTAGCCTACTTGTAAGGTGGAGTATCCAGCGGTGTGTATGTATAGTGGAACAGCAATGACAAGCAAAGCCTGGGAAAAGCTACGCGCTGCCCGGGTGGCGAAAAGCCAGGGCACATTGCCGGTATACCATTCCGGACGTTGAATACGCATTCCATTTCTCTATAGCTCAAACTTACGAAAAGCCAGATACTTGGGGTAATCAATAGCAAGTGTAAATACTGCCGATAATCCAAGTGCAAATAGCATTTGAATTGGAGTCACCGGAGGAACAATCAATCCGTACACCCCCAACAGTGCAAATACGGCTATGGCTGCTGTGGTAGCGACAATCAACTCCCTCCCCGGTCGAGACGACCAGAAAAGTCGCCTTTCTCTTACAATATAGACTCTGAACTGGCTGGTAAAAATAAGCGACAGCATAACGAGGGTGCGCAGCTGGTCAAATGCTAGGTGAAAATAGTGGCTTCCAACGAACAGTACAATTACTCCCTGTCCAACCAGCAAGGCGCTTATGATAAGCGAGGCGAAGGTGATATTTCTCACGTTCCACTTATTGGGGCTTGCCGTGTATGCTACGTTATCAGTTGCCAGGGACATGGTGACAAAATCATTAGCGAAAATGAGCAAAGCCATGCCCAGCAATGAGACGACCACATCGTGAAACCAAAAGAAGCCGACCGTAAGCAGACCGATAACCTGGATGACCTTGGTAACCTTGTTAATGACCCAGGTTAGCATCCTCTGGTAGATGTGCCGGCTGGTCTTGATGGCGTCAATTATCACTCCCACACCAGGCTCGGTTAATACTGTACTGGCTGATGCCTTAGCCACGTCCGTTGAATTGCTTACCGCTATCCCCATCTCCGCTTGCTTTAGCGCCGGGGCATCGTTGACGCCATCGCCGGTCATGCCGACCATATGCCCCCGGGACTGGAGTAGCTTGACAATGCGGTACTTATCTTCAGGATATATCTCGGCAAAGCCGTCTGTTTCTCCAATTGTTTTCACTTGCTGCGCTTCGTCAAGCTTCCTGAACTCTTCCATACGAATAATTCGGTCACCGATAGATACCCGGCGGGCTATTTCCCTGGCGATAGCAATATTGTCCCCGGTGAGCATCACCGGCCTTACTCCCAGTTCCTTGGCTCTTTCAATCATATCTTTAGAGTCCGGCCGGGGAGGGTCATCCAGTGATAGCAGACCAATGAACTGCAAGTTATCAGTGTCATCAATTGACTTCGCCACACCAAGTGTGCGATAGCCCTTCCGGGATAGCTCTTCCACGGCTTGATTCGCTCTGGCTATGGTCGTTTCATCAAGTCCCTTACAGAGAGATATGACTGTTTGAGGCGCCCCTTTGATTACCTTAGAATGTTTGCCCCCGGCAGTGACCATAGCCTCTGACCGCTTGGTTGAGGGCTCAAAAGCCGTGAACGAAACTTGCTGATAAGCGCTCAGGTCGATGTTAGAAGCCCTGGCATAATCTAGGACGGCTGTGTCAATAGCATCTTTGCCTTCCTGGGATGCCAGGCTGGCAGTCACTATTACGTCCTCTTTGCTATATGTGGCAAAGGGTACAACATCGCCAATGGAGAGCTTATTTTGCGTTATAGTTCCGGTCTTGTCTAGGCAGAGTACATCTATCGAGGCGGCATCTTCGATAGAATCGAGCCTGGTGACCAACACACTCTTTCCTGCCAGCTCAGTAGCTCCTACCGACTGGACAATCGCCATTACCGCTGGCAAAGCCACGGGCACTGCCCCCATGAGGAAAACAACGGCAAAAGTCAGGATTGACAAGAGGTCTATTCCGATTCCTGCGGCATAGGCGGCAACCAGAACCAGTGCGCCGATACCCAAGAACATCATGTACCGGACTATTGCCAGCATTATCTGCTCCTGGTGGGACTTTGGTTTTGCAATCCTGACAAGCTCCGCCGTCTTCCCAAAGTAGGTATTTGCACCCGTGTTTACCACGGCACACCGGACTTCGCCACGCCTCACAACGGAGCCTGAGTATATTATGGCTGATTGCTGTGCTTCTACCGGTAGGGATTCCCCGGTCAGGACTGACTGGTCAATTGAAATGTTTCCGGTCAACAGCTTGGCATCAGCCGGAACAACGTCGCCCAAGCCGATGGAGATGATGTCGCCGGGGACAATCTCCCTTGCCTCTATGGTCACCCACTTACCGTCCCGTAGCACCCGGGCTTTGACAGCTAACCGCTTCTTGAGAGCTTCCAGCGCTCTTTGTGAGCCGCGTGCTTGTATCTGACCGATGACGGTATTTATGGTGAGGAGAGCGAATATTATCCCCGCTTCTAAGTAATGCTTTAAAAAAACCGAAAGCACAATAGCCAGTTCCAGAAGCCAGGGCATCGGGCCCCAGTAGCGCAGCAGAAATTCTACTACCGGGTTTTTCTTCTTCTCGGTAACTTCGTTGAGGCCAGATACCTGGAGGCGTCGCTGTACCTCAGGACCCGTCAGACCATCTGCGGAGGTCTCCAGTAGCCTGAGGGTTTCCTCTTCAGAAAAAGCCTTATATTCAGATGTGCTTTTATTCCCTAAATTAGCCTTCATTGGGTTACCTGCCTTAATCATAATATACTAAAAGCGTGACCCTAGCGAGGGCGGAAAAGATACGTACGAAAGTGTAAACTGGAAGCGAGTATAATATTTTTAGCAGGTCGGATTAACTTTTAAGGAATATGAACATTCAAACCGGCAAAGGCGGGAACATATCGTTGAAACTAAGGAAGACCTTACGGGTAAAGGACCGGGCTACGCCTTTGCTGATGCTAGCGTTCAAACTATCCAGACAGGAGCGGGTATGCTGGATGAGCTAATAAATCAATTGATAGCGGAAGCGGCCAAGCCTCAGACATAGGTTCATTTAATCTCGATTACGCTGCCCGCCTTATTGAAAAAGAAACTCTTGCCAAATTCCTGAGCCAAGATGCTGGCGGCAGGCAAGTCGGTACAATGGCACAAGCCCATTCTCTGAATTCCAAGACTCCTCAGAGCATCTACTGTTTGCCATAGCCGCTCTTCAGAGACACCCACGAGGTGAGAGCCCCCAACCACGGCATATATTTTATCCACCCCAGTCAGCTTCCGGGCATGGTAAAGCGTATTTATCATGCCCCGGTGAGCACACCCCAGAATAATAACCAACCCTGCTTCTGTCTTTATTATAAGCGCCTGGTCATCCATGATTTTGTCCGGTTGCCAACCGGAGTCTTTTCCAACAAACAAGCCATCATCAACCTGCTCGAAATCGGTTACCATCGGGACTTCGCCGGTAGTCATTATACTGTCGGCTATTTCGAGCGGTTCTTTGGACAACTTGAAGCGAGTTCCGAGGCTCTCCAGTTCTTTGCGTTGAAAAGGAATGCCGATGTACCGGTCAGGCTCATCCTTGCGCCGGGCGTACTTCGCCTGCCAGATGTCCGGATGTGCAATCACCTCTACCTCTTTGCCCATTCTGCGTAGTACGTCACGTAACCCGCCGGTATGGTCATAGTGCCCGTGACTTAAAACTATCTTGCTTACCCGGGCAAGGTCTATATGGAGAGTATCAGCATTGTAAACAGTGGAGATGCTCTTCCCAGTATCGAAAAGAGTGGTTGTATTTTTGGTTTCCAGCAGGATGCTCAAACCCCATTCCCCTAGGAAATCCCTTCCAGCGGTATTTTCACTCAAAGTGGTAATACGAAGCGACATGTCTTTCTCCTAATGTATGTATTTCACTGCCAGCATGATGACAATACCAATCGCGAAGACAACAAAATGAATTATTGACCTGCTCAGGCTGACCTGGTGCTTGATTTCGGGGATAAGGTCGGCGGCGGCGATATAGATAAAGTTACCCGCGGCAAACGGGAGGAGGTAGATGACAGAAGTCTGCATTATAGAGGATGCCAGGAAACCGACTATACCGCCCAGGATTGCCGTCAGTGCCGAGGTGAAATTAAAGAACAGGGCTTTCCTCGTTCCAAAGCCACCGTAGACCAGGACAGCAAAGTCACCCAACTCTTGGGGTATTTCATGAAGGGCGACTGCTAGAGTGGTGGCAACCCCGAGAGGAAAGCTGGTAATAAAGCTGGCGGCAATAACCAAACCATCGATGAAATTGTGCACAGCATCGCTCACCAGGATAAGGTACGAAAATGGCTTCACATTAGGAACTGCGCTGTGCTGGTGACGCCAGTGTAGGAACTGCTCGAGCACGAAGAAAATGGAAAAACCCAGGAGCAGATACAAGAATACTGCCAGGTCAGCATCTTTTTCGGCAATAGCCTCCGGCAGCAGGTGAAGGAAGGCTCCTCCGAGCAGGGCTCCGGTGGAAAGTGCCACCAGCACCAGCAAAGCCTTGTTCAGGAGCTCTTTTTTCAAGACAAAGATAAAGGCACCCACAAAGGCAATGAGGCTGATTATAATAGTAGCGATAAGTATGTTTATCAGGGTCATGACGTTCTTACTTTTTGCCAGCCACAATTATCGTGAAACCGGCTTCAGGGAAATAACCTTCTTTCGGCTCTTCTACTTGCCGCACTTCTTCCGGCTTCTGGAAAAGTGTTGAGGCTATTCGCTCGATAGTGAAACCTGCCTGCTCCAGGATTTTGATTACCTCTTCATAGCTGTAGAAAGTTGCGTACGTGTAGAAACGATGCCCCAATGCCTTCTTCTGCTGATAGAATTGTCCCCATGGACTTTCCTTCAAGACAAACCCCAGCACTATCTTTCCATCCGGCCTCAGGATGCGTTTGGCTTCCTTCAAAACCTTCAGTGGCGAGTCCAGAAAGCAAAGGGTGACAATCAGGAACACAGTCCCGAATGATTCTTCGTCAAATAGCCGCTCTTCTCCACGATTCACAAAAGCGTTTGTCCCTCTTTTTCTTGCCATCCTGATAAGCCTGGACGATGGGTCAATGCCGGTCTCTATCCCCAGAGTCTGGGCGAAACGGCCACTGCCAACACCTATTTCGAGCCACGGTTTCGGCAAAGAACGTAACAGGGGTATAAACGCATGAGCCTCGATGAAAAAAATGAGCTTCCCCTCCCGGTCAAACCAGGCATCATACTCTTTAGCCAGCTCGCTAAAGCAAGACTGACCATCTTTTAGGCTTCGCGAGCGTCTTATACTAAGCTCTTTGCTCTTATCTCTAGATGGTGGCATCTTTGTCTTCTTATCCCTAATGCGCCCGGAGGCAGATTCGTTCCAGCCCGAGCAGTGCCGATATACCTGCCCCGGTGACTCCAAACATGGTTAGATGTTTACCTTCAGAAGACACCATAGCACGAAGCTCATCAAAAGTGTCATTAACGACAGTACTCGAAGTAACCAACAAGAGGTCGCACCACCTGATAATAACCGCGTTATCTGTCTTGCCATCGCGAATTTTGATGCCAAATTTGGTTGAGCCGATGTTGCGGACATCAAGGTCGCTGCATATTACGTTGTTGTCGCCAAATTGCCGGACCAGATGGTCAAAGATAGCTGGCTGGTAACCTACCATGCCAATCCTGATTTTGCCGTAGCGTTGCATTAACTGCCGGGCGATTTCTGAACCACACATCTCGGGTTCCTCGTTATGGCAATGACGGACTCCGCTAACCAGGCCCAAGTGCGCCGCTACAGCATTGAAGGTTGCGATGAATATTGCTCTGTTATCATTACTCTCCAGACCCAGATTCAACACGTCAACCACCACGCCGTTGAACGTCTGTGGCTGGCTGGTGAAAGCCTGGCCAAAGCTGTTCCGGAACTGGGCTTCAATCATTACTTCCTTGCCCTGCAGCAGGGCATAATCAGGTCTCTCTGGCGTGCCTATCGCCTGCCGCGGGGTTAGTGTGCCAACAGTTACCTGGACTTTCTCTCCAGAGAAATCATACTTCTTGATAATATCGCGGAATATCGTCTTGGTTTGTTCGATGACAGGGACTATCTCCAATACCTCTTTACCTCCTCCGGCTCGACAATATAGCCGTGCTTTTTAAAGATTTCTTTGCCTTCCTGCGAACTGACGAAACTGACAAACTTCTGAGCCGAGCTAATATCGGTACTGTAAGCAGATACCGCAACCTGCATTTCTCCCACTCCGGTTAGCTGCTCTGGCGAGAGAAAAACCACATCAAGTGTGTCTGAAGCCAGGGCCCCGTAGAAGTGCCAGGTGATTCCGGCGTCGATTTGTCCCATGGTTAACATGGTCAGCAGGTTGTTTGGGTCAGAAGCATGGGTCACGATGTTCTTCTCTATCGCCTCAGAAAGTCCAGCTTTCTGGAAGATTTCGGGGGCATATTTGCCCAGAAGACTAGTCTCAGGACGGGTAATCGCCACTCGCACTCCTGGCCTGGCAAGGTCAGCTAGACTAAGAATCTGCATCGGGTTGCCCTTGCGGACCGCAATCACTGGAATCATGTAAGCGATACTTTTCACAGTATCGGGGGAAATAGCTTGTTTCTCACCCGCGCTCTCCATAAACCGTTGCTCGGGGGCGATATAAACGTCACCAACTTTGCTCAGCACCATCCTAGACAGCATCTCGCCTCCCCCGCCGTAGCTGAGTTCCAGCGCGGAGCCGTAGCGTTGTTCGTATATCTGGCAGACATCATCAATGGCTGGCTTGGCACCAGCAGCAGCGAAAATCACGAGCCTAGTAGCTCCACTATTGCTGGAGCAGCCGATTATTATAGCCGGAAGCAGTATTAGTACCAGGCAGAAGAACATTAGTAGCCTACGGCAATTTATTTTCCTTAACACGGACTCCTTTCATCAACGAGAGGTATCATTATATTAGAGCGTCTTTGCTGTAGGCCTTCTTCCAGGGCTCTTTCTGCAGATTCAGATATTCGATAACGGCTTTCTTCAGGGTGAGAGATGCCAGCCCAGCGCAATGGACATGGTCATCGGGAAGTCCGCCCAGACTCTCAGCAATAACCTCGGCGGTGATAGTAAGTGCTTCACCCAGCGTCTTCCCTTTGGCAAGTTCGGTGGCCATGCCGCCACAGGCGCCGGTAGCCCCACAGCCATCTGTCCAGAAGGAGGCATTTTCCACTTTCCCATCCCTGATTTTGAGCCACATCTGCATATTGTCGCCGCACGGGCCCAGCACAGACGCATAAGCATCCGCCTCAGGCATATTGCCGACATTTCTCGGGTTCAGAATATAGTCAACAGCCTTTTCGGAGTACGTCTTCTCAAGCTCGACTTTCATTATTTCTTGGAACTTTTCCCAGGCTGTGCTCATTCCTTACTCCCTGAAACATTTGTCGTGCCGTTCAGATAAGTCTCCAACTTTCTGGTCGGCAAACGTTCTTTGAACCGGTCAATAATGTACTTGCAGGCATCGAAGCCTTCGGAACGATGAACCGAAGCTACGGCAACGACCAGATTAATCTCCCCAACCTTGAGATTACCCACCCGGTGCACGATAGCCACATCTTCTACCTGCCACCTTTCCTTTGCTTCGCTGGCGATTTCCCGCAAGGCATTTTCTGCGTTCCCCTCAGAGTCCTGGTATTCTACCGAAACAACTGCTTTGCCCTGAGAGGTATTGCGGATAAGCCCGACATAGGTGACCACACAGCCACTGCTGTCGCTTTTCACACTGCTGATTACCAGTTCCGGGGAAATTGGCTCATTGGTAATCTCAATCACGCTTGCCTTCCGCTTGAAGGTACTTCGGTCGATGTAGCCTTTGAAATGGACTCTCCCAGCCGGGCGATAATATCGCCGTCGTAACGCTCGATGTCTCCCTCATCACAGAGCTTCGCCAATGCCGGGTCAATAGGAAGCTGCCCCAAAAGCGGCGCATGAGCCGCTTGGGCCATTTCTTCTCCCCGGCTCCTACCGAATAACTCAACCTTCTTGTCTATCTCAGCGACATAGAGATAAGCCATATTTTCTATCACGCCAAGGACAGGTTTGTTCATCTGTTGGGCCATTCTCACCGCTTTCCGCACAATCATCGCCGTCAAGTCTTGCGGGGTGAAGACAATGACCACTCCGGAAATGGGGAAGGACTGCATCACCGTGAGCGGAGCGTCAGCGGTACCCGGAGGCAAATCAATAATCAGGTAGTCCAGCTTACCCCAGAGCACTTCCTCGCCGAACTGCTTGATAGTGTTACCAATCAGAGGACCGCGCCAGATAACGGCATCGTCCTCACTGGGCAGGAGGAGGTTGATGGACATGACCTCGATGCCCGATTTAGTGAGTACGGGCAGAAATCCGTTCTCATTGCCGCTGGGCGGAACTTTGAGACCAAACATCTTTGGTATGCTCGGTCCGGTAATATCGCCATCCAGGATACCGACTTCCAAACCTTTACGTCTGAGCGCAATGGCAATCAGGCTGGATACCAGGGACTTGCCCACACCGCCCTTGCCGCTCATGACGGCGATAATTTGGTCAATCTGGTTCAGCTCCTTTGCCTTGATGTCGTTGTATTCGACCACTACCTCTTTTACTTCGGGCAGTTTCTCAACAGCTTCCCGAGCTTTGGTCTTAATCCAGTCCTGTGCCCCTGGAATCAGACCGGTGGATGCCAGGGTAATATTCACTTTACCGTCGGAAACAGCCACCTCACGCACCAGATTCAGACCAACGATGCTGCGTTTGGCCGCTGGCACCAGTACTGCTTCCAGGCTCTCAATTACTTGTTCCTTGGTTGCCATAAATTACCTCCAAAAAATGACTCGTATTTTTAATGTCGTCTCTCCATCAGGTTCGGGAGCTTGCCCTGGAGATAGAGTTTGACGGCTTCTTCGATGTTCTCTGCATCGGTGGTAACGACCTCGATGCCGGCGTTCTTCAGACTGTCATAAGCGCCCCAGCCCATGCCGCCGGCGAGAAGTACCTGGCAATCAGTTATTGTCTGCGCCATCCTGGCGTGCTTCGCCTGGGAACCGGCATCGTAGCCATGCCTCTCACCGGGAACATGCTCCTCTTCATTGGCGGCAAAGGTGTGGTGTCCCGCCTTATCTCTCCTTTCTTTGTTTACTATCTTGCCGTCCTCAACCGTGACCACCAGGTAATATGGTGCCCGGCCAAAGTGCTGACTGATAGTCGTTCCGTCCTCGGTTACTGCAGCGATTTTCATTGGTTTGTTTTTCCACTCCTTTAGTTTATTTTGAGCTCATACTTAGCTTTACCGTCTTCAAAATGGATGCTGACCGTTACTTGCTTCCCTTCAGCGAGATACTCCTCTGACTCTTTACGTAGTTTTTCAGATTCGGGGGACTGCAAAAAAGCCAGCAGCGCCTCGTACTTCCGGTACTGCTCCGGGTCTTCTGCTTTGCTTCTTAATAATTCCCTGAGACAGGTATCCAGCTTCTGTTCCGCCAGGCACTTGATACATTTGCCCGGGAAATCTTTCGTGGTATACCTTGGCTCAAGGTCAATAGGATTGTCTTCCAAATGGAGACCTCCTCAATCTCTGGCGCATTTTCCGCCTGATGAGCAAGGCGGTTTGTCACATCGCTCTGTCCGTCCGCAGCAGGTTGCACCGGAAGGTGAACCGCTCGTCTTCACCAGATAAGATGAGGAGATGAGCCTCTCCAGGTCGCCGCTACCGCATTCGGGACAGCTAACGTCCTGACTATTCTTCCCCGGAAGGACAAGTATCTCTGATACCCTGCCACACTTTTTGCATTTGAAGTCGTATATCGGCATCTTTCTCCCTTTCAAAGTTCAGACACGCTGTTTCGTTTCCTCCAACACATTGGAAATTTCACGCCAGAGAGCTCTTATCTCCCGCGAGACTTTGCCATCGGAATATTCGACCACCGGGACTCTTTGTATCAAGGCCTCGGTTACAATATTGTCAAAGGGAATCCTCGCAGCTACCGCTACACCACCGGTTGAGCAGTAGCACTCGATTTCCTCCGTATTCTCCTCATTTATGTCGTACTTGTTAATGCAGACCATGGCCGGGACGCCGAAGTGCCGGCAAACGTCAAGCACCCTCTCCAGGTCATGCATTCCCGAAAGCGTGGGCTCGGTCACCAGGAGAGCCAGGCTAGCGCCAGATAGCGATGATATTACAGGGCAGCCGGTGCCTGGCGGACCATCGCTGATGATGTAGTCCAGGTTTTGCTCCTGAGCAATTTGCCTGGCTCGCTGTCTTACCTGGGCGACCAGCTTGCCCGAGTTTTCCTGGGCAATGCCCAACCGGGCGTGCACCAGGGGACCATACCTCGTCTCCGAGACGAACAGGTGCCCGGCGAGGTTTTCCTTCATGGTAATAGCCTCTACGGGGCATATGTGAGAGCAGAAACCACACCCTTCACAGGATACGGCATCTACCTTGAACTCTTTGATGGCATGAAAACGGCATAGTTCCTGGCAGAGTCCGCACTGTGTGCATTTGTCCGGGTCGATGTGGGCTACTTGTCCGCTCCAGAACTCATTGTCCTGTTTCACCGAAGGCTTAAGCAAGAGGTGAAGGTCGGACGCATCCACATCGCAGTCAGCCAGCACCTTCCTCTCAGCCAGAGCCGCCAGCGAACCAACGATGCTGGTCTTGCCGGTCCCGCCCTTACCGCTTAATACCACGATTTCTTTCATCAACAATCTCCTTGATAGCGTTAAAAAGCTGGCAAAAGCGGCCCTGCCATTGCGGCATACCTTCAACCAGGGCGACACCGCGTGAGTACAGGCGTGCGATTTCAGTATCTAAAGGAATAGTGAGCAAGATAGGTATATTCTCCTTCCGACAGTAGTCCTCCACTCCGGCATCGCCGACCCCGGCGCGGTTGAGGACAACACCGCAGGGTATGCCAAGCTTTCTCACCGTCTCTACCGCCAGGGCAAGGTCGTTAAGACCGAATGGAGTGGGCTCAGTAACAAGGATACAGAAATCACTTCCCTTGACAGCCTCCACTACGGGACATGACGTTCCAGGCGGAATATCTCGGATGACAATGCCGATGCCATTGGCATGCTCTTTTACCTTGCGGATAACCGGCGGCGCCATCGCCTCGCCTATGGTGAGGACACCACGAACGAAACCGACGCCGTCCGAGTGCCCCCACTCGACGACGCCCGTTTGTCTGGGCGCTTCGGAGATAGCCTTTTCCGGGCAGAGGTAGCCGCAGGTGCCACAGCCGTGACAGAGCTGGGGAAAAGTTAATACATGTTCCCCCAACACGGCGATGGCATGATAGGCACATACCTTAGCGCATTTACCGCAGTAGTTACACTTCTTCTCATCAACTGCGGGTACCTGTATGTTGACTGGCTCATTGCCGGTTATCACCGGTTTAAGAAGTATATGGTCATTCGGCTCCTCAACGTCACAGTCGAGGATGACGACTTTATGGCTATCTTTCAGAGAAAGAGCAAGGCTGGTGGCTACCAGCGTCTTGCCGGTCCCTCCTTTGCCGCTGGCAACGGAAATAATCATTTTATCCTCTAACCATGCTTGTACCGCACTTAGGGCATTTTGCGTTGTAGCAGGGTGTTCCCTGCCGGTGAGGCACCTTTTCTCCACAGTTCGGGCACACACAATTCCCACCTGGGCCTGCCCCTGCCCGGCTGCCCTTCATCCGGCCGCTCCTATCTGCCGGGCTGCGTGGTGGTCCCATTCCATCTCCTCTTGGCATATCTTTACCTCCGTTCAAACTCGTTCTAGATTCCTCTTCGTCTGCCCATGCCGCGACCGCCACCCCGGCCGAAACCGCCTCCCATACCGGGACCGGCTCCCATGCCGAAGTGGTCAGGCACGTTAGCCTGCTGAGCCGCCGAATAATTGCCGAGTTTATATCTGGCAATTACGTCCTTAACTTTTCCTGAGACGCCGGTGATAACCTTGATGCCGGCCGGGGACAGCACCTGGTAGGCATTGGGCCCGCAGTTACCAGTAAGCACCGCCTCCACACCTTTGCCAGCTATCGACTGTGCGGCGGAAATGCCTGCACCGCCGGATGACATAGCGTCGGCGTTGTCCACGACTTCAAACTGAAGAGTATCAGGGTCGGCAATAATGAAATACCGGCAGCGCCCGAAACGCGGGTCTACTTCGGCCTCCAGCGTAGGACCCACGGCAGAGATTGCAATCTTCATCGGGCTACCTCCTTCTGGACATTTTCGTTCTGAATACGTCTTATTCTGCTTCCAACGCACTTCAATTGTTTCTTTAAGGCGTGCTCTTGATTCCTGAGAAACTCCATCTCTTGCTCAGTTGTGTTCAGTGGGATTACGCAATACCCGCCTCCTCGTCCAGTCATCGGACCCTTTCCGTCTGGACCAGTACCGTCCAATTTAGGCATAGTCTTCCTCTTTCGGTGCTGGGCAATTACGCCCCTGCACCATTGCTTTATTCCTTTTTCTCAAGCTCCTGGATGCGACACTCAATATCTTCGAGCTGTCGCTTGGTCGTTTCAGCCTGGCTCTTGAGAAAACCAAGCTCTTCTTCGCGCGTGGCCGCTGCCCGATGAGGCGTTGCCGCTCTCGACAAACCTGGATACTGGCAACGTGGCAGCCCACCTCTACCCTGGCCGACATAAGGCCAGGGCGGAGAGCTACCACGGAAGCCAAAGCCCATTCCTCCTCTCTGACCGCGCCCTGCATTATTCCTGCCGTACATTCTCCACCTCCTGTTAATTATTCAGGCAGTTTATTCCTTCATCATCGTTAATAGTTCAATGCCTCTTATCTGCCGGAAGGTGGCTCCCTGGCTGACACACCGGAGTACCAGACCGGAATCAACAACCCTTGTACCCGACACGGCGTCAACACCATAATCGAAGAGTACCGGCGACAAAGGGGTGGTATCTCCAAGCATCACTACATAGGCATTTGGACTACAGAGCTCAAGTAAATGCTCAATCGTGTGATTGGTAAAGGCAGTGCCGGTTATACCCACCACGTCAGCCTTTGGAATAAGGTTTTCCGCCTGGTTTTCATTGAAATCACCTTCTCGGGGATTCTTCTCAATCACCCACAACTCTCTGACGATTTCGCGGAGCCTGGATGTGAAAGGAAAATGCCCCACGATGGCAACTCTTTTATCCTTACCTTTTTCGGCAAGTAGGTCGCCAGCGTTGAGTTTGACACAGCGGGTCTCATCAATATCAATCAGGGAATTTATGGTTGCCATGCCGATGGCGGCTTCGTGAAGGCTCTGTGATTCAGCTAGATAGGCGAGAGTCACGGAGTCTTTTTCCAGCAGTAAGCCAGGTTCAGACACAGGGGGTGCGCCATGATGGTGAGACCCTTCATAATGGGATGTCGATGCCAGACCACAGGCGCGTGTCAGCACCGCCGTCTGGAAAGGTCCCTGCCGGATATCCCGAACTTTCACATCGGTATTCAAAGTCGAAAGGAGGTCTTCGAGTATCTTCATCGCTGCTCCAGACTCCTTCGCCGGATGGCTCCCATCCCGTGATGCCTTCCCCATCCCCCAATGGGGACCTGGCCGGGAGCAAAGAGTGGCATAATGCTCGGTGTCTTGCACTTGGGGCAGAACTCGGGTGGGGCGGTTATCATGGTCTCGAAAGGCACCTCCCACTCATGACCCTCAAGACACCGGAAGCGGCGTGTCGCCATCTCGAAGTTACCGCCTTCGATACGTATCGCCTTCCCATTAAGCAAGGCATCGGCGATTTTTTGCCGGGCTGAATCCAGCATACGGGAAAATGTGCTCCGGGAAATGTTCATCTTCTGAGCGCATTCCTCCTGCTCCAGCCCCTCCAGGTCTTTAAGCCGGATTGCCTCGGCTTCTTCGACCAGGAGGTTGACCTCCTCAAGCTCAGAAAGCCGTATCCCGGCGGGTTTGAAATAGGTTACTGGCGGTACCGAACTCACCTTCCTCCATAATTGTCGTCTTCCCATCAATTCACCTCAGCTAATGACCAAGCGTGCATTAGTAAAATATATTGCACATACGCCCATAATTTAAGATACAATATTGCCCTACGGTTTGTCAAGCCGTGCGACTCAGATTTTTTTCTTAGCTGTAATTCTGGCGCGCGTAGTAAGCAGGAAGCTTAAGAAATTGCCATCGGAGAGGAGACCCGACAGGAAAGGGAGGTGAGGGAAAACGCCGAGACAGCTAGTGGCTAGCGCAAGTCAGGATACTAACAAGCTTTTGTCTTTTTTCGATGTGTTCAGGCTCAAGTAAAACCGAGCAAGATTCCAATTTCGTTTTACCTTCGCTCAGGTCAGCAGCGTAGACCAAGCAAGTGGAACACCCGCATCGTTTACAATTTATCTTGGGTAGAAGCTTGAAGATATCCATCACTGATGGAGGTGCTTTTCCCGCAAAGCGAGGAGTGATATGCGTTCGGTCTTGCCAGACATTGTTAATTCTTTCAACTATCTCACCAACAAGCCCAGAGGCTTGTGTGGGGTCATCAATTCCCTCGGCCCGCACGATTTTAATTTCATGGGCGCGTAAGGCATACCCCCGGTCGTTCTCTCTCCAAATCAGAATGCTGCTCTGGTGGTCATACCGAGTGTACTCCAAAAGGGCATTGAGGTAAGGAAACACGGGACTGATATCATCGCTAATATTCACTTGCAAACCGTAGCGCCCCGAGCCGGGGGCACAACCCGCTTCAACCACCTTGAATGTATATTCTTTTACTAACTCGTTCATATAATCCGGTCGAATTTTCCGTAAGGACCATTCCAGTTATCAGCGATTTCCAAAAATTCAGTGTATCCATTATTTCTGATAAATTCAATCGATTGCTTGTATTTACCATATTTATAGCCATGATGACCATAAAGACCCTGGATTAGTTCACAGGAAAGGTAATCAGGACAATCAGCACAGGTTTCAAATCCTCTTTCCTTGAAGCAACATATCTTAATCTTGCATTTAGCCTTATTGATGTCCCTTTTTCGACTTTCATACCCCAGTTTGCATCCACGACAGTTGGCTCCTGAAGTAGCCGTAAGACATGTTTTACAATATGCGCCACAGCATCCTATTTCCCTTATTGACATTGTAATCGCCCCCTTGCATAGCATGGGAGTTGAATTAAAGAATCCATTTGCGCTTGATGTTGCGCAGACTCAATACAAACAGGCCGATACAGAACACTCCGAGAATCAGGAAATCCAGTGCGAATGAGAGGATGTGCTCTCCATTTACAGCGCCATGAAGAATATCAACGCCGTAGGTCACGGGTAATATGTAGGAAAGAGGTAAGAGGAACACCGGGAGAGCGGTTATCGGAAAGAAGAGCCCGCACAAGAATATCATCGGGAAGCGGAAGAAGTTAGAGAAAGTCTGAGCCTCAAAAATCTCGCTTACCGAAACAGCGATGAATAGCCCAAGAAATGTTGAGACGACGCCGATGAGCAGGATGGCCGGTATTACCAGTCCCCATGCTATCCCGGATAGGTCGGCCAGGAACGCGGCGATTATAACCGGAACAAAGGCATTTACCACACCGAAAAGGATAGCCCCGGAGGTCTTGGCCAGCATAAGGAGCTCAAGGGAAATGGGAGCCAGCAGTAATCTCTCGAAGGAACGGCTGCGTTTTTCAAAAGTAATGGCCACCGCCAGCATCGAGGTCGTCCCAAAGAGTACGGAAATGGTCATTACCCCCGGTAAAAGAGTTAAGACGCTCTCCAGCCCGCTGCCGGTCCTGATAAAGAACATCCCCGTCCAGGCTAGCGGAAAGATAATTCCCCATGAGATGTTGGGCGGCTTCAGGTAATAGGCCCGCATGTCCTTTACCAGGATATTCCAGAAAGCAATCCAGCGTGTCATTGGGGACCTCCGCCGCCGGCTTTCTCTTTTTCCTTCCGCATTAACCCTGCCTCAATGCCGGTCACCTGAATGAAAACATCTTCCAACGAGGGCAAATATCTCCGGGCCTCGGTCACTTCGATTCCCCTCTCCTCAAGAAAACGCACTATGGGAGCGATGTTGACTGGGTTAGAGGACTCGATGCGGATTTGTCCCTGTGCATTCTGAAAGCAATAGCCGGGGAAAGCCGGGGTCAGGTCTTCACAAAGCTTCGCTCCTCCATTGGAAACCGAGAGAAGCATAACGTGCTTGCCTTGGACAGGCTGGAGCAGGTTTATAACGGAGTCAGTCTTGATAATGCGTCCGTTTACGATGAAGGCGATGCGCTCACACAGCCGCTCGGCTTCCTCAATGTAGTGAGTGGTCAGGAAAACGGTAGTCCCAACGCGGTGAAGGTTGGCGGTTATCTGTCTCACCTGGCGGGCGCTGGCGACATCGATGCCCGTGGTCGGCTCATCGAGGAAAAGGATAGGTGGCTTGTGTATGATGCCGGCAGCGATGGTGAGCTTGCGCTTCATTCCCTTGGAGTAGCCAGCGAATTTCCGGTCAGCGGCTTCGGTGAGGCCGAAGGTCTCTAACAGCTCGCGGGCCCTTTTCTGGCGTTCGGCTTTACGCATACCGTAGAGAGCGGCACAGAAACAGAGGTTTTCAAACCCGGTCAGCTCGGGATAAAGGTTGCTCTCATCGGGAACAACACCTATCAGGTGCTGGGCTGCCTTGGGGTTGCGGGTGCAGTCTATTCCGCTAATATTAATTTTACCCGCATCCAGCCGTGCCAGGCCTGTGAGCATGTTAATCGTGGTAGTCTTGCCAGCGCCATTGGGACCGAGGAAGCCGAAAAGCTCGCCCTTCTTTACAGTGAAGCTGATGTCGTTTACGGCCAGTACCTCGCCGTAACGCTTGGTCAGGTTTGAAATCTCAATAGCCGTGGAATTCTCTGACTTCATTTTCACGTTTCTCCAGCGCTATTTCGGCTGGCCGCCTTTTCTTTGACAGGGAGAGCACAGGATATGTGCTCTTGTGCCTGTATCAGCCCCTCATTGCTGACGAAATAGTGAATACGATAGCCACGCCTTTCGCCTTTAACCAATCCTGCTGACTTCAGCACTCTCAGATGCTGGGAGATTGCTGATTGCGTTACTCCCAACTGGTATGCCAGCGCATTCACGCAGAGAGCATTTGGCTCCTGTTGTTGGGAAAGAAGGTTCAATAGCTTCAGGCGTGTCGGGTCCGCCAGGACACTAAACAAAACCGCCTGTTTCTCGATATCCGTTGTTTCTTTCTTCCGTGTCATCTTTAACTCTATTAGTAATCGCTAATAGACTTAATACTAACATCATTAGAAGCGAGTGTCAAAGTTCTCCATCTGGCGCCGATGTACCTCTATATTCCTATTTTTTCTGAGAGCCTGGCCCGGGCCGGAGGGGGATGATTTTCGTGCTAGTTTATCGTGATGCTCAAAAGCACATTTTGGGCAACAATGAAGCTAGAAAACAAAACGCACCTTAAAAACTGAATACAAAGCCTTGACCTGAACGCTTGCCCTGAAAGGGGGTTTAAGCGTGAGTTCAAGCGTAATAGCACCACCAGCACCAGACGGCGACCACGATAAAGCACAGGGATTTTGTAGCAAGTGTCATAAAGTCTGGACACTGGAAACGGAGCAAGGCGTTTGCCGATGGTGCGGACAGCCGTCAAGTTGCCAGACCACACGGACAATCGCCTTGCGTAGCTTCAAGTCTAACGGAAGCCGAAGCCGAAAGCAAGTTC
>Ga0067045_1029878_pt1 | contig 17860 bp, 21 predicted proteins | sample TerdegcTABiofilm_FD_59184 | JGI IMG/M metagenome (GOLD analysis project Ga0067045, IMG submission 59184) | Combined Assembly of (Gp0054472, Gp0054536) Wastewater bioreactor microbial communities from Singapore -Terephthalate degrading... | reverse complement strand
AAAGCGGCTGCTCCAGCCGTACCAGCAACTGCGAGAGCAGTTAAACCAGCTGAGAACATAAGTAAACCGCCACCAATAGCTAATACTGCAATCCCGAGTAGAGCTATAGCCCCGGCTAAAGCTAATAGAACAGGAGTTAATGGTGCTAAAATCAATCCGGCAGCACCAACCACAACGAACACTCCGACTAAGGCTAACAATGCTTTGCCTATCTCAGCAAGATCCATACTGCCAAGAGTTTTAAGTGAGGGAGTCAATACACCGATTGCGGCAGCCATAACCAACATTGCTGCGGCTCCTGCCAATCCGCCAGTCATAGCATTCATGGCAACCGTTATAATTAAAAGAGATCCTCCTAATGCTACCAGACCCTTAGCAACCTCACTCCAAGACATTCCGCCCATATTTTCTATAGCTTTTGAAACAATTAACAAAGCTGCTCCGATTGCAATTAAACCGAGGCCAATACCAACCATATTTTTAGGCATAAAGTTAATAGCAACCGTAATAGCAGTTAAAGCTCCAGCCATTGCCGTCATGCCTTTGGCGATTTCTTCCCAACTAAGTTCACCCATTTCAGCTATAGCGGATGCAAATACTTTCATGGCTGCGCCAAGTACAATAAGACATGTTGCTTTGTTAATCATACCTTTAGGCATAAAGTTAAGAGCGATTGTGACGGCGGTTAAAGCTCCGGCCATTGTAGTAAGTCCCTTGGCGATCTCACTCCATGAAAGTTGTCCCATCTTTTCAACCGCAGAAGCAAAGATAAGCATGGCTGTACCTAGAGCAATCATGCCAATACCTGTTGAAATCATTCGTTTAGCATTACCCATAAGATGAGTTAATGCAACAATTTCTGTAAGAATGACGGTAAGACCAACAAGACCTTTAGCTAACTCTTCCCAACTAAGTTGTGCAAGATTGTCGACAGCATGTGTTAAAATAAGTATTGCTGCTGAGAATGCGATCAATCCGGTAGAACCTTTGATGAGTTTACCTGAACTCTTGTCAAACATGTTGGCTGAAACAACCAAAGTAGCAGAAAGAGCCGCTATTCCTAATATTCCTTTGGCAATACCTTCCCAATTCAGTTCAGCAAGATTCTTCATGGCACTTGATAGAATGAGAATTGCTGTAGCCATGGCAACCAACTGAACCGAAATCTTAGCCATTTTGATATTACCCATTGTCTTACCGAGAACGATCATTGAAGCCGACAATTCGATGAAGAGAGCGCTAATAGCAACAAGAGAAGTAGTGAGTTTATCGCTTGGGATTATTGATAAAATGACAAGAGCCGCTGCAAGAATGCCAATAGCCGTAGCAATTGTAAGAAGAGTTTTAGCCTTTAGGCTACTTTGGTAGGCTTCCAAAGAACTACGAACTCCATCGAGAATACCGGTAATACCACCAACTCCTGATGTAATATTTGTTAATGAGTCAATAAACTTCTTAATTCCTAATAGAATAGCACCGAAGAGTCCAGTATTAATAACGTCAAGGATTTCATTAAACTCCATGTTCTCGACGGCATAGCTTACTTTGTCGGCTAGAGCTCCCAATCCTTTTCCAATAATGCTTCCAAGTTTGGCGACAATAGGAGCAGCCCATTCAAGAACTTTCACAATCGCTTCAAATACTGCTCCGAAGATCTCTCCCAAACGAGTGAACGGGCGTAAACTTTTTTCAGCGTGTCCCGATAAATCGTCCAAAGGAGCCATATCAATGGATTTAAAGCCTTTGAATGCATCGCTAATTCTTGTAATGGCATCTTTAATTTTGTCTGCCGCTGTTATAAGGATTGTTTTAATATTTTCAAAAGCTCTAATAAATACGTTTCCTTCTTCGGCCGTGTCATGCAGTTTTACAAGGAAATCACCAAACCTTGCAGTTAGTTCTAAAATACCCCCAGCTGTTGGCCCTCCAAATAAGCTAAAGACTTGACCAGCTACTTTAAAAACAAATAAAAAAGCGTCTTTAACAAGATCAAGAACTGCGAATAGACCGGCAAATGTTCGTTTAATTTTATCGGCGGTTTCGTCTCCTATTTTCAACTTCTCAGTGAACTCTTTTAGTCCATTAGTTAAGGAAAACAATTGTTTGCTTGTCATTGGAGGGAAGATATCTCGAAAGGCTTCATGAATTGGTTTGATTATTTTTCCGAGGGCTTCGAAAGTATTTCTAAAAGCCTCAATTACATCAGTTCTACCACCAAGGTCTTTCCACCCTTGAAGAAGTGCGTTTCTAGCATCCGCCGATTTGTTAATAAGTCCACCGAATATATCGCTGATTTCAGTAAGTAGTGTCTTAGCCTCTTCGAAGTCGCCAACAATAATCTCCCAACTCTGAGCCCAACCAGACTGAGCCGCTTCTTTAAGAGTGTCAAATAATTGGGTAAAAGTCTTAACTTTCGTAGCAGCATCATTAGCGGTTTGCCCCATTTTGATTATGGATTTAATCTGCTCATCTGTATAACCCATAGTCCGAAGCTGATCTTCATTCAGATCACCTGTAAACTTAGCAAGGGTTTCTGTTAGGATTTCAGAAGTAAGCCAACCTTTTTGCAGTGTTTCACGAAAGCTACCTTCATCTTTAATCATCTTATCAATAGCAATACCATGAACACGAGCAGTTTCTTTCAAAGCATCCTGAAATACCTGACCGCCCATACCGGCATTTACAACCGAGTTCCAGTCCATAAGTTTAACTGTACCAGATGCTAAAGCCTGAGAAAGTTGATACATAGCCGTACTTGCCTGTTGACTTGTTGAGCCAGAGACGGCAGCCAAGTTGGCAATACCTTTGATAGCCTGAACAGAGGTATTTAAATCAACACCGGCGGCTGTGAATGTGCCGATATTACGAGTCATCTCAGTAAAATTATAGATAGTCTTATCGGCATATTCATTTAGCTCATCTAACGCAGAATTAACCTGTTCAAGCGTTGTGCCTTTTGAGGAGGTATTCGCCAAAATAGTTTGAATAGCATTAATTTGAGTTTCATATTCCTGAAAACCAAGTTTAATAGGGTCTATCGTAAGCGAGGAAACAAGTTGCTTTCCGGCATTAATCGCGGAATTTGTTATATTAGCTAGAGCTGTAACCGCTATAACCTCTAAAGCAGAGAATTTAGCATGTACAGTCTGAACGGCACCGCTAAGTCCTGACATATCGCAGTTTTTAGCGGCAGCGCTTACACTCTCTAAACCCTTAGAAGCTCCGGTAAGATTTAAACTTTGTTTAAGTTTGTCAAGAGTTGACATAGAAGTTTTGACATTCGCTTCAAACTGCTTGTTGTCAAACTGCATTTCGACAACTCTTTGATCAATTGTTGTGCTCATAGCTTAGTAACCTCCTTCCACGCAGAATTTGCAATTTTATCAAAAATAGGCTGGATAGCAGGATTGATGTAATCTCGACCCTGTACCCAGCCACCATTTCGAGTTCCATGTCCATATTGCAAAATAATTGCTATAGGAACTCCATTTTGAATATTTGAATTGTAAAAAGTGATTGAAACTGACCCGTTCTTATGTATAATCTTGTAGTACCAAGAATTAGCAGTTTGTCCGGAGTCGATAGGTGTTGCAGACGCAAGGGCGGCTACTCCCTCTCGACCATACTTGTCAAGATCTCCAAGACGAACGGCCTCTTTTGCTTTTTCCAAGAAACGTGTCAGTTTAGAGAAGTCGCCCTTTTGTCTGAAACTTATCATGTGAGATTCTCCTCTCCATAGACAAATCTTTTAAAACGTACAAAAAAAAACACCTCAACAGGACTGCAAGATCCTGCCGAGGAGTTATCATATCGCCGGACTATTATCGCTTCCTGCGTCCTGCGTGAACTTATTTGCCTTGGCGGTTTCAAATGTGATGCCGCCTGCCTTGTGGTCGCTTTTGGCCATGTTTAGGTAAAAACTGCATACCGTACCGTGAGCCGCCCAGGGTAAACCAACCATAGCCGAAAGCCATGGCAAACCGCCGGTAAAATCCTCGTGGATGCAATATCCGGCCAGTAATAAGCCGCCAATCGTTACTACCCATAGCAGCCAACGAATGTCAGCGATCAACTTCTTTGAAAACTCCGGCTTCGCGGTCTCTCGTTTTCCATGACTAGAACCAAACAGTACCATATCATGCCCTACCTATCAACTGTGCAAAGCGATACAACACGGTCACCAGCTGCTCGCGGGTAAGTACATCTTCCCACATACAGTTTGGCTCACCGTTGATGGCGGTTCCATTTCCGGCAATCAGCCCGTTATCGGTCGCCCACTTCCGAGCCTCTGAACTGTACTCACTGCTATCGTTGTCCTTCAGCTCCTGTCGCATCTCAGCGTAAAGCTTTTTGAATCCATTGAGATCCATTTCGTCTTCCTCCTTTATAAGTGTGTAATCAGGGCGGCCATAGCCACCAATCTTGACGTAAGACAGACTATAAGATTTATCCCGTACCATGCCGCCATTCGGAACAACGCCGGGGGCGCTGGATGTATTTCCTTCAATAGTGTATACCCGGCCACCGGTAATCTTCTCTACGATACCAGTGTGATAAAAACTCTTTCCGCCATCATCTGTAAAAAAAATCTGGTCGCCGGCCTGCGGTCCGCTGGTGAAGAAGCGCCCCAAGGCCTTATAGTAGTTTACAGAGCTGGTGCAGCCAGCTCCGTAGCCGCCCATCATCTGGCCCGTCATCTGCATGGCTGTCTTCAGTCCAAAGGTCGTAATAAAGCACCAGTCGCAAAATATATCACACCAGGCGTATCCATTCTTCTTTCCATTGTAAACGCCCATAGTGTCAAGATCGCGGGCATACTTCGTCCAATTATCATCGCCGGCATTAGCGATTTTACTGTCTAGTTCAGCATTAGTGGCTTTCTCCATATAACCGATTTCTGCCCTAGCCGTAGCTATCAGTTTTTCAATTGGCGTCATTGCCATCGTCCTTTCCATATGTTTTAAACTGACTGATGGCCTGAACGACCTTATCGTACCCGACCATTGCACACAGCCAGCTCATAAAAACCAGCGCGATCAGACAAATGATGGTCTGTGCTGTAAATCCGGCGTTTTCCAGAATGATGTATCCAACGCCAATTGCGGTGGAAAGAATCGATGCCGCCAAACCGGCAAGGGTGTTGGAATAATAATTCACGTTATGTTCCGCCAGAACATTTTTTACGGCTTCCGTTACTAGACCGGTAAGGGTTGATGTAATCAATAAACCAAACAAAAAATTCTCCAAACTAATCATCCTTTATCACCATCCATTCCTTCTGTATTTATAATTTCCTCAGTGGTCGCCGCTTGCTCTATTTTGATTTCCTCGTTCTCGCCATCCTGATATATGGCTGGAAAATCTTTGGGCGCTTCTTTTCCCCTATAGTTACTGATGGCGTGCTAAATGGAGTTCTTTATCATCCAGATCGCGCCTCCACATGACAATGGAATTGCTACATTCATACCGATGTACGTATCGTAGCAATTCGTTCCGGTCTGGTTGCTCAATATAACCGAACTGACAATAACAATGGTCGCAACGATAGACTGATACACATTATCAACTATCCACATAAGAACCATAGCAGTGATGAATAAATCGGAGAAATAGTTGATAGGCAATTGTCTGATTTTGTCAACCAATTTTGTCTTTTTCATAACTCATCTCCTTTCTTTGTATCATCCTCTCGTGTTCAATTGCTTTCTGCGAGCGGCGTTTAGGGCGGCATTTCTGCTCATAATTTCTTTTTTACTTCTTTTTTTAGGAGGCTGATTCTTAATATTGCAGACCCTAATGAGAGTAAGAAGACGGTTAAGATGCCATTTTTGGCACTCAAACGGTATATTTAAAGCGATCATCCAATAATATATAAGCTCCGCCGTAATTTGCTCTCTGCTTGTTTTTACGATTTTGTCATCTGAAAAATAAGTTGCCGTCATTGGAGCTTCTATATACTTGTTAATCTCATCGATGTTTTTATTTGTAAGGTAGTTATAAACCTCTGGATTTACGTTTTGCGTAATTGTCATGCATTTTATATAATCCAAAGTTTCTTCGATAGTTTTTTCTTGTTTTGTTAAAAACGCTTTACACCATTTAGATTCCCATTTTGAAAGAGAGACGAGGGAATGCTCCAATTGCAATGTCTGTTCTTTTGTGGTAACGAATTCCTGTTTCCGCTCGTCCCATTGCTCAACGGCTGGTATCGTAATTTGAAGCATTTCTCAACCCTCCAATATTTTACTGATTAGCTCCAGAAATCGAAGTAATAGTTGTCTTACTTGCATCTACCGGAATAATACCATTCACAAACTTAGCTGCCGCATCGGCATCTGTAGCCAATTCCATGAACAGCTGAGAGTATGCCTCAGTCTGAGAAAATGCCGTCGAGATTTCATCCGATTTGATAAACCTCTTACCATCCGGGCTCTTTTCTCCATATGCTTTAAGCACCAGCTCTTTGAAGATCTTAATAATTGCCGGAGCGTCCTGAGCAGCAACAATCTTCTGAATCATTTCAGCCAAACCGCCTGTGGTGCTCATTTCCATTTCCATGACCTCAGCCTTGGAAAGATTAAAGTAAAAGTCTTCAGTCCGCTCGGAACCGTTATAATCGGTATAAGTAATGGTTTTCTTCAACATGATATTTTTTCTCCTTTCGAATAATAAAAATAGGGAGCCGCCAGCCTATAAACCTGAATACGACTCCCAAAAATAAGTTTAAATATGAACAGTTAATTAGCCCGCAGCAGGGGTCATCAAAGTAATGATCTCATCCGGCAGAGGCAACCTCGGATCAACACCGTCAGTGCCGCCAGGAGTTGTCGGATCTTTACCGTACAGAATCTCTTCCAAAGCAGCAAGCTTCGTCGCATCGACTTTTGTTGAATCGATAGTAATACAAGCCGTAGGTTTATAGCCGGTTACATTAACAGGAGTAGTAGTAATTTCCCAAGAGAAAGTTATTGCCTCCGGACTATCATTGATCGTTGCATAACCCTTCTCGGAAGGAGCCGCAAGAGCACCATAAATGATGTGAAGCTTATAGCCGTAATCATTACCATCAACATCGTTGCCGAGAGTTGTAACATAAGAAAGGCCAAAGGCTTTACGAGACTGCTGTCCAATCATAACACCTGTTGCAATCTCAGCAGATCCGTCACACTGAGCAAATTCATCCGGATAAGTATAAGCCTCGATAGTGGCGCCGAACTCTTCGGCAGAGATGAGATTAAGATATTTGATATTGTCGGCATATATAGGAGTTGCTTCCGCACCTGAAGGGCTTTCGGTTACTGCCGTAAGACCGTTCCATGCAACACCTTTCGGATAAGTACCTCCGGTTCCCTGAGGATAAAGCACGCCCTTTTTAACACCGGTTTCGTAAAAACGTTCTCCGGTTTTATCCCAAACAAGTTTAGACATATTTTTGTCCTCCTTTAATCAAAAATATAGAATGAAAACGTCATGATTTAGATTGTCCGATTGAAAATGCCGATTAAATCGACAAGTAGGTAAAGCCGCTACCTTATCTACTATCGGACTGTCTGGATCTTCATCAATAACTGTTACTAAATATTTTTTCTTAGATAAATAAACCCCGTCATCTGCAAACGAGTTCTCGATATCATCAAGACCGTAAACAATGGCGGGGGAATTCATCTTAACCGACTCAGGGGGTTGAAAATATACATTTCGACTTCCGATAAGTTTCTCGAGTAGAGTCTGTAGTTCTAGCCTACTGGGCATGATATACACCCCCTATAGTCAGTATTAGTCTTGGGTACTGAACTTCGACATTTGTAATCTTCCACTTGGCACCCATAAACTCAACGTATCGCATCGAATGAAAATTCTGATTGGCAAATGGATCGGATACAATGCTAATCTCATTTGCAACATTGATGTTGTCGTTGAGTTGATCGGAAGTTTGAAGCTTACGAGTATTTCGAACAAGATCTCCGTAGTATGTTCTCTCGGTTATTTGTTCCTTCCATACACCAGGCTTCGTTTCTACCGTTTCAGCATAACCAATTACTCCGTACCATTTCGCCATTATATTCACCTCATATACTAATCATTTAACGGTTGAAAATGAAGACCTTTATAAGACTCTATTTTACCATGCATACAAGAACAAATATTACTCGGATCGCCTCCTATGAACATCGCACATTCTCGTATACTATTAAATACTTCGTTAGTTTCGACTATACGGACTGGAACTTTAGGACGCCCATTAAAAAGAGACGTCCTAAAAGCATGTCTAGTATTTTCACTTCCTGTATTCCATTCAAGATTATCAACATGGTTATTTGATTTATTTCCGTCTATATGATTAACTTGTGGTTTGTGTTCTGGATTAGGTATAAATGCTTCTGCAACAAGTCTATGAACAGTTTTACCTTTAACTCCTTCTTGACCACTAAGCCAAACCATAGAGTAACCTTGTCTATGTCTACCAGGTTTTAAAATTCTTCCGGTTATAGAATTTTTAACTTTACCTGTATTACTTATTTTGTATTTAGGATAATCTTGAATGTCTTTCCATACCTCCATTTTGAATTTCTCCTTTAACTAATTAAGCCGTAGTCTTCATTTCAATAGCAATTGCTGAATAAGGCTTAATCAAAGCGCCGGAGCAGCGAGTCTCGATAAGGTACTTCTGAGCATTGTAATCGATGTCGAAGTCGTCAAACATATTAACAGCTCCGCCCTTATCGGCACCAACGTTGTAATCGGCAAGATTTACAATCAAACCCATAAGATTTAGAGTACTACTATCGGAATCGGTTCTTGTCAGCCCCTCCATTACCGGAACTGTTACTATTTCTTTAACGCGAAGAGCTGTAGCCAACTTAGCAACGGAATCATAAATTACACGGCCCGTAGTATCTTCCATCAGAAGGCAATCAGTAAGTACATCTTCTGTGGTATACAGAGTAGGATCACCGGAACCCTTGTAGTTCTTTCTTGCCTTGACAGCTGCACGAATAAACGCCTTAGCCTTATCGTCGGCAGTTGCTGAGGCAGAAACACTAACGACTGTTTTAATAGTATACAGATCATCATCCTTCCAAATAGGACGAATGTTCTGCTCGTTGATCTTGTCATCAGAAGAGCTAAGACGGCCGTCACCGACAAGAATGGCTCTGGCAATTTCCTCATCAAGCATCATACGCATTTCAGACTTCAGCCATGCCACAACGTCAAAATCGGTGATATCAACTACGTCATCACGGTCCAGTTTCTGTTTCTTGTAAATGGTGGTCGGAGTGGTTGTGCGCTTAAGCAAAGTGAATACTTCATCTTTCTTCTGATTACCCTTAATGTAACCTTTAGCCCTGGCATCATCCTCTGTAATATCAGCCAGAACAGACTTGATACGGGAGAAGGGAGTGTGATGGACGGAGTTCATAACCTTCTGCACCCATCCCATATCTCTCTGAATGAACTGAGGGGTATCCGTAACATTCTTTGCATCAGGGAACAGATAATCAATCTGCTCGATACCATGCGCGAGAACACTGTCTTTAAGGCTTCCGTAACGCTTAGCATCGGCGAAAATGGCTTCCATGTCGGAATGGCTAAGAACATCCTTCTTAGCATCTTCCTTGTCAAATACATTATGCTTCATAGTTTTATTTCCTCCTTTAGAATCGTCATTATTGTTGTTATCTTCGGACTCTTCTTTTTCTTCAAGAGCCTTTCCGATCATTGCATAAACTACCGTTTTCTGTTTTTCAGTAAGGGTATTGAAGACATCGGCAACGGTTTCCTCGTCTTCAGATTTCTTGTCAGTCTTGTCTGCATCTTTGGGTTCTTCTTTTTTATCAGCTGGTTTATCTTTCTTTTCGTCGGCATGAAATAAAGAAATATCTTCGCCGGTATAGATAATAGCTTCATCATCAGACTCTTCACCATGGCTCATAACAGAATCTATAAATGCTCCAGGATTTGCTCCCGCCAAAACAAGACTAACCTCACGAATTGCTCCATGTATAACGTTGGAACCCTGCTGCTTCAACTGATTTGCGTATATGGAAAGCGCTGATACATCTCCATGCTCAACTAGAAGCTTTGCATTTTTCCCAGATTCTGTTTCATTAAACTTACAATATGCGTAAACACCCTCATCGCGATTCTCAAGCAGAGCGTGCCCAAGAACATTAAGAGGATCGTTGTGCTGGTGATTCCATACAAGAGGAACAGTCTGCCCGTCATTATGCTTAAATGCATCTTTCATGATAGTTCTTCCATCAGAGCATCTAAGATTGTTACGGGTAGCCCAGCCGCTGAAATCATATGTCTTCATTTTGATTTTCCTCCTTTAATTTATTGTTTGCCATCTCGATCTTTTCTTCAGACAAATCGTTTACTGGATCTGTTTTGTCTTTTGACGGTTCACTTAGGTTCTTATTCCTAAGTTCGTCCGCTTTAGGATCATCCGATGGCTTCATTCCGATAATCTGTCTAATCTCATTCGAGGTCATGATCTCGTTGCGGGTAAATTTATCTGCAATTTCTGAAATGTCGCTAACTGGAACAAGTTTAAACGGATCTCTAAAGAATGAAATCGACTGTAATTGTGATCGAGCTGTTTTAGTTAGAAACTTTCGTTTCATCTCATCAACGATGGCCGAAAGAATAGGTTCAATAGTACGATTATAATAATTTAGCATTGTCTTATCATCAGCCGTACCATCTAAGATGCTTTGAGTAATTCCTAACTGGCTGTATAGCATACTCGTTAGATATTCAATCTGCTTCATTAGATTGTTTTCGACCGGACGATTCAACTGCGTAATACGCTCTGTGCCATCGGTATAAGCAATACCATATTTTGAACCTGCTAATTGATCTGCTATATCTTGACGCCGTTTATCGGCTTGTTGACGCCTTGCCTCAGTCTTAATAACATATGGCAATTGAATAATCAAATCCAACTTGCCAGAGCTACTTTGTTCGTCTACAACATCTAAAAGGTTAAGTTTACGAATAAGTCGCTGCATAGTTGAATTTGGTTCATTAATAACGGCGTATAGAGGATTTTCTACAATACCAACTGTACTCTTCGGTACCACAATATCCTCTTTACGACCTGTTTTCTCATTATAAACACGAACCTTCACATGGCTTGGATACCATTCCAAAATTTGTCCGGTTCGCATCGATAGAATATCATAAGAACCAGTAATTTCAGGATTAAAGGTTGTGTCAACCGGAACAATAGCCACACTTCCTTCATCCAACATTGACATAACTATATCCTGAATAAAGGCTCTTCCGGTTTGGTCAAGGTTGGCTTCAACGGTGAGGCAGCCGTTTAACCCCGAATCGATGACGGATAGGAAACGATTGTTTTCGTCAAGTCTTACATGCTGAATGCTAACTGAAGAAGCGTCTAAAGCAAGCCGATTGTATACTGAAGTTACTATAGAACGCTCATTTCCGCGTGTTAGTCTCGGTCTATCCGGACGATAAGTATAACCAGTTCCAACATTTTTAAAATAATCGGTGGGGTCTTTGTTAAAAAAAGCATTCCAAGCATGTTTTAGTCTTGAACCTAGTGTTACCTCCATTTTTGTCATCACCTCCTTTTATTCTTCAACTTTATCAACAACTGTATTTTTATACGCTACTTTCCCTGAATTATAGATGCCATTTTTAAGATGATTCATGTTATAACCTTGGTCAGCGAGAGCCATGAAAACTCCAATTTCTCCTCTTTTAGCTACAAATCGTACAACTTTACCGGATGGTGATGTTAAGCCGGAAACTTTATCGTTCATCAGAGAAGCCATCTTTTGATTGTAAGAATTAATAGTGGCCGCACTTAGTTTACCGGATTTATTAACAGCGTTTGGGTCTTTCATTAACTCGTTGGCATATTTCATTAATTCTTTCGAAGATTTTTTACGGGCTTTCTCCATAATTTTCTCAGTGTTTTTCTTAACCCATTTATTATCTTTTTTTGTCAGGTGGCCAAGTTGAGACGGGGTTCTTCGAATACCCCATTTCATTCCGAGAATACCGTAATGGGCCAGTTTTTTATCCATATGTTAATCACCACCTTTACTCAAAAGCATCTTTATTTAATTTATAGGCGATATAAGCGTCCATCATAGCGGCCACGGCGTCGATCTTCTGCTCGTATCGTCTTTTAAGCAATTTACGATTTCCGTTGGTATCTTCAAGTGTGATACAGTTTCCCATAGCAAAGCTCATCAATTCTTCGTCAAATAAAAGCATCCGCTCCTCAGAAAGCTTCTTAAGCTCACCTAAAGGAACGGACTCTGTTTTTGCACCCTGTATAACCTTTTCAATACCAAATGGACCGTTTTCAGATTCCCATCTCTCGACAAATTCTTTTGCATTATACGGGTCAAACCCGAAACAGCGGACATCATAACCACATTCTGTAATATGATTATCAAGATCGTCATAAACCTCCATCATATCCAGAACAGTTCCTTCTAACACAATCAAACTGCCTTCTGCCATAAATTGATCATACTTAATTCGCATAGCGGCAGGAAGTTTCATTAACGTGGTAGAAGTTATGTAGTTTCGAGTTTTTACACCAAAGCAACCATTTGATAATGGAAATAAAAACGTAAATGAACAGAAATCATCTCCTTGAGAAAGGTCTGCTCCAAGAGCGCAAGGCATTTGCCAATAATCTCTCTTTCTATGAGGTAGCGTTTCCTCATAAGTAAAGTAGTAAGTATATCCCTCCATAGGAAGACCAAAACGCTTTGCTAAAATATCATTCCTTGCGGCCGGAGCTTTTTCTGCTCTTTCAACATCAAGTTGATATGTTTCATAACTAACGGTCTTTCCTAAATTTGGATTAGCCTTTATCCACATTTCAGGATCAGAGACTTCATCGATCGAATCGAGTTTATACCACCAAATAGAAACATGTGGATTGATGTAGTCTCCTTTGAGAATGTCCATCAACTCCATTTTGATTGTGTCTCCGCTACCATTACGAACCGTACCTTCTGAACTAGTCGCAATGATTAGATAATCATCAACTTTAGAAGCACCCTGCTCAATTGCACCGACAACATCTTCTCGTATATCTCCGGAAAGCCATTCGTCTACTGTTGCAATTTTACATCTAAGTCCTTGGAGTTTGTTAATAGACATCGGACGAATCTCAATCAACGAACCAGTTAAAAAATTCTCAATTCCTTTCTTTGTAGGGGTCAATTTTACACGATTGGCTTTTGAACCGGTTGTGTTTTGTAAAGAACCTTCAGTCAGAAATTTAAAAAGCGGTCCTCTAGACCGCGTAATAGCTGTTCGTATAGGAGACATTACCTCTTCGGCAAGTTTCATAGTTGGAGCTGTCGTAATCTGATGAGTAGTAGTTGTATCGACATTGAGAAAATATGATTGCATACAAGAGTCGTATAAAGATTTAGCCGCGCCTCTTCCGACGATAAGATATTGTTTATTAATCAATCTTTTCTTTATCGTCTTTTTAACGTAACGACCTCCGTGTCCATCGGGATTCGGCTCATATACACTTCTCTCTACAAAATAATACCATCCAAATACTTGTTCACCCCATAGTTTAAAACTATCAAGTAACTTAAGATCTGAACCGTCTGTTAACGTCAATTCGTTTTCACAATATCGAATCCATCCTTCAACTGCCTGATCATCATAGTACACGCCAGGATTCGCTATAAGATCGTCTATACGGTTCATTTCCATCGAAACTTCTTTACATACTGGGATTTCTCCTCGAATTACGGCATCTCTAAACATGCCGTAATATTTTGGAACGGCAGTGTTTGATAATGCCATATTCGACTCTCCTTATCCGTTTTTACCTTCTATAATGCTTTTAATTTTATTTGCATTATTATAAAGAGTAAGAGCAGTGGTAGTAACAGCCGCGACTGTGGTACCAGCCTTAATTATTTTCTGAATATACTCTCTACCTTTACTCACATCACTAGAAGATAACTGCAAATATTGCCGTTCCAACTGAAGACGATTAACAGTTTTTCGAAGTTCGTCATCCGACATTTCTTTAACGTTTTTCTTTTCACTAGAACTTTTTTTGGAAGTCCCTCTGTCTCTAGAAAGTTGTGCTGGTGTACGACGAATACCCCACTTCATGCCAAGAATACCGTAATGTACTAATGTATTGCTCATTTTGGATCACCTCCTAATTAGAATCTACCGGATCAGCAGCAACTTGAATTCTCCACTCAAGCTCTGAAATAATTCGGTTCATAGATTCAATTACAGAAGAGCTAAGAGGAGGATCAAATAACAGTTTAACCTTCATGTATGTATAAGACTTTACGCTTTCCAACTTTTTATTATCTTGGATAAAGTCAGCCCATACCTTGGTATTATCTTCGATCGAGAAACCTTCAGAGGGACCAACGCCAATTTGTGTTAGAATTGCAAATACAGAATTGATGTGCATAATAAGGTCCGCATCGAAGTGTGTATACTCTTCCGCAATTCCAAGCATTTTTTTTATTGATGTTAGTATACTCTCCATGGCGTTTCTCCTTTACTTCTGGATTGTAATAAAATTTTTCATGCAGAATCCTTCAATTCCGGCAGCCGTAAAAACTTTATAGAATTCTTCTGTCGATTCGTTTTTGTCAATCATAAGTTCCGTTAGATAATCAACTTCACAAACAACGGTGGCATCAATTCTGGGCTCCTCTCGAATGTTTAGCTTTTTGCAATTTGTAACAAAACCAATTTTCACATCTTCAGAGTTTTGAGACTCTCCATATTCTTCGATTTGATAGTCATCTTTAAGAAGATTATCCTGATACATTTATTGCTTTCCTCCTTTTCATTTATGTCTCCATGGACATGTATCATTTTTGGTTCGTTCTATCGGTGCTAGAATCAATAGACTTTCGTCGCCATAATGGATCGCATTATGTGTTGAAAGCTTCGTTGAAATTACATTCTCTGGGTCAAAGACGGCCGGACTTCGATTTATTAAATCGTCGTAAGTAATGGGATTAATGTGATGAATAATAATTGGTCCATAAATATTAAAACCATCTACAGCCAAATCACATCCATTATCTCGAACGATTATTCTATCTCTAAATCTTAACCAATCATCTGAATGATAAAATTCTTGATTGACCCATCTTTGAAAACCAAAAGTTGCTTCTCCTACTTTTCCGTTTAACTTTAAATATCGATAACGTTCTTCGAAAGTAGGAAATTTAATTAATTCCGAGTATGTCTTAATAGTCATCCGGATCACCTTGTCCGCTATAATTTCTCATAGCATCAAGAGCATTCTTATATAATTCCTCTATTCTTTGCACCGACTGTAACGATTGAGTCTTAGCTTCAATCAACTCTTTCTGTTTCATGAGAATTTCTTTTTCAAGCTTCTCTTTAGTCGAACCCAGCTTTAAATAATGCGTAATGACCTGAGAAGAAGCAGTTCCTTCTTGTAACTGTTTTTCAGCAAGGTCAACAGCCAAGGATATCAATTGATTTTCCCTAGCTTCTGGAGATAAAGCTGGTCTCAACTTTCTAGATTTTTCAGAAGAGGTTACAGCCTTAGCTTTCTTCATCCTTACTGCCTCCTCTCGTTCAATATTTGTAGAATTATTGTAGTGTTTTACTTGGAATTTACCGAGTTCATTAATACTTCTATAGCACTTAATAGAGCCCATAAAGCTAACATAAAACCCTTTGAAAGGAGAAAAGAAAGATATTATAAAACTGTTAAACCTTATGAGCCCTGTTAAGTGCTATAAAAAGTATAGAATGATACCCAAAAAATACCCTCCGGAGATTTTTTTAGGGCCGGCGCGATGAGAGGAGGGGTAGCATAAATAGCACACCCCCATTGTATAAGTTAGTTACTCAATCACGCTTTAAAAATGATAAAAGAAACAAAACTGATGTTTTACAAATAATAAGTTCTTTCAATTACTAGAACATCAACTAACAAGATTTAAGTATTTGCTGCTTGTTGTATGGTTACTTTCTTGTAGATGTTCCTAAAATCGTATTTAATAATTTCATCAATTGCTCTTTCGATTTCCAATTCGTTTTCTTCTTCTGACAATTGATCTGAAGTTCGAGCAATTCTTCCTAAATACGAACAAGTATTGTAACCTTTTTCCACATCGAACAAGAACCAAGAAGTGAACTGTTCGAATGGATTGTATGGATTATCAAATGTTGTTAACATACATTTATTAAGCATTAACATTTCACTCCTTTCCTTTTAAATATTTTGATACGGTAGCAGGGGAAACACCAAGAGCTTTAGCTATATCAGCTGTACAGTAACCAGATGCATTCATTGATGAAATCTTATTGATTTTAGCTGTACTCAAAGAAGTTGTCATACGAGGAGTAGCTCGTTGTCTAAGATCATCAATGTCAACATGATTAAGTATTTGTGTAAGCTTGTTTTCACTTATAGCTCCTGCTTGAATAGCTTCCCATTCACGGTCAGTAACCTTTATAGTCTCTCTCTTAGCACCGACAATAGCACGAGCCTTAGTTAGCTCTTGTTGATTGAGTTTCTTTATTTCACTAGGAGTCATATCGGGATTCTCCTGTTTTTTAGCAGCCACAACAGCGTTGGCTATAACCTGTGCTTTTCTCTCTCTAGGGGCATTCTTTAGGGCCACATTGAGCTTGGCTGCTAGAGAGTCCACCTCTGCTTGATAAGTAGCCTTTGCTGAAGAAGAATAAGCAATCTTGCCAGTGGTAACCATCTCTTTACGGGCCTGGTTTGCCAGGGATTTCATCTTATTGGCATATTCGGCGTAAGCTCTTTCTGCCGGGGTGTTGGCATCAGATACTAAAGTAAAAGCATCATCTGTTTCGGCCATCTTAGTAGATTGTTGTGTTCTAGTTTTTACTTTTCCTGTTTTGTCAACGTATGTTTCTGCTGGTCTGTAAACGTAAGCACTTTCTGGTAAGGTGGAATCATACCAATCTTTATCTGCCTTATTGGCAACTCTATTGTATAACAGGGCTCCTTCAGGACGAGTTGGATCATACCAAGCCTTGTCTTTTGTATTAATTTTTGGACTACCTTTTCTCTTTAAAACAGATACTTCAGATTTAGCCCTAGAAATTAGAGTTGCAGCACCTTCGTGATAACGACCGTCATTGTCATAAGTTCCTTGATACTTTTTCTTAAGAGAAGCGATACCATTGTCAATTTCACTCTGTTTATAATCGAGTTTATGTTTTTCGGCATCAATAACAACCATACTATGACGAACTGCTCTTGCTAATTCATCTTGTGTAGCACCTTTCAAAGTCATGTCAGTGATAAGGTTTGAAATTTTACCCATCTCTGTTTGGGTATTTTTCATATACTTCATCCCGGCTCGTTCAGGATATTCCATTTTAGGGTCAAAACCTTCTAATCCCTTTAAAGGAGGAGTAGAAGTGATTTTCACTTTTCCACCTATAGGAATAACCATGACAGTGTCACCATCGAAATCGGCTCCAGATAACCTCTCCGCAACTTTGCTATTAATTCCAATAGCATCAGTTGGAGTATTTCCTAAAATTCGTTTGGCTTCAGCATGTTTGGTATTAACAGTCAGAATTGGAATTTCGAAAGTACCGCCATGAGGAAAACGAATAAGAGCCACTTGTTCTCCGTTCTCATAATTAGGAGCATAAACCTCTGTGTCTTTCATCGAAGTGATAGGTAAAATAACATGATACTTCTGCCGTGGTAAGGCTGCCGCTTGAAGATGAACAGCTGCTGCATCACAATCATCAGCGAATGATTTAAGTAATGCTTTCTTTACTGTTGGATTAGTAAGCGAACAAATCTCATCAAATTCGGCTTGTTTATCGGCGG
>Ga0067045_1029877_pt1 | contig 17864 bp, 14 predicted proteins | sample TerdegcTABiofilm_FD_59184 | JGI IMG/M metagenome (GOLD analysis project Ga0067045, IMG submission 59184) | Combined Assembly of (Gp0054472, Gp0054536) Wastewater bioreactor microbial communities from Singapore -Terephthalate degrading... | reverse complement strand
GAGCCGGTCCAGCGCCAGCACGCCGAGCGGGGCGTTGCGGCGGGCCTGCTCGCGGCTTTCCGGGTCGGCGCCGCCGGTGGCGGGCAGCGGGTTGACCACGGCCTTCACGCCTAAGGGGCGCGTCGCCAGCAGGCTGATCCGCCCGGCCGCCAGGTTGCCGGGCCGGCCGATGCCGGTGCGGTAACGGGCCTGGAGGTTCTCCACGCCGGTCGGCAGGCGGGCCCCGTGCTCCCCGTCGCCGAAAATCAGGGTGGTCTGGCCGGCATCGTTGGTGCGGGTGATGAAACGGTGGTCGGTCGGCGCTAACGGCAACAGGTCGCCGACCTCGTGCCATTCCACGTCGTTGACCCAGACCCGGAGCGTGCTCTCCACGCCGGCCCCGGTCGGGGCGGAAACGTAGGTAAGCGGCGACTGGCGCAGCGTGAAAGCCTGGCAGCGCTGGCTGCCGTCGCCGCTGCCCAGGACCTCGGTGCGCGTCTCGCCGTGGGTCGCTTTCACCACGTTGCCGTAGAGGGTGACGGTGGCGCGCCGGTAGGTGTAAGCCAGCCCGGCGGCGAAGTGCAGGGTCGTGTGCGGCGTATCACCGGGCAACGCCATCCTTGTCATAGCGTCCACGACGGCCTGGCGGACGCCCTCGGTCACCCCGGCGAGCATCACCCGCTCGCAGCGCTGAATGCCGGTCTCGGCACATTCGCCGGAGACGATCAACCAGCGGCCGATTTCCAGCCCGTCGTAGAGGCCATCCAGCTCCAGCGCGTCGCCCGTGATCGGGCCGTCCGTCTCCTCCAGCGGGGCCTCGGCCAGTTCCAGCCGCTCGCTCTGGGCGTAGACGGCGGTTTCACGGATCAAAGCGAACGTGACCTCACTGCACCAATGACTGGCGAGCTGGAGCTCGGTCGTCTTGCCGCTGATCTCGTAAGCTGTGCGGGGGTGGATGGTGGCCTGATTTACCTGGAGAACTTGCGCTTCTGATCCAGGCTTCACCACGACGATGTAGCTGGCTGGCGCAATTTTATCGTAGGCGTTGTCCAGAAAGATCACACCGCCTGTTTCATCGTCGGCGGGAGTCCATTCGGTGGTTTGGATGGTCCCGTCCGTATTTAATTGCGGCCGGCCGTCAGAATTATAAAGGACTCTCTGGCGGGCGTTGTGCCCGAAGAGGGCCGCGGTGGTGCGCAGCGCGTAGACCTCGGCGGGCTGCCCCTGGACGGCCTGTTTCCGCTGCGCCAGGTAGAGCGTGGAGGCCAGGGATGGCTGCATGGTGACGAGCAGCTGGGAGGCCAGCGCCGACTGGGGCTGAAAGAGGGTGTCCAGGCGGCGCTCCAGGTCAAGTGGGCTGGCCGGTTGGCGTGAGGGAAGCCGCAGCAGGGAGTCCCACAGCAGGGGGCTGGGGCGGGCCGCCGTAACGCCAGTCCCGGTCTCCGCGGCCGATAACTGGCGGATGGTTTCGTTCAACATGTTTACCAGCTGGAGGGCCCATTCCTGGCCCTCGTTCCCCAGTAATCCCAATTCACCCAGGGTGTGGCGGAATTGCTGGAGCAGCGGCACCTTTTCGCGGAGCGCCAGGAGCTTATCCTCCAGCCCGGCGGACCCCCCTAAGACCTGGACCAGGTCCTGGAGCGCGCTTTGCAGGGCCTGATACTCAGGGACGCCGATTTCTTTGGCAAACGGTCTCCCGCTGATGAGGGTGGGGGGCCGTTCCAGCGCGGCTCTAAGCCCGGACCTCAAACGCCAGATGATTTCCAGCTGGTCTTCCGACGGCGCGGTGGATAGTGGGGGACCGGCGTAACGCTGTACCTGCTCTAAAAGGCCCTGCAACTGCTGCTCTACGTCCGTGATCCAGCCGGCCAGGATCTCAAAGTTGAGGGCCAGGTTGATCCGGCGCAGCTGCGCCAGGCGGGGCAGCTGCGCTTTGATGGCCTGGCGCAGATCGGACCAGGCCGGTTGCGCCGCCCGCAACCGGGTCAGCAGGGGCCTCAATTCCTCTTGCAGGATAGCGGTGCCCCAATCGCCGATGGCCTTGCTGTAGGGTCCCTCTTCCTCCGGGACGCGCTGGAGCAGGATTTCCAGCGGCAGCAGATTGAGCGCCGGCCGGGCCGGGGTGCCGCCGGCCAGGAGCAGGCGGGTGCGGTTGGCCACCGGGTCCGGCTTCACTTCCAGGGCGCGCCGGAAGAGCCGGTTGCCCAACGAGTCCACAATCACCAGGGGATCGTTTGCTTTGAGGTTAGTGGCGATCCCCTGGAGGTAGATCACGGTGGTGCCGGCTGTGATGAACTGCGGCAAGGTCTGCCGGGGTTGTAGCGCGTTCCAGGCGGCGCGGGCGACCAGCGGTTCCGCGGTCTCAAACGATTGCGGCAATTCCCCGGAGCCCGGCAGGCTCTGGGCGCGCGTCCCGGCCGGGATCTCCACCTGGTGATCCTTTTCCAGGGTGAAGGCCAGGTAGACGGTGGCGGCCACGCCGGGACGGAGCCGGTACCCCACCAGCCGGGCCAGTTCCAGGATGGAGCGGCGCTCGGTGGCGGTGCGGAGGTAGCCCTCGTTGGCGATGCGCTCCTGGTAGAAGGTCAGCACGTCGGCCAGCGTGGCCCAGGCATCTAACAGCGCCAGGGCGGGGTCGCTGCCGGCGCGCGTGGTCAGGTGCTCGCGCAGCGCCGGAAAATTGGCGCTGGCCAGGCGCGCCTGCATTGTCTCCAGGAACGTGGCATGTGTCCCGACCCGATAGGAGAGCGCAGGCAGGCCGGGCCGGTTTTCAACCCGCAGGGGGGTCAGCCGTTGAATTCCCTGACAGCACCCACATGGTTTCATCGTCCACCTACCATTTCCAGCGCCAGACGGCCGTTGGCGGGGACATTGGGATCGTTATCCAGCCGGGCGACCTCTAACGGGCCGAGCGGCAGGAGGCCGGCCTCCAGTTCTCCGTTCGGCAGGTCGCCGTAACGGTGGAATACCTCTACCCGCACATCTTCCACGCCGGGGACGGAGCGCGCCGCCGCGACCACGCGGCTGAGCATGATTCCTTCCCCGAAGGTGAGCGCGTCGGGGTGGAAGAAGCCGGGCCGGCCGTCGGGCAGCCGCCGGTTGCTGAACAGCTCCAACAGGGCGGCCTTGACGTGGCCGCGCAGGTAAGTGGGCTGGACACAGACCGTCAGCTTGAGGTCCAGCGGCACGCAGGTGGCCCAGTGGACAGCAATGTCGTGGCCGATGCGCCGGTAGGCCTGGAGGAATTGCTCAATCTCGGCCAGCAACGCCGGGTCGGTCCCTGTCTGCTCCCGTGGGTCCACCGCGACCAGTACCTCATAGCCGCTGCCGGTCCAGCGGAGCGTGGCGGCCGCCCGCTGCACGCGGGTGTTGAAGCGGCGCATCACCAGCGCGGCGTAGTCTTCGGCGGTGATGGCACGCTGGAGCTGGTGGTGGGCGGCGTAGGGCGCGAGCAGTTTGGCCTCGGCCAGCAGCTCCGGCGCGGTCCCCCCCTGCGCCGGCAGGGGGTTGCGCGGCTTCAGTGTTACCCCGGTCAGGGGGTCGCGCAGGAGCAGGTGGGTGATGGTCTCCGCGCCCACGTTCCCGGCCGGCCCGTACCCGACGCGGTAATCGGCTGTGAACTGCGTCCCGGCGGCTGGTTGCTGCCCCAGGTCGCCGTCGCCGAAGCGCAGGTGGGCGCGCCCGTCGTTATCTACTTCTACCACGAAGTCGGGATCGCCGGGCCGGCTGTCCAGGAGGTCAGGCCGGGGCCGCCAGGTGGTGCGTACCTGGCCGTAGGGTGTGGCGCGGACACTGGTCAGCGCGATCTGCGGCACGGCCTGATGGGGGTCCTGGCGCAGCAGCTCCGTGGCCGAGCGGATGGTCTCCGGGAGCGGCTCCCTGAAGGTGAGCGGCCCCTGGCGCAGCGGCGGTGGGCGGAACGGTGGTGGCGGTGTGGCGAGGGTCGCCGGTCGCCCCTCCCGCTCGCATGTGAGCGTCCCCGGCGGCGCCGGCACGGTCCCCAGGTCCTCACCGCTCACCCGGCGGCCGTGGTCCACTAACACTAAGTTGCCCCGCGCGACGCTGATATTTTCCACCAGCCGGCATTCCTGCTCCGCGATGACGGCAGAGAGGCAGAACGGGAAAGGCAGGGCGTCCTCGGCTGCCCAGGTGATCTCCAGCACGGGTTGGTGGTAGAGCGCATCCACCGCCGGCCGGCAGCCGGTCAGACGGACCACGTGGCGGTGCGCCGGATCGGCGTCGGCGGCCGCGCCGGTCTGGGGGCCGAGTACCTCTTCAAACAGGAGGTAATCCCCTGGATGCAGCGCCAGCCGGCGCACCAGGCGCGGGGAATCCCCGTCACCGGGCGTTTCGGGCGCGACGTTGTCCGGCCACGCCGGCTCCGCTACGGGGACGAGGCGATCTACCAATGTGGCGGAGGTCGCGCCCTGGGGCAGGCAGCACTCCCGGTCGCCCCAGGTGTAAAAATGAATCTCGTTGTGGGCCGGAATGAGGGAGAGCTCCTGCACGCCCAACGGCTCAAAGCACTCGCCCGGGTTGGGAGGAGCGCCGGTGCTGAAAGTGACCTGTTCCGCCGGCAAGGTTACCGGCGTGTCGGTCTGCACCAAGACCCAGGCGCGGGCGTTGCAGCCCTCGTGCAGGTGATAATCCACCAACCGGACGTGCCGCCGGACGGAGATCCGCTGCCGGGCCGTCTCCAGGTAAGCTTCGGTGGCGACGGCGTCCTGGTAGTAGCTGAGCTGGTCGCCGACGTAGGCAAGCAGCTCCACCAGGGTGAGCTCCAGGTCGGGCACATGGCGCTCCTGCCAGTCGGGCATGATCAGCGCCAGCCGGTCTAAGAGCAGCTGGCGGAAGCTGGCGTAATCTTTGGCCAGGTAATTCAGTTCCGGCTCCACCCGCGCCGGTGGCGGGCAGGGCGCGGCAACGGGCCGGCAATCCAGGTCGCTGGGACAGGCCACTTTGAAGCTGAATTCCAGGCAGGCGTAGCGGGGATCAAAGCCGGCCAGCGGCTGGTCGGTCGGCCGGCCATTGGCGTCCAGCTGGACCAGGCAAAGGCGGTAGGGGGAGAAATCGCCGGGCCTATCCACCGTGATGACGACGCAATCGTCGCGTTGCGGGTCTTCCTGGCGGCAGAAGCGCAGGTCCACGACCTGGAGACCGGTGACCCGCTGGCCGCCGGTGATCTGCACCTGCCGGGCGGTCAGCGTCGCGGGCGCGCGGTCAATGAAGTAGAGGGTCAGCGTGCGCTGGTCGGCGCCTACTTCCAGGTAGTCCAGCCCGTTGAATTCCGGGGAGGCGCGCACGGCCTGGCGGCGCGCCGGGTTTTCGCAGCTGAGGAGTGTCTCGTTCATCGCACACTGCTCCGTTCCAGGGTTGTCGTCCGGCGCTCGCCGGTGCGCCGGAGGGTATATTGCACCACCACGCGCAGCGTGGATTCCTGGGCGGTGACCTCCAGCGCTTGCACCTCCAGCAGGTCGTTGAGCCAGTGCTGCAGGCCGGCCCGGATGGTCTGCTGGACGACGGCGGCCAGTTCCGGGCTGTTGGGCTCAAAGACCAGCGCCAGCAGGCCGCTGCCGAAATCGGGCCGGTTGACGCGCTCGCCGGGGGCGGTGAAGAGGAAGAGCTCCACCATGTCCCGGATGTGATCTTCGTCGCTCGTCGTCGCGGTGCGGCCGGCTCCGTTGAAGTGGAAGGGAAAATCAACGTTCATGCTTGTGCCTCCCCTGGCTCTGTTTCATTCTCACGTCCTCACGTCCCTTCTCACGTCCCTTTGACCCGCACTTGTGTGACCACCACATTGAGCGCGGTGCCGGTCGGCGTGCAGAGCGCCTGGCTATCCTGCAACAGTACCGGCATTCCACCGACCTTGACCCGCGTCGCGGCGGTGACCCATTGGGCGGTGACGCAGGGGCCGTTGCTCGCTGTCGGGGGCGGCAGGGTGCAGCCGGCAATGGTGTAGGGCCCTGCCTGGGTCACGACCGGCTGCCCGCCGACCTTGACGCGCGGGCTGACCATGACCGGCTGTGCCTGGCCACCGTGCAGACAGAGCACCGTTGAGCTCTGATCCAGCAGGTAGCCGGGCATCAGGTCACCTCCAGCGCGCCGTCGTTGACGGAGACCTGCGGCCCGGTCAGCTTGATGCTGCCGCCCTGCCCGTCGTTGAGCTCCAGGCTGCTGGCGGTGAGGGTGATTTTCATGCCGGCGGTCGTCTCAATGGTGATGCCACCCGCGCCCGCCGTGTCGTTCAGCGTGATGGTGCCCACGTCGGTCTTGAGCACCTTCATTTCGGGACCGGCGGGCGTCGCCGGCACTTCGCCTTGCGCCCAGAAACAGCCGGTCCAGATCGGGTAATCCGGGTTGCCGTGCTCAAATTCTACCCAGACCGAGGCCCCGACCGGCGGGATGAGGAAGAGTCCCACGCTCTTACCGGCGTAGGGGACGCAGGGCAGGGCCCAGCCGCTGTCGTGCTCCCCCAACACGTCGGGGACTTTGGCCCGCACCCGTCCCAATTGCTGCGGGTCGCGGTTGTCGGTCACGGTGCCACGGTATTTGCCGTAAAAGGTCGGCGTTTCGGGGTCGGTTGGTCTGTTCATGTCTCTCCTGCGCCGGGGGTAAGGGTGGAGCGGGTCGCGCCGCGTCCCTCGCGGATGAGCGTGAACTGCATCCTGTAGGTGGGGCGCGGGAAACGCCGGATCTGGTGGATCACCTGTTTCACGTAGTAGGTGCCGTCGTAACTCTGGCCCGCGCCGCAGACTTCCACCAGGCGGCGCGCGCGCAGTGCCCGCCCGTAGCGCACGGCGTCCACCTCACCGGTGGCCTCCAACGTCTCGGCCGCGCCGGTGCTGCCCTGGATGGCGCGCTGCAGGGCCTGCGCGAAGCTGAGGTTGGCCGCATCGCGCGCTTTGACTTTGCGCAGCGGGCGGGCCGGCTGGCCGGAGAGCGACGGCAGCAGCCCGCTCGGCGGCGGGACGGGGATGGTCTGCCGGGAAAACGGTTCCAGGATGTTTACTTCCGGCTCGGCCGGTTCCAGCCCCCGGTAGTGAAAATTGATCGGCGTATCCACGTTGGTCTCCGGCCCCAGGTTCATTTTCAACGGGGCCTGGGGTGTCCCTTGCCGCCGCTCCGGTCCCCAATAGGCAAGATTGACGCCGGGCACGTCGGTCGGCTCCACGTAGAAGACGAAGCCGTTGCGCTGGGCCAACCGGCGGATAAAGGCCAGGTTGGTGCTCTGCTGGGTCGGGAGGCGGTCGTTGACGCTGGGGGTATCGCTCGTTGGGGTGACCTGGGGGATGAACCCGGCGCTGGCTAAGAGCTTTTGCACGATGGTGGAGTCGCTCTGGTTGGGATGGGTTTCGCTTTGGTCCTCAAAGCCCAGCTCCAGGCTGAGATCCTCGCCCGTCACCTCCAGAGTGGAACGGCCCGGCTGGTTGCTGGGGATCACCTGGAGGTCGGTGATCAGCCCGTCTATCAACACCTGGGGGCGCGCGCCGAAGATGGCGACGATGATGACGCGGTTCGGCACGTCCAGGATGCCGCTGCGCAGGAGGCCGTACTCCAGCGGGGAATCGCGGCCCAGGCTGAACTCCAGCTGGAAGCCGTCGCGCTCGCGGTCATTGTTGGTCACATTCAGGCCGAGCAGCGCCTCCATGACCTCATAGGGCGCGGGCAGAGGGACCTTGGGCCGCCCGAGCAGCAGTTGCAGGCGGATGCCCAACAGGTTGACGGGATCAAGCATGGCTTAGCCCCCCAAAATCAGCGGGATGCGAAGCCACCGCCCGATCTCCAGCAGCTCGTCCGGATCCAGGGCGTGGTTGGCGTCGCAGAGCCGCCAGAACTGTTCGGGATCGCCCAGGTAGTGCGCGGCGATAATATCAAGCCGCTCGTCCTGGGCTACCCCATGCTCGGCCAGCACCGCGATCTGGCTGTCGTCGGGCAGGAAGCGGCGGCGCAGGTAGACGATCTCGCGCCCATCGGGGGCGGTCCACCGGGCAATCTCCACGTGGTGATAACGGCTGGTTACCGGAAACACGGGTCACCTCACAAGAGTTTTAATGAGACGCCGAGCGCTTCAGGGTTGGTCGTCACGTTCAGGGCGCCCATGACCTCTTTGCCGATCTGGTGGATCAAGAAGAGCTGGTAGCCGACGTGGGTCGGTTTGAAGTCGGCGTAGCTGAGCACCTCCAACGAGAGCTCCACGCGGGCACGGATCGGGTTGAGTGCCGGGTCGTAGGCCTCTTCGGTGATGCTGAAGCCGGTCAGGCGGACCGGCAGCACCCGGTTCGGCCCCCAGACGAAGAGCGTCAACGGCGCTTCGGGCGGAATGATTTCTACGTTGCCGGCCTGGGCCAGCGCCGCGTTGCGGAGGACATCCGCGCTCTTGGGGTAGAGCAGCAGCTCCAGCGCTGCCAGCGCGGGAGTCACCCCCATGGTCACAGCGACCGGGTTCCCCTGCTCCAGCTGGTCGGCGGCGTCAATCTCCACCGTCAGCGTGATCGTCTCGCGGGGCGGGCCGGTCAATCGCAGCGCCTCGGCCCGGTCGCCGCCCTCGTAGCCCGTCGTCCGGGCCTCCAGGCGGCGGGTCAGCGTGTCCGGGTTGTACTGGAAGAGGATGATCCCGGCCAGCGGACGGGCCGGGTCTACGGTGACCAGGGCGCCTTTGAGCAGACGCGGTGAGCCGGGAAAGGTGGTCATGGCAATTTATCTCCTTATGCCCTCATGCGCATGATTGGCTGTCGGGTACCAGCGGTTGGGCTGTGTGCTCTCAATTTACCGGAATATTTACCTCGCCTGCAATCTTCACTTTGCTTTTGGACAGAGGTCCTCTATTTTCTGGCAGGGATCCATCACAGCTCCGCTTTTGTTTTTCCATTCCAGGTGCAGGTGATTGCCGCTTGAGTCCCCTGTACTGCCCACTGTGCCGATTTCCTGCCCTGGGGTGACGGTGTCGCCTTTCTTGACGGAGACTAAACTGAGATGGGCGTACCGGGTTTTGCCCTCGTCACCGTGATTGATCAGGACGTTGTTTCCCCAGCGGCCGCCACAGGCGGTGACTCCAACCGTGCAAGTGGTGGTGACGCTTTCTACGGTGCCGGCCAATACCGCCACCACTGTCGTCCCGGCGTTGGCCGCAATATCCACTCCTTCATGGCCAGCTCCAACTCCTCTTTTGTAGGTCCCTTTTCCCTTCAGGGGGTGAACAGCGCTGGGGGTGCTCACCGTCGGCTTGGTTTCATTGGCTGCTGCGGCTGCTGCCTGCCTGAGCACTGAGCCAGGGCTTTGTTGCACTACATGAGTCAGTTCGTGAGCTATCAGTTGTTGGCCTTTGCCTGTCTCGGGGGCGTATTGCCCCGCGCCAAACACAACGTCGTGCCCGACTGTATATGCCAGTGCGTTCACCGCCCGCGCCGATTCTACGGCTTCTGCATCTGTGTGGACCCGCACCTGGCTGAAGTCATGACCGAAACGTGGTTCCATGAGCGTGCGTGTCGTCGCGTCCAGGGGCTGACCCGGCGAGCGTAATACTTTGTGAACAGAGGGTATATCATCCATAAGTGTCGGTTCAATCGCTGCGCGTTGCAGTATGCCCTCGCGTTTTCTCTCACACTCTTCGCACTCGCCGCCGGCCGGGGTATGTTGGCCACACGCACATTGGCGCTGCAGGCGACCATTCTGCATAGCTGTGAATGCAGTTTCCGTCCGAGTTCTCATGCCAGCACTCGTCATCTCAAGCCTCTTTATCAGGCAATCGCTGTTCATGCCTTGTTCTTACCCTTACGGTGCCAGTTCAAAGTGCCAATGTTCTTTTATACAGTACGTGTTCGCTTCAGGGCTGTAAGGGCGCGTCAAGCCAAAACTGGCGACGAATTTATTGGCTTCTTCGCTCCATTCTCCACCGAGCTTGGACCATTCGACCCCAGAGAGATCAATAGCGTGTCCGGTGACATGGTTGGAAATCGGTACCTCAGGTATGTTGGGTTGGCGTTTGGGATCGCCCGTTTCGTAGCCTTCGTAGGCGCAATTGATTTTACCGCTCTTGATATAACCTTCCCCCTCGTTTCGTGCCAGATTTAAGGCATTAGCCTTGGCTTGATTTAGAATTTCCTCGTCAGTGGCCACTTGCGGCTTGCCAAAGCCAAAAAGAGTGGAAGCCTGTTCCCATTCTTTCTTGTACCAGATATTACCATCCAGATCCTTGCCGTCCTTCAGTGCTTGTAGATCTTTTAGCGATACCGCTTCTTTTTCGCGGATGTGATACGCCGTGCTCAGAATATGAGCGCGTTTTCTCGGACGTATGCCATCAATATCTCTGTATTTGATCTTCTGCTTCTCAAGGGCAATGACCATCCGATTGAATCGCTTCCGCAATTCAGGGTTAAGTTCTGACGAGTAAGTGAACTTGTCTGGCTCCAGCTCTTCTGGGCCCGCATCTTTTCCGCCAGGAATGCCCGCATCTGGCTCCAGTTCGGCAGTCTTTTCAAGAGCTTCTTTCTTCGGATTCGTGATAGCGTTGGCGGATTTCTCAGCGGCTTCTTCCGCAGCAGTTTCTTCATGAGTTTTTTGTCCTGGTAACTTGCGAATGAGCTCATGGGAAACATACCCCGTCAACTTGATACCCTCAACGACAGTTTCCACCCGGATCCACCAGCGCCCTCCCAGAACGGAAACTGACTGCCCGCGCGGCAGGTCGGCCAGCACTTTACCGCTACGGCTTGGCGATGCACGTAGTGCGGCGCTCCAGGGAATAACCTCCCCCTTGAAAGGAGTGTCTTGGGGATCCTTAGGGATCCGCTGTATTGAACCGGCGACACCAGAAGCGTGTTGAAGCGTGTGCGCTAACTCGTGCGCCAGGACGTGACGGCCCTGTTGTGTGGCCGGGGCGTATTGGTCCCGGTTGAAGACGATGTGTTGCCCTGTTGTATAGGCAACGGCGTTCACAGCGTCTGCTGACTGGGAAGCGTTGGAATCCGTATGCACGCGCACATGACTAAAATCGTGCCCGAAACGGGGTTCCATGAATGCGCGTGTTGTTACATCCAATGGCTGCCCAGGCGAGTGCAAGACCTGGTATATCCCTGGCGGTACAGTATCCGGTGCGACCTGGTTCAAAGCAGTGCGTTGAGAGTGCTTCAATTGCACCAGCGTAGACGAGAATACCAACCTTGGCGTGGGTTTTGATTGGGCGTGCACTATTGCAGTTGCCATGGAACTATAGCCTGACTCGCTTGAAGCGCTGACCGCCGACGGCACGAGAGCTCTCGGCTACACCCACACCATTCTTGCCGGCTCCGATCGACGTAAAGGTTCCGCCTCCTTTTTCCCCGGGTGGTTTGTTCAGCGAAGAAGTGACGATTTCCATATGTCCTGTCGTCGCAAAAACATCCCCGGGCTGGATCTGGTCTGGCTGTACATCCTCAAAGTAGGTTCCCAATGTCCCCTCACTGTTATATGTCCCTTCTGGATCAAAGTAGTGTTGATTGCTGCCCAGAGGGGCAGGGTGGCCAACGTTATACAGCACGTCATAGACAAAAACATTGCAAGTAAAGACGCCTTCTCCCCACCATACCGAACCTTCCCCCGTCGGGTAATTCGTCCATCCGGTCAGTTTTTTCTTTGTGTCAAATGTGCACCCTAAGTCAGGCAATTTATTGCACATTACGGAACCCTTCCAACTCGACAGAGCTGCTTCTTCAGTTGTGAACCCTCTCAGATCAGGGTTTGGTGTAAAGAACCAGGGGATTGTGCTGCTGTAAGCTTTTCGCACAGTCGGGTTGTTCATGCGGGCTCTGGCTTCGGCAACCACTGCATTCCCCAATGCGGATTGTTTTTGCTTTCTTCTCAGCGCTAGCTCTTGCTGAAGTATGGCCAAATTATCCATCATGGCTTGAATCTGCATCGCATTGGGCGGCTCAATGCCAGGGCGACACGTTAAAGATTCGTTGAGGCTGTCGATCTGAGTTTTGAGTTCCTCATCAGACAGGTCCTTGACAGCCTCGGGGGTGAGAGTGGTCTGGGTCGGATCATAAGGAGTCTGCCGTTGGATTAATGTATCGGTGTTATGGGGGGTAAAGTTTTGTTGCAGCACGTGAGCCAGTTCATGTGCAAGCAGCTTTTTACCCCCGTTCGTCTGTGGCTGGTACTGTCCCGGCCCAAAGACCACGTCGTGTCCCAGGGTATAGGCAAGGGCTCTGATTGCCCGCGCCGACTCTGCGGCTTTTGCATCCGTATGGACGCGCACGTGACCAAAATCATGCCTCAGGCGCGGCTCCATGAATGCGCGGGTGGCTGCGTCCAATGGCCGCCCCGGTGAGCGCAGCACTTCGTGAACAACGGGGGGAATTGCACTCTGCGTCACGCCGTCCGCGGCCTGGCGCTGCACCGTCCGCGCGCAACCGGGTTGACGGCATGGCCCCTTGTCTTCTTCCTCGGGCGCCGGCATCCGCATCACCGTCTCTGCCACGCGATCCGCTTCCTGCTCGTACTCGTCGTCCGGCCGGCTGATTGCCAGCTTCGCCTGCACGCGCGCCGGGCAGGTGTGGCACGCCCCGCCAAAGGGACACCGGCGCGGCGTGACGGGACAGGGTTCGGCCAGATCGGCGGCGTGGGCTGGCACCTGGCTGAACTCCTGGCCGAACTGCGCGCCGTCGTGGGTGGGGGCCGCGCCGTCGGCCACGCTATGGATGGCCGCGTGCGGCAACAGGCCGCTGCCTTGCAGCACCAGCTCCGGCTTGCGCACCGCCGTTGACGCTTTCATCACTTCAATCCCCCATAAACTGCCTGCGCGATCTGCTGCCCCAACTGGGTCGGGTCGCCGTCGCCGCTCAACGTGAAACTATCCGCCGGTAGCCGGGGCAGCGCGCCGCCCGCCGATAACGCCGGGGCCAGCCCGCCCTCCGCCAGCAACCGCGCCAGCTCCGCTTCCAGGGCGGCCTGCACGCGCGGTCGTTGCTCTGGCGCGAGCGCGATCCCCTCCAGCACCAACCGCCCAATCCGCACCTCCAGGTTCATCTACCCCTTACTCCCTACGCCCTCTTCACCGGAACTCCGCCTCATTCACCGGCCGCTCCAGCTTGCGGAACTCGGTCCGCGCCGCCTCTAAGATCAGCGCCATCGTCACCGGCTGATCCCGCTGGGCTGCCAGAAAGGCCGCGTTGACCGCAATCGCGTGGATGTTCCCGCCGCTCAGGTTGAGCCGGGCCAGCCGGTCGTAATCCAGGTCGCCCCGGGGCGTCTCCGGCGGGAAGACCTTCTGCCAGATCGCTCTGCGCTCGGCCACGCCGGGGAAGGGAAAGTTCACGATGAAGCGCAGCCGCCGCATGAAGGCCACATCCAGCAGGCTCTTCATGTTGGTCGCCAGGATCGCCAGCCCGCGGTAGGCCTCCATCCGCTGCAAAAGGTAGTTGATCTCAATGTTGGCGTAGCGGTCGTGGCTATCCTTCACCTCGCTGCGTTTGCCGAAGATCGCATCGGCCTCGTCAAAAAAGAGAATCGCGCCCCCGTCCTCGGCGGCATCAAAGAGCCGGCGCAGGTTTTTCTCGGTCTCGCCGATGTACTTACTGACCACGGCGGAAAGGTCAATGCGGTAGAGGTTGAGGTGGAGTTCGTTGGCGATTACCTCGGCGGCCATCGTCTTGCCGGTGCCGCTCTCTCCGCCGAAGAGCGCGCTGATGCCCAGCCCGCGGTTCATGCGGGCGCGGAAGCCCCACTCGTCGTAGACCCGGCTGCGCTGCCGGACCTGGGCGGCGATCTGGTGGAGGAGCGCCACCGTCTCGGCGGGCAGGACGATGTCGTCCCAGGTCGCTTGGGGCTCCAACCGCTGGGCCAGCTGGTCCAGCCGGGGGCGCGTCCGGGTCAGACAGGCCTCCCAGAGCCGGGCCTCCAGCGCTGCGCCGTCGGTGGGCGACCCGGCGAGCGCCGTGCGGGCGAGCTGGTGGATGGTCGGCAGGTTCAGGTTGAACTGCCCCGCCAGCAACGCCGGACTGGTATTGGCCGCCGGTCCGAGCATGGTTTCCCAGGCGACCCGCTGCTCTGCCGGCGTTGGTTTATCCACGTCTATCGTGAGCCCTTCGCGACCCCACCCGGCGCGGGCCTCGCGGGTATCCAGGAAGACCAGGCCGGCGCAGCGGGCCAGGAAGTGCTCCAACGGCGGCGCGGCTCCCTCCGTGGTGGCATCGCCGTTACCGTGAGCGTCCAGGTAGAGCGCCAGGGGGAGCAGGAGGCTCTCGCGCTCCCAGAGCCGGGCCAGCGTCTCCAATTCGGCGGCCTGGGGCGGCAGCAGCCCGGCCGGGAGCCGGAGCAGCTGCAACCCGAAGTCGGCTGCGACCTGGCGGGCGACCAGCTGCTTGCTGAGCGAATCCGGCCCGACCAGCTGCACCACCGGCGGTCGCCCTGTCTCCTCAGTTTGTTGCAGGACCCGGCCAATGGCTGCAACCAGCGCTTGCTGTGAGGGGGGCGGCGCAACCGTCTCGGCGCCGATCTCCAGGGGAGCCAGAAGCGGCGCCAGCCGGTCGTCTAAATAGTTCAATCCCTTGAGGTAGTTCACAATGCGCTCGTCGGCCCGCAGCGGGCTGGCCGTGAGCGGCAGCGCGCCCGGCTGGTTGATCTCCAGCAGCCGCCAGTAGCGCAGCGGGCGTTCCGGCGAGAGGGCGTCCCAGGCCGGCTCAGTGGAGAGCGCTAAGGCCAGCGCAAAGGTCGGGTAAGGCCGGCTGGGATCGTCCTGGGCGCGGGCGCATAGCCCGGCGATCCGCGTATCCAGGTCCATGGCGGCGCAGAGCAGCAGCACCTCCCGCTCAAAGCGCGACAGCCCTAAGCGGCGGCTCAGGATCAACGCGGCCGGTGGCGGGTCCACTTTCTCGGCGGCCGCCAGCGCCTGGGCGGCGCGCTCCACGTCGGCGTCGCTCACGTGACCGGTTGGGGTGGGGCTCTCCTGCCCGAACAGGCGCTCAAACAACCTGCCTCCCGTCACCGGCGCTGAGCCGGCCGGCGCCAGCTGGCGCAATCTCAGCCGCAGCCAGGTCAGCGCGGCCGAGAGATAGGCGTCGTTGTGCGTTTGCCAGCTTTCTGATGATGACGATTCGCTCATGAAAGGGTGATCCTCTGGTCGTCGGCGAAGACAAAGCCGGGCGGCGTCCCCTGCCGTTTTATCGGCAGACTGTTGACCCCATCCACGCGCAGCCAGATCAAACAATCCTTAACCACCGGCGCTTGTTTGATCACAAAGGTGACCGTATCGGTGGCATTCGGATGCGGCTCGGCCGGCACCTCGCGGTCGGCCAGCAATAGCGTGGCGTTCTGCTCCGGGAGCAGTTGCGGGCGGCATTGCAGTGTCAGGGTGACGTCGCCGTTGCCGTCTCTGGTCAGCGTCCGGCCGGGCAAAATGCTGGTGATTTGGGGGGCGAACGGCAGCGCCAGGGCGTTGGTGGCGCGCCAGGTGTCGCCGGGACCGCCGATCAGCGCGGTGACGCTGTAAAGTCCGGCGGCCCATGCTGTCTGCGCCGTCGCGTCGTCGGGGAACACAAGCTGCAGGCCGGTGGCCGAGCGGTCGCGTTCGGCTACGGTAATTTCTTGCACCGGCAGCCGTGGATGGCTGAAGCGGACCCGCGCGGCCGTGCCGCCCAGATTCCGCCCGGTCAACGTCAGGAGCAGGCCCTGCTGGGCCCCTGGGTACGAGGGCGGGCGCGGTTGCAGGTCGGCCTCCTCCGGCACGCCGATGTGCAGCGTTTCCAGTAGCGGAAAGGGGCCGAGGAGCGTCTCCACGCCACGGTCGCCGGGACCGCGCTGCAAGACGGGCAGGACGGTCGCCGGCCGCTCCTCGCTTTCAATGAGAACTACCGTCCCCTGGTAGGCCACCGAAAGTGCGTGCGGCGTCTGGAAGAAAACCGACCAGAGCTTGGAAAGCTCATCTAACGTCAGGTTGAGCGGGCTGAATTTGATCTGTTCCACGGCCTCGGCCAGGTCGGATTGGGCGAGGTAAGGTTGCCCGGCAATGGCATCCCGGATCAGCTGGCGCGTCAGCACGGGGCGTGCGTGCAGATCGCGCACGACCGCGCCCAACAGGCGTTGCGGCTCCAGCTCGCTCTCGTTGCCGTAGAAGGTCAGCAGGTAGTGCAAATCCAGCGCTGCCTGTGGCCGCTGGCGGAGCGTCCCGTCTGGGCCACGGGTGGGCAGATCGGCGTTGCGCCAGGCGGCGTTCGGCGTGACCTGGTAGAGGTAGAGGTGGACTTTGCGCAAGGCATTGCCGCCGCCGGCACTTTCGGGGCGGCCGAAGACGACGTCGGCGCCGCCGACGGCCTCCTGCGCCGCAGTACGCACGATCTGGGCCAGGGTAGCGGTCACGGCAGCGATGGCCAGGGCGTTGCTCATTTGTCACCTCCTCCGAGCCGCCGGCCCAGGTATTCTTCCAGGCTCATGACCGGCGGCCCCGGCCGTGGTTGGGCAGCGGCAGGCGCGGTGGGCGGGATAGCTCTTACCTCAATGCGGCCAATGGTCACATGGACGGTGGGCGGCTCCGGGGCCGGCCCGGGCGGGGGCGCGACTGGCCGTTCCACCGGTGGCGCAGGCTGGATGGCCGGCTGCACTACCACCGTCGCCGTGGTGGCCGCGGGCGGCGCGGGCAGTGGGGGGGCGATCTCGTGTGGCGGCGGTGGCTCCAGCGGCACGACGGCAGGCGCAAGGTTTGGTTCCTCCGACTTGGTTGACCGAGCGGGCGGTTCCGAGACTGGTGAGGGGGCCACTACAATGGTCGGAACTGCTATGCTGCGCGGTGCACCGGTCGGTTCCGGGGGTGGAACCGGCTGCACCCGGGGAATGAGGGGCGCCGGTCCGGTGAGCGGCGGGGACGGCGCTGCCGGTGCCGGGCCGGGTGCTGGGAAGGCCGGCGGTGAGGGCGTGGGGACCGGCCCGGTCGCCTTGGGCATCTCCGGCGGCGGGGCTGGCTGCACCGTTGCTCTCGGCGCAGGTGCCGCTGGCGGGACCGGGGAGGGGGGAGGCACGTGGATAGCCTGAGCCGGGGGAGCAGCCAAGGGCGGTGCAGGCAGTCCAACCGGCGGCGGGGCTGCCCGCCCTGGCGGCTCTGGCGACGGCGCTAACGGCGGCGTCGGCACAGGCGCAGCCGGCGATAGGGGAGGCTTGGACGGCGCTGCGGCCGGCTCTTGCCATTCTGGTGGGCTGGGAACCAGGCGGGTTGACGGCGCGTGGGTGATTTGGGCCGGAGGCGGCGTGGCCGGGGGGGCGGTCAAGAATGGTGCCGGCGCAATGGGTGGTGGGTGTGCCTGCACCGGCGGCTCCGGCAGCAATAGTGGCAGTGTCGGCGTGGGTGCAATCGGCGATAGGGGGCGCGCAGGCGGCGCTGCGGCCAGCTCCAGTGCCGGTCCGGGGGGTGGCGGTGAGCCGGGTAACGGCTCCAGTGGCTCTGGTGCGACGGCACGCTGGCGTGGCGTGCGCGCGCGGGGCTGCTCCTCGGATGTGGGCCACGCCGGCGCTTCGTCCGGCGGCCTGACCTCGGCTGTGGGCAGCGGCTCAAACGGCGTCACCGGCAGGGGCTGCACCCCTGCGGCTTCCCCGCAACTTCTGGCGGTCAAGAGACTCAGGTAGTCGCCCATTGCGTTTACCTGCTCAGCAGCTCCAGATAGGCCTGGCGTCGGTACGGGCTAAGCGCCAGGATGTCGGCTTCGCGCCAGCCGTAGGCGGAGGCCAACCGGTGGACCTCTCGCAGCAGGCGCTGGGCCCAGGTGTTGATCTCTTGCCAAAAGAACGCTGCGATGTCAAAGAGGGCCTGCCAGGCATGGCCGCAGGCGGGACAGGTCAGCGCCAGCCGCACGTCAGCCTGCGGATCGGCTTGCGCCATCGCAGCGACTACGGCTTCGGAGACCTCGGCGGGCAAGGTGGCC
>Ga0067045_1029876_pt1 | contig 17865 bp, 15 predicted proteins | sample TerdegcTABiofilm_FD_59184 | JGI IMG/M metagenome (GOLD analysis project Ga0067045, IMG submission 59184) | Combined Assembly of (Gp0054472, Gp0054536) Wastewater bioreactor microbial communities from Singapore -Terephthalate degrading... | reverse complement strand
TAATTCCCCCTGCCTTGGGGTGTTCATCGTAGATGGTAACTTCATGCCCCAGACGGACGAGGTAGAATGCCGCGGTAAGACCGGCTGGGCCGGCTCCGATAATGGAGATTCGCTTGCCTGTTCGGGGGAGTTTTTCTTTTACCAGCTTATCGTAGATCTGTTTTTCCTTCCCCATCTTATAGAGAGTATCTGCGAGGTATCTATGTATTTCCCCCTGATGAACCGGTTCGTCGATCGTATCCCGGCGGCAGCGCATCTGGCAGTGGAAGTGGCAGATACGGCCCACTGTTCCCGGGAGAGGATTGTCCCGGAGGGTAAGTTCGAAGGCTTCCTCCAGGCGACCTTCTTTCAGAAGCTGTAGGTATCCGGGGATATTCATATGCAGGGGGCAACTATTCTCGCAGAGAGCGAGGAAGAGACTTTCACAAACTCCCGCTTCGCATCGTTTGTCGTGAATGTGGGCCAGATAATCGTCCCGGAAATACTTCAAGGTAGTAAGAACAGGGTTTGCACTGGTCTGCCCCAATCCGCAGAGGCTGGAATCTTTGATAACTCTAGCCAGTTCTTCCAGTTTTTCCAGATCCGGTTCGGTTCCTTCTCCCCGGCATATCCTTCCTAAAATTTCCTGTGCCTGGGAAAGCCCTTCCCGGCAGGGAGTACACTTTCCGCAGGATTCGGAAGCTGTAAACTCAACGAAGTACCGAGCCGTATCCACCATACAGTTGTCGCTATCCAGTACAACCATTCCGCCGGAACCCATGATAGCTCCCAGAGAGGTGAGGGATTCATAATCTACTGATGCATTGAAGAGGGTAGAAGGGATACAGCCGCCGGAGGGACCTCCGGTCTGAATGGCCCGTATCTTTTTCTTTTTCCCTGCACCTTCTCCCATCGTATACACGATCTGTTCCAGAGGCATGCCCAGGGGAAGTTCCACGAGGCCTGTATTTTTTACCTTCCCAACGAGCGAGAACACTTTTGTTCCCGTATTTCCCGACGTTCCGATCCCGGAATACCAATCGGATCCTTTAGCGATAATGGCAGGAACGTTGAAAAGGGTTTCGACATTGTTGATCGTAGTAGGATACCCGTTGTATCCCTTCTGGGCTGGGAAGGGGGGACGCGGTACGGGCCGGCCTGATTTTCCTTCTGCCGATGCGATAAGGGCCGTTTCTTCCCCGCATACGAACGCTCCGGCTCCTTTGATTAACTCGATATCGAAGCTGTAACCCGAACCGATGATGTTTGGACCCAGGATCCCATACGTCCGAGCCTGTTCCAGCGCCTGTTCTAATCGTTCTATAGCGAGGGGATACTCAGCCCGCACATAGATAAATCCTTGATGGGCACCCATGGAAAATGCAGCAATGGACATTCCTTCTATTAAAGCATGCGGGTCACTTTCGATCTCGTTCCGGTTCATGTAAGCGCCCGGGTCTCCCTCATCCGCGTTACAGATCATGTACTTTTGCGGAGACTGTTCCTGCCGCATCAATTCCCACTTTTTCCCGGTTGGGAATCCGGCTCCTCCCCGGCCCCGGAGTCCTGCATCCTTAATTTCCTGAATGATTCCAAGAGGAGTCATCTGGAACAGGGCCTTTTCCAGAGCAGAGTACCCGCCCACCGCAATGTACTCCTCAATATCCGTAGGATTGATGATGCCGGCATCCCGAAGCACTACTTTTTGCTGTCCCTTAAAGAAGGAGATCTCGTTCCATCGGGGTACACCGGGATATCCGGTGCCGAAACTTGCCTTTGAAGTGAGAAAATCCCACTCTTCTATTTTAAAGAGGGCCCTGCGTTTCAGATACGTTCCCTGGGAATCTTCCATCGAACGGAGAATTTGAGGTATCTCCCGTTTTTCCACTTTACTAAGCACAAGGAGAGGCTTTCCTGGAATGTAGATATTAACTAACGGCTCAGCAGAACAATATCCGAAGCATCCGGTTTTCTTAAGAATAATCTTAGCCGTTCGGGTTTTTAGCTCTTTTTCAAACTGGGCATAGAGTTCATCGGCACCGTTTCCTATGCCGCAGGTTCCGAAACCGATAGCAATGTAGGGCTGATCAGGGAGGATCTTCTTATGGGCCTGTGAACGGATATCGTCCAAACCCTTCTGGGTTACAGTTGATGTGTTCATGCTTTCCTTCCTCCTCGAGAGAGTTTCTCAATGATCCCCTTCATGCGGGCACTGGTCATGTGACTGTGTATAACGCCATCAATCGATATTACCGGAGACAGCGCGCACTGCCCGAAACAAGCGACAGTTTTAATGGTAAATTTCTTGTCGGGGGTAGTGAAAAAGTTTTCTCCGCTTTCCAGGAAATCCGCACAATTTAGCATCACCGATAGGTCCTCCAGCAGTACCCGGGATCCCCGGGTATGACAGGCGGTACCCCGGCAGACAAGGATGATATGATCTCCTTGCGGCTGAAGGTTGAAAAAAGAGTAGAAGCTTACCAGACTGTAGATACGGGAGAGAGGCGTTCCTGTATGTTTGGCAATTGTCTGTAGAGCTTCTTCCGGTAAGTATTTGTGTGGATTTAATTCCTGGACGGTTTCCAGAATCCCCAGTAAGGCACCCGGCTTTCCCTGGAACCTGTGAATGGTTTCAACGATCTGCTGTTCCGAAGCTGCCGGTATCACGGATGTTTCCATAACTCCTCCCTGTTCGGCATGATCTTCGTTGTTGCCTTTCTTTGAAGTGGTACACGGCAACGAGTTATAATGTATTCTAAGATATTATAAACCTGAAATTATAATTTGTGAAGAAAAATTTATCATATATGTGATAAATTCTATATTTATGTGATGAATATCACTATATAGTATTATAAGGAATGCATTATACATCACGGTATAACGGATGGCACAGCGATTGACAATTTTTTGAATCTGTTAAACTATTACTGAATAGATAAAGAAAGAATTATCCATTTGAGATGTATATAGGTATCGTTTATGAGAATTAAAACGGGCAGATCTGATTCGGAGAAGAATAAAAAGCTCCTTGCTTACGAAATATTAAAGAACCGAATTATCAGCAATGAATTAAAACCCCTGGAATATTTGAACGAGAAAGTTCTCTGTGAGGAGCTGGGGGTAAGCAAAACTCCCATCCGGGAGGCATTGCAGCATCTGGAACAGAACCGTTTTGTGGTAATTATTCCAAATAAAGGTTGTTTTGTCTCTAACATAGGGCTTGATCTGATCCGGGAAGTCTTTGAAATGCGGGAAATTCATGAATGCGCTGCTGCACGGATTGCTGCTACTCGTCCAAATCGCGAATTCTTTAAAGAGCTTCTTGAACAAGAGGATTCTTTTGAACCCAAGAGTCTGGAAAACGCAAAGCAGAAGTTATTATCCGGGTATCAAATACACAAGAAGATCATTGATTTTATCGGCAATAGCCTGTTAAGTGATTTTTATCAGATTGTGCTGGATCATATTGTTCGAATACGGATTTATTTTTTTAATAAGTTTGACAATCGAAGACTTCAGGAAACGGCGGACGAGCACCAAAAGATACTGGAAGCTATACTTGCCGGCGACCCGGAGAAGGCAGAGGTTGCCATGCAGGAACACCTGGAAAATGCGCTCACCGCAATAAAACAGATGATTTAAGATAGAAAGGCCCCGGATAGACTGGATAATTTAGTGCTGCCTCTTTAATACCAGAACTAAAAAAATAACTGAAGCGTTTTCAAAAATCCGCCTTGCTATCCAGGCGAAATTCGTAACCCCTCACATAATAGGGATTTTTGAAAATCGCCTGGATGAAAAACACTAGTTCTGAAAGAGGATCAACCGAACAAAAAAAGCTTGACAATATACAGAAACCGGACTCATAATATTACCGATATATCGGCAACATATTGCTTAGAATCTTATTAAAATTCAAGGAGGCATGGAATGAAAAAAGCTAAATTGGTGGTTCTTCTCCTGGTGGTTACAGTCGCATTTGTCACTGCAGGAGGACAAGAAGAGAAGAAAGCGCAAAGTTTTGAGCTGACATACAACCAGCTTGAACCCCCAACGCAACCCCAGGGCATTACTCAGTCAAAGTTCAAAGAGAAGATTGAGCAGCTATCTGGAGGACAGATAAAAGTTAAGATTTATGCAAGTGGGTCCTTGTTTACACAGGAAGGGGAAGTTACCGCATTAATGAGTGGGGACCTGGATTTAAGCACTATAGCATTCCAGGACATAGCTCCGTATCTTCCTGCGGCCAGTATGTTTGCAGCTCCCTATATATTTACAAGCTATCAACATATGGAGAAAGTCTTTGCGCCAGATTCCCCTATTGCTGCTGATTTTTATCAGAGAGTTTCAAAAGCGTGCAACTATACTCCTCTGGCAGCCATGACACAGGGGTCAAGAATCATCAATGCTAAGACAGAAAAACCTATTATGACGCCCGAAGATATGAAGGGAATGATTCTTCGAATGCCAAACCAGCCCGCCTGGATCGCAGCAGGAGAATCGTTAGGGGCAAAGGTTGTTCCTATCGCCTATTCGGAAGTGTACACAGCCCTCCAGACCGGCCTGGTAGATGCCCAGGATAACCCTCTGCCTGGCACCTATGCTATGAAATTTTACGAAGTGACCAAGCAGATCTCTCTCACAAACCATATTATCGATGTAAAATTGCTGTCGGTAACGAATAAGACCTGGAACAAAATGACAGATCAGCAGAAAGCCTGGATGCGGGAAGCAGCCGTATATGCCTGTGGAGAAGGGAATAAAGCAACATACAAACAAGAGGCTGAACTTTTAAAATTCTTTAAAGACCGTGGAATGATCATCACGTACCCTAATATAGAAGCTTTTCAGAAATATTCCTTTAACTACTATGTACAACGTGGGCTAACAAAAGAATGGGATATGGATCTTTATAAACGAATCCAGGAGCTGAAATAGAACCAGGTTTTCCTGTCATGAATGGGTGCTGGAGATCAGCACCCATTTTAGTATTGAAAAGAAATTAGACACTAAAGGGATTGGTTATATGAAAAAAATAAAGCAGGCAGCTCATTTATTGGCGAATTTAGTTGAGATCTATATTCCTGGAGTTGTATTTATTCTATTGTTTATTGTTTTTCTTATAAATATTATTACCCGTTATGTACTTAAAAATCCTCAAAACTGGACTCTGGAGTTTTCTTTAAATGCTTTTGTTGTTGTAGGATTACTGGGAGCTTGTACTGCATACCGAAAGAATGATCATGTGGTTTTTGACTTATTCTACAATAGTTTTAATCGTAGGACTCAAAACATACTAAGAATCGTTTCATATTTACTAATTATAATATTTTTTTCTATTGCGATTCCTCCTGCCTTAAAATATTTATTAAATATGAGAGCCAAGTCTTCAATCTTGAAAATACCCCATCGTATACTCTTTTTATCGTTTCCTATCATGCTTGCTGCTATCGTGATTCGATCTATCATTCGTCTCACATCAGATATACGTGCATTTATGAATAAAACATACGTACAAACCTATGATGCAGAAGAAAAGGATGAATTGATATGAGCTGGTACCTGATTATACCATTTTTCTTTTTTATCCTTGCATTTATTATTCGCATACCGATCGGTCTGGGTATGATTATAGGTTCAATTGCCTATTTCTTTGCAAAAGGGCTTAGTATTGGACCGCTTGTAAACACAATATGCTACGGGTTAATAAATGGATATATCCTTATTGCGATACCGTTGTTTGTATTTACTGCCAATGTAATGAATTCCAGTGAAATAACAGATAAGGTGTTCAACTTTGCCAGATCCATCATTGGAAGAGTCCCAGGTGCAACAGCATATGTCAATATTTTGGCCTCTCTTATCTTCGCCGGAATGACAGGCAGTGCCGTTGCTGATGCGTCGGGTCTAGGGGTATTGGAACTTAAACAAATGAAACAAGAGGGATACGATATGCCGTTTTCCTGTGCAATAACAGCTGCAACGTCGGTTATTGGCCCGATATTTCCTCCCTCTATTCCGTTTGTCATCTATGCAATGGTTTCGGGTGCTTCGGTTGGGAAATTGTTTATGGGAGGCATGGTTCCAGCTCTTATTCTTTGTATCGTAATCGGAGTCTATACCTACTTTATTTCTAAAAAACGCAATTATCCGATTGGGCAGAAGATTCATTTTAAGGATTTTTTAAAAAGTACTCTTAACGCCCTACCTGCGCTTCTAACACCGGTGATATTACTGGTTGGGATCTATTCGGGGATTATGACTCCGACAGAAGCTTCTGCGGTCGCTGCTGCGTATGCCCTGCTTATTGGGGTTTGTGTTTATCATTCGTTAAGTTTAGAGGCATTCGGGAAAGTCTTAATAAACACCCTGAGAACTACAGGAGTAATTTTTCTTGTAATAGTCGGTGCCTATGGTTTTTCGTTCATTATTGCTTCTGAGCAGGTGGATAAAGCAGTATTTAAACTGATAAGCGGTTTGATCACCAGTCCGTGGGAATTTTTATTGATTGCAAATATTGTATTTTTAATTCTTGGCTGTTTTGTTGATGTAAATGTTTCAGAACTTGTTTTTCTTCCCATGATTATGCCGCTCGTGCATTACTTTCATATCGACCCTGTTCATTTTGGTGTCATGGTCTGCCTGAATATGATGATTGGCCTTCTGACTCCACCCTTTGGAATGTTACTCTTTATAACAGCAGGAATAGGAAAGACACCCTTAAAAGATATTATACGAGAAACAGTACCTTTTTTGATTGTGGAGTTAGTTGCACTGGTTATCATCACCTATATCCCAAGTACGGTATTATTCCTGACCCATTTAGTTAAGTGATGAGTTCAACAATGAACAGCAGAGATAGGCTAAAGCTGGCATTAGATCACCGAGAACCAGACAGAGTTCCCTACGATTGTGCAGGAACTACTGTTACGAGTTTCTCTGCTGTTGCATATAAAAATGCAATGGAATTTAAAGGGTATTCTGGTTTCTATGATGAGTCAAAAGTTGTGGATATCATATCTCAAATTATTATTCCTCCAGAAGATATGTTGATTGTACTTAAATCCGATACACGCCGGATTGGCGCAAAAAGGGTTTTTAATTTGAAAGAGAGGCTAAAAAAGGAGGGGAATGTCTGGAGTTTGCAGGATCAGTACGGCTGTGTATGGACAATGGAGGAAGGGAAAGATTTTTACTTTAACCAAAAGTTTCATCCACTGGAAGCGTATGAAGATATAACAGATGTTGTTAAGCGCTTCAAGATGCCGGATATAGCTGCATATAAAGAAGAAATCCTTCATACATGGGACTCGCAGATTGCAGAAGCATCAAAAGAAGCAGGCTTTGTAGCGGATCGCATCTGTGCAGGGTTAACAGAGATGTTTTTTCGTTACCGAGGGTATGAAAAAGGCCTTATGGATATGGTTTTGTATCCGGAGGAGTCTAGAGAAATATTAGAGCAGATAGCGGAATATAAAATTCAATACTGGGACCTTTTCGGAGATTATATAAAACAGAAGGGGCTGGAAGATTCTTTTCTTGTTGTCTCCGAGTGCGATGATTTAGGAACACAGCAATCGTTGCTTATGTCTCAAGACATGCTTCGACAAATTGTGTTCCCTCCTATGCGTCGGTACCTTGGCTTTATCAAAAATAAAATGCCGAATGCAAAGATATTTTTTCATTGTGATGGGTCCATAAAAAAGATAATTCCCGATTTTATTGAAATGGGGATAGATATTTTAAATCCTGTTCAATATACCGCTTTTGATATGGATCTTTTTGAATTAAAAAAGAATTTTGGCAGTGATGTTACCTTCTGGGGAGCCGGGATCGATACACAGGGAACATTGGTCAAAGGGTCTAGAGAGGAAATACGGGATGAGGTGAAACGGAATATCGATATTCTGGCTCCAGGCGGCGGGTATGTGTTCACCCCTATTCATAATATTCAGGCTGATGTTCCCCCTGAAAATTTTTGGACTCTGTGGGAAGCCTGGAATGAGTATGGCCTCTATTTGTAGAGATTCCCATAATCTGTCATTGACAGGAAGGGAGAAATTATTATATAATTCTACCGATATATCGGTAGAATTATTAAGTAATACTATCGATTTCAAAGGTTAATACTCCATGATAGAAACGGTTGCACAAATAACAAAGAAGAATTATGTGTATGAAGCTCTTAAAGCTAAAATTATTAAAAATGAATTAAAGCCCCTGGAGTATTTAAATGAGAAAGATCTTGCCCTGGATATGGGAACCAGCAAAACTCCGATCCGGGAAGCCTTGCAGGAGCTGAAGCGAAACCGATTTGTAATGATTATTCCCACTAAAGGATGCTTTGTCGCTAATGTGAGTCTGGAAGATATCCGGGAAATTTATGAACTGCGTGAAATTTATGAATGCAATGCCGCTCGTATAGCAGCGGGAAAACCTGATAAAGATAAAAAGATTCTGGCAGACCAATTACGAGAATACGAAGTCACCGCATTGAATGATTCAATGTCTGCTCAGGGAAGACTTTTAGCAGGCTACCAGATACACAGTGCAATTGTCCATTCTGTAGGGAATAGCAGGCTGGATGAGGCATATAAGACTCTCCAGGATCATATTGTCCGAATCCGCATTTATGTGATGAACCGTTATATCCATACGCGAGTAAAGGAAAGTGAGGAAGAGCATAGGGCGATCATTCAAGCTATCCTGATGGGGGACCCCCAAAAAGCAGAAGAGGCGATGAAATTGCATCTCCAGAATGCATTGTTTTTTATCAAACATACCTTATAGAAGGAGGCTTAATACCCGGTATGATTCATGTTAGACGGACGATAGAACGGCCTGAATCGGATTTAATTGAAAAATTCAGGAATTTAGATGTTGCCACAGTGTATGAAGCGTCGGGGAGAAAAGGATACATAGATGCAGGAATCAAGCCTATTGCAAAAGGTGTTCGGATCTGTGGACCGGCTTTTACCGTGGCGTGTGCTCCCTCTGACAACCTGATGCTTCACAAAGCCCTTCAGAGTGCGAACCCGGGGGACGTTCTGGTAGCTGTAACCGGGGGAGAGACTGAGTATGGATACTGGGGAGGGATGATGGCAGTCTCTGCTCTAGCTCGAAAGCTGGGAGGGCTTGCCATCGATGGCTGTATCCGTGATTCGGCAGAAATTATTCGAATGGGATTTCCTGTATTTTGCAGAGGGTTTTCCATCCGCGGAACAACAAAAAACGTACTGGGTCTCATCAATTATCCGGTGAATTTCGGACGCATGTCGATATTCCCGGGGGATCTGATACTGGGGGATGATGATGGGATGGTGGTTGTTCGGCGGGAAGAGTGCAGAGAGGTCTTGGGAAAGAGTTTAAAGCGGGTCGAGTCAGAAAGAGAGAAATCAGACCAATTACAAAAAGGGATTAGTAGTGTGGAGCTGAATAAGCTTCAGCCGGTTTTTGAATCGCTGGGGCTTGTAGAGGAATAGTACCTGTATGAAGATAGCAAAACAAACACTGGAAGAAGGGGCTAAAGACATTCTAGTACGGATCGGTGAAGAGGAGGCAAATGCCCAACGTTGCGCCGAAATCCTTGTAAATGCAGATATGCGGGGAATCAGTACCCATGGGGTGAATCTTTTAAGGATGATTTCTAACCGTGTTGCTGCCAAAATGCTCCAGCTTCCCTCGTACATTTCGATAGTTGAGGAGCAGAATGGAACGCTGGTTTGTGATGGACACAATGGATTAGGACAGGTTGGAGCGTTTCGATGTACAGAGCATGCCCTGGAAAAAGCAAAAAAGTATGGGCTTTCGATGGTTCTTTTACGGAGTACAAACAACATTGGTGCACTCGGGTACTATTCATCCTGGGCTGCTAAAAAGGGGATCATTCTCGTTGTGATGACCAATGGGAATCCTTCTATGGCTCCGTTTGGAGGTGCAGAACCTTTTTTAGGCAGCAATCCTATTTCTATAGGGATTCCAGTGCAGGGAGAAAAACCCGTTTTTCTCGATATGTCATCCAGTGTGGTAGCCCGGGGAAAGATACGATTAGCGGCTCTCCGAGGGGAACCGATCCCGGAAGGATGGGCGCTGGATGAGAACGGAGAGCCGACCACAGATCCGAAGAAGGCTTTGAAAGGTTGTTTATTACCGCTGGGAGGACCGAAAGGTTCCGGGCTGGCTATGATCGTGGATATCCTTTCCGGCATATTATCAGGATCCCAATATAGTAGAAGAATTAAAAGTTTCCATACCCTGGAAGGCCCTACAGGTGTGGGCGCTTGTTTTGTAGGGATCGATCCTTCCCGGTTCATGCTTTACGACAAGTTTACTGCTTTAGTGGAAGAGTATATCCAGGAAATGAAGAGTATAAAAAAGCAGAAGGGCGTTAAAGAAATATTGGCTCCCGGGGAACTGGAATTATTAAAAGAAGAAAAGAGTAAAATTGAAGGAGTGGAAGTCCCGGACGAGGTAGTACATGAGTTGAATAAACTATTAAAGAATCTAGGAAGTGGAGGGATATGAGAGGATGAACACTCTATTACGGGTAAATACCCGAACGAGAGAGGTTAAAAAAGAACAGGTACCGGCGGAAATGGAACGCTGGGGGGGAAGGGGGCTCATTGCACATATTCTTCTTAAAGAAGTTCCTCCTACCTGTCATCCCATGGGAAGGCACAATAAATTGATTTTTGCGTCAGGCCTCCTGGCAGATACACCCATTACAACCACGGGACAGATGTCGGTAGGAGGGAAAAGCCCTCTAACCGGGGGGGCAAAAGAGTGTAACGTGGGAGGTTTCGCTGCAAAAAGAATCTCGAGACTTGGGATCAAGGCTATTCTTATAGAAGATATCCCCTCCAGTCCGACCACGGACGTTCTCGTGGTAACTGCATCCAGCGCGTATCTGGATCCGGCTCCAGAATTAAAAGGGAAACTGGTTTCTGAAACCATTCAACGGCTCAGAGAGAAGTATGGGAAAAACATCGGGATTTTTTGCATTGGCCCCGCGGGAGAGATGATGATGTATGGGGCCGGCATTGCATCGCCCGATGATAACGACGTACAGATCCGGTACGCAGCCCGGGGAGGACTGGGGGCTATTGCGGGTTCCAAAGGGATTAAAGCGATTGTAATCGATGATACGGGTACCGAATATAAACCAGCGTATTACGATCGGGACCTTCTGTTTCAAACGGCAAAATGGATAATCGAGGATTTGCAGGCGGATCCGAAGACGGAAAACAGACATATGTACGGTACACCTGCAATCCTTGCTCTTGCCAATACAGTGGGATTGCTCCCGACAAGAAATTTCAGCAGCGGACAGTTTGAATTCGCGGAAAACATTACTGGAGAACATATCCGGGAAGAAATCCTGAAACGGGGAGGGGTTGGAAAAGCAGGAACACCTTGTGTTCCCGGGTGTGTGATTCAATGCAGTAATATCATGCCGGATAGAGAAGGGAAAAAGAAACTTGTAGCTTCTATTCAGTATGAAAATATTGTACTTCTCGGCTCAAACTGCGGAATCGGAGACCTGGATGACATCGCTGAACTGAACAATCTATGCAATGAAGTAGGGGTGGATGCTATTGAGACAGGCGCTGCGATCGGGGTTGCCATGGAGGCGGGTGTTATACAGTTCGGCGATGCAGAAGGAGCAAAAGACCTTATCCGTCAGATCGGAAAAGGGACGTACCTGGGCAGAATTCTGGGTCATGGCGCTGTCATTACAGGAAGGTTATTGGGGATTCGAAGGGTTCCTGCAGTGAAGAATCAGGCTATCCCTGCCTATGATCCACGAGCATTGAAAGGAAACGGAGTAACCTATATGTCCAGCCCCATGGGGGCAGACCATACGGCGGGAAACGCTTTTGAAACTTTAAAGACGCAGGATCCGTTAAGCCCAAGGGGGCAGACGGCTGTTTCTAAAAAGCTTCAGTTACGAGCGGCTCTCCTGGACACGTGTGGATTTTGTCTATTCTTACGGCCGCCCTTCACGAGAAATTCGAAAAAGCTCTGCGATATTTTTAAAGGCCGTTACGGTTGGGATATGACGATACGTGACGTGATGTCTATAGGACTGGATACTATTTTAACAGAACGGGAGTTCAATAAACGGGCAGGAGTATCGGAGGAATACTATCCGATTCCGGAGTTTATGCAGGAGGAGCCCTTACCTCCGACCCAGGCAGTGTTTGATGTTCCGATGGAAGAGATCGTATCCATGTGGGAAAAGGATGTAGTGCTGGATCAGTTTTAACATCAATTTCAAGGGAAGAGGGTTAGGAACCATGGTACTGGAAAATAAAGTAGCAATTGTTACCGGAGCGGGGAAGGGAATTGGATCCGTCATCGCAAAAACTCTCTATAACGAAGGGGCAAGGGTAGGGCTCTGGGATATAGATCTAGGTTTAGTGCAGAAGCTGGCCCAAACGTTAGATCCCACTGGAAAGCATGTACTGCCGGTGGAAGTGGATGTAACACAGGAATCATCCGTTCTAGAGGGGGTAAAACAAACGGTAGCAAAGTTCGGGCGGATCGATATTCTGGTGAATAATGCGGGGATTTCTCGTCATAAACCGATTGAAGAGATGACGGTTGAACTGTTTGATCAGGTAATTGCTGTAAACTTAAGAGGAACTTTCCTTTGCTGTAAGTCAGTTACTCCCGTGATGAAAAAACAGCAGTTTGGAAAGATTGTAAATATCGCTTCGTTGGGAGGGAGGACAGGACGTCCAGGGGTGGGTGTGAATTATGCCGCTTCTAAAGCGGGGGTAATCGGATTGACACAGACCCTTGCCCGGGAATTGGGTCCCAGCGGAATCTATGCAAATGCTATTTGTCCGGGACCGATCCTAACAGAGCAGACCCAGCAGTACTCAAGAGAAGTATTCGCTACCTGGAATGCAGGGAGAGCGGTTCCGAAGGATGGATATCCGGAGGACGTTGCAGATGCGGTGGTATTTTTGGCTTCTAATAAATCAGATTGGATCACCGGCGTTGCGCTGGATGTAAACGGCGGCATTCTGATCCGATGAAAAATATTTTCGAAGGAGTACGTTGATGGCAGGATTGAAAGTGGTTGATATACGGAATGTAGAAGGAGAACGGCGGGATCCTCCGAGAACATCGTGGATCCTGATCTCTGAAAAGACAGTTGGGGCAAAGAATCTTGCTCTGGGAATAAACGAAACAGAGCCGGGTTCAATGGTTCCGGAACATATGCATGAGTCGGAGGAAGAGGTCATGCTGTTCCTGGAAGGGGAGGGAAAGTTCGTAACAGAGGATCAGGAAATTGATATACGGCCGGGTATCTGTATTTACAACCCGCCCGGGGGAAAACACAAGATCCTGAACACAGGAAAAACGAAACTCAAGTTCGTCTGGGTGTATTCTCCCCAATTAAAGAGTCATCGGAAATAAAAATATTAGAATAAGAAGGAGCATTGTATGGGTAAGTGGAAATTCCCTCCTGACGGGGGACATATGGAAAAACCATCAAAGATCTACTATCAGACTATGACGAAGCATGATGTGGAAGAGCGGCTGAAGGTCAACGATATTATCCTGATCCCTATGGGCTCTACGGAAAACCATGGGGACGGCCAGCCCTATGGAGAGGATACCTTCATTGTAACTCGGATGTGCGAGATGGTTGCGCAAAAAACCGGCTGCACAGTAGCAGAACCTATTTGGTATGCTTCCCATCCGTTCGCTCATTTAGGACAGGAAGGGACGGTTATTATTCCCGATGATGTAAACTCGGCCTATGTACGGTCTATTATTTCCGGCTTCTGGAATACAGGCTTTAGAAAACAGATTATTATGAGCAGCCACGGCCAGGAATACATTGTTCCTTCCGCTATCCAGGAGTGGGGGAAAAAGTATCAACTTCCCGCAATTATTCTTTTCCTGGATGTGATGAAGATTATGGGGGAGGCTCTGTACGATAAGGCACACGGGGGTCCATTTGAAACGCCCTTCCGGCATGGGGATGAAGCAGAGAACTCGATCTGTCTGGCTCTTTTCCCGGAGTTTGTTCAAATGGAGCATGTGAAGGACAGTAAAACCTGGGGATTCCTCCCGGAAGGGCATATCGATAAAGGGGGAGATATATACAACTATCCGATTCCTGGACAGAGCCATATCGGCGGTACAGGGATCGAGTGTATTGTCTATCCAGAGGGGGTACTGGGAAAGCCTTCCCTTGCAAAAGCGGAAAAAGCTTACGCCGCTATTGAAAAATACTGCGATTACCTTGTGAAACTCCATAACGATATCCTGGAGAAGTTCCCTCCGGGAAAATTGCCCGACACCCAGTATATGACGCAGCGAGACCCGGAAGAAGTGGAAAAGCTGTTAAAAGGACCGTCGAAGGGTGGAAAACATATTTATACCGTAGCCTGGCCCAGTTAGATAAAAACGCCGGAGGAAGTAACATGAAAGCCGTTGTTAAGTATGAAGACAAACCGAATGCGGTAAAAGTAATGGACATGCCCATACCAAAGATGGGGCCTCAGGATGTTTTAGTACAGGTAAAGGCTACGGGGTTGTGCTATTCAGATGTATCCATAATGAAAGGGGAATACAAGGGGAAAAAACCGGTTCCCATTCCTGTTATTCTAGGGCATGAAGGGGCAGGAATTATAGCCGATGTAGGAAACGAGGTGGAGGAAATTAAGCCGGGAACCCGTGTTGGATTCGAGGCGTTATACGGCTGTGGAAACTGCGTTATGTGTAAAAAGGGGTTCAAGAATCTCTGCCCCCAATGGAACCATATAGGAATTACGAGAGACGGGACCTTTGCCGAGTACATTTCCATCCCTGCGTATCTGGTACATAACCTGTCCGATCATGTGAGTTTTGCCGATGCTGCTATTCTGGAACCGCTGGGATTGGTTGCCCGTTCTTTAGATCATATAAAACCGATGGTAGGAGAATCGGCTGTGATCATCGGCCCTGGTTCCGTTGGATTGTTACACCTGCAAGCTTTAAAAGCCGGGGGAGCAGGAAAAGTTATTCTGGTGGGAATTGAAAAAGACAGGAAACGGTTTGAAATTGCAGAGTCTCTGGGAGCGGATCGTTGTGTCTATGCAGACAAGGAAGATGTAGTAAAAGCAATTTTGGACGCAACCGGAGGCAATGGAGCCGATATTGTGATAGAAACTGCCAGTCATCCTGTGGTATGGGACACGATACTCGATTTTGCAGCCCCCAAGGCCAGGATATCAGTGTTCGGATTGTATCCTGAAGCCAAAATTAAACCCTTGGCGCTTATCCGGAAGGGAATTACCCTGTTTGGGGATGTCGCGCTGCTTTCGAGTCATTATATGACTGCATTGAACTGGCTGGAGACAAAGAAGGTCGCTCCTTCAAAACTGGTAACCCGCAGGTTTCCGTTGGATGCAATCGACGAAGCGATGAAGACGTTTTATGGCGGAGAAACTGTAAAAGTTTTGTTTGAACTTTGAGGAGGGCTGATTCATTATGGAAAAGCCTGGAATCGGTCTTATCGGCCTGGGCATGATAGGGAGTGTCCATGGTCGGGTGCTTTCAGCACTTAAAGAGCTGGAGTTCGTGGCGGCTTCCGATACGAACCCGGCTCTTGGGAAGCTTGCGGAAGAATGGGGGGTCCCTTTCTATCCGGATTATCGTACGATGCTGGAACGTGAAAAGCTGGATGGCGTTGTCGTAGCTGTTCCCAATAAGCTTCATTATGCAGTAAGCAAGGACTGTGCAGAGCAAGGTTTGCATATTTTACTGGAAAAGCCTATCTCAGATGATTTGCCGACGGCCGATCTTATTATTGAAACGGCAAAGAAAAACCATGTTCGACTGCTGGTTGCCCATCATCGGAGATTCAACGCTTGTCTGGAAAGAGTTCGAGAGGCAATACGAAAGAAGGAAATCGGGGAACTTCTATCGGTAAGTATTCTCTGGGCTTTAAATAAGCCGGAGGATTATTTTCAGGGGCCTTTCGCGTGGCGGGCAAAGAAAGGCGGCGGGCCGATCCGGATAAACCTAATCCATGAGATCGACATGCTACGGTATGTATGTGGAGAAATAAAGTCTGTATATGCCGAAGTAAGCCATGTCGGACGCAGGTTTGAAGTAGAGGATACACTGGGTGTTGTAATTCGCCTCGAGGGAGATCGGATTGCTACGATCCTATTTACCGATAGTGCCCCGAGCGATATCGGATACGAAGCAAATACAGGGGAGAACGATTTCTTTTTCCGTTACCCGCAGAACTGCTATCTATTCTTTGGAAAGGAAAAGACTCTCAAATTCCCGAGTATGGAACTGCTCTATTACGAACACCCCGGGAAAGAAGGCTGGCATGATCCGATCGTTCGGAAGGGGATAAAGGTTTCTCCGGAAAATCCCTATGAGAAACAGTTAAAGCATTTTGGAAGAGTTATTCAGGGGATCGAAGAGCCTCGTTGCAGCGGGGAAGATGCGAAGAGAACCCTGGAGGCTACCCTGGCTATTGAAGAATCTGGATTAATAGGGAAGCCAGTCCAGTTCCCGGCTGGTTAGCTACGGAGGATACGCGAAGCACAAACACTCATTTGTAACACAAATGCCGAGTGCAGGCGCCTGTAGCCTGTAAGGTATGGACCTGCACCGTTAGGGTATGTCTGGAAACGGGCATGCCTCCCTTATTGGAAAGGCAGAAAAAATTGGTTTTCTGCCTTCAAAATACTCTTTTGGAGGCAAAGGATGAAAAGGATCCAATCGATCAATCCGTTTACGGAAGAGCTAAACGCAGAGTTTGATTATTTTTCTAAAAGTAAAGCGCTTGAGCGAATCAAGAAATCTCGTTCTGCTTTCTCAGAGTGGGAAGAACTTTCCCCTTCATCCCGGGGGAGTTTCTTCCGGAAACTTTCGGATGTTCTGGGTAAGAAAAAGAGGAGTATTGCAGAAAAGATCACCCAGGAAATGGGGAAACCGATCAGTCAGGCTTTGACTGAAATCGAGCGATGCATGAACATCTGCACCTATTTTTCAGACCATGCGGAAGAGCTCACGAAAGATGAGATAGTGACTACGAATCTTAAAAAGAGTTATGTCGCCTTTCAGCCTCTGGGAATCATCCTTGGGATTATGCCCTGGAATTATCCTATTATCCAGACGTTCCGGTTTGCCATCCCTACCTTATTGGCAGGAAACGTCGTCGTTCTTAAGCCTGCCTCGAATGTTCCGCTGTGCGGGCTTTCGATCGAGGAATCCTTTCGCGAAGCGGGTTTCCCGGAGGGGGTATTTCAAACGCTTTTAATAGACGCTTCGACAGCGATTGATCTGATTCGAGAGGATATTGTAGATGGAGTTTCGTTGACCGGGAGTTTTGAGGCAGGCTCTCAGGTTGCCTCCGCAGCTGGTTCCAGGGTCAAAAAAGTTGTACTGGAACTGGGGGGATCAGATCCCTTTATCGTGCTGGAGGATGCAAATGTTGAAACCGTAGCGAAGATCGCAGCGCAAACCCGTTTCGTAAACTGCGGCCAGAGTTGTGTTGCTGCCAAGCGGTTTCTTGTAATGGATTCCATCGCAGAGAAATTTGCTGAAGCCTTTATACAGGAAATGAATCAGTACAGGATTGGAGACCCCAGGGATGAAAATACCAGGATGGGTCCGCTATACTCACGAAAAGGAATTGAAGAGCTTCGCCAGCAGGTGGAAGATGCCCGGGCGAAAGGTGCGGAAATCATAGAAGGCCCTCCTGTGCCGGAAAGAGGGGCTTTTTTCCGTCCTGTGGTAATTCGGTATGCAAATCGGAACATGAAGGTTGCCCGGGAAGAGACATTCGGCCCGATTGCACCAATTTTCCGGATATCCAATGAAAAAGAATTGCTGGAGCTGGCCAATGATACGGAGTTT
>Ga0067045_1029875_pt1 | contig 17866 bp, 14 predicted proteins | sample TerdegcTABiofilm_FD_59184 | JGI IMG/M metagenome (GOLD analysis project Ga0067045, IMG submission 59184) | Combined Assembly of (Gp0054472, Gp0054536) Wastewater bioreactor microbial communities from Singapore -Terephthalate degrading... | reverse complement strand
GGGACTCAATTGCGTTCGGTCCAGAACTGGGCCCCCATCGCCTCGGCGCGCACGGCGGCCGCCAGGATCTCCTCTTGCAGCGCCACCGGCAGCGCGGCAAGGTCGACCTCGGGCAGACCCGCAGGCAGATTGTCGGGCACGCTGACCCAGCGGTCGTCGTCCACATACCAGCGCAGCACGCCGCTGCTGCGCGGCACGCGCAGAAAGTACTGACCGCTTTCGTCCGCGTGGATCGTCAGTTGCATGGCTGACACCTGGCGTTCACGGCCGCCCGCGCGGCCGGCATGGACGGTGCCGCGGCGCTGATGATAGCGCGGCGGCGGACCAACGTCAAACTTGCCGTCGACGCGCGCTGGGCTGGTCCACGCCTCTACCGCCCCGGTTGCCCACCTGGCCGCCGCCCGCCGGCCGCTGGCCCAAAGCAGACGCGCTGCTGCCGACCGTGGCTGGTCCCGCCGGCGGTCGCACCGTATTCTTCGCGCGAGCACACGACAAGCCCGCAGCGGCGCGGCTGCGGGCAAGCCACCTGGCCGAGGAGAGTGCAGGCGATGGCAGACATCGGATTGATCGGGCTGGCGGTGATGGGCGAGAATCTGGCGCTGAACATGGCCGCGCACGGGTACACCGTGGCCGTGTACAACCGCACGACCGCCCGCGTCGACGAGTTCGTGGCCGGTCGCGCCCACGGCCACGGTAGAAGCATCCGCGGCTGTCACTCCTTGGAGGAACTGGTCGCGCAGTTGGCCCGCCCGCGGCGCATCATGATGATGGTGCAGGCCGGTCCCCCTGTGGATGCGGTGATCGCAGCCCTGGTGCCGCTGCTGGACCCTGGGGACATCCTCATCGACGGTGGCAACTCCCACTATACGGACACCGCGCGCCGCTGCGACGAGCTGGCCGCGCGCGGCCTGCTCTACGTGGGCACGGGCGTCTCGGGTGGCGAGGAAGGCGCGCTGCGAGGGCCCAGCATCATGCCGGGCGGCCATCCCGAGGCGTGGCCGCACGTGCGCGAGCTGCTCCAGGCCATCGCCGCCAAGGTGGACGACGGCACGCCCTGCTGCGAGTGGATCGGCAGTGGCGGCGCCGGGCACTACGTCAAGATGGTCCACAACGGCATCGAATACGCCGACATGCAGATGATCTGCGAGGCGTATGCCCTGCTGCGCGAGGTGGCGGGGCTGGCGCCGGCGCGTCTGGCCGAGGTGTTCCGTGCCTGGAACCAGACCGAACTGAACAGCTATCTCATCGAGATCACGGCGGCGATCCTGGCGGCCACCGACCCGCAGACCGGTCTGCCCATGATCGACCTGATCCTCGATGCGGCTGGGCAGAAGGGTACCGGCAAGTGGACCAGCGTCGACGCCTTGGAGCTCGGGGCGCCGGCCACCGCCATCACCGAGGCCGTATTCGCCCGCTACCTGTCCGCGCTCAAAGACGAACGGGTGGCGGCTGCGGCCCAGCTCTCCGGACCGGCGGCGCCCTGGCGCGGCGATGTGGAGGCCTTCGTGGAGGACGTCAGACAGGCGCTGTACGCAGCGAAGATCTGCTCCTATGCCCAGGGCTTCCAGTTGCTGCGCCTGGCCGCCGCCGCGCACGGCTGGCAGTTGCCCTTCGGCACCATCGCCCTGCTGTGGCGAGCCGGCTGCATCATCCGCGCGCAGTTTCTCGGCCGCATCGAGGCGGCCTTCGCCAGCGACGCCCGCCTGCCCCACCTGCTGCTGGCCCCCTATTTCCGCGACGCGGTCGTCGGCGCCCAGGGCGCCTGGCGGCGCACGGTGAGCACGGCAGTCCAGCACGGCATCGCCGTGCCGACCTTGGCCAGCGCCCTGGCGTACTTCGACGGGTACCGGACCGCCCGCCTGCCGGCCAACCTGCTGCAGGCCCAGCGGGACTACTTCGGCGCCCACCAGTACGAACGGGTCGATCGGCCCCGCGGCGCGTTCTTCCACACGGACTGGACGGGACACGGCGGGACCACTTCGTCCACTGCCTACACCGCCTGACAAGCCCTGGCCTCGGCCGCGGCGGGGCGGGCAGCTAGGCGCCCGCGTCCGGCTCGGCCGAACCCGCAGGCGGCGCGGCGATCGTGTCGAGGAAGTGCAGCAGGGTGCGCGCGGTGAGCAGTTCCGGCAGGATCACCGCAGCCTCCGGCGCGCCCGGTGGATAGAGCACGTACAAGGGCACGCCCGAGCGCCCGAAAGCCGCCAGCAGCCGAGTGATCTCCGCGTTGCGCGAGGTCCAGTCCGCCCGGATCAGGGCCACGTCCAGCTCCGCGAGCCGGGCGCGCACCCGCTCGTCGGCCAGCGCGGTGCGCTCGTTCACCTTGCAGGTCCAGCACCACTCGGCGGTGCACACCAGCAGCACCGGACGCCGGCCCTCCGCCAGCAACTGCTGGACTCGCTCCCGCGTGAACGGCTCCCAAGGAAGGTCGTCGTCCGCCGCTCGGTCCACTGCTGTGGCAGCCAGCCGTCGTTCCGCTCGCAGCACGGGGGTCAGCAGCAGGCGGACGCCGGCGAGAACCAGCACTCCGGCGGCCAGCCAGGCCAGCGCGCGCTGGCCGCGGCTGCTGCGCAGATCGACCCATTGCCCGGGAATCCACAGCGCCACGGCGATGACCAACAGCACGCCGAGCGTGCGGACCACCCCGTCGGCGCCGAGCTGCTTGCCCAGGACCCACAGCAGCCACACGACCGTGGCCAGCAACACGAATCCCATGCCTTGGCGGAAGCGCTCCATCCAGGTTCCCGGTCGCGGCAGCCAGCGCTGCCAGCCCGGATAGGCAGCGAACAGCGCGTACGGCAGCGCCATGCCCGCGCCGATCGCCAAGAACAGGCCCAGGACGACGCCCGCCGGCTGCGTGAACGCGAAGCCCAGCGCGGTGCCGAGGAACGGCGCGGTGCAGGGCGTGGCCAGGACCGTGGCCAGCACGCCGTTGACGAACGATCCGAGCAACCCCTCGCCGCCGGGCGCCAGCCCGAGGCGGCCGAACCCCACGTTGACGGTGAACAGGTCGAAGAGGCTCAGCGCCAGGGCGAAGACGAGCCCGCTCATCGCCATCACGAAGCCGGGATGCTGAAACTGGAACCCCCAGCCCACCTGATGGCCGGCGGCCTGCAGAAGGATCACCAGGCCCGCCAGCCCGACGAACGCCGCCAGGATCCCCGCGGCGAAGACCAGGCCGAGCTGCCGCACCCGGCTGGGCGTGGCGCCCGACTGCCCGACGAAGCTGAGCACCTTCAGCGAGATCACCGGCAGCACGCACGGCATGAGGTTCAGCAGCATGCCGCCGACGAACGCGAACACGACGTACATCCACGCCGATCGGTGCAGAGCCGCAGCCGCGGGCGGGGCGATGGCGATGTCCTCGGCCGCGCGCCCCGGTGCAGCCGCCAGGGCCTTCACCGGCAGCCCGACCGTGCCGTAGCGCACGGTCTGCTCGCCCGGCATTCGGTACACCACCAGACCGCGCAGGGTGTCGAGGGCGGTCTGCTCGCACGCTTCGAGCTGCACCGCCAGCGCCGGGGGGTCCTGCTGCTGCGGCTGCACGCGCACCGCGCAGGCCGGGTCGTCGGGGTAGAAATCCGGCAGGCCGGCGCTGGCCGGGGCGGCTCCGTGCAGGGTGACGATCAACCTGGGGGGATCCGAGTCGGCCTCGACGCGGCAGGCCAGGCCCACGGCCGCAGGCAACGGCCCTGGGACCCGCGCCTCGTACTGGGCGAAGAGACCCGCGTCCCGCGAAGGCGCCGGCGTCGCGCCTATCGGCAGCACGAGGCGCAGATCCGCCTGGCCGGGCCGGCACTGCTCGCGGCAGGCCAGCCAGAAGACCAACGCCGCCAGCGCCACCGAATCCGGCGGCACTGCCAGCGCCGGCGGCTGCACCGTGGCCAGCAGGAGCGTTTCGTCGCTGTACCCGAAGACCGTCAGGTCAGCGCCTTCGGCGTACTTGGCCGGCGCCGGCCAGCGCAGCGGCGAGACCTGGAAGCCCGCCGGCAACTGCCACAAGACCTCGGTCGGCAGGCCCGCATCGCCGCTGTGGCGCCAGTAGATGTGCCACCCCGGCTCCATGGTCAGGCGCACGCCGACGCGGAACGGCTGCCCCGCGCCGACGCGGTCCACCTCGGCCAGCAGCGTTGCGCGCACCGGTGCGGAGCTCTCGGCGCACACCCGCCCAGCGCCGACCAGGTGCAGCCCGGCCGCCACGCCCACGGCGAGCAGCACCGCAGTCGGACCCGAGCGCAGCGCGCCGCCACGCGGCCTTAGGCTCCGCAGGCCGCAAGCCACTGACCCGACGCCCACGGGAACCGCCAGACCGTGCGGGCAGCGCCCCCTCGGCGCCGCGAGTCCCGCTGCCCTCATTCGGCGCCGATGCCGCGACAGATGGTCGCCACATCGATCAGATGGCAGCCCAACTGCTTGGCGAAATTGATCAGTTGCACGCCATGCGCCATCTTGCCGTCGGGGGTCAGTATCTCGGCTATCACTGCGGCCGGAAACAGCCCCGCCATGCGCGCCAGCTCGACGGCCCCCTCGGTGTGCCCCCGCCGTGCCCGCAGGCCGTCGGGATGGGCGGCCAGCGGCAGGACATGGCCCGGGATGACGAAGTCATCGGGCCCGGCCGCCGGGTCGAGCGTGCGCAGGATAGTGGTCGCCCGGTCGTCGACCGAGACGCCCGTGGAGATGCCATAGCGAGCGTCGAAGGGCACGCCGAATCTCGGTGTGCGCCGGTCGGCATGGCGCGGCCGGATCAGCTCGATCCCCAGCCGCTGCAGATGGTCCTCGGTCGTGGCCAGGCTGATCATGCCTCGGGCGTACATCAGCATGACGTTGACCCTGACCGGGGTCAGGTGCTGCGCCGCCAAGATCAGGTCGCCCTCGTCCTCGCGGTCGCAGTCATCCGCCAGCACCAAGAACTCCCCGTCCCCGAACGCCCGCACTGCCAGATCGAGCGGGCAGAACCGGATCGTCTCCTCCCTGTTCGACATGTCAGGTATCTCCTGCTCGCGGCCTATTGCTCGAGCTCGATCCGCGCGCCCAGCGCCCTGAGATCCGAGAAGAACGCCGGATATGACTTGCCGACCGTCTCCGCATGCCGCAGACAAAGTCCGAGCCGGCAGCGTAGGCCGACGATGGCCAGCATCTGGGCGACTCGGTGATCTTCGTGGGTCTCCAGTTCCAGGCCACCCGGATACCCCTCCGGGCGACCGCGCACGAGAATCTCGTCGCCCCGCTCGGCGCAGTCCACTCCGATGCGACTCAGCTCCTGCACCGGCACGGCGATCCGATCGCACTCCTTCAGGCGCAGGTTGCCGATCCCGTAGAAGCGGCTCTGACCCGTGGCGTGGGCCGCCACGGCCAGCATGGCCAACACCATGTCCGTGGCCGTGTCCCCGTCGAACTCGATGCCGCGCAGCCCGCGATGTCCGTGCACCTGCACCTGCTGCCCGTCGTACGTCAGCTCGACGCCCATGTCGCGCAGCACCTGGATGACGGCTCGCTCGCCCTGGCAGTCCGGAAACAGGCGGCGCACGGTCACCGTCCCGCCGGTCACCGCAGCCGCTGCCAGGATGGCCGCAGCGGAGGGATAGTCGCCGTTCACCCAGTACTCTCCTGCTCGGTACGCCTGCCCGCCGGGAACTGCGAAGTACCGCAGATCCGCCGCCGCCTCCACCTGGATGCCTGCCTGTCGCATGGCGTCCAGCGTGGTGCGCACCAGCGGCGCCGAGACCAGCCCCTGGCACACCTGGATCTGCAGGCCCGCCGGCAGCAGCGGCGCGACGAACAGCAGCGCGCTGAGGTACTGCGAGCTCCGGTGGCCGTTCACCCGGACCGCACCACCGCGCACCGGCCCGCCACGGAGGGTCACCGGCAGCCGCCCCTGCGCCGATTCGGCGGCGATGCCGAGCTGGGCCAGCGCGTCCAGCAGATCGTCGTGCGGGCGCTGCCCCAGCGAGTCGTGGAACCGCGTCTCGAAGCGGACCTCGGGCACCAAGGCTCCCAGCCCCATCAGCAGGCGCAGCACTGCCCCAGCATTGCCCGGATCGATCACACCCGGGGGCTGCGGCCGCCCGCCGACGCCGCGGATGACCAGCGCCGAGTCCCCAGGCACGGGCCGGATCTCGGCCCCGTACGCCTGCAGGCCGCGGATCATGGCCTCGGCGTCGTCGCTGACCGCCGGCCGGTGCACGATGCTCTCGCCGGCGGCCAGCGCGGCCGCCAGCAGGTAGCGCGTGGTGTAGTTCTTCGAGGAGGGCGGGTCCAGCGTGCCGTCCAGCCTCTCGGTGTACTGGATGTGGGCTTTCATGGGTTGCGCTCCGCTAGGCGACGGCGTCCCTGGGGCCCGCCGGTTGGGCCGACGCCGACTGCGGCCCCAGGTCCGGCGCTTGGCTGGAGGCCCGCCGGCGAATCTCGAACAGCGCGATCCCGAGCGCCACGCAGACGTTCAGCGACTCGACGCCAGGCGCCAGCGGGATGCGCACCAGCGCATCGGTCGTCTGCCGCACCAGCGGCCGCAGCCCCTCGGCCTCGTTGCCGGCCACCAGCACGCGGCGTGGCGGCCAGTTCACGTCGAAGACGTAGCGCGGCCCGTGGCCGTCCAGGCCGTAGATCCAGAAGCCGGCGCGCTTGAGAGCCTGCAGGGTGCGCGGCACGTTGGCGCAGGTGGCCACCGGGACATGGAACACCGCCCCCGCCGCCGCGCGGACGACTTCTGCGGTCACCAGACGCCCGCCGCGCAGGGGCAGCACCACCCCGGCCACGCCCGCAGCCGCGGCCGTGCGCATGGCCATGCCTACATTGCGGGGATGTTGGAGCCGATCCAGGACGACCACCGTAGCCGCCTCGGCAGCCGCCAGGCGCGCCATCAGCTCGTCGACGCTCAGATAGCGCACCGGGCTCAACTGGGCGACCACGTCCTGGTGGTCGCGCGTGCGGGCCAGCGCGGTCAAGCGTCCCACCTCGACGAAGTCGAAGCGCACCTGCTGCTGGCGGGCCAGCAGCTTGATCTGCTCGATCTCCGCGCCCTTGGCCTGGCGCGCCAGGTAGATCCGATTCACCGGATGGCCTGCGGCCAGCGCCTCGACCACCGGATGCCGTCCCCACAGCAGCGCCGCGCCTTCCTGTGCCGGCTCCACCAGACTCGCTCCCGCATCGCCGCCCGGGCCCCACCTCCGTCCCTGCGGCCACAGCCCTACGCCGCCCGCGATCCACCTGAATATAGGCGGCTTTGCCGCTGTGTCGCCGTCCTGTATACTATCTTCGCGCTCCGTCCGCAGCCCCGCAGCACCCCAGTACGCCAAGCGGAACCGGGCGGCGGCGGCCGACCCGGTCATCGACGATGGACCTTTTCGACGCCGGACAGCGCGACCGCTCCGAGCAGGAGCAGCCCCTGGCATCCCGGTTGCGTCCGCGAACGCTGGACGAGTTCGTCGGGCAGGACCACATCCTCGGGCCCGGGCGCCTCCTGCGGCGCGCGATCCAGGCAGACCAGCTTTCCTCGGTGATCTTCTACGGTCCGTCGGGGACCGGCAAGACCACCCTGGCCGCGGTCGTGGCCAATACCACGCGTTCCCACTTCATCACCATCAACGCGGTGCTCGCCGGAGTGGCCGAGATCCGCCAGGCCATCGCCGCCGCCCAGGAGCACCGCAAGCTCTACAATCGACGCACGATCCTCTTCATCGACGAGGTCCATCGCTTCAACAAGTCGCAGCAGGACGCGCTGCTGCCATGGGTCGAGAACGGCCTGCTGGTGCTCATCGGCGCCACGACCGAGAATCCCTATTTCTCGGTGAACAGGCCGCTGCTGTCGCGCAGCCGCGTGTTCCAACTGAAGCGGCTCGAACCCGACGATCTGCGTCGGATCGCACAGCGCGCGCTGACCGATCCGCGCGGGTACGGGGGGCGGCCGATCGAGCTGCAGCAGGATGCCCTCGAGCACCTGGTCGACGTGGCCAACGGCGATGCGCGGGCGCTGCTCAATGCGCTGGAGCTGGCCGTGGAGACCACCGCGCCCGCCGCCGACGGCGTGGTGCGGATCACCCTGCCGGTAGCCGAGGAATCCATCCAGCGCCGCGCGGTGCTGTACGACAAGGAGGGCGACTACCACTTCGACACGATCAGCGCCTTCATCAAGTCCCTGCGGGGCTCGGATCCGGATGCGGCCATGTACTGGCTGGCGCGCATGGTGTACGCCGGCGAGGATCCCGATTTCATCTTCCGCCGCATGCTCATCTTTGCCAGCGAAGATGTCGGTCTGGCCGATCCGCAGGCGCTGCCGTTGGTGGCGGCCGCGGCTGCGGCCTTCGATCGCGTCGGGCTGCCCGAGGGCCGCTTCGCCCTGGCGCACGCGGCGCTCTACCTGGCCACCGCGCCCAAGAGCAACTCGATCTTCGCCTTCTTCGATGCCCTCTCCTGCGTGGAGCAGGAACGGGATGACGAGGTCCCGGTGCACCTGAAGGACGCCAGCCGCGACAAGGAAGGTTTCGGCCACGGGGCCAACTATCTGTACCCGCATGCCTATCGGGATCACTGGGTGGCCCAGCAGTACCTGCCTGCCCGCATGCAGGGCCGGATCTTCTTCCAGCCCACCGAACAGGGATACGAGCGCCAGATCCGCGATGCGGTGCGGCGTCGCCGCGAGCTGCAACTGGCCGCAATGGTCGATACTGTGGAGACGGATACCGAAGTGCTGACTCACTCACCGGAGGATCGCGAGCGGGATCGCTGGCTGCAGCGGGCGGCGGGCGATCAGGGGGCGAGGCTGGAGGCGCTGCGCGAGCGCGTGCTGGCGGCCGCCCACCTCCAGCGCCACGATCGGGTGCTGGACCTGAACGCCGGCACGGGGCTGCTGACCTGGGAGGCGCTGCGCCGGGTGCCCGAAGGCGGCGTCTGGGCGTGGGTGCCCGACCGTCCGACGGCCGTCGCCCTGGAAGAGCTGGCGGCCCGCCTGAGCGAAGCCGAGCGCCCCGCGGTCTTCAGCGGCCCGCTGAGCGAACTGGCGGAGCGGCTCGCGGAGCATACGCCCGGCTTTCGCTACGACGCCCTGGTGGGCCGCAACGCGCTCGGTCCCGTGGCCGACAAGCCCGCTGTCTTGGCCCAACTGCGGACGCTGGCCGCCCCGGGCGCCCGGGTGAGCCTGGCGGAGACCGTCTCGGCCGCAGCGCAGCGGCTGTACGCGCTGCTCGACTTGAGAAAACTGGAGCCGCCGGCCCTGCGCGACCGGTTGGTGCAGGCCGAGGAGGCGATCTACGCGGCCGACGATCCCCGGCTGCGCTGGACCCCCGCGTCGCTGGCCGCCATGCTCGCCGAGGCCGGCTTTGTCGACGTCCGCGTCGACATCGACGCGCAGCGCGCGTCGAAGCACATCAGCCGGCAGCTCTTGGCCCAGTGGTTCAACCCTGGAGGCGAGAAGCGGCGCACGTACGCGGCCCTCCTGGCCAAGCTGCTGGAGCCCGCCGAGGTAGCCGCCGTGCGGCGCGCGTTCGAGGACCAGGTGGGTCTGAAGACCGTGCCCTGGACCACCACGGTGGCGTACCTGACTGCCCGGGTGGGCGACCCGCCGCGGCCAAGTTGATGCGACGTCGGCGGCGGCGTAGATTCCGTGCCGCTGCGCTCGGACGCTGGCCGACCAGCCTTCGTGACGGCACGTGCGGGCGGGCTTCGGGCCAGTCCGGTGCGCGGGCTGTGCCGCCGGCCTTTCTCGTGTTCGGACACGGTCATGAATGCACGCGTTGCCCTTGTGGCGAGCATCCTGCTCGGTTGCGGTCTCGTCGCCTGCACCACCACCGACCAACAGGTCGATCGGCAGATCGACCGGCTGGCCGCCAATCGCATCGGCTCGCCGGCCTGGAACAGCGCCGTGGACCAACTGGTGGCCATGGGGCGGCCGGCCGGCCGGCAGCTCATCGCGCACCTGAGTCCCGACCAGTACAAGGGCATCTACTACCGCGAGTACCGCGACGAGCAGGAGCAGATCCGCACCGGCGCGGCGCTGGCGCTGGGGCGCATCCGCCCCCGTGGCGCCGCCGCGGCGCTGGACGACCGGATCTCCGCCGCGTACACGCCGCACGAGCGCCTGGCCTGCATCTGGGCCATCGGCCAGATGGGCTTCAGTCAGGAATCGTACGATGCCCTCAAGGCCCAACTGGCCGACAGCGACCGGCGCATCCGGCTGCAGGTGGCGATCGCCATCACCAAGATGGAGATGCCGGACGGCGTCCCCGAGCTCGAGGCAGTCCTGGCCGGGCCCGACGATGAGCTGGCCGGCATGGCTCTGGAGGGACTGCGCGAGAGCAGCTATGCGGGCGTCCCGCTGTTGGTGCGCCTGGCGGCGGCACCCGGCCCGCGGCAGCAGCAACTGCGCGCTGCCATGGAGCAGGTGACGGCGGATCTGATCGCCAAGCTCCAGGCGGACGATCCGCTGGTGCGGCGGCGGGCCGCCCAGGCCCTGGGCCAAATCGGCGCGCCCGAGGCGCGCGCGGCGCTGGCGTCTCGGCTCAAGGATGCCAGCACGCTGGTCCGCTTCAACGCGGCGGCCGCCCTGGCGACCATGGGCGAGTCGGAGGGCATCCAGTTCCTATTCTCGGCGCTGGAGAACGAGGACGCGATCCTGCGCGCCAACGCGGTGCTCTTCCTCACCCGTGTCCAGCGCAGCTCGGCGGCCGTGGAGGCTCAGCTCTTGGCGGCGCTGCGCAGCGGCAACCCGCTGGCCCGCGCGGGAGGCGCGCAGGTCCTGGGGAACGCCAAGGTACCGGGGGCGCTGGACGAGCTGATCGAGGCTACCCGAGACCCTTCGCCGGAGGTCCGGCGCAGCGCGGCCATCGCCCTGGGCATGCTCGCCACGCCGGCCGGAACCGAGCCCCTGCGCGCGCTGCTGGCGGACCCCGACAAGACCGTCTCCTACTATGCCGAATGGGCCTTGGCCCGCCTGGGGCAGAGCTGACCGATACCGACCGCGCCATTCTCACGATCAGAAGGTGGGCATGACCAGACTCGAACGGAGCGGAGCTGCACTGCTGTGCGTCTTGGCGTGGGCGGCGGCTGTGCGGGCGGACGAGACGCCCGAGACCATCCTCATCCGCCGCACGCTGGCCAACGATCTGTCAGGCCATCGGCGCGCCGATGTCGAGCTGGTGCTCTCGGCGTACGAGGAGTCGTTTACTGGGCTGGAGGGACACGGCAACGCGGATCCCCGCGCCTGGACGGTGGCGTACTCGGGGCTACAGCAGTACGGAGAAGCCGTGCGGCAGGATCTGGCGCAGCATCGGTACGAGACGACCCGCGCCCTCAACTCGATCCACGTCCGCGCCGATCAAGCCCTGGTCACCAGCCAGGACTCCGGCCAGGTCGTGGAGCGGGCCACGGGCGCCGCGCGGCCGGTCGACGTGCGCCGCCTGTGGATCCTGCGCAAGACCGAGGAGGACTGGCGAGTCGCCTTCATGGTGAACGCCTGCGGCGATTCGCTCCAGCCGGTGGCGGCCGTCGCCGCACCCGAACCGGCGCTGGTGGAGCTGCTCGCCAGCGAGGCCGCGGGCTGGAGCTCTTCTCGCCCGGCGCGGATCACCCGGTACTACGACAACCGCTTCGTGGGCTGCAGCGCTGGCGGCAGTCCCAAGCCGGAGAGTTGGATCCTCATCTTCAACGGGACCGAAGAGCTGGGGGCCTTCCTCTCCCGCCGCCTGCAGGCCACCGACTACCAGATCGAGCGGCAGGTGCTCAGCACCAGCGTCGGCTCCCTGGGCACCGACGCGCTGGCCGTTACCCGCGAGCGGGTGACCACCTCGCACGCGGCCGGCGATGTCGTCCACAGCCTCGAACGCAACGTGCTGTGGACGTTGAGCCGGCGGGGCGGCGCTTGGAAGATCACCAGCATGTGCTACGGGGTGGCCCTGGCCGAATGACCGTGGCGGGTGCAGGCCGCGGCCGCAGGTGGCTGCCCGACAGGGCCACGGTGCGCGTGCTGGGACGCACCGCTGGGGCCCTGCTCCTCGTGGCGATGGCGGCCGCATCGCTGCCCGTCCGCCAGGGGAGCTCCGGCTGGAGCCTGTTTCCTCCTCTGGCGGCCATCGTGGTCTCGGTGCTCAGCCGGCACCTCGTCCTCGGACTGGCCCTGGCAGTGTACAGCGGCGCGGTGATCTCCATGGCCGACACCGCGTCCCTGGCGCTGCTTCCTCTGGTGGCGCTGGAGCGCTCTGTGGTCGGGTTTGTCTGGGCGCCCCTGCGCGAGTCCTTCCAGCTCTTCATCCTGGGCTTCACCGCCTCGCTGATCGGCATGGTGCGGGTGATCGCCCGCGCGGGCGGCACGCAGGGCATCGCCGAGCTGCTGGTCCGCCGGGCCGCCGGGGCCCGCTCCGCGCGCCTGGCCACCGCAGCCCTCGGGCTGGCGATATTCTTCGATGACTACGCCAACACCGTGGTGGTCGGGACCACCATGCGCCCCATCTGCGACCGCTTCCGCGTCTCGCGCGAGAAGCTCGCGTACCTGGTGGACTCGACCGCCGCGCCGGTGGCCGGGCTGGCCGTGATCAGCACTTGGATCGGGTACGAAGTGGGTCTGCTGGACGATGCCATGCGCCAGGTCGGGGCGGCAGTCTCCGGGTACGAGCTGTTCTTCCGCGCCCTGCCGGCGCGCTTCTACTGCCTGTTCACCGTGTTCTTCTTGAGCCTGTCCACGGCATGGCAGCGCGACTTCGGTCCCATGCTGCGCGCCGAGCGGCGGGCGCTGCATACCGGCCAGGTGCTGGCCCCCGGGGCGCGGCCGCTGGTGGGCGCGGGCGGCCACGAGACGCAGCCCCATCCGGACCTCCGCGGGCATTGGGCCGTGGCTGTGGCGCCGGTGTCGCTGGTCATCCTCGGAGTCTTGGCCGGCATGCACCTGGATGCCTGGAGCGCTCCGGCCACGGTCGCCGTGCGCCAGGCGGGTGGCGTGTGGACGCGGCAGTACTGGACCACGGTCTTCGCTCAGGCAGACGGCCCCAAGGTGATGTTCGCGGCCTCGATGGCCGGCTCGCTGCTGGCCGTGCTGCTGGCGTGCACCCGCCGCAGCGCGGACGGGCGGCGTCCCCTCGCGCTCGGGCCCGTGCTGCGCGTCTGGGGCCAGGGCATCGCTGGCTTCCACTACGCGCTGATCATCCTCGTGCTCGCGTGGGCGATCAAGGAGAGCTGCACCGCCGTGGGCACGTCCGATTACCTGCTGTCGTTGCTGGTGGGCAACCTGAGACCCTGGCTGCTGCCGGTGATCGTCTTCCTGCTGGCCGCGGCTGTCTCGTTCGCCATCGGCACCTCGTGGACGACGATGGCCATCCTGCTGCCGACCATGCTGCCGGTCGCTTGGCGCATGGGCGCCCTGCCACTGACCGTCCTGGTCGCCGCGGCGGTGCTCGACGGGGCCATCTTCGGTGACCACTGCTCGCCCGTCAGCGACACCACGGTGCTGTCCAGCATCGCCTCGTCGTGCGATCATCTGGCGCACGTGCACACCCAGCTCGGGTACGCGTGCATCACCATGCTGGTCGCCGCCCTGTGCGGCTATGTCGGCGTGGCCGTGCTGTATCCCCGAGCGGTCGGGTTGGCGCTGGGAGCGGTGGTGCTGGTCGGCATCCTGTGGCTCTGGGGCCGCGATCCCGCCGCCGGGGAATGCGCCGCGAACGCGGGGCAAGCCGGCGCGTGCAGCGTGCCGCCGGAGCCGGGGCTACCAGCTCGCTGAGGCGCGGTCGAGCAGCTCGCGGATCACCATGTCCATGGCCGCGCGCACGGCCGGACTGCGGCCCTCGGCATCGCTGACCCGGGCGTCGTAGGTCCCCCAGCCCTCCAACCGCGGGAGCTCGAGCAGCACGCTGGCATCGCTGGCGCGCACCAGTTGGGCCTTCACGCTCACGCGGAATCGGTACTGCTCGGTGGTCTCCCCGGCCGTGAAGGTGAACGGCGCGTCCTCGGCGCTCAGAACCGTCAGACGGAGGACCGCGTCGGCGCGTTCCTCGTCCACTACCCGCAGCCGTCCGTCTTGCGCCAGCATGCTCTCCGCGCGCTCGGTCAGCGTCTCGGCCAGGCCCGCTTCGGCTGTCTGGTTGGCCGCCATGGGTGCGGCGATCGAGCGGATCCCGCCGACCATCCCGCCGCCGGTCGAATAGTAGGCGCACGCCACCGCCACCATGCCGCACGCCAGCGCGGCGGTCCACGCGGCGCTAGGGCCGGTCGCTGGCATCGCCCGCAGCGGGGGTGGGCGTGGGCATGGCGTTCGTCCCGGCAGCCGCCTGGCCGCCGGCAGCAGCGCCGGCGGCCGCAGGTCCGGCGGTCTGCGGGCCCAGCGCGCGCGCGCCGTCGCCGACCGCGATGGGTTGTGCCCGGGGGCGGCCGCGCATGTCCGCGGCCCGGACTTCCAGGCGCTGCCACTGCTCGGGCTGCGCGCCGTAGATCCCCAGCGAATGCTCGACCATGACCGCGCTCAATGGCCGGGAGCCATCGGTGACTTCCTTGGGGCGGGGCGCCGGGGCGCGCACCGTGCACATGTTCTCCTGGACGTGGGTGACCGTCACTCGGGCCTTCACGCACTCCCACTTGCCCAGCGAGGCACCGGTCACCGGATCGGCGATCTCCGCGTGTTCGCCGAAGATCACGAACATCATGCCCTCGCGCACTCCCTGGCGGAACCCAGCATTCAGCACCAAGGTGGTGTCGTCGATGATCGCGGCGACTCTGGCTTCGATCGGTCGATCCATCGTGCCCATTGCCTTGTCGCAGGCCGGAGGCTGGACTCAGCGCCCGGGGTCGGTGCGCCCGCAACCACCCCGAGCCGGCGGCTGGCTGCAGCCCTACCCCGGAGCGACAGCGTCGAGTAGGTTATGCCGCGGCGTGCTGTCGGCCAATCTAGCCGGCGCCCCTGCCTCCGTCAACCAGAAGTGCTCTGTCATCAGGCCAATGCCATGTTGCTGGCCGTCGACATCGGCAACACCCACACCCACCTGGGGCTGTTCTGCGGCGGATCGCTGCGCCACCGGGGCCGACTGCTGACTCGCGCCCACGCCGACCCAGCCGTCCTCGCCGCAGCGGTGGACGACACGCTGGATGCGTGGGGAGTCCGCGGTCAGGTGGGCGTGGCCGCGGTGGCCTCCGTGGTGGTAGCGCGCAGCCGGGTCGCCATGGACGCGCTGTCGGGGCTCGTGCACGGTCCCTGCCTGCACGTGGACGCCGCGTGGGATCTGGGTTTGGCCGTGGACTACGAGGACCCGCAGACGGTGGGCATCGACCGCCTGCTGGCAGCGGCGGCGGCCTTCGCCCGCGAAGGCATGCGGCAAGGAGTGGGCGTGCTGGTCGCCGATGCGGGCACGGCGCTCACCGTGGATGCGGTCGACGCAGCCGGCGTGTTCCGCGGCGGGATGATCATGCCCGGGCTGCAGCTCGGGCTGCGGGCCCTGCATGCCGGCACGAGTCTGTTGCCGACGGTCGAACTGCAGGGCGAGGGGCCGCTGCTGGGCCGTTCGACCAGGAACTGCATGCTGGCGGGCGCGCTGCACGGCACAGCGGCCATGTTGACCGAGCTGTTCGTCCGCATCCCCGCTCACCTGGGCCAACGGCTCACGCCCTATCTGACGGGTGGCGACGCGGCGCTGCTGGCCCCTCTGGTGCGGCCGGTGCCCCGCGTGGATCCGGACCTGGTGCTTTGCGGCCTGGCGCTGGCGATACAGCGGCGAGGCAGCGCCGGGCCTTGACCGGGGCCAGCGAGGCGTTTACATACAAATGCTTTCTTCCCGCGACGAGCACCGAACGTCCGGGCGCCGTCCCGGCGCTCTCCCAGGAGTCACGATGAAGGCAGTCAGGCTGTTGACGCTGGTCGCCCTGGTGGCCAGCATGCCCGCCCACGCGCGCACCGACGTCGAGCGGGAGTTCCACACCGTGCTGTGGAAGATCGCTCAATATATCGACGGCTACTACTTCGAGAAGGTGCCGCCGGACTCCCTGATGCGCGCGGCAGCACAGGGCATGTTCGAGCCTTTGGACCCGGAGTCCAGCTACACGCTGGCCGCCGGCGATACGAGCCTCGGAGGCAATTTCGCCACGCTGATGCAGGTCACCCAGGCGATCGCCGACAAGGCGCTGTACGCGGTCGCCCCGGATACGCTGATCCGCTTCGGCGTCGCCGGGATGATGCAGATCCTGGATCCCTACACGGTGTTTCTGGAAGACCGCAACCTGGCCGATTTCAACATCCAGACCCAAGGTCACTACGGCGGCTTGGGGTTCCGCATCCAGGTCGTGCGTCCGGACAGCGCCATCGCGGTGTGGCAGTTGCTGCACGAGAATACGCCCGCCGCCCGGGCAGGAGTCCGCTCGGGTGACCTGATCCTGGCGATCAACGGCACGTCCACCAAGAACATGACCGCCGGGGACGCGGCCGACTCCATGCGCGGGCCGCCCGGCACCCCGGTGACGCTGACGATCAGCCGCGCCGGCCGGCAGCAGCCGTTCGACATCACCATCGTGCGCGAGGAAGTGCAGATGGAGAGCGTGAGCCTGGACACGCTCTTCGCGGACTCGACCGGATACATCAAGCTCGTCCGCTTCCAGACCGATTCGAGCGACGAGGTGGCCCGCGCCATCGAGCGTCTGCGTCGTCGGGGCATGAGCCGTCTGATCCTGGACCTGCGCGGCAACGGTGGCGGGTACCTGAAGGAGGCCATCGCGGTCGCCGACCTGTTTCTCCCCAAGAACCGGCTGGTGGTGTTCACGGCCGGCAGAGCCCTGCGCGACACCACCCGGTACTACACGGAGACGGACGCTCTGTGCGGCGACGAACCGCTCATCGTCATGGTGGATCGCTTGTCGGCCAGCGCCTCCGAGATCGTCGCCGGCGCCATCCAGGATTGGGACCGCGGCCTGATCCTCGGCTCGCCGACCGTCGGCAAGGGCTCGGTGCAGCAGACCGTGCGCATCTCCGATAACGCCGAACTGAAGCTCACCATGGCGGCCTGGCACACGCCGTCGGGGCGCTCGATCGACCGGCGCATGCGCAAGGACTCGACGCTGACGGCCATGCCGGCGACCAAGTACACCACCCGCGTGCTCGGGCGCATCGTTCACGGTGGCGGGGGCATCACCCCGGACGTGGCGGTCGAAGGCCGCAAGGCCACGCCGCTGTACCATCAATTGAACGGGTGGGACAACCTGAACAGCCAGTTCTTCTTCTTCTCGCGCCAGTACCATCTGCGGCACCCCGGCATCAGCGCCGCCTTCCGGGCAGACAGCAGGACGCTGGCGGAGTTCCGCGCCTTCGCCGCCGAGCGGGGTTTCAACTACGTCAGCGAGTTCGAAGCGCCTTTGGTGGCCCTGCAGGAAAAGGTCGCGAAGGATCCGCAGTTGGCGACACTGGACCGACCGCTGGCGCGTCTGCTGGCGGAGATCAACCGTCTGGAGGAGAGTCACTGGGAGCAGAGCGCCCCGTTGCTCCAGTGGAAGCTGACGTACGACATCATCGAGAAGAACCTGGGAGCGCGGGCTGCCCTCGCCTATGACGTGACCACCGATCCGCAGATCGCCGAGGCCTGCCGCATCCTGGCCTCGCCGATCGAGTACGCCAGTTGGTTCGCTCGTCCGGAGATCGGCTCGCCGGAGCGCGCGGTCGCGGGTGGCGAGGTCATCGAGGAGCTGCACTGAGCCGTGTCCCGGCACTCGCCCAGCCACCCGGGTGCGCCAGTCGGCGGTCCCTGCTCGACCGCCCTGCCGGACCGGCTGACCGCAGCAGTGGCGGGCCTTGCGGAGAGCGCCCAGGCGGGCGCCGCTGTGGCGCCGGCCGCGGCTGCGAGCTGGGCGGCGGAGGCGCGGGCGCCGATCGTCGATGGCCCTGACGACCGGACGCCGCGCTGCGCGCGCCCGC
>Ga0067045_1003638_pt1 | contig 17866 bp, 23 predicted proteins | sample TerdegcTABiofilm_FD_59184 | JGI IMG/M metagenome (GOLD analysis project Ga0067045, IMG submission 59184) | Combined Assembly of (Gp0054472, Gp0054536) Wastewater bioreactor microbial communities from Singapore -Terephthalate degrading... | reverse complement strand
ATAAAATGCCCGAGATGCGGTGCATTAAACCTTTGGGACCCCAAAAGAAAGACCATAATCAAGGTTGTAAAAAAGATGGGTGAAAAAAAATGATCCCTCTACCACTTAAAGGTAACCCTATACAGATAGTGTTCGTCGAACTGACAGCCCGTCGTGATGCTGACAAAATAGAAACGATCAAAGAAAAAATCCTCGGGCTAGCACCGGATGATACAAATGATTTTTTTGAAAGGCTTGCTAAAATAATCGGCCCGCCGGTAATACGTGCTATTAAAGAGGCCGATGCAGACAAGCAAAGGGCTATGCTATAATAAGTATTTCTTTGTTTTTATGGAATTACCTTCCAGTAAACTAAATAAACTAAACATTTTTAGAAATGTATCTTGCTGCACTGTACACCACGAATAATAAACGGTGGTGTGGCAATAAAAAATACCACACTCCGCATTAAAGCCGGTGATCCGGTGAATGTGGAGAAAAGTCCCGGCAGACGGACGCGCATTCTTGTGTCTATGGGTCACTGGGGCAGTGGCGGTGGGAGACGGCGGACCTGCCGTGAATGGGAAGTCAGGCGGATGTCAACCAAACAGCCGGCAGCGCGTACCCGGGCGTGAGCTGGAAACCTTTTTCGGAAGGGCGGGGAAACCCGCAAACGGGTAGGACCGCTATTACCCGGTGAACAGCGGGGGACTGAGCCGGGGCGGGCCGGCCAGCGTCATTTTTAAGTGCGCTGGTACTTGCGCCCCCCGTATTTTTCGAGAAACTAACGGTGTTGATGCACTGTTTCCAGGTTGTTAAATCTCTCGAAAAATTTGATAACTGAATGAAGATAGGTATTTTACCTAGGCGTTTATTACGTCCCCTGGGAAGGCGTCCTTTTAAGATCCTACCTTTTCGGCGCGTTTTACCCGGAAGTAAAAAAATCAGAAGTACCTTTTCTGCAGGCCTGGCCGTGATAGGCAAGGATGCCGTTGACGCGGAAGAACTTATTGAGGCTGCTGATAGGGCACTTTACCGGGCAAAGAAATCCGGTAGAAACAGGGTTGTTATGGCAGTACCGCCAACCGGAAACAATTCAAGGGTAGTCGTGGTATTTGGAACCGAGAGTGCCTTCATTGCCTCTAATTTAGCTGCATCGCTAACCTGGCAGGGCCGTACTGTCTGTTTTATTGACCTTTCCCCTGATTACAGCGCGGTTGATATTTTTAGTACTGAGCCCCAGGTTCTTGAACAGGTAAGGGCTGATCCGGTCGGGGCATGGAAAAAAGGCGGCCGGCCGAAGGAACTGCCGGGGCTGCTTATAATAGCCGGAACTCTGGAAAATTTAGAGGACTTAACAGAAACCCTGCCGGCAGATTTCATAATCGTCCACGCAGGGAAGTCTCAACCTAAACTTTCAGATGGCGAAAGTATGGTTATAGAAACTGACCGGGAGGGCGGCAATATCATTCTAAAGGTAACACCAAGTGAAAGTGAGGTGTATGTAATCTCAGTCGGACACTTGTCTAACGTGCTGGACAAAGCTCGCAAACGGCGTGTGCCGGTCATGCTTCTTTCCCCTGAAATGGCCGACGCCTTTGCAAATTTATCGTCAAATATATTTTTTAGCGAAGGAGGTTGATGAAAATAAAAATCTACGCGATAGGCAGCGAAAAGTTTGTACGCAAATGCCGGTCTGCGCTGGGCGAAGTATCCGTGAAAGGAGAGCCCGGCCCTGAAGATATCGTTATTACTGAGGCGTCAAATATTAAAGATGCCGGTAAGTACTTTCCCGCGAAAGTTTTTGTGATCAGCCCTCCATCTTTGGACGTTTGGCGGGAAGCCACAGCGGCAGGTGTAAAAGTTATAAGCAGTGTGGAAGCCGTGGTTCCAATGATTCACTCGTACAGTGGATTACGCCCGGCGAAAAAGAAAGTGTTCGGGATTACAAAGGTGCAAAAGGCAAATCTTGAGCCGGAAAAGGAAGAACTACCCGTGCCGGTTAGGGGAAAATCTTCCTTAACTCAAGAACAGGATAAAATAGAGCGACCTGGTTTGTTGCTTAATATCTCTCGAAAGAACAAGGAGGAAAAGAAAAAAAATCTCTCCCTCTTCAAAAGGAGGGGCAGGCTGATATGTGTTTACTCATTAATCGGCGGAGTAGGGAAGACAACCATATCGTTAAACCTGGCCGAATTGCTGAGATATAACGGTTTGGATGTCTGCCTGATTGATTTTGATTTTAATTCCGCGGGCTCTACGGTATATTTCTGGCCAGACCCCATGCCGAGCCCGCCGGAAACGATTCTTCTCTGGGAGGACTTTCCCCTTGACAGAAGAGAGTCGCGGGAAACAGTTGAGAATTTTCTTGCCAGAGTGCCTTTCGGGTTCCACGTCCTGCCGGCTCCGAAGGAGATCATGCTATCGTCTTTGGTCTCCGACGCACTGCCCGGCACCGTGCTGGATGTGCTCCTGGACCATTTTGATCATGTTATCGTTGACCTTGGGACAGACATGAAGCAGTTCGGGGCCAAGAAAGCGCTTTCCATGGCCGATGTGGTTCTAATGGTGGCCAGACCTGACGATGTTTCCGTTTCGGGAGCAATCCGTTTTTTAGGCCATGTTGGCAGTGGAAAACTAATCCGGTCTGAAAGGCTCAGATTTGTTGTTAACCGGGATCGTCCCCGGGCGCCCAGGAGGCCTGCCGAGGTAGCGGATAAAGCCGGTTTGAGGCTGGATTTTGTACTGCCTGATGACGAACAGTCCCTTGCTGAGGCCGTAAACCGGCATACATTACCTGTCAATCTAAAAGAATCACCACTGGGCGACGCGATTATAACCCTCGCTGAGGGTATTATCCCCGACCTTGAAGTAAAACCCGTAAAGGTGGGATCAAAAGGACTTCCCGCCAAGATAAGCGGATTTTTCGCGCGGTTTTTTAAAAGGAAAGGAGTTGGTCTATCTGAAAATACATTTAACGCTAGATAACCCGTCATTGTTTGACTGGTTGAAAAAAAGGCTGTCCGGGCACGAGTTAATCCATAGCCTACTTGATGAAGTAAATTCTTCTGACATGGTAGTTTGCGGTCCGGGTCCCGGCGACGATGTGGAAGAATACCTTGGTAAGGTAGAAACCCTGGTAAAACAAACCGGAAATACTATGCCGGTTATTTTTGTGCAAAACGAGGATTCCGATGAAGTCAAAAGCAAGTTAATATCCTTTGGTCTATCTGAGCGATGGATCGTGTCGCCGCCTCAGGGCCAGACCATACGTGCCTCAGATGTCTTGAAGGCTATAAAGCAGGCTGAAGAAGACGCGGCGGAACTGGACCCGCCCGTATTTATAGAAAGCCTTCCGAAAAGTGAAGCAGAAGGCGCGCCGGAAGTAACCAGTCAGGTTATCTGCATAAGCTCCTCGAAAAGGGGCTGCGGCTGCGACACGGTGGCAACGTCCCTGGCCGCCCACGCCTCGGAAGCAGGCCTCAAAGTAGCATTTATTGACCTTGGAGATCCGCCTTGCGCGGGTTTTCACTTTGGCATTCCCGAGCCTGCGGACGTCCACGTGCCCGCGATATATGAAACTAAATGGGGTACCCTGGTTGTGCCGGGTGATGAAGAGGAAGCGATTTTCGATGATGTTGTATCAAAGCATGATGTTACCATAGTAAGTTCCCCGAACCGCCTGGTTCACCTGGAGAATAGCAAGGGAGTGGTTGTCCTGGACCGTGACATCCAGGTGGTTGAAATAACTTCCGCCCGGATCGTGGACTTCGACAGCTCAACAATCATTTTCGTCAACCGTTCCTCGGAGAACGGCAGGCCTGACGCAGCGTGCATTTTTGAGCAAAAAGGCTATGAAGTAATTACAGCGGAAACGGATATCGCCGGCTGCATCAGGGCACTTGCCGATTGCAAACCCGCGCTGACACGGAGTTCACAGATGGCTCAGGCCGTTGGAAAACTGGCTTCCACATTAAGAATCCTGGGATAATTGGAGGTTAAGTAATGGTGACAAATAATAGCTTATTCAAGAATTACAAGTTAATCATAGGGCTAGCCGTGATCTTCGGCCTATTGGCGGTCTACTCAGTCCATTCCTATACCAGTAAAAAAGTCAGCTTGAGGCCGGCGGTGCTGGTAAAAGAAGATATTGAGGCGGGTCACCAGATAACCGAGGACGATCTGGTTTTGGAGATGAAGCCACAGGGCGGGATAAACAGCGATGTTTTCAGTAATCCAAAGGATGCCGCCGGGCAGGTTGCCAAAGGATTTATCCCGAAGAACACACCGTTGCGTGCCTCCATGACCGGTACGGGTGTCAGTGGAAATCCTGTTGAAGATCTGGCCAGGTTTCCCGGCAGGGTGCTTTTAGGATTTGATTACAAAGTTGATACCACGGCAGGCTATGTTACCAAAGCCGGGGTGCTGGTTGACGTGGACAGTGTAAAGAAAAAAGAATCAGGCGGGCAGCAAAAATCCATAATCAGCGGAGCCCCCGTTCTGTATGTGTCCGGGCAGGGTAACAGCCAGAGCGGTAAACAGTCCGTGGTCATCGGCGTTCTTCCGGAAGAGAAAAAAAATTATCTGGACGCCCGCTCCGAAGGGGCTGACTTTATTGTGACAGTGAAAGGGGTGGCTAGGTGAAACTCGTACTCTACGGCATAGAAACTACCGATGTAACAAGCGCCGGTGTAGAAGAAATCGTTGTCCAATCCCCCGCCCAGGTTCTTTCCGAACTGGCTGGCGAGAATGTAACGGGCGGGCTGTTCGGGTACCGGGACGATAAAGATCTTGAACTGGCCGCAAACGCCGCCGATCTGTACCGCGACCTGTTAATTTTACTGGTAGTAAGTCAGGACCATTATTCCCCCAACCTTTACCGACGGGCTGTATCCTCCGGTGTTGAAGTTGTAACAATATCAGAACTGGCTTCCCGCCTATCCGTCATGAATACAGGTGTCAAGAAAGCCGAAAGAGTGGAAGGAGCGGAAATAGTCCGGACACTGGAGGATATCGCCTCGCGGGAGCGGCACACGCTGCCGAAGTTGGTGGTGGCGGCTTACAGCCGTGACGGCGGGGTGGGGAAAAGCACGTTTGTGGTCACGGCAGGAGTTTATATGGCGAGAACAGCCGAGAACTTCTCCTCCGTATATAAAGTAGTTGTGGTTGACATGGACATTGAAAAGGAACAGGGCTCGATTGCGGAAATGCTCTGCGTGCCGGCCAGGACGACCGTTTCCGCCTGGGTGGACGTGGAACCAGACCGGCTCAAGTGGGAGGATGCCAGAAGTCTCCTGATCAAGCATAAAAGCGGACTGTGGGTTTTGCCGGCTCCTCAGAACACGAGCGAGTTATTAAACTTCACGCCGGAGAAAGTTGAGCGTATCATCAAGGCGCTTTCCAGACACTTTGACGCTGTATTGATCGACCTCGGTTACGGTGTGGCCGACTCCCTGTTTGCGGTGCTTCGGTACGTTCCGGATATATTCTTCTTCCTCACGCCGGACAAAGCCAAGGTGAAAAACGCCACGTCCTTTTTCCGGGAAACCGCGCCTTCCAATGATATTGAAATAAGAAAGATCTGGCTGTTGCTGAATGAGTACAACATCCCGGGCGGCCTTATGAAAAAACACATCGAAGGATTTCTGGGACAAAAGTTTTCAGACTAGTTCCCCAGTAGATTCATCTGTTTTAAAAGCTCTGAACGCTGCCGGCGGTGACGTTGCCGGACCTGGTACGCCCTATTATGAGGCAATCAGCCGGTATATAGCAAAAGTCATGGGGCCTGCGTGGCCAGTGGCCGGAAAAGAAAATCGTTCTTTTATTTCCCGGCTGTTTGAAACATTCGTGAGAAGAAGAAAAGAGGTGAGCTGAAATGCAGCAAACACGGTACTCAAATCTTAAGGGAGGCGTCAATACAAAGGTCGAATCCATTGACGAAGATAAGTATAGCCAGATTGCCGAGGAAGTCAGGATAAAGGCTGTCAACTATATCCGCGATGAAAATCCCGAGGCCTTTTTAGCACCATTACAGTCCAGCGAATATCTCAAAGCAACTGTCCGGAAGATAGCCCTTGAGTCCGGTGCGCCGGACCCAAATAGGATCATCGATACGGTTTCAAACGACATTCTCGGTTTCGGTCCCCTGCAGAGGTTGCTTGATGATAGCGAAGTGAACGAATTGCGGTACTACAAGTACAATAACGGCGAGTACGAAAAAAAAGGACGCCTGTACCGGATCGAGGACAGCAAGCTCCTTTTTTTATCTGAAGAACACATGCGCAGGACAGCGGTTAAGATAGCGCAATCAGCGGGACGCCGGCTGGACGAAAGTTCGCCCATAGTGGACGCAAGACTGCCGGACGGTTCCCGTGTCAGCGCAGTGTTAAAGGGTGTGTCGCTACACGGTAGCACATTAATGGTCAGGAGATTTCCCAAGTTTTTCTCACTCGACGAATTGGTGGCCATGGGCTATCTCAACGAGGAAGCAAAAGCGTTTATTAAAGTGGCGCTGAAAAATAAATGGAACATTGTGGTCTGCGGTCCCATGGGCAGCGGCAAGACAACTTGCGCCAACAGCTTTACGGGCGAGGTTGACACAGATGTTCTTACCATTGAAGATCCCATTGAGACCCGGCCCTTAAACAACAGGGTAAGGCAGTTTGAGCCGATCCTTCCGAATATTGAGGATAAGGGGGGCGTTAAGCTATCTTACATAGTGCAGACGGTGCTTTTACGGACTAGGCCTGGACTCTTGCTCTTCGGTGAATGCAGGGATTTTAACACCTTTTTTGTCTTAACCGGGATGAACACCGGTACCCATTCCATAACAACAGTTCATTCCAAGAATTGTTACGACGCAGTGATGTATCGCCTGCCGATCCTGGCCAGCATGAGCAGCGAGGGCCAGAGTATGGGGATGAATTACCTGTTGGGCCTGGTGGCCTCTTCCGTGGATGTTGTCGTGTACTCAGATTTAATTAAGCATGATGACGGTCGAATTGAGCGATGCATCCTGGAGATATCAGAAGTCGTACCCAAGTGGGTAAACAATATGCTGCTCCCGGACGTAAGGACGATATTTAAGGGCTCTCCCCTTGTTCAAGTTGCCGAATCTAAATTGTTAAAAGAAGGATTAGGTGAAGGGGGGCGGGTGGCATAGTTTACTATTACATCTTTGCGTTTCTCTTTGCATTTTTCATGATTACCGGTATTTACGCGGCGATACGGCACAATCCCCTGGATAGCAGTATGGGAACTTATACGGGCCTTCCTCAGGAAAGATTATCTTTGCGCCTGCCCGCGTTTTACGGTTTCTGGGGTTGTAAGGAAGGTATTCTGGACAACAAAGAGGCTTTAGGGATAGGGCTTTTGGCTGCTCTCGCCGGTTATGTGCTTGGTTGGTTTTTATCAGCCAAACTACTCTTCGGTATTCTATTTGCTGTTAACAGCTTTTTATTTTTTCCCAGGTTTTACGCAAGCTACCGGTCGGCGCTGTGGAAGTTAGCCGTCTTAAAATGCCTCCCCAGAAGTACATTTAATCTTCTTGTAGCACTGAGAAGCGGTATGTCCATTACTAAGGCGCTGGCGGTCACTGCCGCCGCCTCCAAGCAGCCGGTTGCCGGAGAATTATTAAATATGGTGCAAGAAATCAAATCAGGTGTACGGGAAGATGAGGCGGCGGAAAACTTCGGCAAAAGGCTCCTGGTCAGAGAAGGCAAAGTACTGGGAAATGTACTGGCGCGTTATCTCCGCATAGGGGGAGGTACCGGCGCGCTCGAACTTCTGGAAGAAGTTCAAGGAATGCTCCGGGGCAGGGACATCGTGCGTGACGCCGTCAAATCCGGCATGGCGGACTTGTTAGGTGATGCCACCATCGCAATGATTACAACAGCCGGTTTCTTCTTGCTCGGGTTTCTCTTTATGCAGGATATATATAAGAGCGTCCTTTCAACTTCCAACGGGAAAATGATTATATACGGGGGACTGCTTCAGGCCGTGCTTGTACAGGTTTGGGTGCGCTGGAAGTGCAAACAATTAGAAGAGGAGCTGATCTGACTTGCTTTTGTATATTTCGGTTTTCGCGTTTATCACCTTGTTATGTATCGGGGTCTACTCCTATATAGTCAGAAACCCTCTTGCGGAAGCGTTTGAGGGGGGTGCCGCAGGGGAGGCTGTAGAGAAAAAGAAAATTATAGCACAGTCTGTAGACCTTATTGGTTCCCTGGCCGGCCTTACCCGCTGTAATTAAAAACCTGATTTCTCTACCCGATCTTCCGGAAGTGCTGAAAATTGCCGGATGGAAAATCGGTAGCGAGGAATTTTTAGGAGTCAGGGTTCTTGCTTCAGTTGGGCCTCGCTGGTGTACTCACAGTTTTGTTTGGCCGGGCCTGGCTGCTGGGAACTGTAATCGGTGCAATCCTCGGTTTTGTTATACCTGTGAGCATATTAGCCCAAAAGGTTAACACTATCGGTTTTAATCTGCAGCGTGCGACACCATTGTTTTTAAAACTATTAATAGTAGGTATCAGGGGCGGTCAGTCAGTGGAAGAGGCCTTAGTCTGGGCGGGTAAAGTAGACGACGACCTGTCTGGCGAGATTCAGCGGGTGATGACCGACATTAAAGGAAGCATGACACTCCAGGAGGCTATGGCTGAACTCGCGCGGCGCGCGGAAATTATGGAGGCCGGAGAGTTGGCCGCCGCCTGTGAAAACATTAGCCTTTCTCACAAATACGGAGCCGAGGGCATATCAGTGGCGTTGGAAAACGTTGTGCGGGATATGGAAGCCCGCAGAGGTTATCAAATCAACAACAGAATCAAAAAGCTGGAAAACATTATCACGGTTCCGCTGGTCTTATCGGCTATGCTGGTTGCGGTTACGTCGATGGCGGCACCGTATCTAATAACGCTCTCCGGGGGTGCGAGCAGTGTTTTTATGGGCAAGTAGGCTAATTCGTGATGAAAGGGGGTTTTCCCAGATAACCTTTTCTGTCATGGCCATGTTTTTTATGCTGCTTATCACCGGGCTTGCAAGCGATATGGTAAGGCTCAGGATGGTTCAAGGCAACCTGGTGAGACTCGTTCGCACATAATATAAAGAATTATAACCAACCCAAACAGGGCCAAAATGAAAGGCAGTTCAAACAAGTGTGCCATTATCAACCAAATCACGGAAGTTGCAAATGTGATAAGAGTACCAGTTCGCTCAAGCAAATTAAGATGCCTCCTTTATTCGATAATATAATCTTTGGTTTAGTAGGAATGGTGCTGATATCTGTTGGTTATGTCACATATTCAACATGCTTTGACTCAAATGTATGGCATTTCTTCTTATTTCTTTTGAATCCGAGTGGATATATAAATCTTCCACTTGATGGAACAACAATCCTGCTTACCACTTTAACTCCATGGCTGGGGATTGTGGAAATTGGTTTAAGGGGGATATGGATAGCGCTTCCGCAAAAAATCAAACAATATGTAATGGCATTTCTGATTTTATTAGCAATAATGTTCCTACCATTAATCCTGCTTTGGTGCGTGTGGCAATTCGATGTAATCATTAAAATCGTCTGGTCCGTAATCTATTTTTGGGCATTATGGATGCAAATTTATGTCATTCAGAGCGATATTTGATAAGAAGAGTCACGGGGCAGGCGTTAAAAGGGGGAAAATAAAACCATGAACAAGTCAAAAATTTTATTAATGTTGTCATGTTTTATCTTGGGAATCAGCGTGGGCATTCTCTCATACTGGTATTTTGGTTTTAAGGCACCTGCTGACAGGGCCAGGGCGGTAGCGAAGGCACAGCAGGAACAAATGAACAAGATGGTTCGTTCCGGAAGTTTAATAAACATAGCCAGGGATGAAATTCTTGTTAGGGTGTAAAACAGCGGAGATCCGGAACTGGTTGGTAAAGATATTTTATTTAGAATTAATCCAGATACAACAATTCAGCAAGGCTCTAAAATTCTCTCTCCAAATCCAAAAGGTGAAAATATTGACATTAAAACGTACATTTCACCGGGCAAGAAAGTTAATGTCATCGCCAGAGATATTAACGGCGAGGACCGGACAAAAGTAGAAAGCGCGGTGGTGATTCACTGGGAGGTACCGGAAGCAGGGGGGTAAATAATAGACCTCTGGCCTAATGTTTGTTGTGTTTCAAAACTTGTCAAGGAGAATTTGATCAGTTGTGGGCCGATGAAAAGAACTTTTCGTTTGTGCGCTAATTTGATATAGTATTAAGTGAAAAGCAAGCATGCTGTTGGAGGTGACACCTATGCTTGGCTTAATTAAGAGAAAAAAACACCAGCTTTTGGAAGATGAGCCTGACAGAAAACCTATGCCAAAATTTACAAGGCAGGAACTTCAAGCAGCTAGAGAAAGAAATCGTCAAAGAAAAAAACGCGGAACTGACAGTGAATACATGGCAAATCTATTTGAAGAACACCGTTCCTTGGGAATTCTTCGGAGGAGAGCCAGCGAATGTCGCAGCACCCTGAAGTAACACCACCTTATAAACCCATGCAGTTGTATGATATTCGTGCTTTTGAAGTCGGCCAGGTATATTATATTGATGACGAGTTAATTAGCATACCTGAAGCCGACCGTACGATCCATCCTAGAAAGACACATCATGGAAGACGAGTTGTTATTGCGCACAATAATTATTTAAACACTGATCCCACATGGCCATTAATTCATGTTGCTCCATTGTCCCATAGAGTGGATTTAATGCGAGAAACGGACATTGAAGTAACAACGGACCGGAAAGATGGGAATGCGGTAACTGTAAACAGTATAATCATGCTATCTTTGGTTCAGCCAGTATTAAAAGTTGATTTAAGAGAATGTGTAGGAAAGTTATCAAGAGATAAAATTGTGGAAATGCTGTCTTTGCAGGAAGAAATGCTGGTGGGAACTTTGGAACCCTTAGAAGAAGAATAAACATACCGCCTTTAAAATAGGGCAACTTAATAAATAACCGCTTGAAATAAGTGGTTTTTTTACAAATTCTAAATTTACCTAAAGCTTCTTATCCAAGGTAATTGAATTGTGGTAAAAATTCATGAGAATATCACTGGGAGGCACAGGAGCAGGAAGTTAATAATAGACCGGGGAACCTCCGGCCTTATAACTGTTCCTTCATGGCTGAAGCTAGGGACCTCCAAACGGCAAAATGGAAGGTGATAATTGAACTAGGGTTTAACTCACATTACCTTGTTTTTGGAAAGATAATTAAGCCATAAAGCCGGGCGCATAGCCTGGTTTTCGTATTTTATAGGGAAAATACTTACTCGGAAGTGGTGATAAAATATCATTGCTTGCATTGTTAAATCTTGCATGGTATATTATTAATATAAATGCAAGCAGATGGAGGGGTGTTTATAGTGTATATGGCAAATGTGACGGAGGTCCGTCAGAATGCGAGCATGATCATATCTCGCGTGGTAGAAACCAAGGAGCCAGCAGTTATTTTGCAGAGATCGAAACCCGTGGTTTACGTGGTTGAGGCGTCTGCCTATGAAGAGATGCTGAAAAAAGTTGAGGAAGCAGACAGGTTGTTGCGTGTTGAGGAAACTAAAAACGCTCTCCAGGATCTTACTAAATTGAGAAAAAAGATGGCCCAAAAAGGCAAACAGTCAGATTCTGTGCCCCTTATCAGAGATTTGCGGGAGGGTAAAACTAGATGAGTGCTTTTGTTTGTCTTGATAGCAGCGTTCTCGTCAAGTTGCTCACATGGGAAGATGGGAGTGATGCGGCGGCAGAGTTGATGGAAAATATTGCGGAAAACGAGTTGTCTGTAGTTTTACCCTCATTTGCGTGGGCCGAAATTGGAAGCGTTCTTCGACAAAAAGCTTTAAAAAAAGAAATCACGGTCGAAGAAGCTGAAGAATCCTGGCGAATATTCAGACGACTGAAAAACATTACCTATGTAGACGACGAAGAAGTAATAAACACAGCTTGGCGCATAAGTACAGAGGAAAAGCTTTCAACGCTTTATGATGCATCGTATTTAGCTGTTGCTGAAATAACCGCGAAAGAAACGAAGAGTATTTGTGAGTTCTGGACTGCGGACAAAAGGTTGGTCAATTCACTTAGCGGAAAAAAACAGTTTGTAAAACTGCTGGGACATGCAAATCCCGGCTAAAAGAGGAGGGATTTTTACTTGAAAAAGTTTTTTGCGCTTATAATTTTCCTGGCCCTGACTGTCATCTTTATCCCCTGGCTGCATCCGAAGGCCGAGGCCGCAAGCCAGGTTAAAGTTGCTAAATTCTGGATTGGTCAAAGCTACTATATCAGCAACGACCAGAAGGTTGACATGGATGTGGCGCCTTACGTCAATAGCGATGAACGCACCCTGGTGCCGTTACGGTTCCTTGCCTACGCTCTGGGCGTGCCGGAGAGTGGAGTGAAATGGGACGTTAAGGCTCAAACCGCAACCATTTCGGGGAATGGAACTAATTTGGTTTTCACTATTGGGAGTAGCAATTATACCGTGAATGGCGGCAAGAAAACGATGGATACCACCCCGGTAATCGACAATGACCGTATCATGCTACCGGCCAGGTACGTTGCCGAAGCCCTAGGATATGATGTAATTTGGAACGATAAAGCACTGTCCCTGACAATAATACCTCATGGGACCAACTATATAGAGTCATTAAAGAATATAGAAAAAGTAAAAACGGACGATGTTTACTTTATTGAAAATCTAATGGGTGGAAAAATGAAACCTGGACCGTTATTGAATAATAACTGGGAAATGGGTGATATTGGAATAGATTTTTATCATATAAGAATTGAATATTTGGAAGTTGAAAATATAGCACCCTACAAAAGAGTTTTAATCTGGTTAATCCCTAATCAACTGGACATCAGTTATTTAGATAAAATGGAACAGGTATTTAAAAAGTGGCTTCCTGGTGAAGACGAAAAGTGGAATAAATATAGAGATACTTATAATGATATTGTTGATAATGGTCAAGCATATAATGAACGTTTTTGTAACACATTAGGTTCTGAAGCATACCCACGGCTTTCTCCCAAGCTTTATGTTTGGAGTCCTGAATCCAGCGATACAATGTTTTGGGGCTAACTCCATGCCGTTTGGCAACGGAAAGAGCGTTACCAACCTCCTGTGCTTCCTGGATAAGCTGTTCCTTGAAATTTTTAGGATATCTCTTGCGTTTCATTCATACCCCTCCGTTAATATAAATTTACATCAATAAGGGGGTATGGCTCAAATTCAATTAAGGGGCTAAATAGAAAGAGGCTTCCTTATCTCCATGAACGACTTGTGAGAAATATTTGACGTAGAACGGGGAAAGGCGCGACAGCGCCTGTCGGGCGATTAGATTTGATAGCAAGGTAAAAGATGGTAGTCCTGCCGATATATTTGTGAACAACAACCCTTTGCACCAGACAGCGGTCTGCCGATACCGGCGAAAGCCGCGGAGTAAGCTGACGGTAATCGTTATGCCGGGAAAAATTAGACGGTGATTCCTAATCTTTTAAAGGCTCTATCAACGATACTGTCTGTGAGATATTTTGGATTATTCTTTTGAATTATTAAAATAATATCACCCGCGTGTTCAACAGGCAGCCCGCCGGATTCCACCAATATACAAATCAGCTCAATCCCCCAAATCAGCGGCACACCTGAAAGCTTGCATTCACGTCTTAATGGTTTGTTCATTGGTCACACATGTCAAACCATGTTCTTTGGCAAGAATTAAACACAAATTATCTTGAAAAGACAAGGGACCTTTTCCCGCTGCTGCAGACATAACCTGATCCAGTTCAGGTTCCAACAACTTGATTCCAAGTTCAATACAGCCGTCCTCATCAATTTCATTAATTTCATTTAAGACAGGCGTAGCTAAATATATTTGACCTACATAGATATTTGACCTACATAGATACAGATCAATTTAATAATCGTCCTGTCGCATTTTAAGTAATCAATGAGAGTGTTGGCATCTAATATCAGAAAGCGATTCTTTTTTCTCCCCATTTATTCACACCCATGAAGAAATCATATTCCGCATTGATTCCAGATCCAGCCTGAGAATTTCTGCTCCACGGCTCATGGTGATTTTATCTTTTTCAATCGCGTTACGGACCAGTCTTGATAAACGATCTTCCATAAAGTGTGATGGTGATAGGGAGTCCGGCTCCTGGGAACGCAGTGCTTCCGGCGATTGTTGGAATTTATCCGGGGACAAGGCTTCCGGTTCATCCGTGATACTCAATGTTTTGCCGGTTCTCAGCTTATATGCGCTCTGATATTTTCCCCAAATGGAATTCCCATAACTTTCAGAAAGACGGTATAGGACAGTCTTGTAACTGACCTGATATATCCGCTTTACTTTGTGCACTCGATCGACAAGGGGCAAGCCGCGAGTATCGCGCCATTCCGAATTAAAAGCTTCTTCCGGCATTAAAAAATGGGAAGCAAAGACATTTGCTTCAGTTTCCTGGGCGTCATCTTCGGCACTTTCATCAGCATCGTAGGCGTCAAGATGGAGAAGCAAGTGGCCGAGTTCGTGAGCGGCGCTGAAAATCCGTCGCTCAACGGAAATTCTTTCCCAAACATTTACGATTATAGCAGGCCCTCCATCCTCTTCGGCAACAGATAAGCCGAAGAAACCGTCCGACGCAAGACTCAGAGGGTACACTTTTATTCCGCATGATTCAAGTAAACCGGCAATATCGCGGATCGGATCATTTTCGTTAAGCTTTAATTTTTTTCTTGCCTCACGGGCTGCGTACTTAGCTTTGTCAACACCGCCGGGCATCGAATACAACTTTTTGGCGAGAGCTCTAAATAGATATTCATTGCTGTCGTTCAGCAGTTCTTCCAGGTAGTTAAAGTCATCCAGCCACCGTGCCACCTCGGTTAAAACATTGTCCCGGCTGTTCATCTTTTTTGATGCCCGAAATCTGACTCTCTTTAAGGTGCGGACCGGAACGAACAAATCCTGGAGTTTTACATCAACACCCGAAGCAATACTTTGTAAGGTGGATACTTTTGGGGTTGAATTGCCGTTTTCGATGTTCCGATAGGCAATCCTTGAAATCCCGGCAAGATCTGCTACCTGGGATTGGCTCAATCCCTTTGCCTCACGAATCCGGCGAAGGTTTGCGCCGATAATTTTTTGATCCATAAACCTCCCATCCTTTAAATAATATTTATATTATATATTATTATATACATAAAAACAAAATTTGCATACATGGTAATTCAACTTTACAAAGAAATATTTCCGGTATATAATGGGATCGGCTAAGCGGTTTCCAAAAAAATGAAGGGGGTGGTGCGCTTTGCAGGGATTAAAAAAGTAAAAAGAACATCCTAGCCGATGCTCTTTTTACTGTGAATTTCCAAGTTTGAAAGCTGCAAAGCGGGTAGAAAGGTCGGGTAACCCTGCTATCCCGCCAAGTCCGGGGGAAACTTGCAGATAAACCGGTTTCCCTTTGGCGGACTACGTTAGTATATTATGTTGTTCGCCGCATTTTATGTATTTCCTGCCGTACTTGTGCCAAGTTACGGAAATTTTAGTTAATTTCCTGACTAAAAGCCCAAATATCAAAGAAAGGTCAGGTACTTAACTATACCGGAAAAAGAAAACATTCATCTTGAGCATGAAGAGTTCAAAGGACCTGGGGGCCATAATGATGATCATGGGAAAGACATGGTCACGATTTATGTCAATGACGAAGCGGTACCGATACACCGCGGCCGTCAAACGGTGGCGGAGATTAAGGCTCTCGGTAATGTTCCTGCAACCGATATTCTTTTTCAGATGCCGAATTACGAAGTGCCTTTAAACGATAATGATGCCGTCACCATCAAAGGTGAAGAACGTTTTAAATCCTGTGCGCCGTCCGGCGGTTCCTCCTAAGGGGGTCCGCAAGATGAGATACCCGGAGGATCAGATTGAGGAATTAAAAGCGCAATTGGGTACTGATGTTCGCGAGTTAGAAGAAGGTGGGTACGTGTACGTGTACATCCCGGGGCTGAAAATGCCCCCGGGATGTACACCGGAAATAACCGATGCACTTCTTTGTCCCAAACCTCACAGCGGCTATACATCACGATTGTTCTTAAAGGAACGTATTCAAACCCCGAAGCCGGTTAATTGGAATGGACAAGTTTTCGTGCTTGGACAATAATGGCATGCTTTTTCGTACAATAATATCAAGGACATGCCCCTGCTTAATATGGTAATGAGCCACTTAAGGGGGATGGTGGCATGATGCAGTTGCGAATGACCGAGGCAATTTACAAAGAAATGAGGAGCGACTTGCGTCGCTCCCACCCCTTTGCCTATGAACGGGTGGGTTATATATTTGTAAAACCCGCCGGCGGTACGGTTTTGGTCGCGACCGGGTATGAGCCGGTCCCGGATGAATTTTATATTGAAGATAAGACGGTCGGAACTCGGATCGATCACCGCGGTATTGCACTGGCCATGAAGCGGGCTGATAAAAACCGGGAGGGCATTCTTCATGCTCATATTCATGCCGGCCGCGGATTTCCCAGGTTCAGCCGGGACGATCTGGCCGACCACCCGAACTTATTGCGGTCGTTTAGAAATGCCGATCCCAAAATGCCCCACGGTTTTCTCCTGTTGAGTAACGATAAAATGATGGCCCGGGTATGGTTCCCGGGGAAAGAAGCTTATCTGGATATTTTCCGGTATACAATCGTAGGCTTGCCGCTCCAATATGATTGGGTAGGGGGGTGCAGCAGTGAGTGCGCAAAATAACCGCCAATCCTTTCTTGGGGAGAGTTTGGACGACGTACTTGAAAATTGTTTAATCGGGATTATAGGACTCGGAGGCGGAGGCTCACAAATTGTTCAGCAACTGGCCCATATAGGGTTTAAACGCTACGTCCTATATGATTTCGATGAAATGAGGATACCAACTTAAATCGCCTTGTCGGCGCTACGAAACTCGATGTTGAGCTGGGATTATCAAAAATGATGACAGCGGTAAGGCTCATCCGAGGGCTGGTACCTGACGTCTACGTGGACGCTTTGGTAGACTGCAGGCAGGACTACGGCTGGCTGTTATAATTAATGATACAATAATGCTACAGAAACAGAAAGGAGTTGACGGTTTTATTGAGTGATAAGAACACGTATTTAGCGGAACTCCGGGATCTTGTCGCCTCTTTTGTGGAGGAGCGCCGGTGGCAACAGTTTCATACTCCGAAGAATCTGGCCATGTCTATTTCCATTGAGGCTTCCGAGCTGATGGAACTGTTCCAGTGGTCCGATGAAAGAGAACTGGGGGATGAGCGGTTGGCCAGGGCAAGAGAGGAACTGGCGGATGTAGTGATATATTGCCTTACTATGTCTGAAATGGGGAGCTCCCCATTTGCGCCATTATGGTGAGTCTTCTAAAATGGTGAGTGATTGTGCTTAATGCTAAAGATTCAGGCATCTGATTTAGCAACGGAGCAAAACGCTCACCATTTTCTCTGTATAATCATCCTTATTAGACAAGCATTATCCTATTATTTATGAGGAGGATGATTATGTTGGAGAATCAAGACATCCACGGCGCCATACTGTCCATTATGGAATTAATGAGGCAGCAAGGGACATCGCCGGGCAGACTCAAGAACTTCGAGAATTCTTACAATGTATTCGAACGCTATTTGTCGGATAACAGTATTGCCAGGATTGATGAAAACATCTGTCTGGAATACGTGTATGCCAAAACCGGCCAACGTTTTGAGCGCTTCGAGTGTGTCACGTCAAATGCCAGGGTTGACTACCGTATGCGGCCACTGCTGCTATTGCTGCGTTATCTAAAGGACGGACAGTTTTGTCGTGATGTCCGGAAAAACAAAAACCACCTTTTGTCTG
>Ga0067045_1005200_pt1 | contig 17870 bp, 15 predicted proteins | sample TerdegcTABiofilm_FD_59184 | JGI IMG/M metagenome (GOLD analysis project Ga0067045, IMG submission 59184) | Combined Assembly of (Gp0054472, Gp0054536) Wastewater bioreactor microbial communities from Singapore -Terephthalate degrading... | reverse complement strand
CGAGATCGTCCGAGCTCTCGCTGTCGAACGCTTGCGCGCCTGTCCGCTCGGTTTCCGAGCGTTGCCCCGCCTGTGTTCGTAACGCCGGAGGCAAATCGAGCATCCGCCCCCCAGCCGGCGCAGAGCCCGACGGAGCGCTACTTCCTCCCCTGCCTGTGAAGCCGGCTGCGAGAACCGTCACCCGCAGCTTGCCCTGCATGCTTTCGTCCATCACCCAGCCGACGATGATGTTGGCATCATGCTTGTCACATACGCTCGTCACGAGACTGGCCGCCTCATTCGCCTCGGCCAACGTCAGGTCGGGTCCGGATGTGAGATTCACCAGAACGCGCGTGGCCCCCTCGATGGACGTCTCGAGCAGTGGGCTGGCGATCGCCTCCCTCGCTGCGGCCTCGGCGCGGTGGTCGCCGCTCGCAGCGCCGATCCCCATGAGAGCCCGTCCAGCGTTCTGCATGGTCGCCCGCACGTCCGCGAAGTCCACGTTGATGAGACCAGGAATGGTCACGATGTCACTGATGCCCTGCACCCCTTGACGCAGCACATCGTCGGCGACGCGGAACGCCTCGACGAGGGTGATGCCGCGAGGACCGACGGTCAGCAAACGGTCATTCGGCACCACGATCATGGTGTCCACTTTGTTCTTGAGCGAGTCGATGCCCTCTTCAGCCGTCTTCATGCGCCGGGGCCCCTCGAATGAGAACGGTTTCGTCACGACCGCAACCGTCAGCGCGCCGATGATTTGCGCGATCTCCGCGATGACGGGAGCCGCGCCCGTGCCGGTTCCGCCGCCCATCCCTGCGGTGATGAAGACCATGTCGGCGCCATCGAGCTCGGCCTTGATCTCCGATTTGCTTTCCTCCGCCGCGCTGCGGCCGATATCAGGGTTACCTCCCGCTCCGAGACCCCGCGTGAGGTTGCCGCCGAGCTGAAGTTTGCGCGCCGCGAGGGAGATGTCCAGCACCTGGGTATCGGTGTTCATGGCGATAAAGGATACGCCGCCTAGACCGGCCTCGATCATGCGGTTGACGGCATTGGTTCCGCCGCCTCCGCATCCGATAACGCGGATATCGGCGCCGGATGCTGCCGGTCGCTGTGGTCGCGGTTGAGTTGTCGCCATCGTTGGATTCGGGCCCCTCTTCGCTGGATTGGTGCGCGTGTACGCCTATCTTCTCCTGAGGAACGCAGGCGTGTCGAGGTCGTCCTCGGCCCCAAGGTCAAGGACGGCATCGCCGAAGTCGGGCCGCTCCTCGAGAATGGTCTGGACGCTGACGGGCGCTGCCTGACGCACCAGCGGCGGCTTGTCCAACTGGCGCGACGAGACGTGCGGCGTTGGGCGCGCGGAGACCTCTTCACGCTGTGGTGTGGCGGATCGCCGCTCACCCTCAAAGCCTGTGGCAAGCAGGGTCACGCGGACGCGCCCCTCCATCGCGGGATCGAGGACCCAGCCGAAGATGATGCGCGCTTCTCTGGCGTCGCACAGCTCACGGATGTAGGAGGCCGCCGCGTTCGCTTCGTCAAGGGTCAGATCAGGACCTGACGTAATGTTGAGCAAGACCCGCTTCGCACCTTCGATCGAGGTCTCGAGCAACGGGCTGGCCACGGCCTGCTCCGCTGCATCCATCGCGCGTCGCTCGCCGTCGGCTTCACCTATCCCCATGAGCGCGGCGCCTGCCTTGCGCATCGTGCTCTCGACATCGGCGAAGTCCACGTTGATGTCGCCGGGGATCGTGATGATGTCGGATATGCCCTGCACGCCCTGTCGCAACACCTCATCGGCGATCCGAAACGCGTCCTGAAGCGTCGCGCCATGCGCGCCGACAGTCAGCAGCCGATCATTCGGGACAACGATGACCGTGTCAACCTTGGACTGGAGCTCGTCTATGCCCAGGTCGGCCTGCAGAGCGCGTCGTGGGCCCTCGAAGGTGAACGGCCGGGTCACCACAGCCACCGTCAGCGCCCCGAGCTGCTGCGAGACCTCGGCGACAACGGGCGCGCCGCCTGTGCCCGTTCCGCCGCCCATGCCCGCGGTGATGAACACCATATCCGCATCCTGCAGGCACCGCTTGATCTCGTTGCGGGTCTCCTCGGCAGCGGCCTTTCCCGTCTCCGGGTCTCCGCCGGCGCCCAACCCCTTGGTCAGGTCCTGCCCCAACGCCACCTTCTGCGGCGCGAGGCAGAGATCAAGGGCCTGACGATCTGTGTTCATCGCGATGAACTCGACGCCGTTGACTCCGGCCTCGATCATCCGGTTGACCGCGTTGCTTCCGCCGCCGCCAACGCCGACAACCTTGATATTGGCCCCCACCGGCCGCACTGCCTGATGCCCGCCCAGTCTATTCTGCATCGTCGCTCCCGCTCCCCGATCGTACAGTTTCATGAATGCCATATGACGGTGCCCGGGCATGCCCGATGCACCGTCTGCCGGACCATCCGTTGGGTCCTCGCCCCGTCCTGTGTAGCTGGCCCGTTAGCCGGGCCTGAACACCTTCAGCCACTTCAGAAAGCCGGGTATGCCGCCCTTCGGCGCTGCGCTCCGCGCCGCCTCTTCACTCCGTAACGCGTAATGAATGAGACCCACCGCCGTCGAGAACATGGGTTCGGCCACTGCATCGTGGAGGCCGCCGACACCTGAGGGCGTCCCCAGCCGAACCGGAACGCGCAGGATATCGCCGGCGCACTGCTGCACGCCATGCAGCAACGACCCGCCTCCCGTGAGCACCAGACCCGATGTCATTGCCTCGAGACATCCGGCACGCAGAAGCTCTTTCTTCACCATGTGCAGGAGCTCCTGCATCCGAGCCTCGATGATTTCGCACAGAGCGCGGCGACGGAACGGCCGCGAACCTGTCCGTCCGATCTGCGTCAGCTCCACGCTCTCCGTATCGCCAACCTGCCCCGGGAGGGCGCTTCCGTAGTGAAGCTTGATCCGCTCGGCTTCATCGGTGGTCACGCGCAAGAGCTGGGCGATGTCATTGGTCACATGATTTCCGCCCACGGGAATCACCGCCGAGTGCGTGATCTCGCCGTCGGCGAGCACCGCGATATCGGTAGTGCCGCCGCCGATATCGAGTACGCAGACCCCAAGGTCGCGTTCGGCCTCGGTTACGACGGCGTAGGCCGTCGCCAGCGGCTCCAGGACCATTTCCTTGAGTGCCAGTTGGGCCCGTGCCACGCACTTCTCAACGTTCAGCAGGAACGTCTGCGAGCCCGTGACGATGTGGGTTTCGACCTCAAGCCGGCTGCCGCACATGCCGACAGGCTCACGAATGCCCTCTTGCCCGTCGACGCTATAGGAGCGGGGAATCGCGTGGAGAACGCTCCGATCCGGCGGTATCACAATGACGCGAGACTGCTCGAGCACTCTGCGCCGGTCGGCCTCGGTGATCTCATGGTCCGGATGAGTGATGGCGGCGACGCCGCGCGAGTTCATGGACTGTATGTGCTCGCCGGTAACGCCGACATACACCGAAAGAATGGGCATGCCGCACTGCTGCGAGGCGCGATTCACCGCATCCTCCACGGCGCGCGTCGTGGCCTCAATGTCCACCACGTTGCCGCGCCGTATGCCTCGCGACGGACTCACGCCGACGCCGACGATGACGGGTTGCCCTCGCTCGTCCACCTCGGCAGCGACGCAGCAGGCTTTGGTCGTGCCGAGATCAAGCCCGGCTATCAGCTCATTGCGGGGCACTTGGTTCTCCCCCAGCGCTCCAGGCCATCCGCGGCGCTGATGCGTTCTTGGTCCGGCCGGGCTTCCACGCTCACGTTGCCTCCTTGCGCCGCGTCAGCGCGAGCTTGGTCAGGTAGTAGCGCCTGATCAGCGACAGGTTCAGAAACACGCGGCTGCCCAGCGCGACGACTGCTGCGAGGAACAGGTCAACGCCGATGCGATCGCCGAGGAATGCCAGGCCGGCAGCCAGCAACGTGTTCAGCACGAAGCCGCTGACGAAGATGTCATCCTGGAATCGTCCTTCGATGCCGGCTCGAATGCCGCCAAGCGCGGTGTCAACGCCGGCGAGCGTCGCGAGCGACAGGTACGGCGCGTAGACTGCGGCGAGCTCGCCCGGTATCTCGAGGCGTGCGAATGCGACCCACCCGATGACCAGGCCGAGCGCCAGCGCGACAACGGGCAACAGTGCGGTCACGGCTCGGCGCGCTCCTTCTCGTCGTCGGACTTCTGTGGCGTCGGCTGCGCCCATCGCACTTCCGTCCGGCCCGTGTATGCCGGTACCACCACGTTGTCGCGTTTCTCCAGAGTGAACATGCTTGGGTCGGTCATGCGCAGGTCATCGAGGTATCCGCCCGGCATGTTCAGCCCCCCCGCCATCGTGCCCGGATCGCCGACCGCCACGATCTGGTATGGAGGCACTACGGGGACGTTGTTGACCATGATGGTCGGTCCCACGCACCGAATGGCCGTACGAGATATCACCCGCTGGCCGCTGATCGCGATGGCCTCGGCTCCGGAGGCTACGAGTTCGTTCACTACCATCTGAAGGTCATAGTCGTGTATGGTGAAGCGCGCCGCGTCAAAGGCGCGATTCGATCGGGGCTTGCCGTCCTGCAGCGTCAGCACGATGCCGGGTCCCTGAACCTCCGTCAGCCCGCTCAACAGCTTGGCGAGCTGAAGCTCGTCGTTCAGCGCCTTGAGTTTGCCGCTGCCTTCGGCCAGCACGTTCTCCAGCTTAGTCTGCTTCTCGCGGAGATCGGCAATCTCCTTCTCACGTTCGCGCAGCGTAGCAGCCAGGCTCGGAGATGCGCCCGAAATGAAGCCGACCCGACCCGGGCCGCCCCCGGCGCGCCGAATCGTACTGACCGTCTGAAGCGAACCGGCCAGGAGCAAACCGAGCATGAAGCACAGAGCCGTCACCTGCCATACCCACGGCTGATGACGGTGCGCAGACGTGAACAATGAACCATCCTCGAAGAGCCGGCACCCTTGACGCCAGACCGATGCCGCAACCCGCCCCTGGACACCTCCGCACGAGCATGGCAACCTACCTCAACCGGCATCGGGGGTGACGGAGGGGCGATTGCGTGCCGTCGCTCCACGCGTGCCCGTCGGCATCTGCGGAACACTGACGTCCACCGACACAAGCCGATCCGCAACCGGCGGCTCCAATCGGTAGATGCGCTCTACCACCGCCATCTTGTAGGGCAGATCATCAGCCCGGCCCAACCAGACGGCGATGTTATCGCCGTTATTAAAGCATATGCCGTCTGTTTGGTCAACGGTTATGGACACTGGCGTCAGGCCGCTCACCCCACGCGACAATGCCAGCGCCGCGATCGCGCCGAGCACGTTCTCAGCCTCCACGCGCGCTCCTCGACAGACCGGTACGGCCTGATTCATAACGATTTCGGGCAAGTCCAGGTCTCGGCGAGCGGGCCTGATGATGACTCCGTCGTCGTCCACTTCCCATCGGCGTCCGCCGCAGACCAGTCGAGCGACCGGCCTTCGTACATCAACCTCCACCGTAACGGTGCCATCAAGGCCGCGGCGCACAGTCACCGAGCGAACCCACGGCAACCGCCGCAGTGCGTCAGCGTAACCTCGCACATCCATCAGCGCGAGCCGGACACCCGGCGGCAACGCTGCCCGACTGAGCGTGCACCGGCTCTCACTCTCCAGCGGCAAGGCGGGCATCACAACGCGCACACGTCGCACGGTTATGGCGGGCGAGGTAAGCGCTGCAGCGACTGACACGCCGGCGGCGGCAAGGGTAAGGCAGGCGGTGATCCATCCCCAACGAGCCGACGCGCGACGCGCGGCATTCTCGCGCGCCGATCGGTATCCCGGAGTGTAATCCTTCATCCTCACGCCTCCCTGTACCTCGTGCTTGGTTCGGTCGCCACCAGGCGCTCCCCAACCTCGCGAATGTCGCCCGCTCCGAGCATCAGGATCACATCGTCCTTGCGCACGATATGCTCAAGCGTGCTCGGGATGCGCTCCTTATCGGGTTCGGTCAGGAGCGTAACGTCCGGGGCAACGGCGGCGACGCGCCCGGAGAGCAAGGCGGCGTCAACGCCCGGGATGGGCTCTTCCCGAGCTGCATATATGCCTGTGACGACCACAGCATCTGCGCCCGCAAGGGCCTGCGCGAAGTCATCGAGCAGGTCGCGCGTCCGGCTGTAAAGATGCGGCTGGAACACCGCAATCAGCCTTCGCCCCTCAAATCGCTCGCGCGCCGCGGCCATGGTGGCGCGGATCTCGGTCGGATGGTGGGCATAGTCGTCGACCACCGTCGCGCCGCGCCAGCTCCCCAGCACATCGAAGCGGCGCTCGACGCCGCCGAATCCCTGGAGACCATCGAACGCTCGCAGGATGTCCGCGCCGCATGCCATCGCGACTCCGAGCGCCGCCATGCCATTCAGAATGTTATGGCGCCCCGGCGCTCCGAGGGTCAGAGCCCCGAGACGTTCCACCGCGCCGCCTGCTCCTCGCATGCGCACAGTCACTCCGGTCACGCCATGTGCCGAAGCCGGCTCGTCGGCCCACATGTCCCGATCTGGCTTCTCGCCGAGACCGTAGCGGAGCACTCGGAGGCCGCGGTCCGTCCCGATGCCCACGAATGCATCGGCATGCGGGTCATCTGCCCATAGCACCAGCGTGCCACCGGGGCGGATGCGCTGCACAAAGGCCGCGAAAGCCTCGAGCACGTGATCGAAGTCCCCATAGCAATCGAGATGATCGGGCTCGATGTTCGTGATGACCGCGACGTCCGGCTGAAGGTCGAGGAAGGAGCGAAAGGCCTCGCAGGCTTCTGTCACAAACGGGCCCGATCCGATCCGCACGTTGCCTCCGAACGCAGCATAGTCGCCGCCGATCAGCACCGTCGGATCTAGACCTGCAGCAAGCAGGGCAGCTCCCACCATCGAGGTGGTCGTGGTCTTTCCATGGGTTCCGGCAACCGCCACTCTCGGCGGCGCAGCCTCGTCCATGGCCTTGCCCAGGTACTCCGAGCGTGAGACCGTCGGTATGCCGCGAGCGTGCGCCATGGCGATTTCGGGATTGCTCGCCGGGATAGCGGCAGAGTAGACAACGAGCTCAGGCGCCCAGTCCTCGATGGCTTCGGCCGAGTGACCTATCCGTATGGCGGCGCCCCTGGCGGCGAGACGCTCGGTGATGGCGCTCGCCGTGCGGTCCGACCCTGTGACGCGGTGTCCCTGGGCTAGAGCCACTTCGGCCAGACCGCTCACACCGACGCCTCCGATGCCGATGAAGTGGATGCGCATCACGTTCTGCCCCCGTTGGCGTCTCGCACGCAACGAAGCACGACCTCCGCGACAGCCTGAGCTGCATCAGGTCGCGCCATGGCGCGAGTGGCGTCTGCCATTCGCTGGCGTCGAGTCTGATCCGCCTTCAAGGCATGAAGCTCCTCCGCCAGCCTCGCCGAGGTCAGGTCCGCTTGCGGGATCAAGACGCCTCCCCCCGCTTCGGCAACCGCCCTCGCATTGGCAGTCTGATGATCAGCATAGGCCAATGGATACGGTATAAGCAGGGAGGGCAGTCCTGCCGCCGCGACCTCGGCAAGCGTGGATGCGCCGCATCGGCAGACAGCCACGTCGGCAGCTCGATAGGCGGCAGCGAGATCATCGGTGTCCAGGAATGGTCGCGAACGATAGACGCTGCCGACGCCTGCGTCCCGCACATGTTCCCCGGGACCGCCTTCGGTGTCGCCCGTCTGATGGATGATGCTGATATCCCTGTTCAGCGAATCCAGGCTCTCCCATACCACCCGATTGATGGCCGCCGCGCCCTGGCTGCCTCCAACCACGACGACCGTGAATGACACTTCCGGAATGCCGAGTTGCGCGCGTGCGGCGGCCCTTGTCAGCGGCGACACGAGCCCCTGACGGATGGGCAGTCCGGTCTCGATCACTTTGCCGGCCGGAAACTCACCGGCGCTAGCGGCGAACGTGATGCATACACGCTCGGCCTTCCGAGCCAGCCACCGGTTGGTGCGACCCGCGATAGCGTTCTGTTCATGGATGACTACCGGTATGTTCAGACGACTTGCAGCCAACACGGCCGCCGCGGCGACATATCCGCCGGTCCCCAGCACAGCCGATGCCCCGAGCCTTCGCAGGGCACTGCGCGCCTGCAGGTAGCCGCGGAAGAGCACCACGAGAGTAATCAGCGTGTCCGGTGAGGCTGTCCTGCGGATCTTGCGAGCCGGCACGCCAATGAACCGCAGTCCGTGTAGGGGAACGAGCGTCGCCTCGCGACCGGCAGCGCCGCCGATGTAGATCACCTCGACGTCCGAACGGGCTGATCGGAGGGCTTCCGCCACCGCGATGGCTGGGAAGATGTGGCCGCCCGTTCCGCCGCCGGTGATTGCAAGCGTCATCGCAATGCTGCGCGTTCGCGGACTGACGGCCGCGCCAGGATGCCTATGGCAGCGAAGCACGCCATGAGCGACGAGCCGCCGGCGCTGATGAACGGCATAGGCACGCCGGTCGATGGCACGCTATTCGTCACGACCGCGATGTTCAGCAACGCCTGCCACATGAACATCGCCCCGATGCCGGCCGCGACCAGCATGGCGAAGCGGTCGCGAGACGCCGACGCCACGCGATATGCCTGAAAGACGAGCGTGCCGATCCCCGCGACCACCACGAGGACACCCACAACGCCGAGCTCCTCGGCCACGGTCGCCATGATGTAGTCGGTTCCCGCCGCGGGCACGTAGTACCGTGCTTCGCCGCGACCGAACCCACGCCCCGCCAGCCCGTTCTCGCCGACGGCGATCAGCGCCTCTTTGATCTGGTATCCGGCCCCTTCGCGTTGCGAGTCCGGGCTTAGCCACGCAGTGACTCGCTGCCTCCGGTGCTCAGCCGACATCGTGAAGATCGCGGCCGCTACAACTGCAATCCCGAGCACCGCCCAGATATGGCGGCTTTGAGCCCCTGCGACATACAAGACGCTGAGGCACGTCAGAAACACAACGATCGCCGTGCCGAGGTCCGGTTCACGCTCGATGAGGAGGCACACACCCCCAATCGCCACCAGAGGAACGAGCAATCCATTCCACAGATCGGCAACATTGTATCGCGGCTGTGTCACGAGCGCCGCAACGTAGAGAACCATGCCGACCTTGGCGAACTCCGAAGGCTGGATGGTCAACGGCCCGAAACCGATCCACCGACAGGACCCGTTCACGCGGCGTCCAAATCCGGGAATCCAGACGGAAGCCAGAGCGATCAGACACACGACCAGTATCGGCCAGGCCAACCCGCGCAAGCGATCATAGGTCACCCGCGAGAGGCCGAACATCAGTGCGAGGCCCACGGCGAACGCGGCGAGATGCTTGATCACCGAGAGCTCCATAGCCTCCCCCATGCGCACCATCGCCGGGAAGCTCGCAGAGTTCGCATAGACGAGGCCGATGGCGGAGAGAAAGACCGCTGGTATCGCCATCATCCGCACCGATATGGCAGAGCCCTCGCGCCGGGCGCTCGCCCGGAGGCCCCTGTCGTCGGAGTAAGCCGAAGCCCGGTCAGCAGTCTTGACGCTCATATGGCTCCAGCCTCCATCAGGCCACGAACCGCGTCCCGAAACGCCTGGCCCCGCTCTTCGAAGTTAGCGTACATGTCGTAGCTGGCGCACACGGGCGCGAGCATGACCGCGTCGCCCGGCCTGGCTCGCCGCGCCGCCTGGGTCACTGCATCAGCCATGTCGGAGGCCCTGCTTACGTCGTTGAAGTCCGCATTCCATGCCGCAGTCTCGAGCAACGAGGCGGCGCGCCCCATGACCACCAGGTGGGCAACGTACCGCTTGATGGCGGCTCCGAGCGGCTGAAAGTCCTCGCCTTTGTCGTATCCTCCGGCGATCAGGATCACCGGTCTCTTGAGCGCTTCGAGTTCCCGAACCGCCGCCGCCACGTTGGTTGTCATGGAGCTGTTGATGTAGGCGACGCCGCCGACCTCGGCAACAAGCTCCATTCGATGAGGCAGTCCCTCGAAGGTCCGGAGCGCCTCGGTGACCGCGTCGGGATCCGCTCCGAAGGCGATTGCTGCCGCCGACGCACATAGCGCATTTTCGACATTCATATCGCCCAGCAGGCGCAGCTCGTCCGTCCGGGCAAGGATGTGTTCGGTGCCGTCAAGGCGGACCGCGATTCGTCCTTCGCGAACGCATGCCCAGTCGGGATGCCCGCAATGTCCTCGATCAAACCACACGACGCGTGAGCGCACGCTGTCGGCGATGAGGCGCGACGGCGCATTCACCGCGTTCAGAATGGCAAAGTCATCGGGTCGCTGCGCGGCGAATAGACGGGCCTTGCAGGCTCGGTAGACTTCGATGCTGCCATGCCGGTCCAGATGGTCGCGCGTGATGTTGGTGAGTATGCCGATCTTCGGTCGAAATCGCTCGACCCATTCGAGCTGAAACGAGCTCACTTCGGCCACGATGGCGCCCTCTTCGTCCATCTCCTCGGCGGCCTCAATCAGCGTGCGCTTCAGCGCATCGGCAGAGATGTTTCCCGCCACGACGGCACGGAAGCCGCTCTCCTTGAGCATCTCGGTCAGCCACACCGCCGTCGTGCTCTTGCCGTTGGTGCCCGTCACCGCCAGGATCGGAGCGCGCGCGATCCGATAGGCGATTTCGATCTCGGACAGCACCGGGATGCCGGCCCGCACCGCCGCCTGCAGGATCGGCGCATCGGCCCGAATGCCCGGCGACGGAACGACGAGGGATGCGCCCTCGAGGGCCTGTTCGATGCTCGCCGCCGGCCGCACCGTTACGCCGAGATCTTCGGCTCGCTGCAACCTGTCACCGAGACGCTCTGCATCGGCGTCGTCACTGAGAATAACCCTGGCCCCAAGTCGCTGCAAGGTGTCCGAGCATGCCAGCCCTGTTCGGCCCATGCCCAGCACAGCGATGGTCTTGCCGGCAAACTGACCTGTTCGCATCATTGTCACCATTGTCGTTGCTACCTCTGATCGTACCGTATGACTACCGCATGGCCGGCCTGTCCCGTCGTGCCAGCTTGTATCCTAGCGCGCCAGTCCCAGATGCCATGCAAGGCCAAGAGCCGTGCAGGCTGCAGCGCACAGCCAGAATCGCGCAACGATGCGCGTTTCAGGCACGCCGCATTCCTCAAGATGATGGTGCAGCGGCGCCCGCCGAAAAACGCGATGAGCCCGGGCGAACTCGATGCCGTGCCTTCGTTTGCGCCACTTGAACACGGTCACCTGTATCATCACCGACAGCGTCTCGGCCCAGAACGGGAGCGTCGCAACGATGAGCGGCACCTCCAGCTTCCCGACCAGCCCGATGTACGCCAATCCGGCGCCGACAGCCAGCGACCCCGTGTCGCCCATGAATACCAGCGCCGGATACGCGCCATACCAGAGCAGGCCTGCGCAACCGCCCGCCAGCGCGGCTGCCAGAACCGTTACGTCCTTGCCCGATCCGGACGACAGCATCACGGCAAGACCGGCGGAAGCTATCGCCGCGCTGCCCGCAGTCAGTCCATCCAGTCCGTCGGCCAGATTGGTTGCGTTGGACAGCCCCACGATGAGCACAACGGCCAGCGGCCAGTAGGCAGGACCGAGATCCAGCCCGGCGACGATCGTTTGGTCCCGACGCGCGCCGATCAACGCCACACCCGCCACAAACGCCAGTGCGACCACAACCTGGAGAGCGAACTTCTCCCGCGCCTTCAGGCCGAGGTTCGTGCCCCGTCGCAGGCTGAGCCGATCGTCGAGCGCTCCTATCGCGGCAGAGAGCCCGATCGCGCATGCAGCCAGCGCGCCTCCCGAAGACACGCCCCATGCCGTCCACCCGACAACAGTCCCGCAGACTGTGCCTGCTAGCAGTATCAACCCGCCCATTGTCGGCGTGCCCTGCTTTGCGGCGTGCCGCTCCGGGGCGTCCGACGAGATCGTCTGGCGGACGCCGCTCGCCTGCAGCCATCTGAGGATCGGTCGGCCGAACGCAACGGCGGCGAAGAGACTCACCGCGAAGGACACCACGGCCGCCGTCATAGAAGCCTCTCGATGATCTCGCGGGCGACTTCTCGGTCGTCGTACGGTATGTGCTCGTCGCCCACGATCATGTACGTCTCGCCCCCCTTGCCGGCCANNAGGACGAGATCGCCGGACCGCGCTTCGCGGATGGCGTACTCGATGGCNAGACGNCGATCNACCTCGGCATGCAGGCTGCAGATCCCTTCGGGAACGCCAGCCAGTATCTGCTTGATGATCGCCGCAGGATCCTCATGACGCGGATTGTCGCTGGTGACCACCAGTACATCCGCTCCTTCGGCGCCTATGCGCCCCATGATGGGCCGCTTGCCAGCGTCCCGATTGCCTCCGCATCCCATCACCAGGATGATGCGACTCGGGTTCAGCGCCCGCGCCGACTTGAGCAGGCTCGCCAATCCGTCAGGGGTGTGGGCGAAATCAACGATCAGGCTCCAGTCCCGGCCGGTCTGCACGCTCTCGAAGCGCCCCGGCACGGGCTTCATCGCATGAAGCCCCTCGGCGACGGCCTCAAGCGGCGTGCCAAGGGCCAACATAATCGCGCTCGCACCGAGGGCGTTCATCACCTGGAACGCGCCTCCGATGGGCAGCTCAACCTGCACCGAGCCCTGGGGCGACACCAGCACAAAGCGTGTTCGGTCTGCCCGCATGTCAACGTCGGAGGCTCGAACGGCGGCGCCCGGCCCCAGACCGAATCCGATCACCTGCCCGACCGTGGACCTTGCGACAAGCGCCCCCTGGGGATCGTCCATGTTAATCGCCGCGTAGAATGGTGTCTCCCACAGACGCGGGTATTCCACGAACAGGCGCAGCTTCGCCTCCAGATAGGCATCCATAGTCCCGTGGAAGTCCAGATGGTCCTGGGTCAGGTTGGTGAACACCGCCCCGGCAAAGCGCATGCCATCGGTTCGGCGCAGCGCCAGTCCATGGCTGCTGACTTCCATGGCGACGAGACGGACGCCCATACCACGCATGGCGGCTAACAGGCGCTGCAGATCGTCGGCCTCCGGTGTGGTGTGGGCTGCGGGCAGATCGCGCCCCATGGCATGCGCGCCGAGAGTTCCTATACGCCCGGTCGCCCGACCCGCCGCCAATCCGATTGCCTCGCACATCGCAACCGTGGTGCTCTTGCCATTCGTGCCGGTGACGCCGATGACGTCCACGTCATGCGACGGATAGCCGAAGACGCACGCTGCCGCCGGGCCCAGCGCCACGCGAGTGTCTGGCACGACGATCGCCGAGACTCCGCGCGGAATGGCATCCCGTCGGTCTTTGTTGACCAGCGCCGCTCGAGCGCCTCGCGCGACCGCTTCTCGAATGAACTCATGTCCGTCGGCCGTTGCGCCGACCAGACACGCGAAGAGATCGCCCTCGGCGACCGTGCGAGAATCGTGGCTCACCCCGGTCACACGGATGTTCGAGGATCCGATCACCGTTGACGTGCCGAGCGCCGTCGCCAGATCGAGCAGAGTCACCCCGATAGAATCAGTCATGGATGGAATCTCCGTCGGCACGGGCAACGTCGGCAGTCGGCGCGTTTGGGCTCGGCGGAACGTGCCAGTGGAGCATGAGCCCCTCGGCGATGCGTTTCCACGTTGGTGCGGCGGCAACCGAGCCGTGGTAACCGTTGTGCGGTTCGTCCACCACCACGGCGATGATGAAGCGCCGTCCGTCGCCCCCTTGAACGTATCCGATGAACGAGGCCATGTAGCCGTTGTATCGGCCGTGCCCATCGGACTTGAGCGCCGTGCCCGTCTTGCCACCTGTCACGTAACCCGCCAACCGAGCGTTCTTCCCGGTGCCCGACGACACCACGGTGGTCAGATAGTCGGCCATGGTGTCAGCCGTCTGAGGCGAGATCACCTGACCCANCGCCCGGACGGGGTACTCCCTGACCACGTTGTTGGCCGGATCGGTNATTGCCTTGATCACTCGAGGCTGCATCAACACGCCGTGGTTGGCAATCGCGCCGAATGCCGCTGCAAGAGCGAGCGGGCTCACCATGACGGACTGTCCGAACCCGATGCGAGCGATGGAACCGGGTCCCAGTGAGGCGCCCGACTTGTGCCCCTCGAGGTACCCTTTTTCTTCGCCCGGCAACTGTATCCCAATCAGATCCAGGAGCCTAAAACGATGCAAGCCGTCGTCCAGTCTCTTGCCGCCGATCCGCAGCGCAATGTCGGCCGTTGCGGTGTTGCAGGACTTCGCGATCACCATTCTCGGGGTGTTGGTCCCCGGAGGGGGCGTGCTGCGGCGATGGGCCTCGCAGTTGATTCGCTTGCCGTTGAGCATTTTGTAGCCCGGACACGGAAAGACCTCGGTCTCGCTGATCAAGCCCGCATCTATCGCAATGCACAGCGAAACGGGCTTCATCACCGATCCCGGTTCGTAGAGCATCAGGGCCCTGTTGCGCTGCCCCTCAAGGATCACGGACGCAGGCAGCGTCCGGTCGGATGGGTCGAAGCTTGGGCGGCTGACCATGCCGAGGATTTCGCCTGTTGTGGGATCCAGCACGATTGCCGTTACGCCCTTTGGCGTGTGCTCGTGCATGCATACATCGAGGGCCGAGGCGCAGATCCTCTGCACCGTCAGGTCTATGGTGAGCCTGACGTTGGCGCCATCGGACGCCGACACAATCCGCTCTGTGCTCGTGGGGATCGGCACCCGCCCGCTGTCCACGCGGCCCTTTGTCCATCCTATGCTGCCCGCCAGGGGCGTGTTGGCCCAGCGCTCTATGCCGCTGCTGCCGATGGCAGTGCCGTAGCTGCCCGGAATGGTTTTCCCGACTACCGCGACCGACGCATCGCCTGCCGCATAGACACGCTCCGGAATGACCGTAACCACCGTGCCGATCAGCGTGTCCTTGTAGTCCTTGCTGCGCATGAACCACCGGAGCGCCTCTTCTTCAGCTCTCGTGGCGCCCTCTTTGATGAACTTGCATCGCGCATGCTCGCCCCGCCGATGGCTCGAGGACAGGATGCTGTTGGTCACGTCCGCCGCGTTCAGTCCGAGCACCGAAGCCAGGAGCCTTCCGACCTCTGCGGCACGCCGGGGTGAAGGCCGCTTGGTCTTGTCGTCCTCCCAGATGCGGCTTGGATCGTAGGTTATCCAACGCACGTCGCGGGTCATCGCCAGCGGCATGCCGTTCCGGTCCAGGATGTCGCCTCGACGCGGCGTGATCACCCGCGTCGTCGAGCGCCGGCGGTCAGCCTCGGTGGCCAGGGGTTGGCGTTGGTAGGTCTGAAAGTAGACGACACGCACGATGAGGGCCGACGCAAGCGCTGCGCCTAGCAGGAAGAGGCTTCTGACCCGATCGAACGGGCTCGCCGCGCCGCGGCCCCATGGCGTGGTCATGGCGATGGGACGGGTCCTCCGGCGTCAGCGCTATCCGAAGTGCGCGCGAGCGCCGTTCTCCTCTGGCCGCCGACGGCTGGGGTCTGCGATGGGCTCGCAGGCATCCCGATCGTTACCACATCGTTTGCCGGCTGCATGCCGCGGGCATCCGCCCATCGCGCGAGTACCCCGGGAGCGAGAATCTCGCGCAACTGGTCCCGGAGCTGCGTTATCTCGACACGATCGTTGCGGATCTGCCGCAGGAGCGCGGTTCTCCGGTTCATGGCAGCGTTCAGCCGCGCCTGCCCGATTGCGTAGGCCACGAACGGAGTCGTCACCACGAGCGCCGAGAGCAGCCAGGGATAGGCCTCCCTGACAGCAGTCGCGGACTGATACTGCAAGGCGCCCCACCACGAGCGCCGTCTCCGGTCTACGAAGCTCCGGCCCGATGCCGAGCTAGCAAAGCCATGAGACTCGACTGCCATACCCCTCACTCCCCCCTGTCGCACCTCGATCACATGCGACCGACTCGCCAGGATCGGCGCTCGGCGGACGCCGGCTCGGATGCCGCGCCCTGCCGGTATTCGCCTTCAGATCCGTTCGGCCGCCCTGAGCGCCGCGCTCCGCGCCCGGCGATTGGCCGCAATCTCCGCCTCTGAAGGGCGTACCGCCCTCTTGGTCAGCACTTTCAGCATCGACTGCCGTCCGCACGCACAGACCGGCATGTCCTTCGGACATATGCACGGATGCTCGTAGGCCCGCATAGCCTGCTTCACCGCCCGATCCTCAAGACTGCAGAAGCTGATGCAGACGCACCGCCCTCCGACCCGCAGCATAGGCACGATCCCCTCGATCGATTCCCGAATCGCCCCGAGGTCATCGTTGACGGCGTAGCGGAGCGCCATCATGGACTTCGTCGCTACGTGAATGTCCTTCGGCCAGGCCCGGCGAGGGACCGTTCGCTCGATCAGGCTGACAAACTGGCTCGTGCGCGTGATCGGCTCGCGGACGCGCTCTCGCACGACGGCGTGGGCTATCCGCTCGGCCCATGGTTCTTCCCCGTACTCGCGCAGGAGGCGTCCGAGGCTCTTCGCATCGAGCGTCGCCAGCAGGTCGGCTGCCGACTGAGGCGCAGACAAAGATCGGCGCATGTCGAGGGGCGCGTCCCTCTGGAACGAGTATCCAAGGTCGCCCTCTAGATCCGCCGAACTCAGTCCCTGGTCGTACAGCACGCCGCCCACCTCGTTCACTCCGTGCGCCCTCAGCAACTGCGGCAACCGGCGAAAGTTGCCCTGGATCGCCAGAACGCGCACAGGCGCCCCTGCAAGCCTTGCAGATGCAACTGCCAGCGCCTCGGGTCGCTCATCAAGGATCACCAGCAGCCCGCCGCGGACCATCCGTTCTCCGATCAGAAGCGCATGTCCGCCATGTCCGACCGTCGCATCAACTACGACATCTTTGTCCTCAGCCGCCAGCCACGCCACCGCTTCCGGACCCATCACCGTGGCGTGGTATTCCATCGTCGTCCCTACGCCAGCTCCGGCATGCCTGCCCTACGCGCCTCCTCGGCGAGGAGCCCCGACACAAAGGTGCTGCCTGTGTAGCGCTGGTAACGATCGCGCTCCCATATCTCAAACCCGACGCCGATACCCGTGATGTAAGCGCGACAGGGCCATTTCAGTCCGGCGTGCTCAAGCATCGGTTCGGGAACGCTGATGCGGTAGTTCTGCTCGCGCTGTACGACCGTGGCCGTGCCGATGTAGCGCCGCAAGGCGGTGGACCATTCCGCTTGGGTACTGGCCCCGCGAGCGAGCATCTCATCCCACTTCTCCTTCGGATACCCTCGCACACAGCCGTCGGGACCATAGAGCAGAACGACCTTCTCCCCCACGAGGTCCCGGAAAGGCACGGGCAGCAACACCCTCGCCTTGTCGTCCAAGTTGTGCGGGAAGGTTCCCTGGAACATGGTGGCCGCCGTTACTGTTGAGCTTGAATGGGACAGAATGGGATGATCATGTTCACTAGCTGTTCATCGGATGGGACGATCTGACACATCGTCATTATAAGCAGTGTCTGGCCCCGTGTCAAGCCATCCCAGCAAAGTCTCGGGGGCTTTTTCTAGACTGAGGATTCGGGGGCTAGACAGACCGCTCCAAGCGCCCGCAGGTCGCCGTGGCCGTCAGATTCGGGCGATCTCCGGACACCGGGAACGAGGACGCGCAATGACCGCCGAGCGATCCGGAAGAGGCTATGGAGCCGACACGGAGGCAGGTGCACGAGAGGCAGCCTACGGCGTGAGGCCGGCTGGAGGCAGCGGGCGCACAACGGCGCTCGTACCAGGGGCAGGACTGGGCCGCTGCGCCGGAGGCGCCGGTGCAGCCGGACCGGTTCCCTGAACGACGATCCGCGGGAAGGCCGTATAGACATCCCGCGATATGAGCTCCCGGCGCACGAGACGCCCATTCTCGCGCACGACGCGCCACACGGAAACCCGATGGCCTGCATGGCCTTTGTCGCGCACGATAGTCTTGCCAGCAGGAAGCGTCGGG
>Ga0067045_1003852_pt1 | contig 17873 bp, 14 predicted proteins | sample TerdegcTABiofilm_FD_59184 | JGI IMG/M metagenome (GOLD analysis project Ga0067045, IMG submission 59184) | Combined Assembly of (Gp0054472, Gp0054536) Wastewater bioreactor microbial communities from Singapore -Terephthalate degrading... | reverse complement strand
GCGGCCGAGGCCATCGCCGGCCAGGCCGAACGTTTCGATCTGTTCGCCCGCCTGCAGCACAAACCCTTTCCCGGCGGCGACCTGCTGCGCACGCCTGCGTTGGTGCTGGGCATGCTGTGGTACCGGTTGCGCGACTGGTGGGCATAGCGTGCACGGATTACTTGCGGCATTTGAAACCATCGATCGCGTTGTGCACTTTTTTGCGGGGGCACCCCATGAGAAAAGGGGGTGAGGAATTCAGGGGGCGATGACGACGCGTCGCAATGTTTACAAGTGCTTTCAATTCCTCCGTTGTCTCCCACTATCTCTTTTGAAATTGCCTGCCTATAGTCACCGAACCCAACAAGTTGCGTCATTTCGACGTGACAAAAGGAGACAGGCATGGACAAGGACATGGCGGACGAGTCGGTTCGGATGAATCGCCGTACCCTGCTCAAGGCAGGTGGTGCTGCGGGGTTGGCGACTTTGCTTGGGCACCAGGTGCCCAGTTGGGGGGGCAGCGAAACTCCGGTGAAAATCGGTCTGATCGACCCGATCACCAGCACGTTTGCCGCGATGGGGCAAAGTGAAATCAAGGGTGCGCAGTTCGCCGAGGCCGAGATCAACAAATCTGGTGGCATCTTGGGGCGCCCGCTGCAGATTTTTGTCGAGGACAGCGCCGGCAATCCGGGTACTGCGGTGGACAAGGCATCACGTCTGCTCAGCCAGAACAAGGTTGATTTCCTCATGGGGACGGTGAACTCTGCGGCCTCTCTGGCCGTCTCGCAGTTTGCCAGCCGTCACGACAAATTGTTCGTGTGCACCGGGGGGCACGTTGACAGCCTGACCGGAAAAGAGTGCAAAACGACGACGTTCCGCACTTGTTCGACGACGTGGATGCTCACCGCCGGCGACTTCGAGACACTGTTCAAGAAGTTTGGCAAAAAGTGGTACTTTCTCACCACCGACTATGCCTTTGGACAGGCCGAGCAGGCGGACTACACCACGCAGCTCAAAAAGGTCGGTGGCACGGTGGCGGGCAGTGCGTTGGTACCGGTAGGGGCGACAGATTTTTCCTCGTACCTCATCGACGTCAAAGCCAAATCACCTGATGTGCTGTGCCTGCTGCTGGCTGGCAACGATCAGGTCAACTGCATGAAACAGATCGCCCAGTTCGGCATCAACAAAGGTATTGCGGTAGGCGGTGCGCTGTTTGAACTGGAACAGGCGCAGGCCTTGCCCGAGGCGGCTCGTTACGGCTGGTGGACCATGGAGTGGTACTGGAATCAGCCGAACAATCCACATGTGGCCGATTTCGTCAAACGTTACACCGCAGTGCACAAAGGGGAGTACCCAACCGCACGAGTGTGGTTTGGCTTCGCCACGACACACGCCATTCGGCTGGCGGTGGAAAAGGCCAAATCGCTGGAGACGGCGAAAGTGGTCAAGGCAATGGAAGGGCTGGTATTGCCGCCGGAAATCGCCTTACAGCCGGGCAACGTGTTTTACCGAGCGCAGGACCACCAGCTCATGTTGGGCATGTTCCCCGGTCACGTCATCCAGACAGGCCAATACCCGAATTTGTTCGACGTTTCAGAAATCGTCCCGGGCGAGAAAATCGCTTTGCCTGCATCGCAAACCGGCTGCATGTTGTCGCACGCCTGAGTGAGGTCATCAAAGCACGCTTGTCGGTGGTTTGGCCGCAGCGGGCGTGCGACTCCTACATTTGTTGCAGCGGAGGCAAGGCTTTGAACCTGGTTCTGATTTTCAACACCTTCAATGGGTTGATCACCGGTGCGTTCTACGCCTTGCTGGCTCTCGGCCTGGCACTGATTTTGGGCTTGAACAACACCATCAATTTCGCCCAAGGTGCATTCATGGCGCTGGCCGCTTATTTTGCTTATTCCCTGGAACCATCCTTGGGGTTTTGGGGAGCGCTGGCCGTGGCTCCATTGCTGGCTGGTGTGCTCGGGCTGGTGGTCGAGGTGTTTTTGATACGCCGCCTGTACAAGCGCGACCCGCTGTACTCGCTGCTGTTGACCTTCGGTTTGGCGCTGATCATCCAAGATTTGATCCGCACGATTTGGGGCGCGACCGGTGTGCCACTGTCCATACCTGAGTCACTCGCCCACCCATTGAGTCAAACGTATTTTTTTCTTACGGGCTACCGCTTGTTCGTCGTCATCGTCGCCTTTGCGGGCACCGCCGTGCTGTTTGCCGTGCTGCGTTACACCCGCTTGGGCATCCGCATCCGTGCGGGCAACGCCGACTTGGAAACCGTCTCGGCGCTTGGGGTGAACATCTATTTGCTGCGCACGGCGAATTTTGTCATCGGCATCGTATTTGCCGGCGTTGCAGGCATTCTCGCCGCGGGACAACTCGGGCTGGAGCCGACCATGGGCGATGGCCTGCTGATGCCGGCGTTCGTCGCCATCGTGGTTGGAGGCGTCGGCTCACTGCTTGGCTCGCTGCTGGGCGGCCTGCTGATTGGTGTTGCTTCGGGAGGGACCACGGCGTATTTCCCCGCGGCGAGTGAAGCGGTGATCTATCTGATCATGGGTCTGATGTTGGTCATCAGACCACGCGGCCTGATGGGGCAGGAGGGATTGTTCGAATGAGCACGAGTGTCCCAACTTCGCCAACAAGGCTGTCAACGACGCAAACGCCAGTGATCAGGCAGCGGCTCGGCAACGGGGTGCTGGCGTTGGTTTTGCTCACCGCTCCGGCTTGGCTGCATTACGTCGGTGGCTACAACGACATCGCTTCGCGGGTGCTGATCTATGGCCTGGCGGCCATGGGCCTGAATCTGCTCCTCGGCCATACAGGGGGACTTTCTTTCGGGCATGCAGCGTATTTCGGCCTGGGCAGCTATGGAGTTGGGTTGATGCTCAAGTATGTGACGCACAACGTGCTACTGGCACTGCTCGGCGGCACATTGCTCGGCGGTGTTGTTGCGGCCGTGCTGGCTCCCATCGCCGTGCGCCGGCGGGGAATTTACTTTGCGATGATCACCATCGCCATCGGGCAGATGTTTTATTTCATAGCCATTCGCTGGCAGGCGGTGACCGGCGGATATGACGGTCTCACTGGCTTTTCTCGCCATACGCTGCACCTGCCGGGGTTCAGTTGGCCGATGAATTCGCTGGGTTTTTACTACCTGGTCGTCGGCTGCTTCGCTCTGGGCGCGCTGCTGCTGTGGATGGTGTTGAATTCGCCGTTGGGCCATACGTTTGTGGCCATACGCGAAAACCAGAAGCGTCTGACTTTCCTTGGCTTGCCGGTGCAGCGTTATGCGGCCATTTCGTTCGCGCTATCGGGACTCATCGTCGCGCTGGCCGGCGGTTTGAATGCGCTGCTCGACAACTTCACATCGCCCAATACCCTCAACTACACCTTCTCTGGTGACTTGGTCGTCATCGCCGTGCTTGGGGGAATGCGCAATTTCTGGGGGCCACTCGTCGGGGCGGCAATCTTCGTGCTGGTGCGCGACTATGCCAGCAGCGTGACCGACAACTGGATGTCGGTCATCGGCCTGATTTTTGTCCTCTCTGTTCTGTTCTTCCCGCTTGGCATCATGGGCTTTTTGCAGCGCAAGGGTAAAACGGCATGAGTACCATCACCCCGCTCCCTGAAAGCGGTGCTGCCTCCATCGGGGAAGATGTGTCGTGCAGCCACGGGATAACGAGTCGATGAGTTTGCTGCAACTGCAAAGCGTGTCTCGCCGCTTTGGTGCGCTCAAGGCGCTCACCGATATTTCTTTGGAGGTCAGACCGGGTGAATTGCGCGCCGTGATCGGCCCCAATGGGGCGGGAAAAACGACGCTGTTCAACCTCATCAGCGGCTTTTTCCCGCCGACCGAGGGCAGGATTCTGTTCGATGGCAAACCCATCCACACCGTCAACCCGCAAGAGTTGGTCAAGCGCGGCATCATTCGCACGTTCCAGATCACCGAGATTTTCCGCTCGCTGACGGTGTACGAAAACCTGCGCATTGCCGTGGAGATTGCACAAGGCGTGAACCTGCGGCCGTGGATGACCCGCTCACTGCGCAAGCGCATCGACTCACGGGTCGAGGAACTGATGCACCTGGTGAAAATCAGCGACAAAGCCGGGCGGGTGACCGGTGAGCTGTCGCATGGAGATCAGCGTGTGGTCGAAGTGGGGATTGCGCTATCGCGTAACCCGAAGCTGCTATTGCTCGACGAGCCAACCGCCGGCATGGGTGACGAGGAAACGCACCATATGACGGCGCTGATCCGCGACCTCAACAAGAGCCAAGGCATCACCACCTTGTTTGTCGAGCATGACATGGAAATCGTTTTCGGTATTGCCGACCGCATCACGGTGCTTGATAACGGCAGTCTGCTGGCCGAGGGCTCGGCTGATGACATTGCTCAAAATCCCAGGGTGCAGGCTGCGTACCTGGGACAGGCTGTCTGATGTCCCCGGGTATTGCCACTTTCCAACAGGGTGCTGCGTGCATGAACACTGTTCTCGAGCTTGACACCATCCACACGTACTACGACAAAAGCCACATTCTCAAGGGGGTGTCACTGAGAGTGGAGGAGGGCGAGCTCGTCGCTTTGCTGGGGCGCAACGGTGCGGGCAAGACGACGACGATGCGTTCAATCATGGGGTTGACGCCGCCGCGGCAAGGGAAAATCAAATTTTTCGGCCAGGACATGACCGGCGCTTCGCCCTATCGCATAGCCGCCCTGGGGGTGGGCTATGTGCCAGAGGGAAGAAAAATTTTTGGTCATCTCACGGTTCATGAGAACCTCTTGGTCGTACATGAAACCGTGGGGCGCTGGACGATCGACGCAGTCTACAAGCTGTTTCCCCGTCTGCATGAGCGTCGCGCCAGCAAAGGGGGGCGGTTGTCTGGCGGTGAACAGGAAATGCTGGCGATCGCCCGCGCGTTACTGCTCAATCCCAAGCTGCTCATTCTCGATGAGCCCTCTCAAGGCTTGGCGCCAGTCATCGTGCAGGAGGTCATGCAGTCCGTCGGTCGGATGAAAGACGAGGGCATCTCTGTGCTACTGGTGGAGCAAAACGCCTATCTCGCCTTGCAGCTAGCCAATCGGGCCTATGTCCTCTCCGAGGGGGAGGTTGTGTTCGAAGGAGACGCTGCGATCCTGCGCGACGACAAGACACGCATGGAGCAACTTGCCGGCGTCGCCCATGCGGCTTGATTTTTTTCAGCCCGGCAACTGATCGCGGATGAGCTGGCAGAGCTTTTGCGCCCACGGCGGTACGCGTTCCGTGGGTACGTAGGCGTAACCGAGGATCAGGCCGCGCTGTCGCGGGGCTGACAGGAAGTAGCGCGACAGGGGGCGCACCGTCATGCCCTGGGCGTCGGCGGCGCGGGCGATGGCTTCGTCGTCCACCGCGTCTTCCGCGCGGAACAGCAGGCACAGGTGCAGGCCGGATTCCTGGCCGGAAATCTGCACGCGGTCGCCCAGACAGCGCTGCACGCGGCGCGCCAGTTCGTCGCGCCGTGCCTGGTAGGCCACGCGTAGGCGGCGGATCAGGGTGTTGAAATGGCCTTCGGTGATGAAATCGGTCAGCGCCGCCTGCAGCATGAGCTGGCCGGGGCGGAACAGGTCGTACAGCCCGGTGTTGAACGCAGGCAGCAGGTCGGCAGGCACGACCAGGTAGCCCAGGCGGATGCCGGGGTACATGACTTTGGAAAACGTGCCGGAGTACAGCACCTGCGCATGGTCGTCGAGTCCCTGCAGGCTGGCATAGGGCCGGCCGCCGAAGCGGAATTCGCTGTCGTAATCGTCTTCGAAAATCCAGCAGCGCTGGCGCGCGGCGAACTGCAGCAGGGCGCGGCGACGCTGCAGGCTCATCACATGGCCGAGCGGGTATTGGTGCGACGGGGTGACGTAGATCAGTCGCGGCCTACCCTGCTGCCAGTCGGCCGCCGATGGCGCGATGCCTTCGGCATCGACGGCGATGGGCCGCAGGTTCAACCCCGCGGCCTGCAGCGCCCGGCGCGCGCCCCAGTAGCAGGGGTTCTCCACCCAGGCCTCGTCGCCGTGGTCGGTGAGCAGTCGCGCAGCCAGATCGAGCGATTGCTGTGTGCCCGAGGTGATGAGCACCTGCTCGGGGGTGACGCGCACCGAGCGTGACAGGCTCAAGTATTGCGCAATGGCCGCGCGCAGCGGCATGTAGCCGCCCTGCTGGCCGTAGTCGAGTAGATTGCGGTCGAGGCTGCGCCAGTATTTGGCCTGCAGTTTTTGCCACAGCTGGATGGGGAATTCGGCGAACTCGATCGTGCCCGGGGCGAACGGCTGGACTTCCAGATCGGCGGCACCCGATTGCGCCGTCAGCAGCGCGCCACGCTGCGACAGCTCGCGCGGCGTGCTGTCCTGCACGTCTGGCACCGGGGTCTGCCGGCGCGAGCGGACGGGCACGGTGAGCGGGCCGAGATCGGGCAGGGTTTGCGACACGAAAGTGCCGCTGCCCTGCCGCGCGGTGAGATACCCTTCGGCAGTGAGCTGGTTGATCGCCGACATCACCGTGTTGCGCGACAGGTTCAGGTCACGCGCCAGATCGCGGGTGGACGGTAGTCTCACCCCGGCGGTGATGCGACCGGACAGAATGGCGCCGCGCAGCGACAGGTACAGCCGGCGGTTGAGCGGCGCAGCCACGGCGGCGTCGCTTTCGGTTCGCTGCAGCTCGGTCAGCAAGAGCTCGGACAGGGCCAGGGAACGCATGGGACGGGGGAGTCGAGACAGGCGGACTGCACGGGGGCCGCGGCAGGTGCAGGCGCGGAGGCGCCGGCGTGGATCAGGGTCAAACGAGAAGGGCGCTGCTGGTGTGTCCAACCAGCCAGCGCCCGCTTGTCGGCTTCATGGGCGAAGCCTGCGTCATGCCGCAGCATGACCGAATGCACAGTGTCGTTGGGCTCGATGCGTTTCGATAGAACCTCCCCGATCTGAATGCTGACGGTTTCAATCTACGCCTGCTGCGGCCGCGTTGCAAGTGTTGTTTGCGTAACCAGCAACTGGCCCCATCGGGGAAACAGGGAGTGGCACTTTCGACAGGGCCAATCGACAGTTAAATTGGGCTCGCAGAATGAGGCTAAGTCATGGAAAACCCTGAAGTTTTTGCTGTGCAACGGTGGTGCATCCACATTTTGCAACGCACCAAAATGGGCGCTCAGCCGCGTCCGTCCGAGGTGGACGTGCGGCACTGCGCTGCACCAAAATGAGGCTTTGGTTCCCTGCCGGCCCGATGGCCGGCTGCTGATTCGTCATGTCTCTGATCCATCAATCCCTGCCCTGTGTGGCCGTGTCGACCGATCTGAAAACCATCGCCGGCCATCCCACCTACGCCGTGGCGCAAAAATACGTCGACCCGCTGTTGCCGCTGGCCGGGGTGTGGCCGTGGCTGCTGCCATCGCTGGGCGGGCAAACGCCGCTGGACGTGGTGCTCGACCACATCGACGGGCTGGTGCTCACCGGTTCGCCGTCGAACATCGAACCGCACCATTACGGCCAGGAGCTGAGCAATCCCGATTCCCCGGCCGACCCGGCACGGGACGCCACCACCCTGCCGCTGATCCGCGAGGCGATTGCGCGCGGTCTGCCGGTGTTCGGCATCTGTCGCGGGTTTCAGGAAATCAACGTTGCCCTGGGCGGCACGCTGCTGCAGGAAGTGCACAACACCGCGGGGTTCGACGACCACCGCGAGGACGAGGCGCTGGACGTCGCCGCACAGTACGCCCCGGCGCATTGGGTGCACGCGGTGCCCGGGGGCATGCTCGAGGCCATCGTCGGCGCAGGCTCGTGGCAGGTCAACAGCCTGCACGGTCAGGGCATTCAGACGCTGGCCCCCGATCTGCTGGCGCAGGCGCATGCGCCCGACGGGTTGATCGAGGCCTATACCCACCGTCACGCCGCAGGCTTCGTGCTGGCCGTGCAGTGGCACCCGGAATGGCAGGCAGCGCAAAACCCGGTATCGCGCGCGCTGTACGCCGCTTTCGGCCAGGCATGCCGGCAGCATGCCCAGCGCCGACTGGAATGCGCGGCGTAGGCAAACCCGCGCGCGCCCCTGGCGTTCAAGGCGTGCGCGATTCGATGATGTACCCCGAAACGCAAACTGGAACCCATCATGAGCAGCAGTGACAACCGCAAGCAGTGGACCTTCAACGATCTGGAGGGATGGCTCAACGCACAGCGCATCACCGAAATCGAATGCCTCGTGCCCGACCTCACCGGCGTGGCCCGCGGCAAAATCCTGCCGCGCAGCAAGTTCACCGAAGACCGCGGCATGCGCCTGCCCGAGAGCATCATCGGCCTGACCGTCACCGGCAACTGGCCGGACGACGAGCGGCTGGAGACGCTCATCGCCGACACCGACCGCGACATGAATCTGGTTCCCGACCCGAGCACAGCGCGCGTCGTCCCCTGGGCCACGGATCCGACGGCACAGGTGATTCACGACTGCTATTTCAAAGACGGTGCACCGGTGGATTACGCGCCGCGCACCGTGCTGAAAAACGTGCTCAAGCTGTACGCCGCCCGCGGCTGGGCGCCGGTGGTGGCGCCCGAGCTGGAGTTCTACCTGGTCGACAAGAACACCGACCCCGATATGCCGCTGCGCCCGCCGGTGGGCCGCTCGGGCCGTGCCGAAACCTCGCGCCAGCACTACAGCATCGACGCGGTCAACGAGTTCGACCCGCTCTTCGAGGACATCTACGACTACTGCGACGCGATGGACCTCGACGTCGACACCCTGATTCACGAAGTCGGCGCCGGGCAGATGGAGATCAACTTCCTGCACGGCGACCCGCTGGATCTGGCCGACAAGGTGTTCTTTTTCAAGCGCACCATCCGCGAAGCGGCGATGCGGCACAACATGTTCGCCACCTTCATGGCCAAGCCGATGGCCGGCGAGCCGGGCAGCGCGATGCACGTGCACCAGAGCGTGGTCGACATCAAGACCGGGCGCAATGTGTTCAGCAACCCCGACGGCAGCCCGTCCGACCTGTTCCTGCACTACATCGGCGGTCTGCAGAAATACATCCCGCACGTCATGGCGTTTTTCGCCCCCTACGTCAACTCCTACCGCCGCCTGGTGGCCAACACCGCGGCGCCGACCAATGTCGAATGGGGCAGCGACAACCGCACGGTCGGCATCCGCGTGCCCAACTCCGGGCCGGAAAACCGGCGGATGGAAAACCGCGTCATCGGTGCCGACGCCAACCCCTACGTCGCGCTGGCGGCCAGCCTGGCCTGCGGCTATCTGGGCATGGTCAACGCCATCGCTCCGCTGCCGGAGATGACCGGCAACGCCTACGCCACGCCGCACGCCACGCCGCTGCCGCAAAGCCTGTCGGAATCGGTGCGGCTGCTCGACGAAGTGCCCGAAATCGAGGCCATCCTGGGCAAGCGCTTTTGCGGCATCTACAAGGCGGTGAAGATGAGCGAGTACGCCGAGTTCATGAAAGTCATCAGCCCGTGGGAGCGCGAGCACCTGCTGCTGCATGTCTGAGCGCCACCCGCTGCCACGCCAACCCCCTGGATTCGTACCGGATCGCACTGGAGACCCGCATGCAAGCCACCGACCTGCCGACGTTCGACACCGCGGCATTGCGCGCCAAGGACGCCGCGCACCACCTGCACCCCTTCACCGACACCAAAAGCCTCAACGCCGCGGGCAGCCGCGTCATCGTGCGCGGCGAGGGCGTGCGCATCTGGGACTCCGACGGCCACGAGATCATCGACGGCATGTCCGGGCTGTGGTGCGTCAACCTCGGCTATGGGCGGCAGGACTTGGTCGACGCCGCCACGCGGCAAATGCAAACCCTGCCCTACTACAACGCGTTTTTCAAGACCACTACGGCGCCGGCGGCGGAGCTTGCCGCGCTGCTGCCCGAGGTCGCGCCGCCCGGGTTCAACCATGTGTTTTTCACCAACTCGGGGTCGGAGGGCAACGACACCATCATCCGCCTGGTGCGCCGCTACTGGGATCTGATGGGCCAGCCGCAGCGCAAGACCCTCATCAGCCGTCGCAACGCCTACCACGGCAGCACCCTGGGCGGCGCGTCTCTGGGCGGCATGGACGGCATGCACGCGCAGGGCGATCTGCCGCTGCCGGGCATCGTCCACATCGACCAGCCGTATCAACTGCAGCACGGCAAACCCGGCGAGAGCGCGCACGACTTCGGGCTGCGCGCGGCACGCTGGCTGGAAGACAAAATCCTCGAACTCGGTGCGGACAAGGTCGCGGCGTTCATCGGCGAGCCGGTGCAGGGCGCCGGCGGCGTGATCATCCCGCCGGCGAGTTACTGGCCGGAGATTCAGCGCATCTGCGACAAATACGGCATCCTGCTGGTGTCCGACGAGGTGATCTGCGGCTTCGGCCGGTTGGGCACGTGGTTTGGCTGCCAGCATCCGCACATCAACTCCCGCCCCGACCTCATCACCTTCGCCAAGGGCGTGACCTCGGGCTATCTGCCGCTGGGCGGGGTGCTGGTGAGCGACCGCGTCGCCCAGGTGCTGATCGACAAGGGCGGCGACTTCAACCACGGCTTCACCTACTCCGGCCACCCGACCTGCTGCGCAGTGGCGATCGCCAACGTCAAGGCGCTGCGCGCCGAGGGCGTGGTCGAGCGTGTGGCGAACGACCTCGCGCCGTATCTGGCGGAAAAGTTCGCGACCCTGAACGACCATCCGCTGGTCGGAGACGCGCAAAGCCTGGGCATGGTCGCCGGTCTCGTGCTGTACAAAGACAAAGCCTCGCGTACCCTGTTTCCCGCCGATCTGGGCGTGGGCTACATCTGCCGTGACCACTGCTTCGACAACGGCGTGGTGATGCGCGCGGTGGAAGAGCGCATGATCATCGCCCCTCCGCTGGTCATGACCCACGCCGATATCGACGAAATGATCCGCCGCATCCGCCGTAGTCTGGATGACACGCTCGCTGGTCTGCGTGACAGGGGCTTGGTATAAATTGCGCTTCTCGTGCCGGGGTTGGGCTGTTGCTGGTACGGGAATTGCTCGGTCTGGCGTGTTTCACCCGTTTACCCACTGGTTTCACACTACTTGAGAGGGTCTTATGTCACACACACAGCGTAAAAAGTCGTTGATCGGCAAGTTGCTGGCAACGTGTCTGGCGGGGGCGGCGGCACTGGCGTTCGGCGCGGCAGCGCCAGCGCAGGCCGCAGGCGTGCTCAACATCTACAACTGGTCGGATTACATTGCGCCGACCACGGTGCCGGATTTCGAAAAGGAATACGGCATCAAGGTGCGTTACGACACCTTCGATTCCAACGAAACCCTGTTTGCCAAAATGGTCGCCGGAGACACCGGCTATGACATCGTCGTGCCATCGTCGAACTGGGCGGCGATCGACATCAAGGGCGGGCTGCTGCATCCGTTGGACAAATCCAAAATCCCCAACTACAAAAACCTCGATCCGGGGTTGATGAAACAGCTCGCCGCGGTCGATCCGGGCAACAAATACCTGATTCCGTGGATGTGGGGGTACACCACCGTCGGCATCAACGTCGACAAGGTGAAAAAAGCGCTGGGCAACACGCCGATGCCGGCCAACCCCTGGGCGCTGGTGTTCGACCCGACCTACGCCGACAAAATCAAGTCGTGCGGCATTTCGATGCTCGACTCCGGCGGCGACATCATGGAAGCGGCGTTCAACTACCTGGGCATTCCGCAAAGCACGCAGAACCCGGCGGATTTCGAAAAAGCCTGGGCGATGGTGCAAAAAGTGCGCAAAGACGTCAGCGTGTTCTCCTCCTCGGGCTACATCAACGATCTGGCCGGGGGCTCGATCTGCATGTCGCTGGGCTGGTCGGGTGACATGGGCATTGCCGCGGCGCGCGCCAAGGCTGCGAAAAACGGCGTGAACATCGAAGTCTTCCCGCCGACCCACGGTGCGGTGATTTTCATCGACACCATGGCGATTCCCGCCGACGCGAAGAACATCGACAACGCCTACAAGTGGATGAACTACGTGCTCGAACCGAAGGTGGCTGCGGCCGACACCAACACCGTGACCTACGCCAACCCGGTGCCGGCGTCGCTGCCTTACGTCGATGCCAAGGTCAAAGACAACGATTTCGTCTTCCTCAAGCCTGACATGCTGGCCAAACTGATTCCGCCCAAGGTGTACACCGCGGATCAGCGCCGCCTGGTCACACGGCTGTATACCAAGTTCAAGACCGGGCTGTGATGAGGCGACGGCTGCAGTCTGCGCTGGCGGGCTGCAGCCGCCTGACCCCGTTTGTTCACTCGATGATGGAGTTCGCGTCGTGACGCCTGCTTCTTCCAGCGACAACCCCTTTTTGCGTATCGAGGGCATCACCCGCCGCTTCGACGAAGTCGTTGCGGTCAACGACATCCATCTCGACATCCGCAGGGGAGAGATTTTTGCCCTGCTCGGCTCGTCGGGCTGCGGCAAGACGACCTTGCTGCGCATGCTCGGCGGGTTCGAGACGCCCACGTCCGGGCGCATCCTGCTCGAAGGCCAGGACATCACCGGTCTGCCGCCCTACGAGCGGCCGATCAACATGATGTTTCAGTCGTATGCGCTGTTCCCCCACCTGACGGTGTTCGACAACATCGCCTTTGGCCTCAAACGCGACGGCCTGCCCAAGGCCGACATCGCCGCTCGCGTCGAACAGATGCTCGACCTGGTGCAGCTCAAGCCATACGCCAAGCGTAAACCGCACCAGCTCTCCGGCGGTCAGCAGCAGCGCGTGGCGCTGGCGCGCAGCCTGGCCAAGCGGCCCAAACTGCTGCTGCTCGACGAACCGCTGGCTGCGCTGGACAAGAAGCTGCGCGAGCGCACCCAGCTCGAACTGGTCAACATTCTGCGCAAGGTCGGCGTGACCTGTGTCATGGTCACGCACGACCAGGAGGAGGCCATGACCATGGCCGACCGCATCGCGGTGATGCGCGACGGCCGTTTTTTACAACTGGGCACGCCGATCGAGATTTACGAGCACCCGCAAAGCCGCTTCATCGCCGACTTCATCGGCAACGTCAATCTGTTCGACGGCAAGCTGGTCACCGACGAACCCGACCACTGCGAGGTGCAAACCGCCGAAGGGCTGTTCCACATCGGCCACGGCATCAGCGGCACACTGGGCATGGAACTGGGCGTGGCGCTGCGCCCGGAAAAAATGATGCTGACCGAAGGTCACCACAGCCACCCGTACAACGCGTTCCAGGCCACCATCAGCGGGCGGTCTTACATGGGCAGCTATACCGCCTACGAGCTGCAACTGCCCAGCCAGCGCCGCGTGCGCGTGACCGTGTCCAACGCCGACCGCCACGCCGATCCGTTCGCCATCGGCACCGCAGTCACCGCGCACTGGGCGCCCAACGCGCCGGTGGTCATCGTCGATTGACGCCGCTGGAGCCGCGCATCATGCCCGACCGCAACGACCTCCCCGCCCCGCCCCGCCCGCGCAAACCCCGGCGCTGGGGGCGCGCGACGGTGATCGGCATTCCGCAGATCTGGCTGCTGGCCTTTCTGCTCGCGCCGTTTTTCATTCTGCTCAAAATCAGCGTGTCGGAAACCGACGCGCTGGGCATCGGCTTCGATCCGCTGGTGTCCTACGTCAACGATGTGCTGCAGGTGCACATCCGTTTTTCCGCGTATCTGGCGCTGGTACGCGACAGCCTGTACATCGTCACCTATCTGTCGTCACTGTGGTACGCGCTGCTGACCACCGTGCTCTGCCTGGTGATCGGCTATCCGTTTGCGTATTTCATCGCCCGTGCCAGGCCGACGGTGCGCCCGGGGCTGCTGATGCTGGTGATGCTGCCGTTCTGGACATCGTTCCTCATCCGCATCTATGCCTGGAAAAACCTGCTCGACATCAACGGCCTGATCAACCAGGCGCTGCTGTGGGTGGGCATCATCCACCACCCGCTGCGCATGATGTTCACCGAGTTTTCGTTCATGATCGGCATGGTGTACGGCTATATCCCGTTCATGATCCTGCCGCTGTATGCCACCCTGGTCAAGCTCGACCACCGGCTGGAGGAGGCCGCCGCCGATCTGGGAGCCACGCCGCTGAAAACCTTCTGGCTGGTGACCGTGCCGCTGTCGCGCTCGGGCATCGTCGCCGGCAGCCTGCTGGTGTTCATCCCGGCAGTCGGTGAATACGTCATCCCCGAACTGCTCGCCGGGCCGTCGACGCTGAACATCGGCCGGGTGATGTGGAACGAGTTTTTCCTCAACCTCGACTGGCAGCGCGCCTCGGCGGTGGCGATCGTGATGATCGTGCTCATCCTGCTGCCCATCGCGGTATTCAACCGTTACCAGACCAGGTCACTGGAGAGTGCGCGATGAAAAAATCCGCCGTGCTGCCGCTGACCTGGATGATCCTGGTCTATCTATTCCTCTACCTGCCCATCGTCGTGCTGGTGGTGTATTCGTTCAACGACTCGCGCATGGTCACCATCTGGGGCGGGTGGACGTTGAAATGGTACGGCGCGGTGGTGCACGACCAGGAGGTCATCAGCGGGCTGATCCTCTCGCTCAAGGTGGCGCTGGCCACGGCCACCACATCGGTGCTGCTGGGCACGCTGGCGGCGTTCGCGCTGGTGCGTTACCGCCGGTTTTTCGGCAAGGGGCTGCTCAACTTCATGATCAACATCCCGCTGGTCATGCCCACGGTGGTCATCGCGCTGGCGTTGCTGATGTTTTTCGTCACGGTGCAAAAAGCCCTGGGCTTTCCGCAAAAGGGCTTTTTCACCATTTTCATCGGACACACGGTCATGGCCATTTCCTACGCCGCCGTGGTCATCCAGTCGCGGCTGAAGGAAATGGATCGCTCGATCGAAGAGGCGGCGATGGATCTGGGCGCGCGCCCGTTTCAGGTGTTCATGCTCGTGACCCTGCCGACCATTTCGCAGGCGCTGGTGTCGGCCTGGCTGCTGGCGTTTTCGCTGTCGCTCGACGAGGTGGTGATTTCCGCCTTCCTTTCAGGGCCGGGCAGCACCACGTTGCCGGTGGTGATTTTCTCGCGCGCCCGGCTGGGTCTGAGCCCGACGATCAACGTGGTCGGAGCCATCACCGTGTACCTGGTCATCATCGCCGTGGCGGTCAGCAGCCTGCTCATGGCGCGGCGTGAACGCCTGCGCGCCAAACAGGCGGCGCAGGCGCTGCGTCTGGATGGCGAACCGCCGCCGAGCCACGAATTCGGCGTCGGCCTGCTCACCGCGGAGGGCCGTTGAAGCGCGCCGCCCCGGTTCGACTCAGGCCCGCAATCTCCCCGCAATACCCCGTTCACACCACAGCCACCTTGGAGGATCACCACAATGAACAAGTTCAAGCTCACCGTTCTTGCCGCCAGTCTGGGCCTGGCCCCGCTGGCGCACGCCGATACCAACGCCGAGATCCTCGCCGAACTGCAGGCGCTCAAGGCCAAGGTGCAGCAGCTCGAAGCGCAGGTCAAGGCGCAGCAGGCGCAGATCGACGACAACCAGAAGGCCACCGATGAAGCCAGCAAGGTGGCCAACCACGCCGACGTGCAGATCGCCGGCATCAAGCAGGCCAACGAATCGTCCGGCTTCATGGGGCTGAAGATCAGCGGCATGATCGCCCCGGCCTATGTCTACAACCAGGATCAGCAGGCCAGCTCGTTCGTGTTCCTCAACCGCTCGAACCAGAACGCCGGCGGCGGCACGATCTACAACTACGACAACTCCTACTTCGGCAGCGCCTACCTGCAGTTCCAGAAGGAAACCGCAGGCGGGGTGAAGTGGAACCTCACGCTGGCGCCGGACCGTGGCGCGGGCACGCTGATGAACGGCAACTCCATCATCCACGAAGCCTCGGTGGCCATTCCGCTCAACAGCAGCACCAAGCTGATCGCCGGCCAGATTCCCGACTGGGAAGGGTATGAATCCACCTGGGACAACCAGATCAAGCCCATCACCCACAACCTGCTGTTCGATTTCACCGAACTCACCGCCTACACCGGCGTCGGCCTCGACCAGACCGTGGGCAACTGGGAATGGAAGGCGATGATCGCCAATATGAACTCGCCGCGCTACTACTACGCAGGCAGCGGCGGCCGCGCCCCGGCGCTGGTGTTCCGCGCCGACTACTCGCCGCCGGGCTACGACAACGCGGATATCGGCGTGTGGGCGATGGTGGGCAAGCTGCCGAACTCCAACGTCGCCGCAGACGGCACCACGCCGCTGTTTCCCACGGGAACGAGCACCGCGCAAATGATCGAGGTCGATGGCTACATGACCAACGGCGACTGGGGCTATTACGGCCAGCTCGGCTACGGCCAGCAGACCGGCGCGGCGTACAACGGCGGCAAGGCCAAGTGGTGGGGCTTGTCCGGCATGCTGACCTACAACTTCACTCCGCGGTTCCTGGGCTTTGCCCGCGCCGACTATCTCAACAACAGCAGCAACGGCGGCGGCCTGCCCGGCGGCTATATGAACCCGACGACAGGCGGCCCCGGCGCGCAGTTCAACGGCATCAACGGCTTCGGCCCCGGCTATGTGTACGACCCGGTGGCTGGCACGTGGAGCATCACCGACCCGAACAAGGGCGCCAACCGCTTTGCGCTGTCGCTGGGCTGGAATTACCTGCTGACCGAATCGACCACGCTGAAAATGGAGTACCGCTATGACCGCTCCAACCTCAACACCTTCTACAACGTGTCCGACGGCAGCTTCAAGAAATACAACAACCTGCTGGCCGCTTCGGTGGTCGTGAGCTTCTGATGCCCCGCAGGGGGTGCTGACGATCTGGCCGGCGCAGACCGGCCATTTTTTCTGGAGATTCGCATGCCCGAGAACTTCAACCGCATCTGGCGGCAGCACGCCGCCGACCTGATCGCCCGCGGCATCGACGGCCGCATGGTCATCGATGGTCGCCGCTGGAACGCGGTCGACGGCAGCCTGTTCGACTGCATCTCGCCGATCGACGGCAAGGTCATCGCCCGCGTCGCCCGCGGCAAGGCGGCCGACATCGACCGCGCCGTGGCCAGCGCCCGCGCCGCGTTCAACGACCGCCGCTGGGCCGGCAAACCGCCCGCCGAGCGCAAAAAGGTGCTGGTCGCGTTTGCCGAGGCGATGCGCGCGGCGCGCGACGAACTCGCGCTGCTCGAAACCCTGGACATGGGCAAGCCCATCCGCAACAGCCTGGGCACCGACGTCCCCGCCGCGGCGCGCTGCATCCAGTGGTTCGGCGAAGCGACCGACAAGATTTACGACGAGATCGCCCCGACCGGCGACGACGCGCTGGCGCTGGTCACCCGCCAGCCGGTCGGCGTGGTCGGCGCCATCGTGCCGTGGAACTACCCGATGCTCATGGCCGCGTGGAAACTCGGCCCCGCCTTGGCCGCAGGCAACAGTGTGGTGCTCAAGCCCAGCGAAAAGTCGCCGCTGACCGCGCTGCGGCTGGCCGAACTGGCGCTCGACGCCGGGCTGCCCGAAGGCGTGCTCAACGTCGTGCCGGGTTACGGCCACGAAGCCGGCGAGGCGCTGGCGCTGCACATGGATGTCGATGCCATCGGCTTCACCGGCTCGACGCGCACCGGCCGGCGCATGCTGGAGTATTCCAGCCGCAGCAACCTCAAGCGCGTGTACAACGAGCTCGGCGGCAAGTCGGCCAATATCGTGTTCGCCGATTTCGACGACCTCGACCGCGCCGCCGAAACCGCCATCGGCAGCATGTTCTACAACCAGGGCGAGAGCTGCAACGCACCGTCGCGACTGCTGGTGCAGGACAGCATCGCCGATGCCTTCGTCGAAAAGCTCGCCGCGCTCACGCCCAAATACCACCCGGCCGACCCGCTGGACCCGGACACCGTGCTCGGCGCGCTGGTCGATGAAACGCAGACGCAGACGGTGCTGGGCTACATCCAGTCCGGCAAGGACGAAGGCG
>Ga0067045_1029874_pt1 | contig 17886 bp, 15 predicted proteins | sample TerdegcTABiofilm_FD_59184 | JGI IMG/M metagenome (GOLD analysis project Ga0067045, IMG submission 59184) | Combined Assembly of (Gp0054472, Gp0054536) Wastewater bioreactor microbial communities from Singapore -Terephthalate degrading... | reverse complement strand
CAGTGTCTCAACGAAGGACCCGGCGAAATTGAAATGGCTGTGAAGATGCGGCCTACCCGCAGCAGGACAAAAAGACCCCGTGGAGCTTTACTGCATCTTGGCATTGAGTTTGGGCATGATTTGTGTAGGATAGGTGGGAGGCTTTGAAGCTGGGGCGCCAGCCTCGGTGGAGCCAACGGTGAAATACCACCCTGATTATGTTTAGACCCTAACCCCACACCGTCATCCGGGTGGGGGACCGTGCCAGGTGGGCAGTTTGACTGGGGCGGTCGCCTCCTAAAAGGTAACGGAGGCGCCCAAAGGTTCCCTCAGGTTGAATGGAAACCAACCGTAGAGTGCAAAGGCATAAGGGAGCTTGACTGCAAGACCAACGCGTCGAGCAGAGTCGAAAGACGGGCTTAGTGATCCCACGGTACTGAGTGGAAGGGCCGTGGCTTACCGGATAAAAGCTACCCCGGGGATAACAGGCTGGTGAAGTCCAAGAGTTCACATCGACGACTTCGCTCGGCACCTCGATGTCGGCTCATCGCATCCTGGGGCTGGACAAGGTCCCAAGGGTCGGGCTGTTCGCCCGTTAAAGCGGTACGCGAGCTGGGTTCAGACCGTCGTGAGACAGGTCGGTCTCTATCCGCTGTGGGCGTAAGGGATTTGAGAGGAGCTGCCCCCAGTACGAGAGGACCGGGGTGGACTGACCTCTGGTGTGCCAGTTGTCGTGCCAACGGCATTGCTGGGTAGCCAACGTCAGGCAGAGATAACCGCTGAAAGCATCTAAGTGGGAAACTTGCCTCAAGATTAGATCCCTTTTTTCCCGTAAGGGAGTAAGGTCACAGATAGACTATCTGTTTAATAGGCAGCATGTGTAAGCGCAGTAATGCGTTCAGCTAAGCTGTACTAATGACCGAGGGCTTCATAAGCGTGGTGCGGGGAACTCGGCAATCTTTGTAAGTGGGTCCTACATACTATCTATAATTTTCAAACTTGTAAAAAAGTCTCTTGGTGATTTGAGCGACGTTGGTACACCCGGTCCCATCCCGAACCCGGTCGTTAAGGGCGTCAGCGCTGATGGTACTTGGGGCGCGAGCCCCTGGGAGAGTAGGTCATTGCCAAGAGACTTTTTGATTTATTAATCAATCTATTTTTGGTTCGGGAATAATTTTTTGTGTAAAATTTTGCTAATGGAAGATCTGTCTGACATCCCATGAGAACCTATCAACTTCCTCTGACTTATATCATTTCAGTTATTTGCGCACTGGTATTTCGAAAAAAGCGTTCTTTCAAAGCTGATTCTCGCCTGGCATTATTAGGGGAGCATCCCCCAATTGTGGTAAAGGGTAAAAAGCATATCCCAAAAAAGGGGTCTTACTTGGTATTAATGAACCATTATTCCCGTCCGGGTTTTATCCCTTATTGGTCAGCATTTGCTATTGCTTCGCAACTCAATTTAGAGAGCCGCTGGGTAATGACCAACGCCTGGACAAGCCCGAATCGATATTGGAATTTCATCAAGAAACGGTTAACCAGGGTGTTGTTTACCGCAGTCTGCCGAGTGTATGATTTCATCCCGATGCCACCTATGCCACCTAATCCAAAGGAGAGCATGGAACGTGCTCTGGCGGTCAGGGATTTGCTGCAGGTGGCACGGCGTGCCAAATCTCTGGCAATTGGTATGGCACCAGAAGGTAGAGATTTCCCAGGTGCGGTATTAGGGCAACCACCGCCCGGGATGGGCCGATTGCTGATGCAGTTATCTACTTTTATAAAACAGGTTATCCCAGTTGGGGTATATGAAGAAAATGAAGTGCTATATATTCATTTTGGTCAACCTTTATTTTTGAGCAACACAAATCTAACAAATAAGCAGGAGTTAGACGAGATGGTTTCATACGAGGTGATGTCAGCCATCGCGAAACTCCTGCCAGTTCATTTAAGAGGTAGTTATAGGTAAATCTTGTTTTTTCGGTGATTTATTTTGTTATTGAAAATCTGCGATCATTGTTTATGCCTTAAATATGTGGTAAAAAAGAATGGAAGATGTTTTTTATCGGTAAAGATTGTTGACAGCAATTTATAGCAGGCATATAATAGGTTCGCTTTAAGTGGACAGTTAAAAATCAGTCCAGTACATATAAGGAGGCAGTAACAAAAAATAGGCTTCCCATAATCCGCAAAGGATTTATTTGTTGACTCGACTGCGTTCACTTATGCAGTCGAGTTTTATTAAGACCAAGACCCTTCAAAAGAAGGGAGGTGAGAGAGTGCCAACAGTAGTACTTAGACCAAATGAGAGTCAAGACCAGTTGCTGCGCCGCTTCCGCAAGAAGGTGGTTAAAAGCGGTGTATTAAGCACGGTAAGACGTAAACGCTGGTTCGTATCTAAAAGTGAAATGCGGCGTGTGGAGCGCAAAAAATCCATGCGACGTGTGAAGCGACGCCAATATACACGGAATATGATGTCCTAGCACATTTATTAATGTGTAATTGACGGCGATTGCAAGGAGGAAGGATGGCTAAAGAGGAGAAGATACAAGTTGAAGGTACGATTACCGAAGCCCTGCCAGGCACGCAATTCAAGGTGCGCCTGGATAACGGTCATGAGGTTTTAGCATACCTATCAGGTAAGATGCGCAAGTATTACATACGCATTCTGCTGGGTGATCGTGTGCGAGTAGAGATGTCGCCTTATGATCTTAATCGGGGAAGGATTGTGTACCGACAAAAGGCTAAATCTGCCGAACTGCCAGCAGAAGAAGAACTTTAGTACTTAATCGCTGGAATTATCAAGTACCCAATACAAAAAATATTGGGTATTTTTTTTCAAAATAACGCTTTACTTTTTTCCTTGAAATAATTATTTTGATTATCGTTTTTCCCGATTTAGAGTACTTTATTTTTTATGAATTGGTTACCCGCTGTTGAGAGTGAAATTGGGTAGTGTAAAGTTTTTGATATATTCCATTTAATTTGAGCAATTCGCTGTGTGTTCCTCGTTCCACGATTCGCCCCTGATTAATGACGAGAATCTGATCTGCAGCCAAAATGGTGCTTAAACGATGGGCAATGACAATATTAGTGCGACCCATCATCACACGTTTTAATGCGTCCTGGATGAGAGCCTCTGATTCACTATCTAAGCTGCTGGTGGCTTCATCCAGCACGAGGATGCGTGGATTTTTCAGAATCACACGCGCTAAAGCGATACGCTGCTTTTCGCCCCCGCTCAGGCGATAACCACGTTCCCCAACGATGGTGTCATACTCCTCAGGGAGACTCATGATGAAATCATGGATATTGGCGGCACTGGCAGCCTGCTCCAATTCCTGCTGCGTGGCGTTTAAATTAGCATACAGCAGGTTGGTGCGGATGGTATCGTGAAACAGGTAAGTTTCTTGGGTAACCATGCCAATGAGTGAGATGAGTGATTCAAGGGTGATATCGCGCAGGTCATGGTTATCAATTAATATGCGACCTTTTGTGGGATCATACAAGCGAGGAATTAAATAAGTGATGGTGGTTTTACCCGCGCCACTGGGTCCGACTAGCGCAGTTAATTTGCCAGGTTCAGCAACAAAATGGATATCTTCAAGTGCATCCTCTCTTGCATGGTGAGGCTCAAACTTTTCCTCCTCAGTCAGTGTTGGTTGAGTCCCTGAGAGCACAGCAGTGACATCGCTCATCTGGCCATAGCGGGTAACATCACTGAGCAGGGGTTGGTTCTCAACATCATACTTAAACCACACATGTTCGAAGGTCAATTTACCCGTTGCATTTTCTAACTTAATGGCATTTGCTCTCGGTTGAATATCTATAGGGAGATCAATCACTTCGAAGACACGCTCGAAGCTGACAACTGAGGTACTGAATTCAACTGGTGCATTAGCCAGGCCTTGCAGAGAACTATATAGCATGCCCATGTACGTGCCAAATGCTACAATAGTACCCACGGTGAAGGTGCCAATGATTACCAAATACCCACCGACCCCATATACCATAGCAGTACCAATAGCACTCAGTAATCCGATGATGACGAAGAAGATAGAACCATAGACAGCCCGACGCACACCCAAATCCCTGACTTTTGCAGCACGGTTCTCAAAACGAGACACCTCTGTCTCTTCCCTTCCAAACAATTTCACCAATAGCGCCCCACCGATATTCAAGGTCTCATTCATCATGGCATTCATCTGGGCGTTAGCCTGCATCTGGTCGCGGGCAGCCTTGCGCAGGCGATCCCCTAGGGCACGAGTTGCAATAATAAACAGGGGAAGGATCATGATGCTAAGCAAGGTCAGGCGCCATTCCATGGTGATGATTACCATCAGGATGGCAAGAGCTTGAAGGCTATTCGTGACAATGCTAACAATTGTATTGCTAATTGCATTTTGAGCCCCGATGACGTCGTTGTTAAGGCGGCTCATCATTTCGCCAACCTTGGTATGGGTAAAGAATCTTAAAGACATACGCTGAAGTTTAGAAAAAAGTGCCACGCGCAAATCGTAAATAACTCCTTCGCCCACCCCGGTATTCAACCGCCGCTGAATTACATTAACTGCACCAGTCAGTGTGGGTATCAGCAGCAAGGCAATGGATAGAATAATCAATCTCTGCACATCGTGTGTGGGGATGGTATGGTCAATCAAATCGCGGATTACTAACGGGGCTAATAGCTGTAACCCGGAATTGATAAGGATTAAGAGCAACATGCCAATGAGCTGCCAGCGATAGGGAGCCGAGTAGCCCAATACTCGTTTTAGTAATGCCCAGGTTACCCTTGGTTTTTCATCTGTGGACCTTAAGAAAGTATGCCAGCCGCCACCATGCATCATCATGCTTTAAAACCTTTATTTATTCTCATCAGGATGTAATGAGAATTGCAATTGAATGCTCAATGATTTTTGATCGATGAGCGAAAAAATTAATCCAAAGATGTTATTTATTTAGGTATATCTTTGAGTGTTATCAACCATCCAACTAGAAGTATTTTTGATTTGTTAAGTTATCACAAGCAAAGAATGTGGAAATTCAGAGCAGGGAAGAGCTGGTGATTGGGATTATCAATATAAATCTTCACCCAATAATCTCCTGCGGCCACCGCTCCGGTGATGGTGTGGGATAATGACACCGTCTGGGTGCCCGCGCTAGCGAAGGTTAAACTTTGTAGAGCAGTATTCGTCCCATCACTCTTTGCCCAGTAATAGGTAACAGTCCCTGCACCATTAACGGTGATGTTGGCCTGAATATTAAAGGTGACATCAGTGGGAATACCGCAGATGATGGATTGGTTGACGAAATCAATTGTATAAGAGACGCCGGTCACAGCAAATGAGGTTGTGGTGGTAGAGCCGACTTTAATAGTCACCCAAACTTTTCCAATATATTGATTTGTGTTACTGTACAGACCCCAATAACCGGTGTAAGTTCCTGCGGTAGTTGGTGCTTTGAGAGGTATATTTATATCCACATAGGCGCCAGGTGCCACACTTTGGGGCAGGTTCACATAAGCAGGTCCACTCATAGAATTTCCACTTAAGAATGCCAGGCGGTAGCCAGTATTCCAAGTGCAGGTGCCTACGTTTTTCAACCGCCAGGACTTGGTGAAGGATTGTCCGGCACTAAAGGTAGTGTAATCAGGGACTGTTTCGCTAAGCATAATCGCTGCGTTGCAAGGGCGTGGTGTGGCAGTTGGGGCAACATAAGGAATAGGTGTAGCTGTGGGTATTGTGAGTCCTGAAACAGCCTTGGCTACTTCTGTGGCAATCAAATCTTCATTACTCAAACTAGGCTGTTGATTGAGTAGATTTGAGGATGCTAGTGTCTGAATGACTGAATCAGAGATGGATTCAATATCTTCCTGCCTTAATTGCGCCTGGATTACAGGGAAACTGCAGGCTAACATCACTGCACTGATAACGGCCGTTATACCCAAGATAGTTATTTTTTTGTTCATTGTATTTTTTCTCCTCTTTTCACTATATTAAAGTACTAATAATTCATTCTATACTGAATATTCTACAATATTATTAGTAAAAATGATACAAAATTTTGATTAGAGATGACGGTTATTGAGCATGTATGCAAATTTTAGATGTATATGTTTTCTGAACTTAAACCTAACTTTATGAAATGTTTAATGTTTAACGAAATTCAGCCCCTGTTATAGAAGCATACACCACCAGAGCATGCATATAAAAGACAATCACCAAAAAAGGGAAAATCCAATATTTAGCAGTGACGATCTGTTGGCATAAGATTTGACCTTTTTCTCCTCTCAATTTTTGATGTTGCTTCCTATGAATAAAAAAGTAAAAGACTACCAATAATGGTGTCAGAATAAGAAAGAGTATATTCCAAATCAGCAACCATTTAGGATACACCCCCCAAAATGACTCCTTAGCTTGAACCTGGAAGAGGTAAATGCACATGAGGATTGCCCCTGACAGGCCGAATGCTCCCAATGCTAGTAGAGATTTGAAGTCTTTTAATCGCTTCATCCATTCCCAGTTCGTGGCTGTCACCTTTTTCAGCCCAAGTATGGTGAAGATGCCAATCAGGGCAGAAGCACTGTTGACAATCATATCGCTGACTCCATAAAAGCGACGGGGATGAATGCCCTGTTCTAATTCATCAACTATACCCAGCATGGATGCGTAAATGAATATGAGCAGAAAAATGCCCTTGCCTTTGTGGTCCTTGGAAAGGACAAAAAACAGGAGCCAGGTCATCAGAACGTATTCAGGGATATGGATGTGTTTGTTTGGGTTATCGACCAGTTTAATGATTAAAACTGCGATGACTGCACAGGGAACAAGGAACAACAAATTTTTTGGACTCTTTTGTGAAACCAGGACCGTAGTCGTGTAAAAAATTCCACATATCGCTACCAGAATTAAAGGGATTTTTCCAACCACCTCACTGCCATAAAATTCCAGGATGTTACGATACACGAGATACACATTGGGGAGAATGAAAGTGTAAACTGCTATTAGAACCCATCCAAAGATCTTTAAGGTTCTTTCTTTTTGGGAATTAGCATTCTGGAGTTTTATATTCATTTTGCTACTTTGAGGATTGTAGCATAGCAGGTACTATGCGATTCCTTCATCAAGAAAATTACAAGTTGTGAAGGGTAAAAGCATTTTCGCTATACCTAATAATGAATTTAGGGATTAGGTAATTGATAGATGCAGGTTGGAAATAAGATTAATATGAAAAGAGATATTTTTACCCAAAATTCTAACAACTGTTGGAACCGTACTGGTATGGATGCCGCTCCTGGCACCGGTATTTTTCTCTTTGGTTTTCTCTGCTAGGACGAGGATGATTCATTTGGACTTTCTCATACCTATTGAGCTCTTTGACCTAGCACTCATTGGCGGGGGATTGCTATTATGGTCTACCTGACGGTCATGGTTTCACAAGAAATTGTTTGGTTGGGGATTTGGTATTGCAAATGGTTCTATGATGATAAGTCAGGAATTGGCAGTGGTAACAGGTCTTGCTGTGGTTGAAATTGAACCGACTGGATTGTGGTTTGCGTTTGTAGTTGCATTTTTGGGTGTTTATATTATTGCTCTAATTGCCATAGCCATTGGGGGAGTGTTATTGGCGCGAAAATTATTACGCCTTAATGGAATTAAAGACTAGCCAGGTTGGATTTAGATTATTATTTATCACCAGAAAGTTCCATATCTCTTGGACACCGTACAACAATAATTTGACAACATTTCTCTACTGATATATATTTATTTTGTTCGTCCAAAAATAGTTAAGAATGGAGGAAAATATGAAGGATTACTTTAAAATCACCACCCGCACGATCGTTGCAGCTGGACTTGGCGCAGCCATCTTTACATTGTTATTCATGTATGTCAAAGTGCCATCCCCGGTACCAGAGACACAGTTTCAGACTGCCTATGGAATAAGCGCTTTCTTCGGAACACTTTTTGGCCCCGTTGCTGCGTTCCTTATTGCATTCATAGGTCACGCTATCAGTGATGCTGTGCAGTATGGCTCACCTTGGTGGAGCTGGGTAATTGCCAGTGGTATTGCCAGCTTTATCTTTGGTCTAGCCTACAAGCGCACCCGAGTAGAAGAAGGTGTATTTGCAACCAAGGATATTCTTACTTTCAATATGTATCAAGTGATTGGCAACGCAATTGCCTGGCTCGTCATCGCCCCTGTATTGGATATTTTAATTTATGCTGAACCTGTCAATCTGGTCTTTACACAGGGAGCAATTGCCTGTGTAATGAACATCGTCAGTGCTGGCGTAATTGGCACCCTATTACTAGTAGCTTATGCTGCTACAAGACCCAAAAAAGGTAGTTTGAAAAAGGACAGCTAATAAAAATTTGTTTGCAGGATAAATAAGGCAGCCAGAATACAATGGCTGCTTTATTTTTTATTGTATGTAGTAATTTGCCTATCAATTTTGGATATTCACCCAATCATGTTGTACACTTATAAGAGAATTCATACAGGTTGACTGGTGGATTGATGCCTATAAAACGGACGCCTATTATTGAGTTTGAACACTTCACCTTTCAATATTACAGCCAGGCGCAACCTACGCTATATGACGTTAATTTAAAAATTTATACTGGTGAGAAAATTTTGATAGTTGGACCCAGTGGAAGTGGGAAAAGCACGCTTGGCTATTGTCTGAATGGCTTGATTCCTTTTTATTACAAGGGTTCCCTCCAGGGTTCTTTGACAGTGAAGGGTGTGCAAACCAAAGATCAGGATATTTTTACCCTATCCAAGATCATCGGTACCGTATTGCAGGATACAGACAGCCAATTTGTTGGGCTGACGGTGGGTGAGGATATTGCCTTTGCTATGGAAAATGACAATATTCCCTTTGATGAGATGCACCAGCGGGTATTAAAGGTTTCCAGTATGGTGGGGATGGAAAATTATTTGCTCTCCTCACCTTATGAGCTCTCTGGTGGACAAAAACAACGCACTTCCCTGGCTGGTGTGATGATCGATGAGGTGGATGTATTGCTTTTCGATGAACCACTGGCAAACCTTGACCCGGCTACTGGCAAGACAGCCATAGAAATCATTGATGATATTCACAAACAATCAGGAAAGACGATCATTATTATCGAACACCGGCTGGAGGATGTTTTGCACCGCGAGGTTGATCGTATCATTTTAATCAATGAAGGTCACATCCTGGCGGATATGGACCCTCACAGTTTAGTTTCGTCTGATCTTTTAATTCGTAATGGCATACGTGAACCTTTGTATGTAACGGCAATGAAATACGCCCATATCCCTGTTACCCCTGAGATTAAGCCAGGACATATCTGGAGCCTGCAGGTTGAGAAAATTAAAAAGCCCATTTGTGATTGGTATCAATCTGTCGAACCTGTCACCGAAAAGAAAAGCACCCCGCTCATATTACAACTTCAGGATATTTGCTTCTCCTATGACGGTCTGCGTTTTGTATTAAATTCGATCAATATTGATATAAATGAAGGGGAGATGCTTTCCATTATTGGAAGAAATGGCGCTGGTAAAACCACGCTTGCTAAACTGTTGTGCGGTTTTGTCAAGGAGGATTCAGGCACTGTCTTTTATCAGGGAAGCAACATAAGATCTAAATCCATCAAAGAGCGAGCAGAATTCATTGGTTATGTGATGCAAAACCCCAATCAGATGATCTCGAAAACCATGATTTTTGATGAGGTCGCGCTAGGTCTGCGATTAAGGCATGTTCCAGAGGAAGAGATTCGACCCCGTGTGGAAAAAGTATTAAAGGTCTGTGGGTTATTGCCATTTATTCATTGGCCAATTTCGTGTTTGAGTTGGGGGCAGAAGAAGCGTGTTACCATCGCTTCAATTCTAGTACTCGAACCAAGAATTATCATTCTGGATGAACCCACAGCCGGGCAAGACTACCGACATTACACGGAATTTATGAACTTTTTGGTTGAGATTAATCGGCTTGGAGTTACCATCATTTTAATTACCCATGATATGCACCTGATGTTGGAATATACCCCGCGTTCCATCGCCCTTTCTGCAGGAAGGATATTGGCGGACACAAGCGCTTCCAGCGTGCTCACCGATTTAGAAGTAATCAAACAGGCGAACCTAAAAGAAACCTCACTCTATCATCTAGCCCAGATGGTAGGCATTCCAGATGAGACAAGCTTTGTGCAACGCTTTATTGACCATGAGAGGCAGATAAGAAAATGAAAGCACGTCTATTTTCTTACAATTACATAGATACATTCATACACCGTTTATCGGGTTTCACCAAGCTAATCTGTTTTCTTTTTCTTACCTTTGCGGTGATGTACTCCTATGATATCCGTGTCATCCTGTTTATTATGGCTTTCTCCATTAGTTTAATGTACATCTCACGGATCCGGTTTGAGCAGATTCGCCTGATGGTGTACTATGTTCTCATTTTCCTGTTGGTGAATGCCATTATCACTTTCTTCTTCTCACCAGAGGAGGGAGTGAGTATTTATGGTACACGTCATGAATTGATCACCCTGTTTGGGCAATACTCTCTTACTTTGGAGCAATTATTCTACCAAAGTACTAAATTATTAAAGTATGCATCGGTCATTCCATTGGGGATGATTTTTCTACTGACCACTAACCCCAGCGAATTCGCCTCCTCACTTAATGGTGTAGGCATTAACTATAAAATTGCTTACGCAGTGGCACTCACCCTAAGATATTTTCCGGATGTGCAGAGGGTATATACGGATATCAGCATGGCACAGCAGGCCAGGGGATTGGAGATGTCTGCAAAGGCTAATTTGGCTGACCGATTTAAAAATTCATTGCTTATTATTGTCCCATTGATTTTCTCCACCCTCGACCGTGTGGATATGATCACCAATGCCATGGATTTGCGCGGTTTTGGCAAGGAGAAAAAACGCACCTGGTATGTGAGGAAACAATTGGGTCGAGAGGATTACATATCATTGTTTGTCTGTGCATTTCTTTTTGCATTGTCCCTAGCAGTTTCCGCATTTATCAACCAGAGCCGCTTTTATAATCCATTCCTATAAGATTTGAATGAAACCCATCTTAGTTTTCCAAAGTGATTTTACCTACAAAGAAGGTGCCGTGTGTGCCATGTATGGAGTGGTCAAGAGTGTGGATAGAGAGCTTGAGATTATCGATGGCACGCATGAGATCCCCAAGTTTGATATTTGGAGTGCTTCCTACCGTCTGTTTCAATCCATGCGGTTCTGGCCGACAGATACAATCTTTGTTTCCATAGTTGACCCGGGTGTTGGGACGACCCGCCGTGGTTGTGCTGCTCGCACTGTGGATGGCTATACCATTGTGACACCGGATAATGGCACACTGACTCATGTGAAATATGGGATGGGCATCGCGGAGGTGCGTGAGATAGATATAGGCAAACATCGATTGCGCGGCAAACACACCGAAGGCACTTATGTGTTCCATGGACGGGATGTCTTCGCCTACTGCGCAGCAAAATTGGCAAGTTCCATCATCAGTTATGAAGAAGTTGGTCCCACATACCCGGTGGAGGAAATTGTGTGTTTACCCTTCTACAATGCAATGACAACGGAGGGTAAAGTCATCGGCATGATTGAGATTAATGACCCTAACTTTGGTAATTTATGGACCAATATACCGTATTCAATGTTCGATTCGATGGGTTTTCAATTTGGAGATCACCTAGAAGTTTCCGTTATCTATAATGGAAAAGTCGTATTTCACGATATTCTTCTTTTCGAACGGTCTTTTGGATATGTGGAGAAAGGTAAAGCCATTATTTACAATAATGAATTAATGCGCATTGCCTTGGCAATCAATCAGGGTAACCTAACAGCGGAATATCACCTAGGGTATGGTCCGGAATGGAAAGTGGAGTTTAAAAGGCAAGACTGATTATTTTCTTGGTTCAATTTACCTTTTTGTGATTATATTAAATTAACCTGATTAAAAATATTGTGGTTAAAGTGTTGTAGTGGGGCTCAATAACCATATTGACTAGTTACAGGCGTTTCCAATTAAAACTGATAAGTCACAGGTTACTCCGTCCATCCAGGTGTATCGCATGTGCCCATGTTGCCTGATCGTAGTCCATCCTCAAACGCTGCCAGCCGCTGTGCGGATGAACCGTGGGTCCATGCTTCTGGATAGACATAACCTTGGGTTTCATTTTGAATGCGGTCATCTCCTACAGCAGCAGCTGCATCCAGACTTTGAGCAATTTCCTGTTGTGTCAATGGTTCCAGATAACCAGTTTCGGTGGCGTGGTATGCCCAGATACCAGCCAGACAGTCGGCTTGCAGTTCCAAAAAGACAGACATACTCTGGGGTCCTGAGCTTTTCATGCCGCTGGTGTCCAAAATACCAAGGAGATTCTGTATATGATGACCATATTCATGTGCCAAGACGTATGCCTCCGCGAATGGACCACCCTGTGCGCCAAAACGAGACTGTAGCATGTCAAAAAAGGAGAGGTCGAGATATACCATTTGGTCTAGCGGACAATAAAATGGCCCTGATGCACCAGAGGCATAACCGCATGCTGCCTCAGTGTATCCGGTGAAAAGCACGGTTTGAGCCGGAACATACTCATATCCGTGGCTAGAAAATTCATCGGTCCAAAAGGCCTGGATGCTATTCACAAATCCCACAATGCGGCAATCTTGACGTGTGTTCGCATCTGCCCCTGTCTGGCATTCTGCTGCCAGATTGCTTATCTCATTGGGATATGTTTCGTATGTTGAAGGAGCAACCTCATCCGCACCAGTAAAATTGCCTAGGTCTATACCCAACAACATGGAAATGAGCAAGACTAGAAGACCTAGCCCACCACCCCCAATGGCAATTGTTCTTCCCACTCCACGACCACGACGGTCTTGAACTTGAGATGGGTCTAAACGTTTTCTATCATCAAATGGCATGGATTTGTTTTCCTTTCTTAATTAATTATTATATGCCTTATTTTTTTGTATTCTATTCTCGGATTCCACGTCGCCAAATCGGTCAATATCCGTTAATGTGGAAATCATCCCCACTTTGTGTGTAAAAACGGGCATTTCTAATCCATATTTCATTTATTTATAGCCAAAATAGCCCCTTATCACCCACTTATGATGATTTATTAGGTTTATCATCATTTGCAGAATTTCAAAAAAAGTGAATCGGATATTTTTAATAAAGATACCATGTATAAATTTTTATGATAAGAAAACCTGCAGTGAAGATATTACCGTGATCAATAAAATCGAATTCTCAGCTAAAAATCTCACCTCCAATGCCGGATTATTTCTATTGATGGAACATGGCAACAAGAATGGAGGTTATTGATTTGATTGATCGCGATCTTATTTTTGACAATACGTCCACCAACAAAATTATAATAAACCGTATCAAGACCATGCTACGCGGCAATTTAATCGGAATAGACAAACTGGAATGGCTCAAACTTCTGCAAAGCAATCCTCACATCAATGAGTACCAGATTTCGGTCAAAGGGTTGGAGACGATATCGCGATTTATGGGAAAATGACAACCCACATGCTGTGAGAAATCAACTTCAAAGTCTTTAAAGGTGGTGAGAAAGAGCAATTTCAAAACCATGACTATCGATATTGACAACAGTGTGGTCAATGTGGAAGGCAATTAGTGAGGCGTTGTCAAAGGATACAATACAAAAAAGCCTGGAACCAACTGTTACAATATCTAATTCGCTTTTTGTTATGAATTGAAGGCTTATATCACTGGATTTATGCGCAGCGGCAACATATACACTGCCAATGGCGCGTCTGAAATGATCAAAGAAATCATTTCCCATATTGAAACCGATGATTTTGAAATCTCGTTCCGTATGAACAGTGGGTGCTTCGATGACGACATCATTGTAAGCATTGAATCAACCGGTTGCTACTATTTGATCAAGGGGAAAGAATATCCGATACTGTTTGCACAGGTAACCAATCCGTCCGTTGTTTTTGTTACTGGTGATGAAGGACAGGAAATCACCGACCTTACCATAATCCTGAATATGTGTAAAGAAGCCAGTAGGTTTGTTGTATACCGCGTATTTCAACCAGCAAAAGACATTTCGCAACTATCTTTTCTGGAAGGTACGATTACGAATACTTCTACTAAGTGATCCCTACCGAACTGCTTTCAGAAAAAATAGTTATTGCATATGAAAAACGTCGCAATGTTGAAAATTACATCAAGGAAGCCAAGTATGATATGTCAGTGGGACAGCTTCTGCTTCAATCATTTTGGGCACACGAGACCATCTTTCAATAGATGATGGATGCTGGCTAACCATTTGTTATTGTTATTCAAGATGGACTTTGTAAAGGGAACAGAATACCGGCAGCATATCAAAACCTTTCACTTGAAAAACATATTTCTGGCCGAGAAGATCCTGCAAATAGCAAGGGTGTTGATTTGAAACTCACAAAGAAATATCCTTATCAAGATATCTACGCAAATAGTCTTTCTTGGAAAGAAATGTTTTTATAAATCAATCTGATATTTATTTTTAAAAGAGGCGAAGAAAAAATATATTTCACATCCGATTTTATGAAATGGGTCGCTAGAACCGCTAGATAATGGAGAAAACCGTGCTAAACTTAAGTAAAGTTCAACCACAACCAGCACCCTTCAAGATTGAATTTGTTGGCAAAATATACCAGTCCGTGGAATCCTGGTACTTTCAAGATCGGTGATTGAGTAAAAGCTGCTTATCACAATCGGAGTATATACCTATGAAAAAATGTCTATCGATTTTAATTCTTTTCGTTTTTTTATTATCAGCCTGTGCGCCATCCAATCCGACAAATGAATCCGTTTCAAATGATTCGAATTTATTCGCTGTGCAACCAACGGTTACAGAAACGTCTACCCCTCAGGAGCTTAGTCCTGAAACAGCTCTTGAGCAGGCATTGGAAAAATTAAATAATTCTCAATCCTTCAGCCTAAAATCATCATGGAAAATTACCAATCTGACAGATCCAAGTGCTACCCCGTTGTTAGGATCGGATTTTATTTTATATGATTTGGTAAGTCAGGTTGTCCTGTCTGATTCACTCTTGCTTGTCGATGGATACAAATATGCCTTGGATGATACCGGAATTTTCAAACCGATTGAAGCAGATGAATGGTCTGTGGACGATTACATGCCTTATTTCTCCCCCGGCGGTATTGATTTCCCCGTATTGCAGGATGCTAAATTTGATTATATTGAAGAAACGGCGCAGGGAGAAAACCAGTCATTTCGATATGACATGGTCTTTCCACAAGCAGAATATGAAACCTCAGATTATTTTGCGTCAAGAAGAATATCCAATATGCGTTACTCTGTATATGTGGATGCAAAAACCGGTTACTTTCTTAAGATTGAAACGTCTTATCAAAAACAAAACACATTCTTAAACACAGATCGAATGACTAACAACACTCAATTAAATGAAATAACCTCTGAGTTTTCTGATTGGAACGTTACAAGCATCACCCTCCCTGAATATGTCGATAAAAACAACACGGAGTGGCAAACTTATAATGGAAAATTATCAGAAATCTACACGTTCAATTACCCCAAAAAATATCGGATTACGGGGGCATATGCGAATAACGTTCAAATTTTCCCGCAAGATGGAACAAATCTATACATCACATTCAATCCAACACATTTAACCATGTTCAGCTTTGACCTGGACGAATTAAGCACTATATCATCTGACGAGATGTATTCAAACGTTTGTCAAACTTACTTTTCAACGCTTTATTATGATTCCATGGTGGATATGTATCCAGAGATTTCAGTACGCTCCACAGAGTGGATCCGTCAGAGTGACCTGGGTTTTTGTAAAGGTGTGATCGATCTTACACCCACAAAAACGAATGTCGTGTACTATGTCAATCAGCCATTGGAAATCGCGATAGCCAAAGGATTGGCTGTCCCTGTAACTTTATGTATTATTGCCACCTTGAATAATCCCACAGATCCCGATACCCTATTCTGGGATATTATTAGCACACTGCGTTTTATAAAATAGGCAATATGTTAATGAGCTCACCGAAGAATTTATTGTCCCAAATTAAACACCTTCAAATTTTACATTATGACAAGCGAAGCCATTTTTTTTATTGAAATCGGTATATTCATATTTTTCTCGACATTTAAATAGTAATTTTAGAAAGGTGAAGTGGTGAAGAAATGTGAACATTTATCAGGGGAAATGAAATGGGTTAAATTTAAGATCGTTTTTAGAGGGTAAGAAATGGTATGTCGGATTGGGAGAAATCAATTCTTAATCTTTTCACACCTCATTTGGCAGTAAAAGTATTCGCAGTACATTACATTTTCTATGGATTCCATCACGTTTGCACATGAAAATCAGGGAAGAAGAATTAATATTATCCTTCAGATTATTTGTTGTATTTTTAATCCCCGACCGTGCAACTATTAAGGCAATCGGTGGTCGAACTTGGTGAGGGCTTTCATGTAGTTGGCGCGCTCAAAGGCAGCCGGCTCCTCCACCTTCTGCTGACTCATGACACCCAGCATCTGATGCACAGAGGGATATTCGTGTTCCTCCATCCAGTGGGAGAATTCATCCAAAAGCGTCTTGGCTCTTGGAATACCTTTCTCTATCAGTTCGGAGGCAACCATCACCGCCCGCGCTCCGGCCATGACGGCTTTGACCATATCCTCGCCGGTATGTACACCGGTGGTGAGTGCAAAATCGACTGGAATACGACCATAAAGGATGGCAATCCAGCGCAGGGGCAGGAGCAATTCAGCAGAGGTGCTCAGTTCTAGTTTTGGGGTGACTTCCAATGTTTCGATATTCAGGTCTGGCTGCAGGAAGCGGTTGAATAAGACCAATCCCTTCGCCCCTGATTGTGCCAATTGCTGGGCAAAATGGGGCAGGGAGGAAAAGAACGGACTGAGCTTGACTGCCAAAGGAATCTGGATTGTAGCCCTTATCTTCTGCACCAGCTCGAGGTAACGGTACTCTAAATCGGAGGCGGATAAATTTTTATCGGTTGGCAGGTAATAAATATTCAATTCTAGAGCATCCGCGCCGGCATCCTGTATCCGCTCAGCATACTCCTGCCAGCCACTGGCGGTGAAACCATTCAAGCTGGCGATCACTGGAATGCCCACGGACTGTTTGGCCTGCCTGATCAATTCTAGGTATTTGTCGGGTTCAAGGTTATAGGTCTCCAAATCGGGCAGATAGGTCAGGGCTTCGGCATAGGAGTAGGTCCCTTGATTGAGGTAATAGTTTAACTCCAAACTTTCATGAATGATCTGTTCTTCAAAAAGGGAATAGAGCACCACTGCGCTGATACCGGCTTCTTCCATCTTCTGGATGTTTTCCAGCTTTTTGGAAAGCGCTGAGGAAGATGCCACTAGCGGATTTTTAAGCTCCAAGCCGAGATAAGAGATGTGTAAATCTGGCATGTCAACCTCCGTTGTTAATAAAGAACCTTGCGAAGTGACATCTTCGCAAGGTATACATTTATCCTTGATTAACCGGATTCCCGGCAACACCAGCCATCTGGCTGTAGCGGTTCCAGCGGTCCTCGGCATCCTGTTGGGCCAGTTTAATTAATTCTTCAGCCCGGCTCTCGTTGCTCTGCACCAGCATGCGGTAGCGGGTTTCATTATAAGCATAATCCTTGACCGGAATAGAAGGCTGCTTGTAATCCAAAATTAATGGATTCTTGCCTTCTTTGGCCAGATTGGGATTATAGCGATAGAGTGGCCAAACGCCTGACTTAACTGCCAGGCTCTGCTGCTCGAGTCCCTTGCGCATGTCAATGCCCTGATTGATACAGTGTGAATAGGCTATAATTAATGAAGGACCCTCATAGGCATCTGCTTCAATGAAGGCGCGC
>Ga0067045_1029873_pt1 | contig 17887 bp, 13 predicted proteins | sample TerdegcTABiofilm_FD_59184 | JGI IMG/M metagenome (GOLD analysis project Ga0067045, IMG submission 59184) | Combined Assembly of (Gp0054472, Gp0054536) Wastewater bioreactor microbial communities from Singapore -Terephthalate degrading... | reverse complement strand
ATCCACGATGGTTCCCTCGGAGAGTCTCAAGCCCCGGGAGGCGAGATGAAGGTTCACCGCCTCGAAGAGTTTCTCTGCGAGCTTGTGGGTTTCCAGAAGATGGCGGAACTTGCAAATCGTGGTCTCGTCCGGAACGGGTTCGTCGCCGAGATCGATACGGGCGAAGCGCCGCATGGACTCCACGTCATAGAGGGCTTCTTCTATACCGGGATCGCTGAGGTTGAACCACTTCTGGAGAAAGTGGATCCGGAGCATTCTCTCCAGACCTATGGGAGGACGTCCCTTTCCCTCTTTCGGATAGAAGGGTTCGAGAAGAGCGCAAAGCTCTTTCCAAGGGACTATCTGTTCCATTTCGGAGAGAAAGAGTTCTCGTCTCGTCGTTTTTCGATATTTCTCGAACGAAATGGCGCTCGCGAAGGTTTTCTGTCGCTTCATCGCACCTCAGCCCCCTGGGAAAAAGGTCGTACCGCAGAAATACCGCGGCTTTGGAATTCATTTTACGGTCTCAAGGAAAAAACGGCGACATCCGCGCGGAGTTTTTCAGAGATTCCCTAAAAAAAGCCGCAGCGTATTTCGCAAAGAGCCTGAGGGAAAAGACGCATTCATCGACAAGCACTCAGGCGAATTTCGGACGCGCACCATGTGCCGCGTGCTCGAAGTTGCCCGGAGCGGGTATTATGCCTGGAAATCCCGGGGGAAAGATCCCTCGAAACGGCAGGCGCCGACGAACGAGTCAAAAGAGCCTTCAAGGAGCGGAAAAGCTTCTACGGGGCGCCGCGTCTGGCGCACGATTTCAAGGAGTCGGGAGATTCTCTGAATCGAAAGACGGTGGCCGCGAGCCTTCGCCGTCAGGGTCTTCGGGCGAAAGCAGCACGCAAATTCAAGGCGACGACAAACTCGAAACATGACCTACCCGTAGCGCCGAATCTGTTGGCGCAGGACTTTACGGCGTTCGCACCGAACCAGAAACGGGTGGGTGACATTCCGTACCTGTGGACTGAGGAAGGGTGGCTCTACCTCGCCGTCGTCATCGACCTCTTCTTCCGCATGGTTGTCGGCTGGGCCATGGGTGAACGCAGAACGGCGAATCTGGCGTGCGACGCACTGCAGATGGCCTTGTGGCGGAGAGGGATGTCTCGTGGCGTCATCGTCCATTCCGATCGCGGAAGTCAGTACTGTTCCGCTCAGTACCAGGCGCTGTTGACGCGGCACGACCTGATTTGCAGCATGAGCGGCAAGGGAAACTGCTTCGACGACGCCTGCGCCGAAAGCTTCTTTTCCTCGCTCAAGGTCGAGGTCATCCACGGCAACCGGTTGCAGACGCGGGAAGCCATGCGCCGGACGGTCTTCGAGTACATTGCCGTCAACTACAATCGCATCCGTCGTTCCAGTTCCATCGGATACCTGAGCCCCGAATCCTTCGAGGCGAAATTTGCCGCTTCGTTCGGTGTCCACGATTTATAGACAAAATCACTTTCCGAAAAGAGGAGGCACGCATGACCCGAAAAATCGCTGTTGTCACAGGGACCCGAGCCGAATACGGGCTTCTCTCCTGGCTGATGGAAGAAATTCAAGCAGACCAGGAGTTACAGCTTCAGATCATCGTCACGGGAGCACACCTTTCGCCAGAATTCGGTTCAACATGGAAACAAATTGAGGCAGATGGGTTCTCCATCAATGCTAAGGTTGAGATGCTTCTCTCAAGCGATACCCCCGTCGCCGTCACAAAGTCCATTGGACTTGGGACAATCGGCTTCGCAGATGCACTTGATCTTCTGCAACCTGACATCCTCGTCGTTCTCGGTGACAGATTCGAACTCCTTTCTGCGGTCACAGCCGCTACGATATTACGCATCCCTATAGCACACATTCACGGAGGTGAGTCCACCGAGGGCGTCGTCGATGAGGCCATTCGTCACGCCATCACAAAGATGGCACACCTTCATTTCACCGCTGCCGAGATTTATAGACAACGCATCATCCAAATGGGGGAATCTCCAGAACGGGTCTTCTCCGTCGGCGCGCCGGGCTTGGAACATCTACATCGCCTTTCGCTACTTTCTAAGAGAAAACTGGAAAAAGAACTCCATTTTCCTCTTGTTTCGCCGCTCCTCTTGATCACCTATCACCCTGTCACACTGGAAGGAAATCCGAAAAAACGGTTCGATGAACTTTTACATGCACTTGAAGAGTTTCCAGAAGCAAGATTCGTTTTCACCATGCCGAACGCCGATGTTGAAGGACGCGTACTGATCCGCATGATACAGGACTTCGTCGCTCAACATAAAGAACGCGCAAAAGCGTTTATTTCTCTGGGGCAGAAGCACTATCTCAGTTTGATGAAAATCTGCGATGCCGTTGTCGGCAACTCCTCCAGCGGTTTGATTGAGGCACCTGCTTTGGGCAAAGCCACCGTCAATCTGGGCAACCGACAGAAAGGGCGACTCAAGGCCGATTCCGTGATCGACTGTGATGAAAAACGTCAAAGCATTGTCGACGCTATCACCCTCGCCCTAAGCCCGAGATTTGCGGAAAGAGCGAAAAACACCATCAATCCGTACGGTTCCGGAGATGTGGCCCGAAAGATCGTGAAAGTGCTCAAAACCTACAAGCTTCGCAATATTCTAAAGAAAAAATTCTTAGACGTGAAATGGGAAAACAACTTTTGATTAAAAAATGATCCCTCTAGCCTTGAGCCTGATCGTAGCACGTTTTTGCGAGCCTGGCGTAGCCTTATTCAGAGATTCCGAAAGGGAAAGAAGTTCAACCACAGTAACAGCACTCAAAGAATTAATAATTAATAAAATTATGACACACGAGGAGAGGAACCGAATGAGCGTTTATTTTATCGCTGAAGCAGGCGTCAATCACAACGGCTCTTTGGACATGGCGCTACGACTAGTGGATGTTGCCGCCGAAGCCGGAGCAAACGCAGTGAAATTCCAAACTTTCACCGCCGATAGCCTCGCCCGAAGGGAAGCACCTAAGGCCGCATACCAAAAGCAGACCACCGGAAACAACGAAAGCCAGTTCCAAATGCTTCATCGCCTTGAACTATCACAACCAGATCATGAAATATTAATTAAATATTGCATCAAAAAAAGAATCGATTTTCTTTCTACGCCATTTGATGAAAAGAGTCTTGATTTTTTAACAGACAAGTTGCACCTGCGGACAATCAAACTCGGCTCTGGAGATGTGACCAACGGACCGTTGCTTCTTCGCGCCGCACAAAAAAATGTACACATCATCCTTTCTACCGGCATGAGTACACTTGGAGAGGTAGAAACGGCTCTTGCCTGTCTTGCCTTCGGTTATACAGAAGCCGACACTCCTCCATCACTCGATGCGCTTCTTGCCGCATACGCCTCTTCTAAAGGACAGGTCGCAGTGCAGCAACATGTAACATTGTTGCACTGCACGACTGAATACCCAGCCCCCTTTGCAGAAGTCAACCTACGCGCCATGCTCACCATGAGAGAAGCCTTCAACCTTCCTGTCGGATTTTCCGATCATACAGAAGGCATAGCAATCTCAATAGCCGCCGCCGCTCTCGGAGCAACCGTGATAGAGAAACACTTCACCCTCGACAAAACACTCCCAGGTCCAGACCACAAGGCTTCCCTCGAACCACACAACCTTACCGAGTTGGTGCGCGCTGTCCGAACGGTCGAGACCGCTTTGGGAAACGGGATCAAAGCGCCTTCCCCTTCGGAATGGAAAAACCGAGAAATTGTGCGAAAAAGTCTTGTCGCGAAATGTCCGATACGGATTGGAGAGAGTCTGACTTCTGAGAAAGTGACGTGTAAGCGCCCAGGTGGAGGCATGTCGCCTTTTTCTTTCTGGAGTTTGCTTGGACGACGAGCACTCAAAGACTATGCGGAGGACGAAGCGCTTGACGAATAAAAGAAGAGAGAAAGTAAGGCTCGGTTAAGAAAATGCAGCGTTTTCTTCTCCTTGGAGCTGGTGGACACGCCGCCGTGCTTTATGATTTATTGCTCGTCTTTGGCCTGTTACCGCACGGCGTGATCGACCGGAGATTGAAGGCCGGAGACATCTGGGAGGGACTTCCCATTCTCGGCGATGATGATGTGCTCTCAACTTTCTCGCCGGAGGACTTTTTTCTGGTCAACGGCCTCGGCGCCAACCCGAATTGCGCTCCGAGGAATGCACTCTACGCTCGCTTGCGAAGTAAAGGCTTCATTTTCCCTGCCCTGGTACATCCTTCGGCAATTATCGCACACAACGTTGTCTTAAAAGAAGGATGCCAGATCATGGCAAGTTCCATTCTGCAAAGTGGCGTTACGCTCTGTGAGAACAGCGTCATCAACACGCGGTCCAGCATCGACCATCACTGCCACATCGGACCTGGAACCTTCATCAGTCCCGGCGCAATACTTTGCGGTAGCGTTACCATTGAAGAGGGAGCATTCATTGGAGTAGGCGCAATTTTGCTCCCCAACGTACGGGTTGGAAAAGATGCGATTGTCGGAGCTGGAGCTGTCGTGCTTCATGACGTTCCCACAAGCGCTACGGTCGCCGGGAATCCTGCGAGAATACTTAGCAAATGATAAAACAATGTCAAGGAGATATAGCAAAATAAAACAAGGAACACCGCACGTCGAGGCAAGATCTCAGAACAGGCATCTTTATTGTGTCGCATTTCCAAGAGATCCACCTCCTCAAGACGTGGAACCCTCGAAGAGAGGACCGACAAGTCACTTGACTGATCTTTGATGATTTTTTCATAAAAAGGCTCCTGGCTATCCAAAATTAAAAAAATCTCACAAAGCCGCATTTCTTGGGCTTCGTCTTGCTCTGCCCATTTCGGTGCAAGCGACACAAAGTATTCCTTGGAAAATGTTTATTTGACTGTTTCGGCTTAAGTTTATTTTATGGAATCGATAATTCAAAGAACCTCTCTTTCTTGCGCTTGATCGCATTGTATTTTCGCGACGTCGGCGCAATGCCATTCAGAGGATCCTTATCTTTCGAGATGAGCACTTTTTTTAAATTTATTATAAAAATATTTTGCGCGGGTGATGTATACTTTGAATATAGAATCTACGTACACACAAAGACATCTGTCCATAGCGCGCGTTCTTTTACTTGGCCTCGGATCCATGGGGCGCCGGCGTCTTCGTCTCCTCTCGCACTTCTTCCCTCAGTTTTCTCTCGCCGCTGTCGATAGCCGAGACGACAGAAGGAAGGCAGTCACCCATGAGTTCGGTTGCCCTGTCTTCGAAAGCTTCGCGGATGCGCTGAAAGATTTCGCCCCTCAAGCCTTAATCGTCTCGACACCTCCCACATCGCACTCCGCTTTTCTTGTAGAAGCGCTTCATCGTGGTATCCACACTTTCTCCGAACTCGACCTCCTTGACGACGGTTATGAGGAATTACTTGCCTTTGAAAAGCGTGGCGCTCCTGTGGCGCACCTCTCATCCACGATGCTCTATCGATCGGAGAATCGTTGGATTATCAACAACCACAGCGCACTGGGCAAGAGAAAGTTTTACACCTACCACGTCGGACAATACCTCCCTGACTGGCATCCCTGGGAAAAGTACGACGCATTCTTTGTCGGTTCCGCCCAAACGAACGCCATACGGGAAATCTTGTGCATCGAACTTCCCTGGTTGATAAAAAGCTTCGGAAGCGTGACAGAACACCGCTGTCTCTGGTCGCAAACAAGCTCCCTCACGCTTCCTTATCCGGACACCTGCCACGCACTTTTGCGACATGCGGATGGAACGACGGGCTCACTGGTCGTGGACTGCGTTGCCAGGAGCGCCCTCCGCGAACTTCGTCTCGACGGAGAGGAGGGTACAATTGTCTGGAAAGGAAAATTGGACTCGCTTCGCTTCCTTGCTCCCTCCGGAAAGGATATCGCCCCCCTTTCTGGAGAAAGAGAACTGGAACAAATTGGAGAATATGCGGATTTCATCAACGAGACACCCTATCTCGAAGAACTGCGGCACTTTTTTCACTTGATCACTGGAGAAACAACGGGACGGATTTATGGGTACGCGGAGCATCGGGAAATTCTGCATCTTGCCGACAAATTTGAGAGGGAGTGGAGGGGACGATGAAGTTTTGCTTTTTCGGAATGGGATCTATAGGAACACGCCACGCCGAAAATGTGAAAACACTGCTGGAGCATCAAGGAGAGCATGTAGAAATTCATGCATTTCGCTCTTCCTTCAATGCGGGAAACGTAATACCAGCCGAAAAGAGCTTCTTCTCGTGGGAGGAACTGGAACCACCCTACGACGCCATCTTCATCTCCAATCCGACATCGTTTCATCTGGAGACGCTGTTGATGACAGCATCCCTCGGACGTGCTTTCTTCGTGGAAAAACCGAGTTTTCATACAGCGGCAATACCTGCCGGACTCATCGCGCCTTTTTCCGAAAAGATCACCCATGTCGCATGTCCCATGCGCTTTCACCCGATCATCAAAACCCTGAAAGAGCAAATGCCGGGAAGAGTTTTAGCGGCACGGATCCTTTGCTCTTCTTATTTACCAGACTGGAGAAAAGGGAGGGATTACCGAAAAACCTACAGCGCCCGTCGCGATCTTGGGGGCGGCGTCGCGCTCGATTTGATCCACGAGCTGGACTATGCTCGTCACCTTTTCGGTGATCCTGTGAAAAGTGTCAAAATCACAGGAACGTTTTCATCACTCGAAATCACCAGCGACGATGTGGCAGCCTATATTCTTTCTTATTGTGATCGCCTTGTGGAGGTGCATTTGGACTACTTCGGAAGAAAAAAACGACGTGAGCTCGAACTTTTTTGCGAAGAGGACACGTTCGTCTGCGATCTGCTCGACAACACGATCGTCGCACTTGCGTCCAACAAAACGACCTCTTTCCCGCAGGTAGATTTTCATAGGGAGGAAATTCGATATTTCATAAATCTGACGAGAAGCGGTGGACAATCGTTCAATTCTTTGGAAGATTCCGTCCAAACACTCCGCATCGCTGAAGGAGGTGAGACCCGATGAAAGAACTTCTGTTCACCGTCTGCGGGCGAGGTGGATCAAAAGCTGTCCGCAACAAGAATATCCGTTCGCTTTGCGGTGTACCGCTGATAGTCTGGACGCTTTTTGATGCCGTTCATTCTTTCGAGAAGCGAACCGACGTGCGAAAGACACTTGCCGTGGACAGTGATTCGGACGAAATCCTTTCGATTGCCCGCTCTTTCTGCCCTGACGCGCTGTTCCACAAGCGGCGCGACGAATTAGCGGGAGACACCATTGCCAAAATGGACGTGCTCCGGGAAGTGTCGCTTGATGTACAGCAGGAGACTGGGCGCACATTTGATGCGCTTATAGACTTGGACATCACGTCACCACTGCGCACCACAGATGATATTGAAGAATCTTTTTCCGTTTTTGAAAGAAGCCAGTGCGAGGTGGTCTTCTCCGTCGTACCGGCGAGACGAAATCCCTATTTCAACATGATTGAGATCAGTGCAGGAGGGGAATATTCGCTTTCAAAGCCCTCAGAATTCGTCGCACGTCAACAGGCACCACTCGTGTTTGACATGAACGCGTCCCTCTACATCTATCAACCTGATGTGTTCCAGAACAACATTCATTCCCCTACACGACTCGATTTTCGTATCTACATAATGCGAGACTACAAAGTCATCGACATCGACTCCGAGGAAGATCTGCACATGATGGAACTGCTCATCAGTCAAGGCGAACTCCTTCTTTCAGCAGAATTGCTGCGAAAAAAACGTGCCCTTACCGTTGGTGACATACGGAATCGAAAGGAGGCGTCGCGATGAAAAAGTTCGAAAAACAGCAGTACATCCGGAGAATAACGATCCCTGAAACGAAAACGATTCTTGAGGCCGTACGAATTCTGAACGAAACAGCCTCGCAAATACTTTTCATTGTGGACGAACAGGGCAGGCTGAAAGGAACACTGACGGACGGCGACATCCGACGAGGAATCATCAGCGGCAAAGAACTTTCCGCCTCCATCAGAGACGTTTACAATTCGACCCCCAAGAGTCTTTCCTCTCACTCTTTCAGAGAAGCCAAGATGCTGATGGAAACATACGGGATCAGCCGAATTCCCGTCCTCAACAACAAAAATCAGCCCGTCTCACTTATCTGCTTTGAGGATATTCTCGCTGGCGAACAGGCAGTCGAACAACGGACGAACAAAGTGGTCGTGATGGCAGGAGGGCGAGGAAGCAGGCTCGAACCGATCACACGCATCGTTCCCAAACCGCTTCTGCCGGTCGGAGAAAAGCCGATGCTGGAATTGATCATGGAATCGTTCGCCATATGCGGGTTTCGAGACTTTCTGCTTTCGTTGAACTATCGCAAGGACTTCATCAAAACCTATCTCGCGGAACGGAACGATCTCCCTTTTACAATCTTTTATGTAGAGGAGGAAACGTTCCTCGGCACGGCGGGAAGCTTGGCTCTCATGCGCGACCACTTGAAGGAAACGTTTTTCGTCAGCAATTGCGATATTCTGGTGGACGTAAATTACACCTCAGCTCTTGAATTTCATCAGGAGAATCACTATGCTTTCACCATAGTAGGGGCTCTCAAGACGGTCAATGTCCCTTATGGTGTAATCCATCTGAACAATGGAGGATTCGACCGCATTGAGGAAAAACCAGACATGCCTCTGATCGTCAATACCGGCGTCTACCTTCTCGAACCGGAAAGCATAGCCCTGATCAAAGACGGAGAGAGAATCGACATGCCGGACCTGATAGAACGCATCCGCACCGATGGCGGCAAGGTTGGAGTTTTTCCGGTGCATCGAAAGTGGATCGACATCGGGCAGTGGGGCGAATACAAGAGAGCCCTGGAGTGATCCCCTCAAGGAAACACGCGACGCAAGCGCCACACCTCGAAACAGCCGTTTTCTTCAAAGGAATGCACCAGTAAAGTAAAAAGCCCATAGCGCACCCCTTCACCAGAAAGGTTGCTCCACGGGCACGAAAAACATTTTCTATCACGAACACGGCATAGCTCAAGACAACGCCGCTCCCGAAGGGGATCAGGCTCTTACGTCGAACATGGCTCCAAACATGTCGTTGATGTGTTCCACAAGGCGCACGACTTCATCCGGGGGGATCTTCCGGATCACATCCTCCGTTCCGGCGTCGATGACCGTCACCTGGACAATGCCCGCATCTTCCATATAGCGGAATTTCAGATTGCGCCCGAAAACCTGGGCCATCTTCTCCGCCTGCCCGAGAGCCTTCTCCAAAACATCCTTGTCCTGGGACAGAAATTTCGCGTTTGGGGAGGCCTTCACGTTTTCTCCCTCACTCCGTCCACCGGGGAACACACCACCCGAAAGCGGCGAGTCCCCTGCAGGTTTTTGGAGGCGAGAAACGTCGTTCAACCTGACATCCATGTCGATTCCTCCTCATTTACCGCAATGAGAAAAACACGAAGGGGGGGAGCCCCCCCTTCGGACACTACAAACGGGCAGTCTACCGCAGGAGCGACAGCACGTTCTGGGGAAGCTGGTTCGCCTGGGCAAGCATGGAGTTCCCCGCCTGCAGCAGGATGTTCAGCTTGGTGAAGTTCATCATTTCCTTCGCCATGTCCAGATCCCGAATACGGCTCTCCGCCGCGGTGAGATTCTGCCCGGCCACGGTCAGATTGTTGATGGTGTGCTCCAACCGGTTCTGGTAGGCGCCGAGCTTCGCGCGCTGCGACGAGACCATGTCGATGGCGTTGTCGATGACCGTGATGGAACGCACCGCGGACTCTCTGTCGGTCACGAGGACCTTGTTCACGCCAAGCGCACTCGCACTCATGTTCCCGATGTCGATGCCCATGTCCTCGCTCTCATTGGCGCCGATCTGGAACACCGTGGTGTTGTCCGCCAAGTGGAGAATCGTCTCGTAGATCTCGTCCTCTTTGGTGAGCTGGAACGATTTGGAGGTGTCGTTGTAACTGACCTTAACGTTCGCCATGGGGTCGAAGGCCACATCCACGTTGGGGTGAATCACACCAATGAGATAGCTTCCGGTGACCTTCACGTTGGACGCGACGGTGTTACCGCTGTGGGCATCGGTGATGGAAACCCGGAACTGGTTCTCCTGGTCCTTCTGGATCACGTTGAGGCTGAGCGCCTTGATCACGTCCTCGTCACCGGTGAAGTTCAACCGTCCCTCCGCTCCTGCGACCACGGAGCGAATGACGAAGGTGCCCTCCACGGCCTCGGGGGTTCCTTCGATGGACTCCTCAACGAAGGTGACGAATTTGTCCGCATCACCGGCCACATATTTGGCTTGTCCAAGGCCGTAGGCGACCGCGTCGTTGAGTTTCTTCTCCACATCGTTGAGCGTGTCCATGGAATTCAGGGTGATGGAGGTCTTCGTGCCGTCGCCCTGAATGATCTGGATCACCTGGGGATCGTCCAGCAGAAAACGCCCGTTCGCATCCCAGAACTTATCCAGATCGCGGAGCTTCACATCGCCCTTCGCCACCTGCCCGACATAGGCCGCCTCGAAATTGACCAAACTTGCATCAGCGGTCAAGACAGCAAAGTCGGTGTTGAAACCGATGGTGATGTCCCCTTCGTAGACGGTCCCGTTGGCCGTATTGAGATAGAAGTTCTTGAAGTGGACATCCTTTCCTGCAACTGCGCTCGCCATAATGTTGAAAGTAATGCCGGAGAACGTGGCCATTCCATTCGCCGTGTTCGCCGTGTCCTTCCAGCCATAGGGCCACGTGGAGTTCACCGTCGCGGAGATGGTAACGGCCATATTGCCCGCCGCCGTTTCCGCAACGACCTGCAACACGATTTTGTCACCGATGTTGTACTCCACTGCCCAACCGGCCGTGGCGACCGCGCTCTGGTTTAGGCTGAAAGACCCGGCAGAGATCGTAAAACCGAGCTTCGTATAGTCCGTCGTCATACCAGCGGTCGTGACCATAAAGTTCTCGTCGATATAGGTCTTCGTCGTACCATCCCCCGCGAGAGTGTTCGACACGGCCCGGAACGTCACCGAGCCCGCCGCGGTGTTGACCGCGATGACCTCAAGGAGAATGCTCGCATTGACGCTGGAAGTGAAGTTTCCAAAATCAATAAACGTCGCCGTAAGACCATACAATTTCATCGCCGTAAGGGCGATCGCATTCGGTGTTGCCAAACCGTTCACCGCATAGGTTCCCGCCGGCAGGTTGTCCACGTACACCTTGTTGAGCCCGGCGTTGGTGTTGAGGGCAACGTCCATGATGACGTTCTCGTGCTTGATCTTGAAGATGTCCGTCTTCTGGATCTCTCCCTGGCCTGGGTTGGCGCTGATGGAGATTTTGTAGTTTCCCTCAAGGGCGTTCTTCTGGCCGAACTGGTCGATCTGGCGCAGCGCACCGCGGACGATCGCCCGGGTCTCCAGCTTGTCGGCGGACCATAGCACCGCGGCGGAGCCGTCGAGAAGTTTCTTCTTGTTGAACTGGGTGGTGTTGGAGATGCGGGTGATTTCTTCCTTGAGCTGCTCGATTTCGAGCTGGATGTAGCCGCGATCCTGGCTCGTGAGGGTGTCGTTCGCCGCCTGAACGGAGAGTTCACGCATGCGCTGCAGAATGGAATGCGTCTCGTTGAGGGCACCTTCCGCCGTCTGGATCATGGAGATGCCGTCCTGGGAGTTCCGCACCGCCATGTCCAGGCCGCGGACTTGGGCGCGCATCTTTTCGCTGATGGCAAGCCCCGCCGCATCATCGGCGGCGCTGTTGATGCGCAGCCCCGAGGAGAGCTTGTTGATCGACTTCTGCAGATCGCTGTTCGTCATGGAAAGGGAATTGTACGCGAAGAGAGCAGGAATATTGTGGTAAATACGCATTCGTTTCAACCTCCTTGTCTGTCCTGGGCATCCTTGCCCACAGGGTTACACCGATACACCAAAAAACACGTCCACTTGTCTTTACGCCGATAAAAAGGAAGGCTCATCTAGTTCCGCGCAATCCCCTCCTTTCTCTCCTCCGTATCGGTCGTGACGAAGGATATCTTGAGCCCCTTGCGCTCCATGTGCCGTACCAGACAAGGGGAAAGCGGCACGGTAAGGCTACGGAGAAGGAGCGGCTCTTCCGTAAAGGCTTGGGTGAGAATCTCGTCGATCGCGTCCCGGACCTTTGGGTCGGCAGCCTCCAGGCATTTGGTCATGGTGTCGAAAAGCCACCCGGCAAAGCTCGCGCAGGAGCGGGGCGCAGTGGCGGCGAAGCGCCGCACCATGCGCCAGACCGTGCGCATCGCCAGGGGCAGGTCTTTTTGAAAAAGCGCCTTCTCCGCCAGGCCGCGCATTTCGTTCCACGCAGAGGGAGTGTCCACCAGGCCCATAGCCGCAACCGAGTCCCAAAAGGATGTTTCTTCGTCGAGGAGGGATACGAGCACCTCCAAAAGCGCTCGTTCCTCCTCTTTTGAGGCATATGACAGTGCATTCCGAAGGAGAAGCTTGGCTTTGTCGTAGCGCGGCAGCACACAGAGATCATGCGATGCGGCGATCCGCGCGTAGTCCTTGAGAAAGGCCGTGATGCACGCCACATCGAGTTCTTTGCCGTGGAAAGATTTCGCCGCCTCGTCGAGCAACGCCTCCGCCTCGGCGTTGCGGCCCTCCTGTTCGAGAAAAAGGGCCAATTTCCACAGCAGCTCCGGAGGCCAGGAGCGGTGGGCTGGATCCGAGCGCGCTGTCAGGTTGTCCAGCGCAATGCGGGCGGAAAGCAGGTGCTCCGCCTCCGCCTCCTCGTTCTGCAAGACCTGTAATTCCTGCTCCGCGCTGGAGCGCGCGCAGGCATCCTCCAGCACATCGAGGGAGAAGAGGGAAGATGCTTCGGAAAATCCCCGTTCTCCGTATAAACGCACCGTCGCCAGAGCATAGTCGACCCATTGCTGCACAAAGACCATGGCGACCCGGTGCCCTTCCACCATTTCCCGGTGTATCCGCCCCCATTTTTCGACCTTCGGCACGTCATCAAGACGGCGGGTCTCGGCGATGACAAGCCCGCCGAGGTTCGTGTAGCTCTGGGCGATGAAGGCGAGAACGGGATTGGAGGCATGCAGTCTGTCCAACTCCGTCGCGACCTTCAGGGCGTGCTCCTGACGCCGGGAGGGGGTCAGGGCGGGCGCCACGGTTTTTTCGATCTCCTCCTCGATCCGCCCGAGCAGCTCCCGCGACGCCGCAAGAGCCCGGGTCCCCACCTCGAGACGCGCAAGGACTTCCTCGACATTTCGAGCGGAACGGTAGTCCCCGCTCTTCTTTTCAAGCAAGCGCGCCGGCGTCTCCGTGAAAGGCGCGAGGCCATCGACGTGGGTCTCCAAATATGTCGCGAAGGGCTGCACGGTCGTTCCCCGGATCAACGCCCCCCCCTCGGTGCAGTCATAAAACGGAACGGTCGTCGTGGGGATCATGCGTTCGAAGATGCGGATGAACAGAAGCCAGACATCGTGCGTCCATACGGTTCCTCCCAGGGCGCCGGGGACTTGGATCCGCTGCTTCTCCGTCTTTCTGGCGTCGCCTGACTGCTCTTCGCTCCACGCGGTGGCACCCGCATGAGTGCTTCCATCATCGCCATAGGCAAGATCCTGCCCGATGAGGGCGACGGACGAAGCACCGAGGGACACGGCGATGGTCGCACCCATATGGGCGACGGACAGACCGGCGGAAAGAAGTTCTCGCCCCAGAATGCGCCCGATGAACCATTCGTCCACCGGAATTCCCTTTTTTCCAAGGACGATCTTCGGCCCGGGCCAGCATCCGGCCACCTGCGGCACGCAGACCGACTGGGCGACAAGCAGGATGTCCCGGCATTCTTCTCCATAGAGATCCAGGGTTTTGCGAAAATGCTTGGTGAACACGACGGTGCCTCGCTCCAGGGCGACGACGATGTGCGGTTTGATGCCCTCCGCCAGGAGCTTGCGCAGCACCGTCTCCGCCGCGATGATCACGCAACGATCCTCTCGCCCCTTGAGAAGATGCATGTTCTTGTCAAGAGAGGGACCGGCGGCGACGAATACGAAGGGGCGGCCATGAAAAGCGCCTCCGAGATCGGCGAGCCGAGGCCCGAAAACGATCCACGGCACCATGAGCGCCATCTGCCGCAGACCGAGGAGCGTATCCTCCGTGGAATTTCCGAGCCCCTGCAGCCACAACAGAATCGCCTCGCTCAAGGCCTTTTGGAGCGAGGCCATCGGTGCGGCGAATGCCTCGGCCTCTCCCCTGTGCACGACAACGGAACTCTGGGCAGCGACGAAGGTCCCCAGAGGAACGAGATTGGCGTGGAGCGTTTCATCCATGAACTCGAATTCTTCGCTCGTCAAAAAGGAAAGGCGACAGGGGCCGGGAAGCGCCTTGTACACGGAGGTGGTATGCAACAGGTGGGCGAGCACGTCCAGGTTCGGCTCCACCACCACCACGGCCAAGGTGTCGGCAGAGAGCGAACGAAGTACGTGAAAAAGAAACGGCGGCGCTCCTGCACCGAAAACGAAACACAGCGGCTTCTCCTTCTGCGACGAAGGAATTTCCGTCTTTTGGGCGGATTCGAAGAACGGCGACGGCGAAAGGCCATGAATCCACCGTCCCTGTGGGGTCTCGCGAATGTGCGGTGCGGGGATACGCCCTAATTGCGTCACCCGCTCGGTCAGTTTTGCGGCAAGTTTGGGCTGCCAACGAGCCAATTCGGTCATGTTGCTTTTCCACACGGCGGAAGGCTGTGACGACACGGCGTTTCCTCCAAAATCTGACATATGTTCGCTCTCCTCCTCTCAACACGTCACTCTTCGGTGTCTTTTTTTGAGAGGAGCGTGTCCAAGGATATCTTGGGGCTCTGGGCGGCGGCTTTGAGATTCTCCTCGCGAATCTGGTCCCACAATTCTCTGCGCCACACTCCGACGGAGCGAGGAGCACTGACACCAAGCCGCACCGAATCCCCCCGCGTTTCGATGACGGTAATCTCGATCTCCTCGCCGATGACGAGTCCTTCTCCGACCTTGCGCGTGAGGACGAGCACCTAGGCCTCCTCCTCTCCGGCAGGAGCGGCGCAGGAGTCTTTCGGAGCACCACCTGTGGGAGGAATGGTTTCAGAAGATGTCGCCCCGGCCTCTTCGGCGGCGGTACGGCTCGCCTGAGCCTCGAAAGAGGCCCGCACAGCGTCGGAGAGAATGAAGGCTCGCATGGAATACTCGTCGTTGGCGCAGATGACCTGTTTCGCAAGCCGTTTTTTGACGTTCACCACAATGGGCGCCCTAAGATTGGCGGTCATGTTCCACGGCGCATCAGGGGGAATAGAGACGACCACCATGGTGCTCAGATCACCGTCGTCGTCTACGAACAGATCCCCCAGATCCCCCGCGACGATCTTCGCATTGTATTCGGGCAGCACCGCCTGAGGCGGCATGACCGGCAGGGCGATGGCTTCATCCGAAAGACTCTGAAGCCATTTGATGGGATTCTCATCCTCTCCGGCAAGAATCCACTCGCGGTGATCGTAGAAACCGGGGATACCCTTGGGAAAATGAAGGACATCCTCGTCGTTTACGGAGAGAACACCAAATCGTGTCGTTGTTACTGTTTTCACGCCATTTCACCTCGTCATCGACTCGCAGAAGAAAAATCCGTTCCCGAGAAAGCCGCCGCCCGACAACAGCAATGAGGAAGATCAGCTCAGAAAATCCACGAGCGTCGGCTGAAGAATGCGGGCGATCACGGCGAGGCTCGCGGAATAGATCGACTGGGCCATCTGGAACTTGGTGATCGCATCGGCGAGGTCCGTATCGGCCACCTTGCTCTGCAGGTCCGTGAGCGAGATGTTGTTCATCTTCAAACGGGACTGGCTGGTCTCGTAGCGGTTCATGAGCGCCCCCGTGGCAGTACGCTGCCGCAGGAGATTGTCCATGAAATCGTCGATCTTCCCCAAAAGCGAGTGGCTGATGCCCTCGCGGTCCTCCGCCTTGGTCGCGGCGATAAGGTCGTCGAGCAGGCCGAAGAAATCCGTCTGGCGTTGATTCGCCGCAGTGCGCACCGTCACGTTCTGGGTATAGGGGCCTGTATCTGGCAGGGGACCGTTGCGCACCGCCGTGGCCTGAACGCCCACTCCCGTAAGGATCGTCGCACCGCCGGCATTCGCCACCTCCACCCGGTATCCCCGGTCGGAAACGATGGCCAGGAACTGGTTGCCTCCATCGGTCAAGAGTTCCGCCCGGAGATCCTGCCCCTGGAATCGGCTGTTGATGGCGGCCACGAGGTCGTTGTTGTCCACCGCTCCCGATTGGTCGAAATCGCGAATCTGGGAGAGGTCGATGGAATGGGTGTAGCCGTTGACCGTGATTTCCAGGTTTCCCACCGCGGGGAAGGGAGCGGCCGCGAGCTGCGCTCGGATGGTGTTGTCGATGTTGAGAGAGGATGCAGCCCCCCCGGAGACATCGAGCACGGAGACGGGAGAGCCGTCCTTGGCGGAAAGGGCAAACTGGACGGTTCCGGCACCGTCAAGATCCGTGTCCACAAAGGACACGTCAAGCCAACTGCCCGCATTCAAGCGAATCTTTTCCGCGATCTTCCAAGGCGTTTCACCGGGAAGGACCGCAATTTCCACGGTGTGCCCGAGGGTACTGATACGGAAGGTTCCCGCCACCGCCGCCACAGTGATGGGCTCACCGATGAGTCCTGTCTGGAGGCCGGTCTGGATGGCGATACCGCCACTGTATTCTTGGGCCTTCAGCTCCGGGTCCCCGAAGGGAAGATCGACGATGCGCAAGGGTTCCCCCGTCTTGGCATAAAGGACGAACTGCCCTCCGCCGAGATCGTCCGTGCCGAGCAGACGTCCTCCGTACTGCTCGTTCACCTGACGGACGATTTCCTCTGCAACCTTGACGCCGTCCAGGTTGTTCCCCACACTGGTAACGTTTTCCCGGTACAGTTTGACCTTGAACTCCTTGTCCCCCACAGTGACATTCACGAGGGCAGGAAGGTTTTCGTCCAGAGCGGCTCCGGTGGGAAAGGTGCCGCCGGTGATGCCTTTCGTCACGGTGCTGACACCGAGCTGCGCCGCATAGTCCGCACCGGCCGTGGTATTTTTGTCGTAAAGCGTCAGAGCCTGGCCGTCCTTCGTGCGGAGAACGAGGCGCTTCGTCGCGTTTTCCGCGTTTGTTCCTCCCGCAACGCCGGGGGGCAAACCCTGGTCCTGTTCGTCCGTCTCCACTATCACATCAAGCCAGCTTCCCGCCACGTTCCTGATGCGCGTGGCAAGTTCCTCCAGCGTTAAATCCGGATCGTCGTTGATGATGACCTCCGCCCGGTTGTTCCCGCTCTCCAAGCGCCAATACAGCTCCTGGCCGACAGCCGTCGTGTCGAATCCAGCCCACCCGGCGGAGACCTCGGTACTCTTCACCGCCGTCTCCATCCGGAACAGACCGGCGAGATCGATGTGGCTGTGGTCGGTCCTTTTTTCCACGGGTACGCTTTCTATGTGCAAATCGGACGGATCCGTCGGATCCGGGTTCACGAAGACTTCCCGTGCTCCCTCGGAAGCGGTGAGGGCAAATTTTTTCCCCGTTTCCTGGCTGAAGAGAAGAAGTCTTTGATCGCCTCCTCCCGCATCGACAACGCGAGCAAAAATACCCGGAACATCCGCGTTGATTTTCCCGGCGATGGCGTCGAGTGTTTCCGTTCCGTCCAGTTCCAGTGTACTCGATGTTCCGTCGTCCCACGTGAACGTTACCGTCCCTGCGGCGGAAGGAGTCCAACCAAGGGCTCTGTCGATTCCCTCAATTCCCTGTTCCAGCTTTTCAGGATCGGTGGCGGGCCAGGACGTGAGCCGCACGGGCTCTCCCGTATGGCTGCGGATCTCCAGGCGCTGCACGCCCGCCGCCTCGTCCTTGATGACCTGCACGGACACGAGACG